>Ga0302324_100022031_pt1 | contig 12405 bp, 10 predicted proteins | sample Palsa_T0_1_FD_201949 | JGI IMG/M metagenome (GOLD analysis project Ga0302324, IMG submission 201949) | Peat permafrost microbial communities from Stordalen Mire near Abisko, Sweden - Palsa_T0_1 | ecosystem: Environmental > Terrestrial > Soil > Palsa > Peat permafrost | place: Sweden: Abisko...
TCGAAAGGGCGGGCCACGGAGGAACGTCTCGACGTCGCGCATGGCACGCAGCTTGGAGGGCCCGCCAGCAGATATCCAATCGGAACCTCGCTGCTACAAGCACCCTTCATTTGGTTCGGTGGCTGGCGCTGCGCCTTTCTCGTCTCGCTAGGCTCTCTGATCGGGATGGTTGTGATCTTGCTGAGCTGGCTCGGGGAGCTCGGCCGCCCGCCGATCTTTGCTCTCGTGCCACTCCTTTTCGTGGGCACCTCGGTGCAAGGGCGACTTGCGATGAGCGACGAGCCAACGGCCTTCGTCGCGTCCCTCGCCTTTTGGTTGTTCTCACGCGGCGAAAGGGGCCAGCGGTTGGCATGGCTCGGTTCCGGACTCTTTGCCGGGCTATCAGCGGCCTTCCGCGATGCGACCCCATTGCTCTTTGCGCCTCTGTATGCCCAGGCCCTCCTCCGCCGTGAGCACCGCTCGTGGCAGCTGGCGGCAGGCGCGGCGATTGGCGGAATCGTGCGATTGTTCAGCGCGCGAGTTTTCTTCGGCTCTGCGCTCTTTTTGCGCATGGGCGGTGCGCTCAAGTTCTCGGCGGTCGCTCAGAATCTGCCCCTGTACGCACTTCTCGCGTGCATCGCCCTGCCACTTGGGCTTCCCTCTCTTCTGGCATACCGCGGTGAGCGCAAGCTCCCTCTTTGCGTGGGAGTACTGGCGTTTCTCGCCGTGTACCTTTCATTTCCGCTGCCGCACGAGGCCAACGGTTGGGTCAGGGACATCGTGCTGCACTCCCGGTATTGCACCGCCCTCGTACCCATTGCGGTGCTGACGCTGTCGGAGTGGGTGCCACGGCTGCTGCTTGGTCGGCCTCGGCTTCGAAAGCTCCTCGTGGTCGTGAGCGTGGCAGGTTCGGTGGCGATGTCCGCGATCGTACACCTCTACCTATACTCGTGGGGAACGACCCTTTCACACATCGCTTCCACGATTTACGACGACACCGAAGAAGGATCGGTTCTTCTCTACAACCCCGATGGAGCGGCCAAATTCGTCTTGGAATTTTTGGGGAAACGGGATTACATCGCTCGAACCCACACCACTCCACAGGAGGTCGCGAAGCTCGTCAGGCGAGGGCGAAGAGTCTACGCGACGTTCGTAGATCGAACCGACACCGAGTTCAGGCGCCAGGACGCCCGTCAGAACGCAGCCTTCCTGACCGAGCTTCAGGAACGCTGCCGCATTGCCGTCGTCTATGAGGCACAGGCGTCAGCGATCGAGCATGTCGTAATCGCCCGCCTCCTCGAATGCGCGTCGGCGGCAGCCGACGACAAGTGAGCTGCATTCCTCGCTTGGCGCGGCTTCGGACTGCCCGCTGCGGCTAGTAGCCAAGCACCACGGGGAATGAGCCTGTGGGGACCCGACTGAACTTGCCAACCTCATTGCCCGTCGGGCTCGGGTAGGCTGTACTCCGATGCCTGTCCCCACGGCCGTGACCAGCCGAGAGCGTACCCGCGCCGCCCTGGTGAGCCTGCTGGGCAACTACGCCGGCTCGATTCTCGCCATCATCAAGGGCATCGTCTTCGTTCCGCTGTATTTCAAGATCCTCGGCGCGGACGTCTACGGAGCCTGGCTGGCGAGCGGAGGAATCGTCGGTGTTCTCGAGCTGCTGGATGCCGGCATCAGCTCGGCGGTCTATCAGCGGCTGGGAGAATCCTGGGGAGCGGGCGATCGGGGTCGTTTCACGCGAACCGTGGGTGCCGCCGGGTTGCTCCTGCTACTGGTCACGGCGCTTCTCGTCGTTCTCGGGGTGACTTTCTCCCCGTTCGTTCCGAGACTGGTCCAGGCGCCGAAAGCCTCCTGGACCGCTCTGTCGCTGGCGTTCGTCTTCGCGAGTTGCGGGGCCGCCGGCTCGATCCTGATCGCCAATCTGGCTGCAGTCTCGGCGGCCTGGCAGCGACCAGGCATCGGGGCCACGACCCGAGTCGTCGGCCAGCTGATCGAGACCGCGACCATCGGCGTCGGGCTCTGGATCGGATGGGGGGTCCTGGCCCTGGCCGTCGGGTCGGTCACCGGAGCCGCTGCCAGCCTGATTGTCGGCGGCCTGTGGACCCGTCTCCACTGGCGTCGGCTCGAGCTGGGGACGATGCGGGTGCGCGGCATAGACCTCCGCGAGCTCGGCAGAGCCGTCGTGCCATTGATGCTGGGTCGCATCGTTCTTCAGATCGACGCCAACGTCGAGGTCACACTGGTCTCCATCGTCATGAACCCCGCCCTCGCCGCCGTCTACGCGATCACCGACCGCATTCTTCACATGGCGATCAGCTTCATCAACCCGATCGCCGGCGCCTCGATGAGTGGACTTTCGCATCTGGTGGGGGAGAAGGGCCGAGCGGCCGCGCTCCATCCCGCCCGAGAGCTGATTTCCGTCTGGTCGCTGATCATCACGGCAACTTTCCCGGTCCTCCTGGTGCTCAACCAGGACTTCACCATTCTCTGGGTCGGGCGGAACAACTACGGAGGCGTGGGGCTGAATGTCGCGCTCTTCCTGAGCGAGCTGCTCGGCGGCAGGGAATGGCTGTTCAGCGTGCTGCTGCTGTCGTCGGGAGCGATCGCAGCCTCGGCCTGGATCAGCACCGCCGAATCCCTGATTCGCATGCCCCTCATGTACCTGGCGTTACTGGGGCTGGGCTGGATCGGCTTACCGGGCGCGCAGGCCCTCGTCTCCGCTGGCTTCCTGGTCATCTACTCGAAACTGGTCGCCAAGCAACTCTCGCTCGCCAGCCGAGAGCAAATCGGGTTGCTCCTGCAAGGCTTCGGGCCGCTCCTCCTGTCGTTCCTGGTGGCGATCGCCGAGACGTTCCTGCTCCCCCATGCGCATTCGTGGGCGATGCTGGTCATCAAGGGCGCCAGCGTGGGTGCCGCCCACCTGACGCTGGCCCTGGTTCTCTTGCCGACCGGAAGGGGCGTGTTCATCCGGCGCCTCGCCAACGCGCTCCCCGAAGGCTGGTCCAGGGCGAGACCGCGCCCTACCGCACCGCGATGATCCACATCGAGCGAGTCCAGATGCTGGGAGCGCCGATCCCGCACAGCTCGAGGTAGGCGCCGAGCACCGCTGTGGTAAGCCTATAGAGCCAGAGCCGAAGCCGATTCACGAGCTTGTAGGGCACCGGCGCCTCTCCCAAAACCGTGAGCTGAGCCGGCGAGAAGCCGGCCAAGCAAAAGAGCTGGCAGGCCGCGCTGGAGGTCATGGCCCAGCGATGAGTCAGATCATTGTACCGATCATGACTCCCAAAGGGACCGTCGGCGCTTGGAGTGCGGCATATCAGCATCCCTCCCGGCATCAGGGATCGACGCGCCAGCGTGCAAAACTGCAGTGCCTGTTCGATGGAGACGTGCTCGAGGAAATCGACAGCGAAGATCCGGGCCACGGTGCCTTCACTCTCGCGCGCCAGCGCTGCGAAGACCTCGCCGACTTCAGCTGGTAGTCCGAACTCTTTGGCAACCTCCACTTGGCCGGGATCGACATCGACCCCTCGAACGTTCGTGAATCCCATATCCTTGAGCGCGAAAAGGAGATTCCCGGCCCCGCAGGGAAGGTCCAGGATGCGGCTGTCCTTCTCTGCTGGGAGCCACTTCGCGAAAAACGTCGCATACCAGGGACTTAGCCGGGCCAGTCGCTCACGCACCGCGGCCGGATCCATGGCTCGAAGCGCATACGTCGCCCGATCTTCTTGCGAGACCTCCATTGGTGCGAAAGCTACCACTTGACCTTTCGCAGTGCATTCGAGCTGATTGAGGGAATGGCATGGAACAAAGCGAGCTTGGCCCGTCTCGCCAAGCTCGCCGCAAGGCTGCCGAAAGACCCGGCTGGGGCAATCTCGGACGCGTGGCGCATCTATGGCCGGCGGGGAACGATTGCCTTGGCGTCGGCCCTCTTCTCTCCCCTGACGCTGCTGAGCGCCGTCTGGCTCCGGGCAGTCCGAACCTATCTCGATTCCGGGGCTTCGCGCTCGCTGATGCGCGCCGCCGGAACCTGGCCTCTGCTGAACCATTACTACGAGCCCATTTCCGACCCGCGCCAGCTACCTGCGGACTACGACGAGGAGAATCAGCTCCCGGGAATCGATCTCAATGCGGAGGGCCAGCTTTCGCTCTTGCGTCGCTTTTCCTTTCAGCCCGAGCTCTCCGCGCTCCAGGTGGAAGCGAGCCCTACTCTCGGGTTCTACCTCGCCAACGAGATGTTCTCGGGAGCGGACGCGGGCTTCTACTACAGCCTGCTTCGGACATGCCGGCCGCGGCGGATTGTCGAGATTGGCAGTGGCTTTTCGACGCGTCTCGCGGTCGCCGCCGCCAACCGGACGCGCGAAGAAGACTCCGCCCATGCTTGCCGCATCACATGCATCGAGCCTTATGAGAATCCCTGGCTCCAGCAGCTTCCGGTGGAGCTGAGGCGCGAACCGCTCGAGGCGACGCCCGACGCGATCTTCGACTCGCTGGAGCGCAACGACATTCTCTTCATCGACTCGTCGCACATCATCCGCCCCAACGGAGACGTGACCCGCAGTTTTCTGCGCATCCTTCCGCGGCTGAAGCCCGGCGTTTTCGTTCACATCCACGACATCTTCACGCCGTGGAACTATCCGAGAGCCTGGATCGAATCCGGCCGTCTCTGGAACGAGCAGCAACTCCTCGAGGCCTTCTTGAGCCTCAATGCGGGATATCGAGTCGTCGCCGGCCTCGCCTATCTTTGTCGACGCCACCCGCAGCAAGTGCTCGAGAGTCTGCCGTGCATGAAGCACGACTGGTCGATCGGCCCGAGTTCCTTCTGGATTCAGCGAACCTGAGACCGAGGCGACTCGTCCCCATGCCCGTCCCACCGCCCTGTACGTTCATCTGCTCCTTTCGAATCACTGAGCCGCGTCGACTTGAGAAGCTGGCGCTGAGCCTCGCCAAGACTTTGACCCCGCTGCAAGGCCGGTATCCGTGTCGCGTCATGGATGCCTCGCCCGAACCGTTCGCGGGCGAAGCCGAAAGAGCCTTTCGAGGCTACGGCTGTCTCGATCTCCATTACCAGCGGGCGTCGCGACGATTCCCCGAGGCCTGGCTGGAGTTGCTCCGCGGCGTCGAGACCGAATTGTTCGTCGCGCTCTTCGACGACCAGCCGATCATCGGGTTGCGGGACGAAACCCTTGCGGCGTGGGCGGCGCTCATGGCGCAACACGAAGAAGTCGACGCCGGCCTCTTCGTGGCAGCTTCTCCCAGCCTGACGATCGTGGATGACGCGCGGCGCCGGGTCGAGGTCGTTCCGGGCTACAACCCCTTCGTGGCGCTGTTCCGCGATCTGGAGAGCATCGTCACCGTGAGCGGCGTCCCGTTCTTTGTCGTCCGGCGGGCCGGCTTCATCGGCAAGTTCTTCTTCAACAACGGCCTCTTCCGAACCTCGACCTACATCGCAACGCTCGAGGCATTCCTGCTGCGGAGTCCGGATGCCACCGCCGCCCAGCTCGAGATGGATCACGCGGCTACGCCGCATCCTTTCAAAAGATTCGCCTACGCCTACGATGCGACGCACGTCGTCGACCTCGACGATGCGCATACCGTGGCCAGCGCTCGGCGGAGTGGCCTTCAAGAGTCGCAGCGGCGGCGGATCTCCGAGGCAGTCGCGAGCGGATACGCGACGCACAGCGCTGCCTTCCTGGGTCCGCTGTCGGCCAGTGAGCTCGAGATCGCAGCCGAGGCTCCTCGGAGCCTCGCAGCTGAGCTGCGGCAGGGTTACTACCGATGGCTCCTGGCGAACGTTCTGCGGCTCGGTCCGGTGGGGACCGGCAAGTACCTCATGCGGAACGCGATCGAACGTGGGACGTGGACCCGCCTCCACTACCGACTTGACGCAGCGCTCGCCGGATAGGAAGCCGTGCCGAGAGTCAGCGTCCTCCTCGCCGTCAGAAACGGTCTGCCCTATCTGGGCGAGGCCATCGAGAGCATTCTCCGGCAAACCTACACCGACTTCGAGCTCGTGATCGTCGACGACGCCTCCACCGACGGGTCACCCGAGGTCATCGCGGGATACACCGATCCTCGCCTCCGCCTTATCCGGCGCCGTCACTGGCAGGGCGTTGGCTCTTGCGTGGCGGAGGCCTACGCCAGCTCGACCGGCGAATTCATCGCCCGCATGGATGCCGACGACGTGAGCTACCCCCACCGCTTCGCGCGGAGCATCGAGCTGATGGAGGCCCATCCAGAGGTCGCGCTGGTGGCCGGAAGCGCGGATCGACTCTACGTCGAGGAGAACCGGGTCGAACCGAACTTCTACGCACGGACGTATGGCTACCGCGATCTCAGTCGACCCGCCGAGAACGCGGCGCACATCCGGCAGTTGCTCGAGACCGACAACGTCATCTGCCAGCCAACCGTCATGCTTCGGCGCCGGGCCCTCGACGTGGTCGGCTTTTACCGTTTCCCGTTCGTCGAGGACTACGACCTCTGGTTGAGAATCACGGAGCGCTTTCAAGCCCTCGTCGCCCCCGAAACCTGGCTCTTGCACCGGGTTCACTCGCAAGCCACGAGCAGCCGCCGCTGGGCCCAAATGCGCCGTTATGAGTGGATCGTTCGAAGGGCGAAAGCGAGAAGACTCGCCGGAAAGCCGGAGCACCTCCGCCTCCTCGAGCTCGCATCTGCACCGCTGACGCCACTCGGATGGTGGATCTGGTTCTCGTACCTGGGCAACGTTCTGCGCGCGAAGGGAAGCACCCTCCGTCGACAACGTCGGCCCATTGCCGGGGCTCTATGGTCGACGCTCGGCGGCGCCATTCAGACCCTCACTCATCCCATTTCCGTGGCGCGCGCCTTGGCACGGAAATTAGGGCGCCGATCGTCATGAGGTCGTTTCGTTCGATCGTTGCTCACTGGAGGCTGAAGCTGGCCGTCGAGGACAGGGGGGCTAGGCTCGAGCAGATTGCACTCTCGGATCGGATGGCTCCCAACAAACCCCTCGCCCGCATTCTTCACCCCGCCGAAGCTCGCCGGCTTGTCTTTTGTACGTTCTAGAGCATACGGTCCAATCGTGCGGAAAGAGATGGGGATGCGCCACCGAGTGTGGATTGGATGTCTCGGGGCTCTAACATTGGTGGCGTGTTCCTCTGCGCAAGGAAATCGCTGCATTCCCGGGGCTAGTGCGGCGTGCATCTGCGCCGACGCGCACTCCGGGGCTCAGGTTTGTCTGGCGAACGGTACGTTCGGTTCCTGCGTCTGCGATTCTTTTTCATCTTCGGCGGGATCCGCTGGCACCACGGGCTCGGCCACCGGTGCCTTTCAAACCACGTCCGGCGGTTCGGGTGGAGTTGCTGGCTCCTCTTCGACCGCTGGTACTTCCGGCGGCTCCGTTGGTTCGGCCACGTCTGCGGGAACATCGACCGGAACAAGCACGTCCAGCGGAGGCATGACTAGTGGCCCAGGCGGGGCCAGCGCCCAATCCGGCATCGATCAGTGCAGTACCCTCTACTGCACGAGTCTGGCGAACGGCAACAATCCGGGGGGGCCGGCCACCGTGAGCGACCTCGTCAACTACTGGGACGGTTGCACCCCGACTCTGAATGGCGCTGATGTGGGCGTATCGAGCTCCGCGAACGCGTGGATCAGCTGGAGTGGAATGTTCGACGCCTACGTCGTTCCGCAAGGGCCGGTACTCGAGATCGATTCCACGGATGGCCTCTTTGCGTTGATTGGCATGCTGCCATGCTGCCCGGCTGCGGTCGGCCCGATGGACTTCGTCGGGTTTGTCGTGAACCCCTATCCAATTCATGAAGCCTACCAATGTGTCTGTTTTCCTTTCCCATCCTGTCCAAAAGATGCTGGACCGCCTGGAGATCTTTGCTGCGACGGCGACATCGACGGCGCTCCGGGTTCGGCGACCGTGAACTTCACCAGCGTCACCGGAAGTCTCGAGGGGACGATCGAATACACACTTGCTGCATGGAACGGGTACGACGGGGGCTTGGTGATGACCGCGACCTTCTCGATCCCCATCGATGCGTACCCCGTCGTCCCTTACGACGGCGGGCGATGTCCAACCGACCCGACGCTGACTGAGTACCAGCCGTGCGGTAAGCAGGGGTTCGACTCGGAGACCCCGGCCAACACACCCTTCGACGGGTGCAGCTGCGGGCAGGTCTGCGCCTATGACCCCTACTTTCAGAAGATCGATCCCATGTTCGAGGGCACGCCGGTCTGCGAAACCCCGTGCACGTCAGATGCCGATTGCGACTCCTCCGGAGGACTCAAGGCAGTTTGCACCCCGCTTCATGGTACCGCAACGCCGGGGAGCGTCTGCATGCTACCGGTTTGTCCCCCCGGCAGAGCCGGGCAGTCGTGCGGCAGCCCGAGCGGCACTTGCGTTCCACAGCCGGGTAGCGCCTCAGACGGCGGCGCCGATGCGCTGGTTTGCACCGACAGCTGTGTGTCCGCCACCTGTTTGGAGACCTGCGGACCTATCCTGACCGCGCATGCGGGCGAGTTCTGTTTTGCGGGGCAGCCATGCGTGACTCTTTGCGGGCTGGGAGAGACGTGCCAGGCCATCAGCGACGGTGGGGGCGCCTGCATGAAGCTTTGCTCCACGGAAACCGGCACTGACCCCTGCTGTCCGACCTGCTACACCCCGACCTATTGCATCGTCCAGGATCCCGGCGACACGAGCTGGGGATACTGCGCACCTTGTGGAAGCTCGGGCGACGACGGAGGATCGCCTTCGAACTGCATCGTCGATGCTGATTGCTGCGAGGCAAACTGCATCGGCAAGGATGGCGGACGCGGAGTTTGCGGACCCTGACGAGCGGGGTCTCCGCCCTGGCGGCGACCGGGCCGGGCTAATTCTGGACTGGCGCGCGCGGCCGTGCGGCGCTGTTCGGGATGGCCCTCAGAATAACGGATCCGCGGGACTGGAAGTGCCCCCTTCCACGCGGAAGCAGGGAGTCACGCCGGCTCAGATGGGCTGCTCGGCGGCGCCAGGAGTGATAGGGAGAATGAAATGAAGGAGCGCCTGCTCGAATGGTTGGCTTGCCCTGGGTGCGGCTCGAGCCTGGAGCTGGGGCCGGGAGCGAACCGCCAGGACGATGAGATTCGGGATGGCGAGCTGAAGTGTCGCGAATGCTCACTGAGCGCGCCGATACGGGCATTCATCCCGCGCTTCGTGGACAGCGACAACTACGCCGCGAATTTTGGACTGCAGTGGCAACGGTTTTCGACGACCCAGATCGACAGCTGCAACGGAAACAGCATCTCGCGCGATCGATTCCTGGCGACGACCGGATGGGATTCGCTGGCCAGAAAGGTCATACTCGACGGGGGCTGCGGCACCGGCCGTTTCGCCGAGATAGCCTTGGACCTGGGCGCCGAGGTGATCGCGCTCGACTACTCCGAAGCTGCCGATGTGTGCTGGGCTAATTTGAGGCGCTTCGGATCTCGCATCCACGTCATCCAGGCGAACCTCTTGAAACTCCCAGTGAAAAGAGACGCCCTGGGCGGGGCCTACTCGATGGGCGTTCTCCAGCACACGCCCGACCCCGAGCGAGCGTTCGCCCAGTTGGCTTCGGTGGTTCGCCCGGGAGGCACCGTCGTCGCCGACTCCTACGGCAGGTCAAAGCTTCGATACCTCAACTCGATCTACTGGTATCGACCGCTCCTGAAGCACATTCCTCCGCGCATCCTCTTTCCGCTGGTGGAGCGTGCGGTTCGACTGCTGCATCCGATCAAGCATCGGCTGATGACTGCGTCGGTGGGCAATCCCTTGCTTGCGGTTGGAACCAGCATGGTCATCCCGATCAACTCGCATTGGTACCAGTTCCCGTTTCTTTCCGAGAAGATCGCCGTGGAGTGGGCGATCCTCAATACCTTCGACGCTTACTCGCCGCGCTATGACCAGCCCCAGAGTCCCGACTCGATGAGGCGTTGGGCCGAACATCTCGGCCTGAGGGACATCGAGGTGTTCTGTAAGCCCGGCCATGGCGACGGAACGGCCCTCGTCTGCCGCGGGGTGAAGGCTTAGGCCCGGAGCCACCGCATCAAGATCGGCGGCGAATCCAGCGTTCCCAGACGAAGGGATAGTCCAGGTCGTTGCGGTGTGACTGGGCGAGGCCCTCCCGAATCGCCTGTCGCCTGGAGTCGGAGCCGGGAACGTTCGGATGAAACTGGATGAGGAAGACAGACACCTGCTCGCTCAAACCTGAGTCGAGCATGGCCTCCAGTAAGTCGTATTCGCCCCCCTCGATGTTGATCTTCATGCAACCGACTTGACCGAGCTTGCGGTCGCGCCAGAAATCGGCCACCCCCAGGATTGGCGCCGCAAGGGTCTTGGATGGGTCGGGTGGCAACGTAAAGGCGCCCGAGCTGTCCCCCGCAATCGTCATGACCACCGAACCACTCCGGGCGCTCAGTCCAGCGTCGATCAACGTCACTCGAGAGTTGGAACCAAAGCGCTTCCGAAGATCCGCTTGGAAGTCTGGAATCGGCTCGAGCGTGAGCGTCCGACACCCAAAGCGGCACAGGATTTCGGCAGTCCAGTCACCCCGGAATCCACCGACATCGATCGCGGTGTCCTCCTCCCGCAGATCGATTCCGTCCAACAGTTGCGGATTGCCACCGGCGCGAAAGAAATCGCCGAGTGGCCCGCGGAGCCTCGCGAGTCGCCAACTCCGGTAGGCCTTCAGAAGAGATTCAACCGCTGCGGCCAAGCCCATGTGATCCTTCCATCTGCCATCGGGCGAAAGTTACCATGGCACGCGCCGCGGGGCAGTCACTGCAGCGTGATGAGAAAATCCGCGAGGTCCCAGGCGTTGTGGACGCCAATGACGAGGTGCAAACCGATCGCCGCGGCCAACGGGTAGACGGCCCAGACCCCGCCCAGGGCCAGCGCCACTCCGGTCCCCAGGACGGCCAGAGACGTGCTGGCCGGTAGCGCGAGATTCCAGACCCAGTCGCTGGCCACGAGGTCGCGAACCTGACGATGATGGATCACCAGCCCGCGGCCCACCAACACGAGGTAGACGAGGTCGGCCACGGCCAGCACCACCACACCGCGACCGAACGCCACCGGGCTCAGACCGGGGACCAGACCGAGAGCCGCGAGGGCCAGCGGTCGCCCGAAGGCGCGGAGGATCGGCTTGGTCCAAAGCGCGCGGGCCTCGGCTGTCCCGAGCTTCTCGTTGGGGATCGCCCCGGCGATCGACGCCGCGACGAACACCAGCCCAAGCAGGGTCGCCGACGCCCCGCCGATCAGGAGAAAGAAGTCATGCCAGGGCTGCAGCCAGGCGGTCGCGGGCACGGGTCAAGAGACTAGAGCGCATCTCATGAGCTCCTGCCAAACAAAACCCTCTCCCGGCGCGGCGTGAAGCGCTGTGCTCAAATCGTGATCTCGAATACCGTCGAGCGCCGTGCTCCGAACCATCCCCCCTGCCGACCGGGCGTCCCCGCTTGCGGGAACGAGTCGGGAGTCACGCATCCCCCAGCTGGATGGCGTCCGGGCTCTGGCCCTCGCGGCCGTCCTCGCTCATCACGCCCTTCGTGTGCCCTTGCTCTGGGCAGGGGTCGACCTCTTCTTCGTGCTGTCGGGCTTCCTCATCACGGGAGTTCTGCTCCGCGAGAAGCGCACGCCACTCGCAGGTCTCCAGCACTTCTACAGGAGGCGGGCGCTCCGGATCCTCCCTCCCTACGGCATGGCGTTGCTGATCACGCAGATCGTGATTGGCATCGCCTGGAAGACCGACTGGCCGTGGTTGACCTTCTTCGCGTCGAACATCGGTTTTGCGTTGGGAAAGATGAAGACCTCAGCCCTCGTCCCGCTCTGGTCGCTGGCGGTGGAGGAGCAGTTCTATCTGATCTGGCCGTGGCTGCTGCTGTGGGCATCGCGACGTGCGGCCCGCAACGTGGCCTTTGCAGTTCTGCTTCTCTCTCCCCTCTTGCGCTTTCTCTTGACGCCAGAGTTCCATACCGAGTTCCCGATCTACTTTCTGACCCCGTTTCGAATGGACCTCCTGGCTGCGGGGGCGACGCTCGCGCTGGCGAGTGAGATCGAGCGCAAGCGCTGGCACTTTCGGGCGCCGATGGCCATCGCGCTCGGCATGGGAGTGCTCGGTACGCTGGCGCTGCTCGGCTACCGCACGGGAGGCAACTCGAGAGTCTTCAACACCTTCGGGTACGAGGGCATCCTGCTCGTCTGCGTGGGGTTCCTGGCGTGGACGTTGACGCTCGAGGACGGCTTCGCCCTGAGGTGCCTCGCCGCCCGTCCGCTACGTTACTTGGGGCGAATCAGCTACTTCGCCTACTTGATCCATCTGCCCCTGTTGATGGCTATCCGCAACCCGTGGTTGGCAATGGTCGCCGTCATCTCCCTGTCCGCGGCTTCGTGGGAGCTCATCGAGAAGCGACTGCTGGCCTGGG
>Ga0302324_100022040_pt1 | contig 12400 bp, 10 predicted proteins | sample Palsa_T0_1_FD_201949 | JGI IMG/M metagenome (GOLD analysis project Ga0302324, IMG submission 201949) | Peat permafrost microbial communities from Stordalen Mire near Abisko, Sweden - Palsa_T0_1 | ecosystem: Environmental > Terrestrial > Soil > Palsa > Peat permafrost | place: Sweden: Abisko...
CGCTGGGACCGCGGCTTAGCCGGTTGCATGACGGGAAAAGGTGGGCGCCGGCATAGCGGCGAGGCGGGAGGCGCCCCAAGAAGTAGACTTAAGTCGCGCCGCCGCACAACTGAACGTTATAACGGGAAGCGCGGTGGGGGTCTCGCTGGCTGAGATGAACTGGAGCGCCCGGGTCGACATCCCCTCGTCCGTCGCGGTCACGCGCCGGCTGGCCACTGCTGAGCGCGCGCCATCCGGCATCAACGTCTCGACCGGGGCCGGCGACGTATGACCGCGGAGCCGGGCGCGAGAGGCCCGTCTGCAGTCCGAGTACTGCTGGTCGAGGACCAGCAGATAGTGGCCGAGAGCCTCCGGCTGCTGCTCGGCAGCGTCCCCGACATCGAAGTCGTAGGCGTGACAGGCACCGTCGCAGCGGGGATCGCGGAGACGACGCGTCTGCGTCCCGATGTCGTCCTGATGGACTACCGGCTCCCAGATGGTGATGGTATAACGGCGGCAAGGCAGATCGTGGTGGATCTGAAAGCTGCAGTGGTCATGTTGACGGCGTCAGGCGATGACGACGAGCTTGTCTTGCGAGCCCTGGAAGCGGGCTGTGCCGGCTTCGTGGCCAAGTCCGAGGCAGTCAGCACGTTGGTGACCGCCGTCCGTGCTGCCAGTGCCGGAGAATTGCTTATCGGCCCCTCCGTACTCGCTCGGCTGCTGCCTCGGATCAGCCGGCTTGAAAAGCCTATTTCCGCAGGATTGAGCAACCGCGAACTTGAAGTCCTCGATTTGATGGCCTTGGGGTGTGCCGACCGGGAAATTGCAAAGAGGCTGTTCATCTCCGTCAATACCGCTCGCAAGCACGTGCAGAACATCGTCCGGAAACTCGGGGCTCACTCCAAACTTGAAGCGGTGATGATCGCCGTACGCGGTGATATTGTCCGCCCTTAAACTACGCCCGTCGAAAGCGACGATACTGCAAACGTAGTATTCAGAATGGCGCGTTCAGAGCATTCGCCGGGCATGGATCTACGCCGATAGGGCTGGTATGAAGCTACCCCCAGAGTTTCCGGCGCAATTCGGTCAGGGCCCCTCGGCGCCCCCGAGTGCAGCTCCTCTTCTGGTGCCACGTTCGTTGGGGACGCGGGCCGCGCCCGGTCCGACTGAGACAAACCACGTCCATCAGGGTGAATCGCAGTGCCGCGTCCTAATTGTCGACGACGTCGCTTCGACACGGCGGTTCCTCAGAGCCGTGCTCGAAGACTGCCGCTGGCTAGAGGTTGTGGGCGAAGCGGACAACGGCAAATCAGCGGTCGAAAGTGCCGAGACGCTCCAACCTGACGTTGTCCTGCTCGACCTGTCGATGCCCGAGTTGGACGGCGGCGCTGCCCTCGGAGAGATCCTCCGTGTCGCCCCAAGCACAAAGGTGATCATACTGTCGGGGGGGGACCCCAGTCTGGGACATTCCCTGGTGGGTTCTGGTGCCATCGCTTTTCTGCCTAAAGGACTTCCCCCCTGGGACTTGGCGAGCCGCTTAGAAATCATTTTGGAGCGGCCTTTTGTTATCAGCAACCAGCAGAGTACTGATCAGTTCCCACCAGCGGAGCCCGTCGGCCGTGCAGTGCAGACGATTGCGACGCCAGCCAAAGGCAAGCTCCACAGAGGTGATCGGTACTCGGGTGAGGAAACGCTCGGCCGCAGCCGGCCCCGAGTTGTCGTCTGCGACAGCGACCCCGCAACCCGACATCTGGTAGCCGAGGTGATCCAAAGCTACCATCTCCGGGTAGTCGCCGAGCTCGCGGACACGGCCACTTTACTCGCCGCTATCGGGCCGCTCCACCCGGACCTGGTCGTTTTCGACCCCTATCTGGACGGCGAGGCAAACGGCGATGCCATTGCAGAGGTACGCCGGCACTCGCCTTCAGCCGCGCTCGTTGTCTACTCGGCCATGGAACAGCTCAAGCCACAAGCGCTCTTGTCCGACGCCCCATTCGTTCTCAAGCCCAACCTCGGCCAGATCGCCGAGTGGGCCCGCCATCTCTCCCGAGACCACGGCAATGCGCGCTGAGCTGACGATGGATGACAGCCGCGGCCCTACGATGGTGGCCGACGTCCTCAATGAGGAGATCGTGGACGGGATCCGAGCGTTCGGGAAGGTGCCCGGTCGCCTCCTCCAAGAAATGGCCGCCTCGTTCCTGAAGGAGGTCCCGCGGTTGTTGGCGGGGATCGACCAAGCAGGCTCGCTCTGTGAATTTGGCGACGCGTGCGAAATGGTTCACATGTTGAATGGCATTAGTAGCCTCATCGGCGCGGAGCGAACAGCCAAAGCTTGCGAAGCTGTCCAGCGCGCGGTCCTACGTGAAGATCCTAAAGGGCGCAAAGACGCCCTCGAGCTCTTGAACTATGAGACCGGGCAGGCACTTAGCGCGGTAGAGAGATTGATTGGCTACCCTCGATGACCCAGGACCTCCGAAGCGAGATCCGCGTCCCCGACGTCATTATGGCCGAGGCCTTCGCCAATATAGGAAAACCGCGGGCGCTAGAAACAAAGGTCGCCGCACAGCGTGCGCTGCTCGACCTGGCCCATGACGCCATAATGGTGCGCGACGCTGAGCAACGGCTGACGTATTGGAACCAGGGAGCGGAGCGGACATTCGGGTGGGCTCGCGAGGAGGCTCTCGGGCGCCGTAGTTACGAGCTCCTGCGCACGGAGTTCTCCGTCCCAGTTGAGGATATCGAAACAACTCTAGTCCGTGACGGCTATTGGGAGGGCGAGCTCGTACAAACAGCTCGCGATGGCCGCAAGGTGACCGTTGCCAGTCGTTGGGTCGCCAGCTACGACGCCGACGGGGCTGTCTCCGCTGTGATGGCAATCAACACCGACATCACGGAGCAAAAGGTAGCCGAAGAACGCGCCAACGTGCAGACGGTGCTCCTCGACCTGGCGCGTGACGCCATAATTGTCCGCGATACCGACCACCGGATTACCTATTGGAACCAAGGCGCGGAGCGGACATTCGGGTGGGCTCGCGAGGAGGCTCTCGGGCGCCGTAGTTACGAGCTCTTGGGAACGGAGTTCCCTGCCCCCGTCGAACAGATCGAGAAAGCTCTAGTTCGTGACGGCCATTGGGTCGGGGAACTGGTACAAACGGCTCGCGATGGCCGCAGGCTGACCGTGGCCAGCCGCTGGGTCGCCAGCTACGACGTCGCGGGCGGCATATCGAACGTGATGGTCATTAATACCGACATTACGGACCGCAAAGCCGCAGAGGAGCGCGTCGCAGAACAAACCCACGAGTTGCAGCGCGTCAATATCGAGCTCGGCCGATCGAATGACGAGCTCGAGCAGTTCGCCTATGCCGCCTCCCACGACCTGTCCGAGCCGTTACGCGCCATTTCCGGCCCTGTTTCGTTGCTAGCGCGCCGGTACCGAGGCCAGTTGGATCCCGAAGCAGACGCTCTGATCGATTTCGCCGTCGACGGCTGCGCACGTTTGCAGACACTGATCACGGATCTCCTGGCCTACTCGTCGGTCGGCCGGCTCGACCCCCAGCGGGTCGAGATAGACCTGAACACCCTGGTCTCATCGGTGTTACTGGCGTACCGGCCCCTTATCGAAGAACGCGGGGCCGTCGTAACCGTCGACCACCTGCCGAAAGTGCGAGCGATACCAACTCAGCTGGGCCCGGTATTCCAGAACCTCATCTCGAACGCGATCAAGTTCACTCCCCCCGAGATCACCCCGCAAATCCGCATCACCGCCGTAAACGACGACTGGGGATGGCGCTTTTCGGTGACCGACAATGGCATCGGCATCGATCCCCGTCATCGGGACCGGATCTTCAAGATGTTCAAACGCCTTCATAGTCGGGAGGCCTATCCCGGTACCGGTATCGGCCTGGCGTTGTGCAAGAAAATCGTAGAATACCACGGGGGCACCATCGGCGTCGAAGACGGCGCGGGGGGTACCGGCTGCACCTTTTGTTTCACCCTTCCTACTAAAGAGGACCACCGACAATGACCTTTACCATGTCTGTCATCGGCTCGCAGGCGCTTCACCCCGCCCTTGGCCGCCCGATCAACATCCTCCTCGTTGAGGACAGCCCATCGGATGTCGCCATGACGGTCGCGGCGCTACGGGAGGGAAGGATCGCGAACAATATGCACGTCGCCGACGACGGAGAGGTCGCGATGGCCTTCCTGCGGCGCGAACCTCCCCACGCGGATGCGCCTAGGCCTGACCTGATCATCCTGGACCTCAACCTGCCCCGCAAAGACGGCCGGGAGGTCTTGGAGGAGGTGAAGGGTGACGACGCCTTCAAGTGTATACCCGTGGTTATCCTGACCACTTCCGCCGAGGAAACGGACATCTTTCGCTCGTACAAGCTGCATGCCAACGCATTTGTCACAAAACCTGTCGGCTTTGAGCCATTCCTCGCCGCCATGCGTGAGATAGAAGGCTTTTGGCTTTCACTTGTGCGCCTTCCAGTGCCGGTCTCCCAGCGGGTCGGCTCTTCATGATGACCGGCTGCGCATCGTTGCGCACAGAAGACAGCGGGCCCAACTCATGAGAGCTGTTGAAGAGCCATTGGTAGCTACACGTGGCCCGCTGCAAGTTGTCCTCATTGAGGACAGCCCATCTGACGCCATGATGGTCGAGTCGATGCTGGCCGAGGAGGGGGACCGAGCTTTTAAATGCACTTGGCGCAGTACACTTGCCACCGGCCTCGAGACCACCGTGAGCACGGGTGCCGTTGCGGTGCTGCTCGACCTTGGCCTGGGTGACTCGGACGGTATGGAGACTCTTGACGCCGTGGTCCGCAGTTGCCCGCACGTCGCCGTGGTGGTACTCACCGGGTTCGACGATAGCGCCGCGGGGGAACTCGCTGTCAGGCACGGCGCTCAAGACTACCTCGTAAAAGGCAAGACCGATACTATGCTTCTTTCCCGCGCCCTCCGCTATGCCGTGGAGCGGAAGATTTTACAGGACGAGGCACGGGCCATGGAGGATGACCTCCAGGAAAGCAAGGCGAGGCTCGCCGATATCATCGACATCGCCCTCGAGGGGATAGTAACCCTCGACGAAGCTCATAACATAACCCTTTTCAACCACGGTGCTGAGACTATCTTCGGTTACGCGCCAGACGAAGTGCTCGGTCACCCTCTAACGACCTTGCTACCCGACGAAATACGGGCTGAACTCGAGGGCAACGTCCGCGGGTTCGCCGAGGCGGTGGACAAAACACGCCGGCGCATGGTCGAGCGAAGAGAAGTGTTCGGGCAACGAAAGGACGGCTCGCGCTTCCCTGCTGAGGTGTCGATATCCAAACTGGCCCGAGGTGACACTGTCACCTTTACAGCCACCGTGCGGGATGTGAGCGACCGCAGGGCTGCCGAGGATGCTCTACGTCATAGCGACCGGCGCTTAGCGGCGATATTGGAGACGCTCCCCGTTGGTGTTGTCGTGGCGAGGGCCGTCGGCGACGTCGCGTACGTGAACAACGCAGCCCGACGCCTTCTCGGGCCCGTGGGCACCGTCGATGACCTGGCCCGGTCCTGGGAGCGGTGCTTGGTGGCGGGGACTGACCAACCTTACCCGTCCGAGCGCAACCCTTTTGCCCGAGCGCTCAACGACGAAACCGGGGTCATTTCCGACCTCGAGGTCAGCCAGGACGGGCGCAGGGTACCGCTCCGCGTCCTCTACGGGCCTCTTCACGACTTGTCTGGACGGGTTGAGTTTGGCGTCGGGGTCCTACAAGACGTGGGCGACGAGAGGGAGGCAGAGCGAAGGATATCCCAACAGGCCGACGAGTTGGCGAGGTCCAACGAGGAACTTGAGCAATTCGCGTACGTGGCCTCCCATGACCTCTCCGAACCTTTGCGCACAGTTGCTGGCTTCGTACAACTATTATCGCAGCGCTACAAAGGTCGGCTCGACGCCGACGCCGACGAGTTCATCGGCTTCGCTCTGGACGGCGTCACTCGCATGCAGGCCCTTATCCAAGACCTGCTCACGTACTCGCGTGTTAGCCGGCTCGAGTACAAGCTCGATACGGTCGACGCGGGGGCGATGGTCGCGGATTTGGCGCAGGCAAACACGGGCCCAGGCGCCGTCACATGGTCGGCCCTCCCAATTGTCCAAGCCGACCCGGGCCAGCTGCGTCGCGTTTTTCAGAACCTCATCGGCAATGGGCTGAAATTCGTCGGGCCCGGCCGAGAGCCTCATGTGCACGTGTCAGCCGCACGGGAGGGCGCTAAGTGGTGCTTTGCCGTCAAAGACAACGGCATCGGCGTGCCCGCACGCCACCACGAACGAATCTTCAAGATGTTCCAACGGCTGCACAGCCAGGATGATTTCCCCGGGACGGGCATCGGGTTAGCGGTGTGCCAACGGATCATAGAGCGTCACGGCGGCGAGATGTGGGTGGAGAGCACCGAGGGCGTTGGCAGCACGTTCTTCTTCACCCTGGCGGTGCCAAAACGAAGTGAGCCGTCGCAACCACCAGCCGCTCAAAAAATGTGACCTGCGTCCGGCTGCTCCTTGTCGAAGACAACGCCAGTGACATCAGGTTGATGAAGGAGGCAGTGCGTGAATCCGAGGCGGCAACCATCATCGACTTCGTCAACGACGGCGAGAAAGCCCTGGCGTACCTGAGAGGCGAAGCGGGGTACTCGGAGCGAGTGATGCCCAATATTGTGGTACTCGACCTCAACCTGCCTCGCAAGCACGGCCTCGAAGTACTAGCCGAGATGCGCGCCGACAAGGACCTGAGCGCCCTACCTGTGCTGGTAATGACGACCTCGACAGCTGAAGCCGACATCCTCAAAGCATACGCTCTGGGCGCCAATTGTTACATCGTCAAGCCGGTTGACTTCAATGCTTTCCGAGAGCTGGTCGCGGCCATCGACCGCTTTTGGCTCAATGTGGCGCGGCTCCCCGAACTGGACCGCAATTGATTACCAGGACCCTCGCCCTACCCACGGGGGACCGCTCCCCGGCGGCCGGACCGCGCACCGGGCGAAGGGATGATCGCGCTCAGCAGTCCGGTGATGGCTCTCCGCTTCGGGTGCTCGTTGTGGAGGACCGTCGCTCTGACGCCATCCTCGTTCAGGAGATGTTGCGTAGCGACGAACGGACTACCTTCGCGTTCCGGCATGTTCCGACCCTGCGCGAGGCGCTCGTGGAGCTCCATCAGGCCCACTTCGATTGCGTGCTAGTCGACATGAACCTGCCCGATAGTGACGGGCTCCAGACTTTGTATAGCGTCCAGGCAGCGTCGCAAATGACGGCTATCGTCGTTCTCACTGGGTTCGACGACAGTGCTACTGCCGAGGCGGCAGTTGTTGGGGGAGCCCAGGACTACCTCACGAAGGGGCGCCTGGATGCGAAGCTTCTTGGCAGCGCCATCCGGCACGCCGTAGAGCGCAAAAGAATTCACGCCCAACTTCTCGAAAAGGAGCGACAAGCCCAAAATGCGCTCGATGAGCGGACTTCGGCTCTTGCGGCTCTCGCAGCGAGCGAGACCCGGTACCGGTCCGTACTATCGGCTCTGCAGGAAGGCGTGCTCCTCCACGACGACGGCACCAAGGTAATTACATTCAACGAGAGTGCGGGGCGGGTCCTTCACCTGACCCCAGCCCAGCTGCTCGGCTGCCCGACGTCGGGCCTCGGGCGGGATTTTGTCGGCGTTAATGGGTCTCGCATCCGTCCGGGCGGGCTCCCCATGGACCTCGCGCTACGTTCGGGGAAGGTTGAGCGTCAGGTGATTTGCCTGACCCGCCGGGATGGCAGCGAGGTGTGGGTTGAAGTTACATCAAGTCCTCTTATCGACCCGAGTACCAGCCGACCGGCTGCGGTGGTCACATCTCTGGTTGACATTACCGAGCGCCGCGCGCTCGAGCAACGGCTTTCGGAGCTCGCCACGCACGACAGCTTGACCGGGCTCCCCAACCGCGTTGTCCTCAAGGACCGGATCGAGTCGGCGATGAAACGCATGAGACGGCGGCATAGCACCGTAGCGTTGCTATTTATCGACCTCGACAACTTCAAGTCGATCAATGACTCCCACGGCCACGAGGCTGGTGACGAGGTCCTCGTTCAAACGGCGGCCCGGCTCCAGTTGGTGCTTCGCGCCGAAGACACGCTTGCGCGCCTTGGGGGCGACGAACTGGTAGCGCTGTGCGAGGACCTGGGCTCTGCTGACGGTGCGTTGTTTGTAGCGGGCCGCATGATGAACGCTTTCGCCCAGCCTTTTGTGGTCGCCGGTGTAGAGATGACCGTGAGCGCCAGTGTTGGCGTTGCTATGGCTCAGGCTGGCCTTAGCCCAGAACAGCTTCTTCGGCGTGCCGACAGCGCCATGTACAGCGCCAAAAGTCGTGGCCGGGCACAGTTCGAATTCTACGATGGAATAACCCCTCCTGCTCACTAAAGTGCGGACAAACAGCCGGGTGGGTCGATGGGCGCCAGTGGCTCACGCCGGCTAGGTGCGTAATGGTGGGCTCAGGTTGGGGTGGACTGGGATGATTTGCCCAGCGCGAAGCGCACCTTCTCGAGCAAGGTCCGACGGTCAAACGGCTTTTGCACAAGAGTTATACGTTCGTCCAGGGCCGAGAGTGGGCCCAGGTGGCCCTCGGCGTAGCCGGACATGTAAAGCACTGCCGCCCCTGGCCTCAGCTCTGCGAGGCGCTCGGCCAAGGCACGCCCTGACATGGCCGGCATTACGGAGTCGGTGAGGAGGAGCTGGAAGTCGTGAGACGTGGCTAGCCCCAATGCTTGTTCAGCGCTGGACGCGTCCAGGGTCAAATAGCCAGCCTGGCGGAGAAGCCTCGAGGTGACATCGAGCACGGCGGGCTCGTCCTCCACGATGAGGACCGTTTCCCCATTACCTCCCAGGTAGCTGATGTCGAGCCTTGAAGCCGCGGCCGCTGGCAGGTCAGTGGCCGGGAAATAGAGGCGAAAGGTGCTGCCGGTCCCCTCCTCGGAGTCGATGCTCATGGTCCCTCCAGCTTTGGTCACGACACCATAGACGGTTGCCAGGCCGAGCCCGGTGCCTTGACCTTGCGGCTTGGTCGTGAAGAACGGTTCGAAGATGCGAGCGATGACCTCGGGGCTCATTCCTGTACCGGTGTCACTGACTGCCAGCTCGACGTAGTTCCCCGGACGAGTGCTCGAGCCGAGGAGCGAACTGCCCTCGTCGATAAAGGCGAGCTTGGTGGAGATCGTTAGCGTGCCGCCGTCGGCCATGGCGTCGCGGGCGTTGAAAGCCAAGTTGAGCAACACCTGTTCCATCTGGCTGCGGTCGGCTCGCACTGCGGGCAGGTCGGGGCAAATGTCAAGACGCAGTTCGATGTGCTCACCGATGATGCGGGCGAGCATTTCGCGGGTGGCGGTCACCATGTCTTCTAACCGGAGGACCTCCGGCTCGCTCGTTTCGCGCCTAGCAAAGATCAGCAACTGTTTGGTGAGCCGGGCGGCCTGTTCGGCCGCCGCCTGGATCTGCTCGACGTCGGCGCGCACAGGTGATTTCTCGGCAATCTGGTCCGCGACGAAGGTCGCGTAGTTGATTATGGCCGCCAACAGGTTGTTGAAGTCATGGGCGACGCCGCCCGCCAACTGCCCAAGGCTTTCGAGCCGTTCGGACTGGTGTAGCCGTCGTTCCAGTGCACGACCTTCGGCCTGGACGCGATTGCGCTCGGTTATGTCCCGGGCCACGCTGGCCGCGCCCACCACAGCGCCGCTTGCGTCCCGAAGGGGCGAGACCACAACCGATACTTCCAGAGTTGTCCCGTCCTTGCGGGCCCGTTGGGTCTCAATGGGCTCCACCCGCGCGCCCCGGCGCACTTTGTCGTAGATCGGTGCCAGTTCGTCAGCTCGTCCCGGGGGAGCGAGCATTGCCACATTGCGGCCAACGATCTCGTCGGCACTGTAGCCGAACATGTGCTCGGCCCCGGCGTTCCAGCTCGTGATCACACCATCGAGAGTCTTGGCAAAGATAGCGTCGGCAGAGAACTCGACGATGGCGGCCAGGCGCGAGGTGGCCTCACTCAGATCGGTACGTCTCTCCGCGTTCACGATGTACGCGGTCGTGACATCCGCCAGCGTCTGGGCTGCGGTCATCGTTAGGGCGTCCAGCTCACCGGGGACGTCCCGGTACAGGTCTAACGCCCCTATTCGACGGTCACCGTGGCGGAGCGGGAACGTGAACACGGCGGCTAGCCCGATGTCCATCGCCCGGGAGACGAACTTCGGGAACCGGCCTTCTGAACTCAAGTCGGGGACCAAGATTGGTTCACCGCTGCGGTACGCGGCCAGGCATGGCCCCTCGTCGAGCTCGGTTTGCAGCCGCTCGAACCGCAGCGCAGCGTCGTTCGAGGCGGCTACATAGCGCGCCCCGAAATCGGGTGAGATCAGTGTCACCCCGGCCGCAGTGATCGGCATAATCTCGACGATGGTCTCCACGAGACGGTCGAGGATCGCCTGGAGGGGGTAATCGATGACCATCGTGCGAGCGAAGTCGCTAAGTACGTCCGAAAGCTGCCTTTCGGTGGGCATTCGAACCTCCTGACAGTCCTTTGCGACCGCCACTGGGTCCAGGTAGCACCCCAAGCATACCACTCTGAGAGACTGAGCGACCGCGGGAACTGGCAGGCCTACCCCTTTTGGCGAGCTCCTGCCTTGAGGGCCGTAAGCAGGTCCGCACCGTCGGGAGATCCCAAGCCCGTGCACGCATTCCAGCCGGCATGCGCCGAATAAGCACCGTTTGACCCCGAGGTGATCTCGCGCAACGATGCCATCCCGGCGACGGAGTAGAGGAAGGGTTGGAGGAAACCGACGGGCTGGCCGAGGGACTGGTTGAGCAAGGCTATGAGGCCCGCCCACAGCGGGGCCACTGCGCTCGTGCCGCCTATGGTCATGGTCTCACCGTCGACGCGCACCGTGTACCCCGTGTCCGGGTCGGCGTCGCCGGCGATATCTGGTACGCCACGGCCGGTTTTGCCCCCCGGGTTGGCTGATTGAGGGATCTTGGCGTTTTGCTGGTAAGAGGGGACCGGGAACACTACGCTGACCCCGCCTCCTCCGGCCCCGCCGCCGGTACCGTCGTTCCACACCGTTTCGGTAATGATCTGACCGACCGTGGAGAGCTGCAGGCTCGTCCCACCGCACGCGAGGGCGTGAGGAGCAGAAGCCGGGAAATCCACGTGGGCGAGGCCATCTTGTACCCCGTCGCCGGAGCCGTTGTCGCCGGCCGCGACGGTCACCGTCACGCCCATCGCCGCCGCCGCAGCGAACGCCTGCTCCATCTGCTGCATCGCCTGCGCGGTCCACGCGCTCTCAGCACTCCCCCAGCTGATGGAGATCACGGAGGCCTTGCGCGTCGCGTCGTGAACGGCCGTCGTGACAGCGTCGATAAAACCCTGGTCTGTGTTGGGAGCAAAGTACACCGAGATGTTCGCCTCGGGCGCAACGCTGCCGAGGACCTCGATGTCGAGCATCACTTCGCCGTCGGGCCCGTTGGGCTTTCCTGGCCTGTTCTCACCTTTGAGCACGCTCACCGCATGAACGCTCGGCAGCGCGATCCCGAGCGACGAAAAATAGTCGCTCAGGTCGTCCTCCCGAAAACCTCCGCCGAGCTCGATGATCGCAACGGACTGGCCGCTGCCGGTGAGCCCTGTCGGGAACGAATAAGCCGCCGCCACCTGTGGAGGGGTGTACTGCGTCGACTGCGGGGCGAGGCTTACCTGGCGACGGAAACGAAAATGCGGTTGCGCCTGGGGACGCTCGTCGATCCCGAAAACACCGGTGACTACGCCATCGAGCTCGGCAGGCAAGCTAAGCGCGCCCTCCCGGCCACGGTACGTTTCCCCATCGGGCGACCGGTAAAGGCCAACCTTCGCCTCGAAAGCACTCGCGACAGCTCCCACGGGACCAGAAAGCTCGATGCTCCGCCGGGCAAGGTCTACCTGGCCGACAGACAGGCCGTGTTCAGCCGCAAATTGCCGCACAGCTTGGACATCTTGCTCGGCCGCGCCATGGGCGGAACGGTACTCCTCTCGCGACATGCGCCCGGGCGAGGGCTCGGTCCCCCGCAGGTACACGGTCACAGTGGCACGGGTATCGGGGTTTACGTTGCCGATGCGATCATGGACCGGGGCGTCACGGTTGCTCCCGGGGAGCGCCTTACGCGAGAGTTCAGTCATATGTGCCATCTTCGTCGCTCATGCCGCGTTCGTCTAGGACGCTGAGGGGGCACACTTCCGCCTTTCCACAGCTTCCGGGGCGCCGCAGGCTACGGTTCTGAGGCGTGAAGCGCACCCGGCACCGCTACGGGAAGCGGCGCTGGCAGGTAGCTGACATGTGGCTCCCAGACACTCCGAGCACGACGGGCGCTCCGAGCACGACGGGCGCCCCGAGCACGAC
>Ga0302324_100022041_pt1 | contig 12400 bp, 12 predicted proteins | sample Palsa_T0_1_FD_201949 | JGI IMG/M metagenome (GOLD analysis project Ga0302324, IMG submission 201949) | Peat permafrost microbial communities from Stordalen Mire near Abisko, Sweden - Palsa_T0_1 | ecosystem: Environmental > Terrestrial > Soil > Palsa > Peat permafrost | place: Sweden: Abisko...
AACGCAGGGGCAGCCGGTGCTAGTTCCGGGGCCGCTGCTGATGGCAGCGATCCGGGGGCCGTGGATGTTTCAGCATCCACGGCGTTGGATAGTGGCAGTACCGTTGCCGCCGACAAAACCATCTCCGACTCTGGTCCCGGTGCAATTGTTGCTGCTGGTTTCAGTTCGGGCTTCATGCGTTTTGGCCCCTTCGCAAAGGCTCTAAGCCGGCAAAATACCGAACAAGAAATTTCCGATTACACTTCAGAATTGGATCGCGACCTGCCAGGGATGGAACCAATGGAGCAGTGAATTTCCGCCGTGCCCGTCCGTAGCCAATATCCTGCAGATAGGACTTCGCAACGCCGAACTGCTCCATGACATACTCGATGAGCTTCCTGCGCTCGCGTTTGAAGGGGCACAGTTTGAACGCGAGATAGAAAAGCTCTGCCGCGGCAGTGGGCAGCCGGGTCTTTCCGCTGGAGTCGCCGGACCTGCCGGGGCCGCGGAGATCCAGCATCGAAAGCTTCAAGGCGGCGCCGGCATCGTCAGGAATGTCAAGGTAACGCACTCGTCGGACGATGGCGGTGATGGTCTGTCCGCTCACCTTGAAGTGCCGCGCCAGTGCGGCGATGAGCCCGATCACGCCGGGATTTTGATCGAACGTGGCCCTGATTGCCTGAATGGGCTTACCATCAGCAAATGGACACTTTGAATGCTTCAATCCACGCGGGCGGGTTTCCGGCCGCAGTCGGGACGGGCTCCGATCCCCGCATAAAATTGAGCCATATGCGCGCCGGTCGTTGGCATCGTCTTTCGCGTTGCCCTCTGCAAGGTGCCTTGGGTTGCTGCATAACGGGCAAGGCTTTCCCGGGCAGAGGTGTCGCACCCATCGCATCTGGGAATATGACCAGCCGTTGGCCATCGCGAAGGATATTCTGTAAATGTAAAGGTTCGTTTTGTGGCCCCATATAATCCCCCTCGGAGGGTCATTGACGGTCATTCCAGTCCACCCCCAACACAGGTCGAGGACCTCATCACCCTCGCCTTCAGGGACGACGACATGCTCCAAATATTTGTCTCGTATCTTGCTGTTCAACCCAAAGCGTTCCAACTCCTCATCGGTCATTGCCGCGAATGCTTCAAGTTGTCCGCGCAAGACCGGATGCTTTACTTTAGAAATATCCCACCTACCCTCCTCGATCTTCATTTTACCGCTCCTCCTTGGCTCATCAAGAAAGCCCGCAGTTCCTCCAAATCGATAAAAACCATCCCCCCGACTCGATGGAAGGGGAGACCCTTCCTCTTGAGCCTGTGCAAAGTGGTCCGGCTCAAAATTCGCGCCTTAATTATTTCCTCCTGGCGGACTGGAAGCCTGGCTTTCAAGGGATTTGCTGGAATTTCAGATGAGTCCATGAGTAACTCAGTCGTTGAGCTACATATGAACTGCAACGGTCTTCCGCCGAGTACAGACTCTTAATTCCTCATAGCTGAGCTACCACATGCCCCGTCCCCCCACTCACGAACACCCTCTTCGGGACATCTGCAAAGCGGCCACGCTCTCACAGAAGGAGATGGCGCACTTGGCGAATATCTCGGTCTCCATGGTTCAGAAGATCCAAAACGGCGTCGAGCCGCTGACTTCGAACCTCGCCTTTCGAATCCACATCCAGACCGGCTGTGACTTGGAAGCGGATAGCAAAGGATCGCTCTCGATCAGAGCGACCAAGGACAGATCACCATACACACGCGAGGACTTCACATGCCATCGCCGGTTCCTCGAACACGCCCTGAAATGGGATTCGGAGGGTTGCTATCCCGCACTCATATCCGTGCTCGCCCTCGTGCTGCGTGCCGCGCAAAGCAAGGGTGTGCTCCCGCTCCTCGTGGCAGACCTGGGAGATTTTATCCTCGAACAATGCAAAAGGCTAAAACTGCGCATCGAGATCGCAGACGAACTCACCTCGGAGGAGTTCGGGTTGGCCGAAAAAGACCGCGACCACATCGAGGAGCTTGCTTTTATCAATCCATTCCGTGCGGGGTTCGAATTGAATTTGCATAAGGGCACAAAGGCGAGGCTGGCTCGATTGGCAGAGCGGAAATTGGTCAAGCCAGACACCCGAACACTGCGAAAGCACAGTCCAAAAAGGGTAAAGTAGGGGTAAAGTAACAGCCAAACGGCGAGCCAATTCACGACAACGATTCAAGCGTAACTCCTTGCTGTTGTTGGCGGAAGGGGTGGGATTCGAACCCACGGTTGGTTTAACCCAACGCTCGATTTCGAGTCGAGTGCCTTAAACCGGACTCAGCCACCCTTCCAATCGTTGATTACCAGCGAGTTACAGAGCAACAAAGAATCGCTTTCTCGACTTTTATACGGTCAAGTACTACGGCCAGCGTCAAAATCGTCGCAAATCCATGCAAAGCACAATCTCCAAAGAGACCGCCTGAAAGGCCACGAATGTTCAGTTTCTGTATCGTCATCGGAACGGACGATACTATGTCCGCACTTTTGGCGCTGGCAATCAGAAATGGACGAGCCTGAGGACCTCCCTCCTCTCCATCGCAAAAAATCGGATGCAGGGGCATGTGGATGCGGCGGAGCGTCAAAAGACAGCAGGGTTGGTGGAAGAGTGGCTGCGCCGGTTCAAGGCGAATGCCGTTCCTGACGTCCCAAAAAACGCAAAAACGCCGGCTTGGCACTCGACGGGTTCGAGCGTAACCACCATCAAGTGTGCGCTGGATGCCTTTCATCCGTCATGTGACGCGTAACGGACAGCCATTGCTTGTCGGCTTCCATAAACTGACTTAACTTCAAGGCCAATGAGAATCCTCCCATCCATTTGCCCCACGCGGCTTCTTATTTTTAGCATTGCTTTGCCGGCCTCAGCATGGGCGGCAACTCCGTTGTTCCCAAAGGGCGACTTCAGCGCCGGCATGAACGGTTGGAATCTTCTTTGCATGAAAAACACCCGGGCTGTTGCCGAAGTCAAAGAGATTGAAAACAGAAAACACGCGGTTTCGGTGGGGTATCCAGCGGATCCGGCGGCGCCGTTCCTAATCGGAATAGGCATTCCTTGTTTATGGTCGAACGAGAAATAAAGCTCTCATTTATGACGTTGGAGCCCCCGGATCGGAAACTGGAGTGGATTTGCGCGCCAATGACTGGCGACGCCGTTATTCCATCCAAGGGTTTCGCTAAAAGTAAGATTTCGGCCTTTACGTTAATTGAACTCCTGGTTGTCATCGCCGTTATAGGGATTCTCGCAGGCCTTCTATTACCGGCGGTCACTACCGCCAAGCGGGCGGCTGCGTCGACGGCTTGTCTCTCGAACCTCCGGCAGATCGCCGCTTTGATCACGTGCTATACCAACGATCACAATAATTGCTTCATGGCCGTTGCTAACGCAACGCCTCCCAGCGCAAACTATGTGGCATCGCTTGGGCCGTATCTGCCGGTCTCGCTGGCCGCATCGCCAAAGAATATCTTTGTCAGTCCTGCCGCGGCCCATCCAGTCTCAACGTATGGGGGTACCTGCATTACCTATGCGATCAATAACGCGCTGTTTTATACGCCGCCATTGCGGGTAACGAACGTTGTGCGACCCTCAGAGCTTATCATGGTGGCAAACGGTGCCCAGATTCCGGAGTACAACTGGAATTGTGCCTATTCGTTCTATCAATATTACCCGCAGATGGGAGTTGGCGGGGGGGCTGGTGTCAATTTGAACGCTGCGATTCCAACCAGCGCTACCACCAACGTGGACGCCGACGCGGGCATGGGTTGGTTCCGCTATGTGCAGAAGGGGAACACCGCGGTGAACGTCGTAATGGTGGACGGTCATGCAGAATGCATTCCTATGGGAGGGGTTCTGTATCGAAACGTTGTGGTAAATCCGTGAACGAGCAGACCAAACACAGGTTTTAACCCGAGCAAGAAACCGGCAAGCCGATCAAACCGCGACTCTGACTGCATCGTTGCGGCTTGGAGTCTCAATGATCAGCACGGTTTCGTTGCTCACCCCATCGACGATCACTGGCGGACCGAATCGCTGCTGAAGGTATGGCGGGTGGTCCCACGCTGTTTCGTCGTCACTGGCCACGGCCAGCGAGAGCACGGCACAGGTGAGCCAATGCTCGCCCGGTTCATATTTGCCGCGCAAAGAGGGGATAAGCGAGCGCGGATACTGAAGATTGGTATTCGGCTCGGCCAGGCAAATCTCGCCACGCCGCTTTCCTTCCAGATCGCGCAAACCAGAAGCTCCCGCGGTAGAAATGACGAGCGAAACGCCCGGCCCTTCTTCGCGCTTACCCCGCAAGACTGGCCCATCATCGGCGGCACGGTCCATTGAAAAACCGCCTTCGATGGTGGAAAGCCGCCGTGCGGTCCGAATGTGATGCACGCGGACGTGCCATGGCGGGGCCGGCGCCAGCCACGTCTCGATCTCGACATCATGCCACGGATGCCATCTGGAATAAAGGACGTTTCCGTTAATGGCGCTGGCCACCGTTTCGCGCCGCACCCGGAAGTAGAGTCCGTCCTCGCTGAGCGCCAGCATGCTATCGTGTGCTTCCTTTTCAGATGCGAACTGTGCGTTCGGCACGCTAAATGCAAACCGCGTTGAATAAGCAAATTTCGCGTATTTCTCAGCGGCATGACGAAAGCCGCTGGCCACTCCCTCGTTTTGGCCGTTCGTCAAAGCGACCACGTGGTCTTGCGTGCCAGGAGTGCGGTAGATTACAAAGCCGGGATGCTTCAGGACGCGTGTTCTTTGCAGTTTGGGAAGCGGCTTTTCCTCACTTTGCCAAAACGGATGCGACTCCGGGAGAGCCAGCGGCAGAAACGCCTTCATCGCCCAATAAGGCGAGGACGAGGAGATATAGCCCTCGGCCATGGTTCCATTGGAATAGCCATAGCCAATGGTCAATAGACCGGAGTGATCAAAAATTGGCTGCTTGAACCACCAACGAAGATGGCGGAACAGCATGCCCTTGACGATGCCCCAATCCATGGCTTCGACATTCGCATAAGCCAGCGCGCCCCAGAACGCTCCCTGCGCGAAACGATACGTCAGGCTCCTTCCGTAAGGAATCGCGGAGCCATCCGACGAGAAAAGATAAATGAATTCAGCCGCAAATTCCGCGGCGCGCCTCTTGAAGCGAGACGCCCTCGCCGGATCGGTTTCCGCGGCGTGCGCCGCATAGATCAGACCGTAGAAATGGAAAGCAAAGGCGATATAATAATCGCGCGTCCCATTGATGCCGTCGAAGTACCATCCATCACCGAGGTAAAAATCTTCGAGCCTGTCGAATGCAGCCGCGCACGCATCCCTGTCGTGCGACGCTCCGACACGGGCCAAGCCCAAATTGACGAGAATTCTAAAGAAGAGCCAGTTGCAATCGTAAAGTGGGGTTTCGTTAATTTGATTAAGCCAAGCGCCGAGTTCACGCTGAGCATCCCCGCAAAGCGGCTCCCATACTTGCTCCGGCGCAAGCAACAATGAGAAACCAATCGCCGCCATCTCGACAAGCATTTGGTCCCGGCCCGAAGCGATACCCCAAAACTCGGGATGACGCGGATTACTGCCGTTGGCAAGGCCCTGCCGGATAAGCGGCCAATCGTCAAATTCGCCGCCGCCCGCGGCCAGCGGCGCGAGTCCCCAAAAGGGTCTTGCAAATCCTTCAAGCTCTTCCGCCGCAATGGAAAATACAGCGCCGGTCACTCCTATCCGAACACGCGCGCCCCCGGCGCTGAAGCACCTCTTCAGCGGCGCGAACAGTTCCCGGACGCATTGCTGCATATCCGCGCGGTTCATAAGCCGAAAAAGGGAACGCTGAGGATGCATTTATTCGATTCAGGGGTTCAAAGCTTTGGCATCGCAATCTCATCGTGCAGCGGATCATCCAGCAGATTGGGAAGTTCCCCTGGGTAAAGCCTGTTGACGAGATAGCGAATCCACATCCAACTGGCCGCGGCAGCGACTGCGGCGGCCGCGGCGTAAGTGGTAAAGCCAAGGAAAAACAATAGCATTGCGCCCAGCACGCCAAGATTTATCGTCATGATTGCAAATGTAAGTCCCACTTGTAGTCCGATAGGATCAGGTTCGGATGCCTCGCTGGAGCGCACCGGTCCCCAGAATCCGAACGGGCGAACCAATTCGTGAAACGCCGACAGATGCGCCTTTGGTTCCGGACGGGTGAGGCACATTACAACAAGAGCGGACAGGGTGGAAAAACTAACCAGAGCCAATTGCGAGGAGATGTAAAAGCCGTCGTTGCCGGATAAGCCAGCCGAATGAGCCAAAAACACCTGAAGCCGTTTCCCTGGCGGTGTCAAAAACAATGTGACACCAAGCAGGCTTGCAATCTGCGCAGCGACCTCCGCCGAACCGTTGACTCGCCACCAGACGAAGCGCAGGAGTTTGACGAAGCCCGCACCGACGACCAGATTGATAATCATCATGTTGGTTTGAAGAATGTTATTAACGGAAACTCCAAAAAGGATCGTGATAAGCGTCGCGAATACGATATAAATGCGCGCAACAGTGACATAATGATGATCCTCCCTTTTCGGGCTTACGTATGCGCGATAGCAATCATTTACAAATACCGCGGTGGAATTATGGATGTTGGTGCTGAGAGCGACAATGAAAGCACAGAGAAAGGCGCCGACGGCCATCCCCAGCATTCCGGTTGGCAGGAATCGCATCGCCAGAAGCGGGTAAATGCGCTCGCGGTCCGGCATAAAGGAGCCGTCAGGCCTCGGGAGCGGCGGGAACTTCGCGAGGATCTCGGCGTCGGGGACGAGGATCCACGCGCAAAGCCCGATAATGATGAATGGAACCCCGCGAACCGCAAACGTGAGGATGGAATTGGAAATGGACGTATAGACTACCTCGCGCTCATCTTTGACGCAAAGAAAGCGCTGAATGGAAGGGGACCAACCCCCTTGGTTTATAAAAGGGCTGATGAGCAGGTAGTAAACGAGGACCAACCCCCAGGCGGGCAGGAAATCGAGACTGTGCCTGGTGGCAGGGCCCAGGCCGGCAAGTCCGCTGCGAAGACCTTCGCCCCAGCCGACTTGATGCAAGACGAGAAATAGGAGGAAATAGGTGGCAAAAATCGCGATGGTAAATTCCGCGAGATCCGTCCAAACCACCCCATGAACACCTGCAAGGATGGTAAAGGTCAAACTGAGGCTCACCAAGCCGGTGATGATGAGCCAATCGGGAGGCAGCGAGAAACCCATAAAATGGATCGATGAAGGAATGACAAAAAGAACATGAAGCACCTTTTTCATCCCGATAAGACCCATGGCGCCCCACAGGAGGGAGGCTACCCCGCCGAACATGACTGAGTCAAAAAGCCGGGTGAAGTGCGCCTGCCATCCAGTATAACGCGCAAGGTAGAATTCCATCTGCGTAGTGAAGCCTGCCCGCCGCCAGAGACGGTTGAACCACGCCGTGCCGATAGCCTGTCCAATGATCTGGTTCCAACTAAACCACATTCCCGAGATACCATCCTCCCGCGCTTTGCGGGTGTCCTGAAGGATATTGTTCGCATTGAGCTGGGTCACCGCGATGGAAATGCCTGCCAGCCACCACGGCATCCTGCGCCCAGCCAGGATAAATTCCTTTGTGCTTCGCCCGGCCCGCGCCGAGCAACGCAGGCTGATAACGAGCAACAACAAAAGGATGAGGCCGATAACAACGTAATCCAAAAAATGCATGATATTGGAAATGCTAAATAGCGTGAATGGGATCTGCGACCTTTGTGCGTCTTGCGCGGTGCCAATGAATCTTGAAAATACAGGATTGAAAGCGATCAGCAATGTGCCACGAATGTTACGCGTAACAGGGCGCGGCGCGCGTATTGCCGTTTTGCCCTTTTCATCGAGCGCGGGTTGATGTAGGGGAACAGATATCATGAGTGATATGCCAGCTTCGACCTTGGCCATCGTCGCTCAGGATGCCAAGGTCTCGCGTATGACCGTATCCCGGGTCCTGCGCAACGCGGCTGACGTCTCGCCGGCCACTAGGGAGAGGGTTTGGGACTCGATCCGGAAGCTTGGTTACCGGCCAAATCCGATGGTATCCGCGCTTATGTCCTATGTTCGTAGCGGCTCCCCGAAGACAGATGCGGGCGTGCTGGCTTATCTCACAAGCGGCGCCCAGGAACACGGCTGGCGTCAACACGCCATTTACCTTGCCTTTCACGAAGGCGCTCGTGAACGCGCGGAAAGCCTGGGGTACAAGCTTGAAGAGTTCTGGCTGCGGCAACGGGGGATCTCGATGGCCCGGCTGAGCCGGATTCTGTATGCGCGGGGCATTTGCGGCGTTATCGTCGCTCCTCTCTCCAGTTCCCACGGGCATCTTAATCTTGACTGGAATCGATTTAGCGCCGTTGCCATCGGCTATTCGCTGCTCAAGCCGTCGATGTCCCGTGTCAGCAACGACCAATATGACTCGATCCTGATAGCCCTGCGGGAGTTGCGGCATTGCGGCTACACGCGCATCGGTCTGGCGATGCCGCACAGGAATGACAGGAGGGTTAATTACCATTGGTCAGCCGGTTACCTCTCCTTTCATCAACGCCTTCAAAATGCCAAATATCCTCAGCTTTTTCTGCCCGATGCCTGGGAAAAGGAAGCCGCTCTTGCCTGGGTTCGCCGACAACGCCTGGAAGCCGTGGTGTCAATGGATCCGGAATTCCTGGAATGGCTGGAGTCAGCCGGATACCAGCTCCCGCGGGATATGGGCTTCGTCAATCTCGACTGGTCGAAACAATTCCGGCCATGCGCCGGGATCGATCAACGTCCCAATGAGGTCGGCGCTGCCGCCGTTGATGTCGTAGTTGGCCAATTGAATCGCAATAAACTGGGGATTCCCTCGATCCAGCGCAATATCCTGGTGCCGGGACAGTGGGTGCCGGGGCCAACCATCCGCGACGCGCGTCAGCATCCGTCGCGTGACGCGTAACAGACGGCTATTCTTGTCACCTTTCTTAAACTGAACAACTTCGGGGCCAATGAGAATCCTCCGTGCGGATATTTCCCCTGCCGGGAGTTGAAAAATAGCCGGACCCCCGCCAATCCAATGAAGTACAAGCGAACTTTATCGATCCTGTTCATTACCGTCATCGGTTGCCTGGTGGAAGGGGGCCGGGCGTCAACGGCTTTGCCGCCGGCGTCCATCCTGTTGGATGCGGCAAGTTACCCGAAGATCGCCCTGCTCGGTGACGAGCGGGACAAAGCGAGCCTCACGGTCGCGGAGGTAAGCGGCCCCAATGGAAAGGGGCCCGGTTTGCTATTGGTCACTCGGGAGGCGTGCTCCAGCCCCTTTTCGGCGCAAGTTGAAATCGAGAACTCACAGCCAATCCATCAGGGAGACATCCTGTGGGCGCATTTCTACATGCGTACGACCAAGAGCGAGTTGGAATCCGGCGAGGGCAGGATCCAGTTCATTGTCGAAAACGCTTCAACTTTTGACAAATCGGCGATGTTTACGGCCGTAGCCGCCACTGAATGGAAAGAATTCATGTTCCCATTCGTTGCCAAGGAATCCTATCAGCCGGGTGGAGCAAACATGCTCTTCAGAATAGGATATCAGCGCCAGAACGTGGAAATTGCCGGGTTGGAAGTGAAGAACTATGGCGGCATTGTGGCGTTGGCCGATTTGCCCGCCACAAAACCCGATTATACTTACGCGGGGATGAAGCCTTCCGCACCCTGGCGCGCGGAGGCGCAAAGGCGGATTGAAAAGTACCGCAAATCGCAATTATCCATCAAGGTGGTTGACGCTTCCGGGCATCCCGTAAAGGGGGCGAAAGTCGAAGTCGCGCAAACGAAGCATGCCTATTGGTTCGGCTCCGCGGTCGAGGCCAGATTACTTGCAGGCGCGGGTGATGAAAAATATCGTGAAGCCATCCTCAAGTCATTCAATCTGGTGACTTTTCAGAATGACCTGAAGTGGCCGCGCTGGATTGCGGATCGCTCGACGCCGCTGGCGGCGGCGCAATGGTGCCACGAGCACGGCGTTGCCTTGAGGGGGCACAACCTGGTCTGGCCTTCCTGGCACAGGCTCCCCTCCGAAGTCAAAAGTCTCGAAACAAATCCGGCCGCGCTTCGCCAGGCTGTGCTTGACCATGTAAGAGAGGAAGGCGCCGCTGTCGGATCATTGGCGACTATTTGGGATGTTATCAACGAGCCTTACGACAATCACAGCCTTATGGATATCCTGGGCAACGGGATCATGGCGGACATCTTCACGACAGCGCGCGAGGCGGCGCCGGACGCCAAGCTTTTCCTCAACGACTACGGAATCATTACGGACAACGGCCTGGACCATGGTCATCAGGCCAATTTTGAAAAGAATATCCGCTATTTGTTGGATGCGAAGGCGCCGCTGGACGGCATCGGCATCCAAGGCCATTTCGGGCGGGAATTCACCCCGCCTCAACGCATTTTGGAAATACTTGATCGCTTCTCGGCATTCGGGTTGCCTCTGCAAATGACCGAGTTCACCCTGCAAGTGGAAGACAGAAATATCGATGCGGGTTATTTGCGCGACGTCATGACGGTATTCTTCAGTTATCCGACCGCGAATGCCTTCATCCTCTGGGGATTTCACGATGGCAGCGACTTTCAACATTACGCCACGCTTTACGACGCGGATTGGCGGCTGACTCCATGCGGCAAGGTCTGGAACGATCTCGTCTTTCACCGGTGGTGGACCCATAAAATATTGTGGACATCGGTTCGTGGCGAGGCGCGGTTAAGGGGGTTCCATGGACAATTCGAAGTCACGGTCCGCTACCATGGAGTTGAAAGCAAAACCGCTGTGGAGTTGAAGCCCGGAGGAACCGCGATTGAAATCGTCGTGGGCGACAAACCGGCTGCGCGCTTGTCTGTCAATTAGGTTTATTTCCTGCCACGTCCGCGGAAGAATGGGGAAGAGAACCTCCGGGTGTAAGATTAGGGCAAAAGGGGAGTGGACCGCCATTCATTCTTGCTTGAAGATCTTACGGCGCCATCGGAAGGCCCTTTTCGGATTCCATGGACATAATAAAACATTTATCTTCACCGAAAAAAGAAGAAGTTTGGAGTGGGTGATAAAAAAAACGAACGGAAGCCGGAACGAACTCGCATCGGCTTAAAACGTCAGACTGCTTTCCCATGGAGAGCCTCTGGTTTCGTGATTGGCACCGGTTGGCTGGAGTATTTCCAGCCGGTTCTCGATGGGGGGAGGCGGACCGCTTGATTCCCGGTGCGACAGGACGAATGTTACAGGTACCAGTTGAAAGGCTTTGCCAGAGACAGTGGAAGGTATTATCGCACTGTTATTCATGAATCCTCCAAATCGCCCTCGTTGGACGCTGCCGTTTCTCAACCCCATCTCCGGTCAATATCCGCGCCCGAAAGCGGCATGCTCATTCCAGCAGTTTTGAAGTTTTTTTATCAGTCCCTCCTTCGGAAAACCATGAAGCGGCTCCCATCTTCATGCGGACGCCGCGATTCCAAGGCGAAAGCTTTTATAAACAAGTTTTATAATAAATTTCCTTTAAGTAAAATTTCTTTTCTTGACTATCCCCCCAGTTTCATCAAATATTCCACGTGGAATCCTTTCCCCAGAAGCCAAAGCCCCTCGGAAAACCCTGATAATGATGTTCAACCCCAACCGCCCTCAATCTCTGTGCCGCTTCGGGGCACTTTTCGCAGCCTTTCTCCTCCTGGCAGCGCACACGCACGCGCAGAATACTCAGGATACCTTCTTTAGCGGCACCAATATGACCGTCGGGGCTAACTGGAACCTGGGAACGGTGCCCACCGTCAGCAATGATGCGGTGTTCACGTCGACTTCTTCTGTCACCGGCACCTTCAGCGGCAACGCGACCTACGGTTCGCTGAATGACCTGCATTCGGGCACGACTACTACGATCACCAATACCTCCACGACAACGAGCGGCACGCTGACTTTGGGCGGGGCCGGAGATTTGGGCGATAGTGTCGCCGGATCGGCGAGTTCCGACTTGATCTTCCTCACAACCGGGACCACCGTTCTCTCCATTAGCGGAACCGCCCAGCCCGTGAATATCACCCTTGGGCAGGCCGGTAATTTCGATGTGGGGAACACCTCCACGTTGAACATCGGAACTACGGGGACTACGAGCACCCTTAATTTGGGAGGTTTCGCTCTGACAATGAGCGGGTCAGGCAACGTCAACATCGGTTCGAACATCACCTCCAACGGTTCCATTACCATCAATTCCGGCACGACGGCGCTTTCCGGCCTGTCTAGTACCTTCAGCGGGGGCCTCACCCTTAATTCGGGCGCCGCCGTGATCCTTAATAGCGGAGTCGCGGCAGGGAATAGCGTGATCACCATCAATGGAGGAAACCTGGAGACCTCGAGCGCTGGCATTG
>Ga0302324_100022042_pt1 | contig 12399 bp, 12 predicted proteins | sample Palsa_T0_1_FD_201949 | JGI IMG/M metagenome (GOLD analysis project Ga0302324, IMG submission 201949) | Peat permafrost microbial communities from Stordalen Mire near Abisko, Sweden - Palsa_T0_1 | ecosystem: Environmental > Terrestrial > Soil > Palsa > Peat permafrost | place: Sweden: Abisko...
CTACCGTCACGGACGCCACATGGGCGTCGAGGACGCAGCTCGCGTCTACGAAGACGCGCGCGCCTCGGCGCTCACCTTCGCGCGAAAGCTCTTCACGCGCATCCGGCGCAACGGCGGCTGACTCCGCGGCCTTCATCCCGAACGGGCCATCGGTGAATCCGTCCCAGGTCCGTTGATGGACTTCCGTGCTTCGCTCGCCGGCCTCTTGGTCGGGACCGTCGCGGGGATGTCGGGGATCGGCGGGAGCGCGCTACTCGCGCCGCTGCTGATTCTTGTCCTCGGCGTCGAGCCCGTGATCGCGGTCGGGACCGACCTCGTCTACAGCGTGCCGATGAAAGTCATTGCTGCTACCGGCCACCTTCGTCAGGGGACAGTCGACCGCAGCGTCGTCCGGCGGCTCGGTGCCGGCGGCGTCCCCGGCGCGCTCGCGGGTCTGGCGGCATTTTGGCTGCTGCGCGTCCGGCTCGGCGGAACGCGACTCGATCAGCTCGAGCGGCACGCCATCGGCATCCTGATCCTCTGCGCTGCGCTTGCTGCGCTCATCCTGATGCTCACGCGGCACGAGCGAGCGCCATCGACGCGCCGGGCGAACGCGTGGCTCATAACCGCGATCGGCGCATTCGTCGGCTTCCTCGTCGCGGTGACGTCGATCGGTTCCGGCTCGATCACGCTGCCGCTGCTTCTGCTGGCGCTGCCGGCAGCCGGACTGCGCCTTCTTATCGGTTCGGAGATCGTCTTCGGCGCGCTGATCGTTCCGATTGCCGCGCTCGGTCATATCTCGTTCGCAACCGTCGACTGGCATCTCGCCGTCGCGCTCGCGCTTGGCGCCGTGCCCGGCGCGGTTCTTGGTGTGTGGCTGTGCGGATTCCTCAGCGTCGGCGTGTTGCGGCCAGTGGTCATGTGCGTACTCGCCTACGCCGGATTCAAGCTGCTGTGAGCGGCGACGGCGATACGCGCGACCTCGACCGGCTCGAGCATGCCGCGATCGCGATCTTGCGCGAAGCCTACGCGACGCTGAGCCCGCTGGCGATGCTGTGGTCGATGGGCAAGGATTCGACGGCGCTCGTGTGGCTTGCACGCAAGGCGTTTTTCGGCAAGGTTCCGTTTCCGCTGATCCTGCTCGATACGGGACTCGAACTCGACGAAGTGTACGCGTTCCGCGACCGCCTCGCGCACGAGTGGAAGCTCGACGTGCGCGCCGAGATGTGCCCGCCCGAGAGCGAGTCCGACCCGACGCTTCCGCCTGCCGCGCGCGCCGCCGCACGCAAGACCGAAGGCTTGAAGAACTACGTGCAGCGCGAGCAGCCGCAGGGGATCATCGCCGGCATCCGCCGCGACGAGCAGGCAACGCGCGGCAAAGAACGGATCTTCAGCCCGCGCGGGGCCGGCGGCGGCTGGGACGTGAGGCATCAGCCCCCTGAGCTGTGGGGCTATTACGCGACCGACGTGCCGCACGGCGCGCACATCCGCGTGCACCCTCTGCTGAGCTGGACCGAGCGTGACGTATGGCGCTACACGCGCCGCGAGCAGATCCCCTTTGCCGACCTCTACCTCGCGCGCGAAGGCATGCGCTACCGTTCGCTCGGCGAGAAGAACATTACGTTTCCGGTTCCGAGCGACGCGGCGACCATCGACGAGATCATCGCCGAACTCGATACCACCCGCGAACCCGAACGCGCCGGCCGCACGATGGATCGCGAGAGCGAGGATTCGTTCGAGCGGCTGCGCGCCGACGGATACATGTAGTGGTGGCGGACGACGGCGCGCGCATCGTTCTCGCCGGACACGTCGATCACGGGAAGTCAACGCTGATCGGCCGCCTGCTCTACGATCTCGACGCGCTGCACCAGTCGAAGATCGACGACGTCCTCGCGGCGAGCGCACGGCGCGGCGTCGCACCCGAGTGGTCGTACGTGCTCGATGCGCTGCAGGAAGAACGCGATCAGGCGGTCACGATCGATACGACGCGCATCGTCTTCACGCACGCGGGGCGCCGCTACACGATCATCGACGCACCCGGGCACCGCCAGTTCCTCGCCAACATGCTGACCGGCGCTTCCGACGCCGACGCCGCGATCCTCGTCGTCGACGCCGCCGCGGGGATCGGCGAACAGACGCGGCGCCACGCCTACCTCCTGGCGTTCCTCGGGATTCGGCAACTGATCGTCGCGCTCAACAAGATCGATCTTCTGACCGACGCGGAGTCGCGGGTCGAGGAGTTGTCGCGCGAACTGCGTGCCGCCTTAGCGCGCACGCCGCCCGTGGCGATCGTGCCGCTCAGCGCGCTCCGCGGCGACAACGTCGCGCGGCGCAGCGATGCGACACCCTGGTACGACGGTCCGACGTTCCTCGAGGCTCTGGCGGCAATCCGCCGCGAGCCGCCCCCGGCCGATCGGCCGCTGCGCGTCACCGTCCAAGACGTGTACCGCCGCGACGGAATCCGAATCGTCGCCGGTGCGGTCGCGAGCGGCCGCCTTGCAAGCGGCGATTCTCTGGTGCTGCTGCCCGCGAACGTCGCGGTCCGTGCGGAGCGCCTCGTACGCTGGCCCGAGGGCGACGTCGGCGCAGCCGAAGCTGGCGAGACGGCCGGGATTATCGTCGACGGCGATCGTTTCGTCAGCCGCGGCGACACGCTCGCCGGCGGCGCGCTCCCCGAAGTCGCGCAGCGGATCGGCCTCGAGATGTTCTGGCTGGCCGAGCGCGGCCCGGTGACCGGCGAACGCCTGCGGATGAAGCGCGGCGCGCAGGACATGCCGGCAATCGTCGAGGGAACACCGTCGGTGTACGACATCGACACCGCGCAGGAACGCGGCGGCGCCGGAGACGCGCGGTACAATCTCGTGCGGCTCGGCGTGCGCACGACGTCGCCGCTCGTCTTCGATCTGCGCGAGCGCAACCCGCACGCCGCACGGACCGTCCTCTTGCGTGGGAGTACGGTCATCGCAATCGGCTTCACGACCGCTGCCCACGCAGCGACGAGCAGCGAGACGGCACGGGTCAGCCTCGACGAACGCCAAGCGCGCGCCGGGCATCGCGCCGCCATCGTCTGGCTGACGGGCCTGCCCGGATCCGGGAAATCAACGCTCGCGGCAGCCGCGGAGCGGCTCCTTTTCGATCGCGGAATCGCGGTGACGGTCGTCGACGGCGATCTGCTGCGCTCGACCCTCAACACCGACCTCGGCTTCTCCGACGCCGATCGCGCGCAGAGCGTGCGCCGCGCCGCGGCGGTCGCGGGCATTGTGGCGGAGACCGGTCAGGTCACGCTCGTCTCGCTGATCTCGCCCTTCGCCGCCGACCGCGCCGCCGCGCGCGATACAGCCCGGCATCCGTTCTACGAAGTGTACGTTAACGCGCCGCTCGCGCTCTGCGAAGCGCGCGATCCGAAAGGGCTCTACCGCCGCGCGCGCGCCGGCGAACTGCGGTGGTTCACCGGGATCGACTCGCCGTACGAAGCGCCGCCGGCGCCGGATCTCGAGCTGCGCACCGACCTGCTCAGCGTCGAGGATGCCGCCGCCCGACTGGCCACGTTCATCGAAGACCGCACGCGCGTCGCGCCGTCCAGCTAGGTCTCGAGCCAGTCGAAGAACGCGCGCAAGTCGCGCTTGTTCTCGAAGCCGATCCCCGGCGCTTGCGGCAGCTGCGCGCGGCCGTCGACGACGGCGGCGCCGTCCGGCAATCCGCCGAAGGGCGCGAAGCTGTACGGGTTGAGTTCGCTCCCGCCCAGCCCGAGCGCGCCGGCGACGTGCAGCGTGAACAGGTGACCGCCGTGCGGCCAGAACGCGGAGTCGGGCCAGCCCCGCGCGCGCATCGTCTCGACGATGCGCAGAAAACCCGGCACGCCGTAGCAGTGCGCCGGATCGAAGAGCAGGATGTCGTGCTGCGGACGGAGTCCGCCATGGTCGGCAAGCAGTGCTGCTTCCTGCGCTGAAAAGAGCGCTTCGCCGGCCGCGATGCGGTGCGGATAGAACGCCGCGATCGCGCGATGCGTGGCGAGATCGTGCGGATCGCAGATGTCCTCGAACCACCACATACCACGCGGCAAGAGCGCGCGCGCCGCGGCGTCGGCGGCTGCGGGCTCGTAGGCATTCATGGCATCGACGGCGACGCACTCCGCTGGGAAGACCTCCGTCACCGTGTCGATGCGGCGCAGGTCGTCGTCGAGCACTGGGCTGCCGATCTTGATCTTCACGTGCGTGTAGCCGGCGTCACGCATGCGGCGCATCTCGTCGTCGAGTCTGGCGGTATCGCCGTGCGGATAGCGATAGCCGCCGCTGGCGTACACCGCGACATCGGGTGCGCCGTCGCCGTTCAGACCGAGCATTGCGCGCAGAAAGCGGTGCAGCGGCAGCCCGGCGATCTTCGCGGCCGCGTCCCACACCGCCATGTCGAGGGTGCCGACGGCGACGCAGCGTTCGCCGTGACCGCCGGCCTTCTCGCCGCGCATCATGACGTTCCAGGCGCGGAAGGGGTCGAGGTTGTCGCCGGCCTCGTTGACCAGCTCGCTTTCGCTCGCCGCGAGCAGGCGCGGCGCAAACCGATCGTTGATGAGCCCGTGCTGACCGAAACGCCCGATCGACGAGAAACCCCAGCCGATCACGGCGCTGCCGTCGCGGACGACGTCGGTCTCGAGCGCGACGATGCTCGTCGTCAACCCGCCGGAGGGGATCGCCGGATCGGCATAGCGCGAGATGTCGACGGTCTGCTCGCGCAGTGCGGTGATCTTCATCCGTAGTGGCGTCCCGACAGAAACTCCAGCAGCGACTCGTCGTCGATGTTGTTGTAGGACGCGACGAGCGTCGGGCGGACTTCCGCCGCGATCCGGCTCGCGAGCGAGATGCGCGCGTCCGGCGCAAGCTGGTCGCGGCGCGCCAAGAACCGTTCGATGAGGACACGATGCGGTTCGGTCAGGCCGGTCGCCGCGCGCGACGGGCGTTCGAGGAAGGCATCGAGGTCGGGCGCCGGGTCCGCGCGGTCGCGCACGACGATCGTACCGGCGGCAAAGTCCCCAAGGCGTTTGTTCTCCTTCGAGATCAGCGCGCTGATCGCCGAGAGCGCATAGAACCCCAGCAGCATCTCGACCAGACGGACGAGGTTCCGGATGACGGCAGCGCCTGCATCGATGGGGAAACCGCCGTCGCGCACGACCCGCAGGCCGAGCGCGCGTTTTCCGGGCGTGCGTCCCGACCACCAGATCTCGAACACGATGAACCAGCCGACGAGTACGACGAAGGTGATCAGGACAGCGCCTGCCGTCAGCCACGCGATGACGTTCCCAGACTGCGGCAGCACGCGCCGCAATGCGCCGGCAACTAACGCGGCGGCAATCGCAAACGCAATGAGTATCCCCAGCTGTGCAACCCCATCGACGAGCACAGCAAGAAACCGGCTCCCCAAACCGGCCAGTTCGTATCTAATCTCCACGGCCTCGCCGGTTCTGATCTCGATGGAGCGTTCCAATTTAAAGGCGCTCCGCCCCAGGCTGCGCGCCCCCCGCGCCTGTGGCGCGGGGCCCCCGGGTCCGACCTCGCCGCAACGCGTTACTGAGAACACGATGCCGCTGCGCTCGGTCCATCATCAGAGTCTTAGCGGCGGAGGGTTCTTAGGCCCGCGCGAAGTGTACGGTATGCGCGAGCAAAGATTCGTGGCGAGCCGGCGGGAGCGGTGGGATCGCTTGGCGGCGCTCGCGGATCGGGCCGCGAAGCGCGGCGTGCGTGCACTGACCCCGGACGAGATCGACGAGCTCGCGCTCGCGTATCGCGCGGCGACGAGCGACCTCGCGATCGCGCGCACGCGGGGCGAAGATTCCGCAATCGTCGAGTACCTCAACCGGCTCACCGCGCGCGCCCACTCCATCGTGTACGTCGCGACCGCGCGCTCCGGCTGGGATCGCGCGCGCTCGTTCGTGATGCGCGATTTTCCGCGCGAAGTTCGGCGTTCGTGGGCGCCGATCGGCTTCTGCATCGCGGTCACCGTTATTTCGGCGCTGATCGCGTACGGCTCGGTGCTGAGCGATCCCGCCAACGCGCACGTCCTGCTCCCCGAGATGTCGATCGGCCCGGTGACGAAGTCGCTGCACGACAGCAATTTCGGTTTCGACCGCGCCTACTCGCCCGCGATCGCCTCGCAGATCATCACCAACAACATTCGTGTCTCGGCGATCGCGTTCGCCGGAGGCATGACGGCCGGGCTCCTGACCGGCTGGATCATCATCGTCAACGGCTTGATGGTCGGCGCGCTGAGCGCGCTCTACATCAAAGCGGGCTTCGGTCCGGACTTCTTCGCCACGATCGCACCCCACGGCGTCATCGAGCTGACAGCGATTCAAATCTCCGGAGGCGCCGGACTGCTGCTCGCCGGCGGGTACTTGCGTCCGGGACGCGCCACCCGCCGCGACGCGCTGGTCGTCGCCGCCCGCCGCGCGGTGACGCTGATGATCGGGGTCGCGCTCCTGCTGTGCGTCGCGGGCACGATCGAAGGGTTCATCTCGCCGCAGCGGCTCTCGATCCCGATTCGCGGCACGATCGGCGCCGTCACCGCCGTCGCGCTGCTCGCGTATCTGCTCGGTGCCGGATCAGAGGAGCCCGCGCGTCTTAATGTCGACGTAGGCGTCGAGAAGCGCGAGCGTGAGTTCGGGGGCGGGGACATCGACGACCAGGACGCCGCGTTCGCGTAGCGTCGCAACGGCCCGCGCGCGTTCCTCGGCCAGCGTCGCCGCAACCGCGGCGCGATACGCATCGCTCGCGCGCTGTGGAACGGCCCGCAGCGCGCCGGCGATTGCCGCATCATTCATCAGGACCACCAGCACGAGATGCCGCGGCGTCAGCAGCTGCGTTGCGGCGAGAACCGCGCTCGACGCGATCGGATCGAACAAGTCGGTAAAGAGCACCACCAGACTGCGGCGGCGCAGCGTGTGGCGCAGGTCGACCATCGCGCGCTCGTAGTCGGACTCCTCGAAGCGCGGTTCGACATCGGAGAGCACGTCGGTGAGACGCGCGGCGTGCGGCGTCCCGCTCGACGGCAGCACGCGTGCGATCGGCTTGGCGGCGAAGGCGTAGACACCGACGCGATCGGCGGCGAGACGCCCCATCGCGGCGATCGCGAGCCCCGCGGCGACTGCGTAGTCGAGCTTGCGCCGGTCGCCGAGCCGCGCTGCCATCAAACGTCCGCAGTCCAGCGCGACCACGATCTGCTGGGAACGCTCGACCTCGTAGGTCGCGACCATCGCCTTGCCGCGCCGGGCCGACGCTTTCCAGTCGATGGCGCGAAAATCGTCGTCCGGACCGTACTCCCGCAGGCTCCCGAACTCGCCGCCGCTGCCGCGCCGGCGCAGCCGCCGCAAGCCCGCGTCGAGCAGTTTCGTGCGCGCGACGAGGTCGCCGCCGCGATCGAGCGTAGACAGATCGGGCATCACGCGCAGCGCCACCGGCTCGCGCAGCGCGCGCCGGCGCTCGAGCAGCCCGAGCTGCGTGCGCACGCGGACGTGGAACGAGCGCAGCGCCGTCTCGCCGCGCTCGCGCGGCACCACGCCGATACGCACGCTGGTGCGGCTGCGAGCCGGCACGACCGCGACTGCTTCGGCGAGGTCGATCGCCAGTTTCTGCACGGGCGCCTCCACGACCGCGACGCGGCGCGCGCTCGCAGCACGGTTCGCGATCTCGTAGGTGAACGCATCGCGACGCGCGAGCGCGAGCCGCGGCGGCTCTTCACGCTCGACGTCGAGCCGGCTGCGCAGCGCCAGCGCGTCGAGACCCGCCAGCACAACGACCAGCAGCAGCGCGATCGCACCCGCGAGCGGCCACGGCTCGACGTGCGCGAGCGCGAAGGCGAGTACCGCCGCCGCAACGAGCGCCGCTACGCCGCGCGGCGCGATCCAGATCATGCCTACTGTGCGGGCGCGGGGACGCTGGTGAGGATGCGCGCGATCACGTCGTCGGCGGTCGTCCCGTCCAGCTCGGCCTCGGGCCGCACGATGATGCGATGGGCAAGCACGTCGGGCGCGATACTCTTGACATCGTCGGGGGTTGCGAAGGTATGGCCCTCGAGCTGCGCTGCCGCTTGCGCCGCGACGACCAGCGCGAGTGCGGCACGCGGGCTTGCGCCGAGCGACACGTCGGGAGACGAGCGCGTGGCGGCGACGATGTCGTACACGTACTTCTGCAGCGACTCGGCGAGATGCACGGCGCGCACCGCGCGCTGCGCGGCCAAGAGCTCATCGAGCTCGACGACCGGCCGCACGCCGGCCGCGTCGAGATCGCGCGCGTCGAACCCGGCTACCGCGCGGGCGATGAGCGCGCGCTCGTCGACGGCATTCGGGTAACCGGTCCGCACGCGCACGAGAAAACGGTCCAGCTGCGCTTCTGGCAACGGGTACGTCCCCTCGAACTCGATCGGATTCTGCGTGGCGCACACGAAGAACGGCGCCGGGAGTTGATGGGTTTCGCCGTCGATCGTGACCTGGCTCTCCTGCATCGCCTCGAGCAGCGCCGCTTGGGTTTTGGGCGGCGTGCGATTGATCTCGTCGGCGAGCAGGACGTTGGTGAAGATCGGGCCGCGGCGCAGCGAGAACGTCGCGCTGCGCTGATCGAAGACCGTCGTGCCGATGACATCCGAGGGCATCAAGTCGGGCGTGAACTGGATCCGGCTGTAATCGAGGCCGAGTAGCCGCGCGAGGACGCGCACGGTCAGCGTCTTCGCGGTTCCCGGAACGCCCTCGATCAGCGCGTGACCGCCGGCCAGGAGCGCGACGAGCAGTGAGAAGCCGGAAGCGCTACCCCCAACGATAACTTCCGCCAGCCCGGCGCGCAGGCGTTCGGCGACGGTTGGGAGCGGCGTTGCGTCCTGCACGGATGATCTCCTCACGAGCGGTTCGAGCGAGTACGGCTATCCCGACGAGCGCGCCATCGTTCGGTACGGGGCGGTTCGCGACGATGGACGCTTGCGCTTGCAACAGGCGGCTTTCGGACGTTTGCGGCGCGCGTTCGAGGCTGCGCCGCGCGTCGGCGAGCAGCGCGTCCCGCGCATGGTCGCGCGCGTGCGCTCGCGCGTAGAGTGCAGCGACCGCGTCGAGAAATTCGCGCGAGGACGGCTCGCGCGGCGGGCGCAGCCGAACCGGCGGTCCGAGCGGGAGGAAGCCGTATGCAAGCCACGCCAGCCCGGCGAGCGCCAACAGCGCTAAACCGAGACGTTCGGGCACGTCGAGGGCGAGATACCAGGGTTTGCCGACGACGTCGCCGCGGATCGCCTCGTCGAACGCCACGCTCCCGCCCCGCCGGTGAGGCTGCCCGGCGAGGTACGCGAGGCGCGCGATGTCGCCGCGTCCCAGGTTCCGGTTTTCGAACCACGACGCGCTGCTCAGCGCGATGACGTCGCCGCGGCCGAGGCGGTAGTGGGCCACCAGGATGCCGGCGCGGTCGGCGAGGAGCGTATCGGCGTGCGCGCCGCGGCGCACGACGATGCGCTCGGTGCCGCGATCGGGCAGCGTCCGCACGAGCGACGCCCAAGTACCCCGCAGCGGTCCGCTGCTGCCGCGCGTCTTCTCGCCAAGGACAGTTTCGGTTTTCGGGTTGACGCTCGCTGTCCGCGGCGTGGGACCGATATCGATCAACCGCCCGCCGTTGCGAACCCAAGCCAGCAGCGCCGCGTGCTCGGCATCGCTCCAGTTGATCCCGAAAATACCTTCGGGAAACGCCGTGACGAGCGTATCGGTGTACGTATCGAGCGCATCGTGGCTGCTGCGAAAGCGTTCGACGTGGACCCCTTCGCGGGCCAGCAACTCGTAGTATCCGCGATAGCCGCCGAACGAATAGTCCGTGCTCGACCGGGTCGCATCCGTCGGAACCGTCTCCTTGTGCGCGCTGAGCACCGAGACGACGAGCAGTGCCAAGATGCACAGCACGGCGACGAGGAGATCGCGTCTCATGCGCCGCTCAAGAGCGCGTCGTACGCGGAACGCATGCGTGCCACGAGCGCCGCATCGACGCCGCGGTCGCCGAACAGCGCCAACACGGCGTCGCGTGTCAGGCGATCGAAGGCCGGATCGTGGACCGCGCGGCGCCACTCACCGGGCGTGCGCGCCGCATCGAAGCGGATGCGCCCTCGTTCGTCGAGTGCGCGCAGCGCCGATGCCCACAACAGCGCAGCGGCCTCGCGCTGGCGTCCGGCTGCCGCCGCCGCGAGGGCCTGCTCGAAGAGCGTGCGCGCATCTCCTACCGCCTGCAACGCGCTCGCACGGCCGCCTTGGATGCGCGCGCGCCGCTTCCACTGCACGCGGGCGAAGCGCACCGCCACGACGATCAAGAAAAGCAGCGCGAGCGCGAGCACGATAAGCCCGACGATGGTGGTGAAGCGGTCGTTGCCGAACGCGTGCCCGAGCGGACGCATCAGCTTGGTCCACCAGTCGTACAGCCACTCAATTGCCCGTTGCCAGAGGGATTTCGGCGCCGGCCCTTGCGGGGCAATCTGGTAACGGTGATCGGCCAGGATCGCCCGCGCGACGGCGCGCGGATCCCCATGCGGCCACACCGGCCTCACGCCGGCGTGACCGCGCGATCGTGGCCGCCCTCAGGTGGCGTGAGCGGGAACAGATCGAGGCCTTCGCGGCGGACGCGGACGTCCATCGCGTAGACGACGAGGAACGCAGCGACCAAACCGTCGAGCAAAATCGTCCCCGTCCCGAAAATCGCGAAGTACGCGGCGTCGACGTGCGTCACCGCCGTCACCAGCGCACCGAGCAGGATGAGCGGCATCAAGCCGCCTTGCGTGATGGCGACGACGACGAGCCCAGAGACGATGGTGCGCCAGATCATGTCGCGCGACGCGTTGCGGCGAACCGCGGCGCTGATCGCTTCGATCGGGTTGGGCGCCTCGGTGACGATATAGACGGCGGCGAGCTCGTAGGTCATGTAGACGAACGAACCGACGACCGCAAACGCAGCCAGGAGGGCGAGGAACAGGACGATCGCGACCAGCGCCACGATGACGCCGCTGACCTTGATCGCCGCCAGCCCGATGATGACAAGGAAGATCAGGAAGTAGACGATGATCAGCGGGAAAAAGCAGATACCCCCGATGACCGCAAAGGCGAGCCCAACGAGGACCTGCGCCGGCCAGCAGTTGACGCCGACCGTGTAGGCGTCGCGCACGCTCGGCACGACGCCGGTCGTGTAGACGGTCGCGATCACGTAGACGATCGCGCTCCACATCAAAATCCGCAGCAGCAGCGCCAGCAGGCTCACACCGAACGCCGGCAGCATCGACGCGTTGAGCTGTGCGAGGTCGGCGAGCGCGTCGCGCGAACTCGCGGGGTTCGAGCTCGACGATAGGATCTTGCCCATATCGGTGAAGACATGCGCCGATTGCGGCTCGACAAGCGCCTGCAGAATGAACAGCGGCACGATCGTCACCGCGATCACGATCACGATCGGCACGAAGCGCTGCACGAACAGCGTCACCGCGCGATCGAGAAGTTCGCCCGCGCCCAGAGGCCGCAGTTTCGTGTTCAGCACGCGCTGAAAAGCGTTCGCGCGTGCGGCTCGCGAATCCCCGGACATGGTCGTCGGGACGGTCGCGAAGCTGTGGCGCTATCCGGTCAAGAGTCTCAAGGAGGAAGCGCTGACGCACGCCGAGGTCCTCGCCGACGGCCTGGCCGGCGACCGCACAGCTGCGCTCATGGTCGATACGCCGACGCATGCGCGCGCCGGGAAGCCGCTCCGCGGCAAGGAATCTTCGCAGCTGCATCTTACGGCCGATCCCGAGACGGCTGCGTCATACGCCGCCGATGCGAAGGTTCTCGTCAGCCTCACGACCGAACCCGCGCGCTGGTTCGACGCGCGGCCCGTCTCAGTGCTGCTCGATCTGTGGGTGCGCGACGTGGAAGCGCTGGTCGGCGAACCGCTCGACCCGCTGCGCTTTCGGCCCAACCTCTTCATCACGGCGGCGCCGGGCTTCGCAAAGCGGGAGGCCGATCTGGTCGGCGCCGTGCTGCGCGCCGGCACGGTCGAACTGCAGGTGGTGGACATCAACGCACGCTGCGTCGCGATAACGTACGACGTCGACGGGGGCGCCTCCGAGCCACGCGTGCTGGGCGAGGTCGCGCGCAATCGCGACAACGTGCTCGGCATCTACTGCGAGGTGCTCGCGCCCGGCGTCGTGTCGCTCGGCGACGAGCTGACGATGGTTCCGCCCGCATCGACCCCCGCGCCGGCTGGGTAAGGAGAGCACGATGGACTTCACGCAGATCGACAAATCCGCGCTGACCGGCAAGGTCCCGATCGGCGAATCCGACCAGCTCGCGCTGTACGCAATCGGCGAGGGTACGTACCTCCTCGTGCAGCGGCACGAAGGGACGGAGTGGACGGCGCTGCGCATCTCGGGCGACGGCGTCTTCCGGATCGCCGCGCT
>Ga0302324_100022043_pt1 | contig 12399 bp, 10 predicted proteins | sample Palsa_T0_1_FD_201949 | JGI IMG/M metagenome (GOLD analysis project Ga0302324, IMG submission 201949) | Peat permafrost microbial communities from Stordalen Mire near Abisko, Sweden - Palsa_T0_1 | ecosystem: Environmental > Terrestrial > Soil > Palsa > Peat permafrost | place: Sweden: Abisko...
ATCTGCGCTTCTGTGTGTCTGCTCTTCGACATACCCTCTTCCCCTTTCTTTCGCACAAATCATACTCAGCTTTGTGCGGAAACAGGGAGGCAGGTCAGGACAGGAAACACATGTTCATCGCGAAGGCCTGCCGCCGCAAGGATCTTCTGTGCGTCTTCTGGCACGTATTCGCGAATCTGCCGCTTGACGGTAACTTGGTCCAGCCGGCCCAGAGCTTCGGAGAGAGCATCCATGAACCACTGTTTGCGACCGGCAACAAGCAACTGGTAGAAGCGTAGTTGGCGAGCCGAGTGAAGCGGGTTTAGGGTCAGCCTCGGGATGCCCGTCTCAGTGGCCGCGGTTGTCTTCTTCGCTCTTGACGTCACAGCTCTGCAATCTTACTCGCACTTCTTCGACTTCCGAAAGACTATCCAATAGCAATGCTGTCGTCTAGAGTGGTGGGCCGTCTTCCACTTCGGGTCGATGATCGGTCCTTTGCGGATTTTCACAATGCAGTCGCAGGGCATGAAGCCAACCTCACGTGCAGCGCTGATTAGCTCAATGTGTGCCCACTGGTAACGGTGATGGTGCACATAATCGGTTATCTTGCAGAGTAGCAGGCCCTCTTCTTTCAATACGCGATAGGCTTCGCGTACAAATGGCGGGAACGTGTGAGTAAATGTGTATTGGTTTTCTTTCGGCGAGCGCAATACCAGGCCGAACCGGGCGCCGAAGTCTTTCTTATTGTCTCTGCCCTGGTTAGGAATATGTGGCGGGTCGTACACGATTACATCAAGAGATCCGTCGCGAAGTGGCATCGCGGTGTTGTCAGCCACAACGCTGGGACGGTGGCGCCCGTCGACATCCATGCCGATGACGTGCCGCTTGCTGCCGCGCCAAAATCGACCTCCGTTTACCGTGGCGTCGAGGATCTTGCGGGGTCGCTTGCGGGGGTAAAAGTCTAGCAGCCGATCGATCAACTCGGCATCGTCTCCAAACCAGACCGACGCCAGAGGTGAGTATGCGGTATCTTTCTCTGACCTTGCCTTGCCCTTGGCAGGTTGGGACAGCGGCTGAAGAGCTGTGGCCATGGTGGGGAACACCCCTTGTATACCCTCGTTGTTCATAATGGCAACTGTCAATCACTTGCAAAACAGGTGCCATCTGTGGATAAGTCGTAGCCCTAGGTGCAGTGCGAAGCTTACAGAACTCGTCCTCGCTACGCCGCTCCGAACCTCACCGAGACAAGTTTCGATACTCCTGGCTCTTGCATGGTCACGCCGTAGAGCACCGGCGCGATGCTCATGGTCTTTTTACTGTGCGTGATGAGCACGAACTGGGTCTTGATGCTCATCTCTTTCACCAGTTCGGTGAAGCGGCCGATGTTGGCCTCGTCGAGCGGGGCATCGACTTCGTCGAGGATGCAGAATGGGCTGGGCGTGAACTGGAAGATGCCGACCAGCAGGGCGAGCGCGGTGAGCGCCTTCTCGCCTCCGGAGAGCAGCAACACGCTCTGCAGGCGCTTGCCGGGAGGGGAAGCGACGACGTCGATGCCGCTTTCCGTACTGTTTTCCTCGTCGGTGAGCTTCATGAAGGCATGGCCGCCGCCGAAGAGCTTCTTGAAAGTGACGCCGAAATTCTCGTTGATGGCGGCGAAAGCTTCCTGGAATTTCTGGCGCGAGACTTCGTCGATCTCGCGGATGGTAGCGGTTGTGTTCTCGATGGAGGAGATCAGGTCTTTCCGTTGGACTTCGAGGAAGGTGTGGCGCTCGGCAGTCTCTCGGTATTCTTCGAGCGCCATCATGTTCACCGGCCCCATGGCTTCGAGCTTGGCGCGCATCTCACGATAAGACTGATCACGAGTCGCCAGTTCGTCGCCGGCCACGATCGTTAGCGTGGCGTCGGCCAGTAAGATGGCGCACTCGATTCCAAGTTCGTTCAGGCAAGTTTCGGCCATATGCATCGCGTCGGCTTGCAGCTTGGCGGCGGCAGCCTGCAGTTCGCCGCGGCGGTCGCGGGCCTGGTCGAGAAGTTGGCGGGCGCTGCGCAGAAGTTCGTCGATTTCCGCAAGGCGGGCGCGGAGCTGGTCTTTCTCGAACTGAAGCAAGCCTTCCCGCGCCTGGCCCGCGTTGCGCTCGGCTTCGAAGTCGGCGGCCTGTTGCTCGAGATGAAGGTTCTCGGCTTCTCGCTGCAGTCTCTCTGCCGCGGCGGCTTCGATCTGGGAGATGAGAGCCTGAAGGCGCTCGCCCATTTCACTGAACAACAACTCAATCCGTCCGAGGACGGCGGTAGCCGAACGATGGCGTTCTTCCAGTGCCGCAACCCGGGCCACGCGCCGGGAACTGGCCTGGGCCGCGTCTTCGCGACGCTGTCGCACTACGCCGAGAGATTCCTGAGCCGCTGCGATTTGCTGCTCCAGTTGAGTTCGAGTTTGTTCGAGGAGGGAGACTTCCGCTTGGCGTGCTGCGCTGATCGCTTCCTGCTCCGTACGCTCGGCCGCGAGCCGTTGCAACTCGGCTTGTGCAATGCCCATGCGTTCGGTGACGCGGGCAAGTTCGGAATCGAGCTGCCGCAGCATGTGGCCGGAAGTCATCGACTGGTGTTCGGACTCGCGTTTTTCGCCGTCGAGACGTTCGAGCAGGGAAGTGAACTCTTTGATCTCTCTGCCGAGCGTGAGGACGCGCATCTCTTCTTCGCGCAGGGCGCGCTCCAGGTCTTCGAGCTGGCGCAGAACTTCGCGGAGTTCGCGCTTCATTGAAAGCGGGCCCTCGGCGCGCTGTTTGCCGCCAGTGACCGTCACGTTGTGGAAGCACTCGCCGGATTGTGAAAGAAAGAATGCGTCAGGATTCTCCAGAGCCAAGCTGCGCGCGGTGTCGGACCCAGGAACGATATAGCCGTCGCGCAGTTTCGGGAGAATCACTTCCAGCGACTTACCGAAGCCGTTGAGAACGCGAATGGTGTGCTTCAGCGGCACGATCGAAGCCGTGGGCGGGGCGCAGTGCGCGGCTTCGTCGAGAACGAAAGAGAACTTGGCTTGCGAGTCCTCGGGATGAACCAGAAAAGTTGCGCGGCCATCGACGTCGCTGCGCAGCAGGCGGAGGCCTTCGTCGGCGGCATCCCAGGACTTGACCACGATGTAGTTCAGTTCGTCGCGGAGAAAATCTTCGACCACGCGCTCAAAGCGTGGCTCGACTTCAAGAAAATCCGCGAGCACGCCGACCGGCGCCAGACCGCTCTGCATTACTCCCGACTGGAAAAGCCTGCGAACGGATTCGGTGGAGTAGCCGTGTTCGGCGATGACGGCCTCGAGAGAACCTTTTCTTCCCAGAGCAGTGGCGAACTCGGCGCGGAGCACGTCGAGATGAGTCTTGGCCTTGGTTTCTTCGAGACGCTTGGAATCGATGAGGCGGCGAAGCTGGCTGATCTCCTCGCTGATTCCGGCGACGCGCTGCGTTACCGTTTCGAACTCCAGGGCGAGTTGGCCGCGCTGGCCGCCGAAAGCTTCCACCTGGAGGTTGGCGTTGGCGATTTCCGCTTGCAGACGCGAGGCTTCGCGATCCGCGCCCGCGATACGCTCTTCGGCTTGAGCCAGTTGGTTGCGCAGGCGAGAGACCGACGACACGGTGTCAAAGATGGCGACACGAGACTCTTCCTGCTGACGTTCGAGTTCCGCCAGGGCGGAGGTTGCGGCTGCGGCTTCCTGCTGGGACAATGCCAGCTCGTGCTGCGCCGACGCCAGATCGGCGGCGGCCGATTCCAGTACTTGCCGGTTAGAGTCGCGCTCGGCTTCGAGCGCGGCCAGACGGTGACGGGCCTGCGCCAACTCAGCTTCCGCCGAAGCGGAACGCGCCACTAGTTCGGCGCAGCGTTCTTCGTTGTGGCGGCGGCGAGCGCGGGCGCGATCGATTTCCATGGCGAGCTCACTCAGCCGATCGCGATTCTCGCGCAGTTCGGTTTCAATGGCATAGCCGCGCTCGGTGCTTTCGCCATGCTCACTTTCGAGTTGCTGCACGGCTTCAGTCCGATGCTGCATGTCTTCGGCGAGCGCGTTCAGCTGCGCGTCGAGTTCGGTGCCTTCCTGCTCGATGGCGGCAAATTTGCTGGCGAGCACAACGCGCAACTGGGAGCGCATCTCATCGCGTAGCTTGGCGTAACGTTCGGCCTTAGAGGCCTGGCGCTTCAGTGAATTCATCTGGCGCGTGACTTCTTCGAAAATGTCATTCACGCGTGCAAGATTTAGCTTGGCATCTTCCAGGCGAGCTTCGGCGAGGCGCTTCTTGGTCTTGAACTTGGTGATTCCGGCGGCTTCTTCGAGAATGGCGCGGCGGTCGGTGGGGCGGCTGCTGAGAATCTGGCCGATGCGTCCCTGCTCGATGAGAGCGTAGGTTTCGGGTCCGAGGCCGGTGCCCATGAAGAGTTCCTGAATGTCGCGCAGGCGGCAAAGTTTGCCATTGAGCAAGTATTCGCTGTCGCCGGAGCGGAACAGGCGGCGCGTGACTACAATTTCGCCCGCGTGGAATTGCTGCTGGTTGAATTTTCTGCGGCGGATCTTGAGCACGACCTGGGGCGCACCGCTGACAGCGGCTGAAGTCGCAACCGGGACAATGTTGTGGGCGGGCAACGCGAAGACCGGCTCATCGTCCGGGAAGGCGACGGCCAGGGTGTTTACTTGCGAGCGCGCGATTTCCACTTCTTCCGTTTTTCCGGGCTGCGCTTCTTCCACCGCGCGCTCGGTGTCTTCGGCGGCGCGGGCGCGGATGGCAGCTTCGTCCCAATCTTTATCCGGCTGGTCGGACGAGGAATGCCCAGAGGAGGAACGATCGGCCGCGTTTCTCAAGACCGCGGCAGCCGAAGGGAGTTCATCCTGAACGTCAATCTCGGTGGGCGCATCGGCATCGGGGCCGGGATACTCCTGCGGATCGATCAATGTCAGCGACACCTCGGCCATGCCGGTGGGCTTGCGGTCGCGCGTGCCCGCAAAGATCACGTCTTCCATGCGCGATCCGCGCAGAGTCTTGGCCGACTGCTCGCCCAGCACCCAGGAGATGGCGTCGGCGATATTCGACTTGCCGCAACCGTTGGGGCCGATGATGGCGGCGATGCCGTCCCCGTGGAACTTGAGGTCGGTGCGGTCGCAAAACGATTTGAAGCCGAGAATCTGAAGCCGCTTCAGTTTAAGCAACGTGAACTCCTTGGAGAAAACAGTGGCCAGTGATCAGTGGCCGGTTGCCAGTTAAGATGCCTTGAAGCCTGTTTACCAGCCGGATACCTCTGTCTTCGGCAAATTGCGCGTTCGGTTCAACTTCGTGACTATTTCCGTCCTGGGCTGGATTGGGCGGGCACAAATTAGACCTACTGTAACGGTGAAATCGGGCCGGGGTCAAGCAATATAACACTATATATTGTATGGCCTTACGACCGAGCGCGTTGGGTTGCACACACATTGCAGCAATTGGGCATTTTACGGGTGAGGGAAGGACGAGGTGGGGAGAACCGCGAGAGCAGGGTTATGGTAGCGCAATGCTTGACGATCGGCAATTGCAGAATCGTTACTTGCGGGTCGGGCTTGGATATTCCTTCCAGCGGGAGATGATGTTCAGAGCGAGACCCTCAAGGTCCGGGTATATCGCGGAGAAGTCGATGCCGCAGTCGGCAAGTTCTCTGACGAGGGACGGTCTCTGCGAAGACGGAATCCTTATTCTCGCTACTCGTGCGCCCTTTCCCTTCTCGCCTTTGACCGCGCGACTGCGGGTGAGATCTTGCGTTTTGCCGAAGACTAGGAAGCGGCTAGACTGGGCCGCTACGCGTCGATCCACGTGGGGAGGCTCGATCGCGACCGGGAGTTGGCGTCCGACCTCTTTCCCGTCGAACGCGTCCTCTAGGCCAGGCAAATGCTGACTTGACTCTTCGTACTCGGGCAAGATTGGTCCCGTCACACCCAGCCGGAGTTTCTTGTTGAGCCACCACGGATCGATAGCCCAGACTGCTGAGTCGCATTCTTTGCCGGGCTCCTGCTCCTCGTGGACGGCGAAGAAAAGCGCTACAAGTGAATTCTCGGTCCAGTCGAGGAGCCTGGTCGGCACATTGTGGTGCTGCATCAGAAAATACCAGTCCCACTTGTCAGCAGGCGCGCGACCAGGGATGAGTTGAATGGCATGACTTTGAAACTCGAGCCGAATCTCATTCTCGTCGGCACCCCTGTAAGGTTTCCGATACAGCTTGGGCGAAAGGCCCACTGCCAACACCTCTGCCCGCGGAACCACAGCTTTTGTTCGTCACCTGTTCTCTCGGGTGTCGTTTCCTGAGGCCATGTTTTCCGTATCTCCCTCGTCAGGTCGAGGTAGCCGCCTAGGGAATTCAGCGTATATTCTTTGATTGCCATGACAACCGCCATCAAAGTGCGAGGCTATCGCCTAGATCTTAATTTCTCTCGGATGGAGCACCGTTAAATCGGGTATTTGCTTGAAATCGTCTTTCTCATCGAACGTCAGAATGTCAGCGATGCCATTGTTTTTCATAATGACGCTGTGAATCACGTCCCCGACCCCTGAGTGATACATGAGAATACCCTGCTTGACGTGGAAGAAGAATTCCGCAAAGTCGTAGTCCTTGCGCGGACTCACCTCGATAATCTGTATCTTTAGCCCTTGCAGCCGTTTCTCGCTGACTAGCTGACTTTCAATCTCCGCAACAGTTCCTCGATCCATCTTCTTGCTGGAAGACCAAAATGTTCACCATCTCAGTAACGGCCCACATGGAAGTGCAAAGATGGGTGTCTCTGAACTGGGGGAAGACGGCCAGAGCGTCTATGACCATCTTTCTCTTGCTCTCTTCGGCTTTGTCCGAACAGTAGTAAGCAATCAGGACATTGCTATCGAGATAGATGCGCTTCATTTCTCTTTGATTTCTTCTTCGCGCGGGGACCTAAAGATGTCTTTTGTTCAAAGGTCTTGATGGCCTTGATCGACACCGTCTCGCCCGACTTCGTTTTGAACTTGACGGTGGCCGGCTTGCTCACGACCTTGGTAGCGACGAATATTACGTTTCCTTGTGCCATAAACTTATGATATCACCGTCGCACCAGGATAAAGCACGGGGAGCGACAGCGTTGGCTGGACACGAGGCGCCCGTCCCCACACGAGCCGTCCTGCTTAATTCCTCACTGCTCGTACGCTCCGATGTTGATCTGGCCGCTGCCGTTGATGCGGGGATTGCCGGCATAGTCCGTGCTGCCGTAAATGGAAGTGCCGTTGCAGTAGCCTACGCTGCAGGGGAGGCTGGTGCTACCGGCGTTGACGGCGGGCGAATCGGTGGCCACGTCAAGGTTCGGAGGCGTGGAAGTCAGATTGACGAAAAGTGGATTCGCATTGGGGGAATCGGCGTCTTCTCCGCTGCCCGACTGATACGCGGCGTAGGTCTTGTAATTGTATTTGCCGCCCCAGTCGATCGAGGTTCCCTGCACATAGCCGGCGGTGGAGTAGTACAGGTTCCAGTTGGCAGTCGCGGTGGAGCCGCTGACGTAGCTGTAGATCCACACATTCTCGGTGCCGGCATAGACGATATTGTTTTCAAAGATGTTTCCGTTGCCGGGCGGGGCGTTGTACTGGATCTGAAACTCGGCGCCCTCGTTCTTCGTGTTGTTGTTGTACAGCGTATTGTTGACGACTACGACGTGGTCACTGCCGCCCACGCTCTTGGCATAGCCCCCAATCGAGATACCTACGGTATTGGCGTCGTAAAAAAGATTGTTGCGGATGGTGACGTAGCTGCTGTCGTGGGTTTTGTGCTCGCTCGCGGCTTCCATATTCAGATCGCAGGCGTAGACTGTGTTGCGTTCGAAAGTCACGTAGGCGCAGCCGTCGCAATAGAGCCCGTCGGCATCGTAGGAGTTGCCTTCGCCCGGGTTGTTAATGGCGCTGATGTTGTAAACGGTATTGCCGCTGATCTCGCCGTATTTGGACTGGTCGTAGCCGGTGGGACCCACTCCCTCGAATCCAATGGCATCGATGCCGATATTGTCGTTGTCGTGCACGATGTTGTTGGTGATGGAGAAATAGGTGACGTTCCCATCGACGTTCACCGATTCGCTCTCGCCGGTCTTGAGGTCGTAAACCTGATTGCCGCTGATTGTAAGGTTGGTGATGGGTGTGCTTGAGGTGCCATACACGGCAACGCCAAACGCATTGCCATTCTTCTGCGACGTGGTGGTGATGTTGTGCACCAGATTGTTGAGCAACTGTACGCCGCTGCCCGAACCCGTGATCCAGATGCCAGCGGGAGTAAGGGCGGCCTTGCTGGTGGTGTAATTGCGGATCTCGAATCCGTTCAGGGTGATGTAGCTCTGATTCACGATGTTGATGAGGCCTTGGGTTTCGTTTCCGCTAGACGGTGGGTTCGATGTGCAGCAGCTCACGCCGGTCCCATCGATCACGGCGGTCTCGCCGGGATAGCTTGCGAAGGTGATGGGATTCGACGCGGTCCCAGAAGAGGGGAAGGTCACCGATTCGTTGTATACGCCGGTTTCGACGTAGACCGTCGCTCCGGCCGAGACCGATTTGGCGGCGTGCTGAATCGTAAGCCAGGGCGCGGTGTAACTGCCGGAGTTGGTATCCTTCCCGCTCTTGGACACATAGAAGGTCGCCCCAGATTGGGAAAGAAGTGAGGTCGTGGTAAGCGCGGCCAAGACGAAAGAGAGCTTCCAAAGCGTTGTCATTTGCAATCTCCTCAAATTCTGTGAAACCCACATATTTGAAACAGGAGAAGTGCGGCGAAACAGGATGTTTGCCGAGCTTCCGGAGTCCGAATGGGGCAAAGATTAGGCTGGTTGCGATTAGTTGTCAATAGTTATGTTTGATTGCGATTTTATCGGGATGTACTTTCGAGTGGTAGCGATTGGCGAATTTGAGAAGGCAGCAACCAACCATGCGTGTTTAGGAGCGATGCGATTCGCGAGCGCTGAGGCGGAACTGCAGTTCCTTGCTGTAGCGCCGGCTCAGGCGGAGGCTGGCGCCGTTTTCGAGCATAACTCCGTATTCGCCGTCCGCGCCAAGTTCCATCCTGCTTACACGGGCGAGGTTGACGATGGTCGAGCGATGGATACGGCAAAAGACGGAGGGATCCAGTTCCTGCTCGAGTTCCGCCATACTGCGGCGCAACAAGTGGGTGCGTGGGCCAACGTGCAGGCACGCGTAGTAGTCGGCAGCCTCGATCCAGTCGATCTCGGAGATCTTTACGAAGCAGACTTGCCCCACGCTCTTGACGGCCAGGCGTTCCAGTTTTCGCGGCAAGTCTTTTCCGTGGTCGATTCTCTGCTTGGCGCGATCGAGGGCTCGATCGAAGCGAGCGTTGTCGAAGGGTTTCAACAGGTAATCGAGCGCTCCGGCCTCGAAAGCCCGCAGCGCGTAATGGTCGTAGGCAGTCACAAAGATTATGGCGGGAGGCAGGTCCTTACCGAGTTGCTCGAGCACGTCGAAACCGTCACACTCCGGCATCTGCACGTCGAGAAAGAGCAGGTCCGGCATCGCCCGCCGGATTTCGGCCAGCGCAGCTGCACCGGAAGAGCATTCGGCGACGATTTCGATTTCCGGATCGCGCCGCAACAGCACGGAAACGTTGCTGCGGGCCAGAGCTTCGTCGTCCACAATGAGCGTGCGTATCTTCGACCGCCGTTCTTCCCTGGGACGCTCTTCCGGGCTCACCGATCACTCCTTGGACGACGGGGAAACAAAGGGAAGGGATAGCAACACTTCCACGCCGCCCGTGTCGCGGTTGCGCATGTTCAGCTCGAATGCGTCTCCATATAAGCCCTGAAGGCGAGTTCGGGTGTTGGAGATTCCTACGCCGGAACGAGTATTCTCCCAGCCTGCGGGAAGGCTTGGACCGTCGTTAAAAACTTTGAGCGTCAGCTTGCCGCCGGAACGAAGCGCGGCAATCCCGATGGCGCCGCCCTGAACGCGTTTTGCAATGCCGTGTTTCACGGCGTTCTCAACCATGGGCTGCAGAATCAGGCTTGGAACCTGCGCCGGGAAGAGTTCGCTGGGAACATTCACGCTGACCTGCAGGCGCTCGGCAAAGCGCACCTTCTGAATGTCGAGATACTTTTGGGCAAACTCCAGTTCCTCGGCGAGCGTCACCTGTTGCCGGTCGGAATCTTCCACGACACGGCGAAGAAAGTCGCTGAGTCGAGCGATCATGCTGACGGCGTCATCGTTGCTCTTCTCTCGCACCAGGCCCGCGATGGCATTAAGAGTATTGAACAGAAAATGCGGCTCGATTTGCCTTCGCAGAGCGGTAAGCTGCGCTTTCGAGAGCTGCTCGTTGAGACGCGCGGTCTCGGCTTGTTGCAGGGCCAGGCGCTCCCGGGAGTCCAGCATGTAACCGACCATGAAGATGATGCCGTAAAGGATTACGTACGACAGGAGTCCGCTATAGAACTTGTGCAACCAAAGTTCCATGAACGGGTCTGGACTTGGGGCCATAGCCCACGGATTCAGCAACTCTTCGAGCGCCGCCGTCCAGGCGGCGTAAACCAGGCCGATCATAGCGCAAGCAGAGAGGTGTGCGCCCCACGTGGAGACACGCCTCCATTGTGCAGGAGAGAAGCGCTGGCCCAGACGCAGCACGAGGGGCGTTGCCAGCGCCCACGGCAGCCACGATAGCAACTGGGTCACGAACAGGCGGACCCAGGCGTGGTGCATGCCCTCCGCACGCATGACGACGACGGTCTGACTCGCATCGAACAGCCCAATGCCGAGCCAGATGGCTGCAATCCAGAAGCGCCGTGTCGGCTCATAGCGACTGCGCGTTGTATACATATAGGCAGCAATCGTACCCTAGACGATACTCGGATAAGCCAACAATGCAGCGAATCGACGGCAGGCTGCAGTGGGCGGTCTAGCCTTCCCAGGCGGACAGCGCGATACTGGCTCTCATGAACAGGACAGGAAAAACCCTATTGGTCGGCATGATGGTTCTGGGGTCGTTGGCCGCTTTTGGTCAATCCGCACCACCAGCGCGTTCGGGACCGGAATATACCGGTGACGCCCAACTCAAGTTTCCCGAACACTATCGGGAGTGGGTGTACCTGACGACCGGCTTCGACATGAGCTACAACCCCGCGTTGCAGATGGGCCACCACATGTTCGACAATGTTTTTGTGAATCCGGAAGCGTATAAGGCATTTGTGGAGACAGGCACCTGGCCGGACAAAACAATGCTCGTTTTAGAAGCCCGCGGCGCGGAAGGCAAGGGTTCCATCAACCAGAAAGGAAATTATCAGAGTACCGAAGTGATGGCGGTGGAGGTGCATGTAAAGGACGAGGCGCGTTTTCCGGGGAAGTGGGCCTTCTTTGGCTTGGATGATGGAAAAACCGCTAAGATGATTCCGACTGCCGCCGATTGCTACAGTTGCCACGCTGCTCATGCGGCCGTGGATACCACGTTCGTTCAGTTCTACCCCACGCTGCTGCCGATCGCGAAGAGTAAGGGAACGCTGGCTGCGGCGTACCAAAAGGAGAGCGCGGCGGCGCAGAAATAGCTTCTTGTCTTGGGTGCGCGCGCCTCGCTTCGCTCGGCGGGCAGCCGAAGGCGGCTGTCCCCACATAACTTTCCTTTTTGTTCCCGACTCTTACCTTGCTCCCAGCTTTTCGAAGAACAAGCAAATGGTTTCGATCCCGTGGTGGAAATTCGGGATGTGGAACTTTTCGTTGGGAGCGTGCAGGTTGTCGTCGGGCAAGCCGAAGCCCATCATCACGGTGGGGATTTTCAATGCCTGATAGATATCGTTGACGATGGGAATCGATCCGCCGCTGCGGATGAAGACCGTTTCTTTCTTGAACGTGTCGTGCAGCGCTTCGGTCGCGGCCTTGATGTAAGGATTGTCGGTGCCGACGACTGAGGCAGGCCCTTTGCTGTGTACTTTGATCTTCGTTTCGATGCCCTTGGGTGTGAGCTTCTTCACGAAGTTGGTGTAGCGCTTCAGGATGTCCTCGGGATCCTGATTGGGCACGAGGCGCATGGAAACTTTGGCCGCGGCCTTGGCCGGGATTACGGTCTTGGCGCCGGCGGCGATGAATCCGCCCGGCATGCCGTGGACTTCCAGCGTAGGCCGCGCCCAGGTGCGATACAGAACCGAGTAGCCGGGCTCGCCGGTTAGGACTTTGGAGCCGACTTCGGTTTTGCGGTAGTGCTCCTCGTTGAAGGGCAGGCGCTTCCAGGCCTTGAGTTCGTCTTTGCTCGGCGCTTTCACGTTCTTGTAGAAGCCGGGGATCAGCACGTGCCCCTTCGAATCCTTTAGCTTGCTGATGATTTCGATGAGCGCGAAAAACGGATTCGGCGCGGCACCGCCGTAGACGCCGGAGTGCAGATCGACCTTGGCTCCGTGGGCCTCGATTTCGGTATAGACGAGGCCGCGCAGGCCGA
>Ga0302324_100022046_pt1 | contig 12399 bp, 10 predicted proteins | sample Palsa_T0_1_FD_201949 | JGI IMG/M metagenome (GOLD analysis project Ga0302324, IMG submission 201949) | Peat permafrost microbial communities from Stordalen Mire near Abisko, Sweden - Palsa_T0_1 | ecosystem: Environmental > Terrestrial > Soil > Palsa > Peat permafrost | place: Sweden: Abisko...
CCGAGAAAATCGTCGTAGGCGATCGCATCGGTGCCGGAAACGAAGCGGTGGAAGAAATCGGCGTAGGGCTTGCCGGCCATTTCTTCGACGGCGCGCTCGATACCCGCGCTTTCGTCGTAGAACTTCCCTTGCCTTGCGTACTCGTCATTCATCCGCCGCACCACATCGTCGAGGGATTTGCGGTTGGCTGTGGCATCGCGGACAGAAAGATCGAGAAGCACGCCGAGCAACTGCCCCTTGTTGTAATACGAAATGCTGCGGCCGGGAGCATTGTAGTCATCGTACTTCTCGAGCCACGCGTCGAGGCTCGATTCCTCGACGCTCTGCCACTTGCGCGCGGGGCGGGATTCCAGATCGCCAATCTGCATGGCGAGGTCTTCATAGAACTGAGTCTTGGTCCAAAGGCCGGAGCGCTCCAGAGCATAAGCCGCATAGGTGCTGGTGACACCCTCGGCAAACCACAGGGCGCGCGTCTTCTGCTCCTTCGTGTAATCGACGGGCTCGAGCGCCTGCGGACGGATGCGCTTGACGTTCCAGGCGTGGAAGAATTCGTGAGCGGCAACAGTCGCCGCGCTTTCGACGGATGTTGCGGCAATCGCGGTCGAATTCGAATGCTCCATGCCCCCGCCGCCGACGTCCGCATACGCGCCGATATGGAAGAAAAAGGTGTATTCCTTGAACGGAGCGCCGCCCATCAGGCGGATTTCGTAGCTCGTGATGCGCCGGAGGTCGTCTTCGAGGCGGCCTTTGTTCCACTCGGTGCCATCGACGATCGTGCGAAAATGCGCGCCCTCGCTGTCAAATGCGAAATCCGCGAACTTCCCCGCTTCCACGGGCGCGTCGACGAGCGCGTCGTAACTTTCCGCCTGGAAGGACCGTGCTACGTGCCCTGCGGCAAGCTCGCAAACCAGCTTCCAGCCCGGCGGGAGATCGCTGAACGTGACTTCGGTATCTTCGCCGCGCCGGTCGGGGACGTACATGAGTATTTCCGCGAAGTTGATGAAGGCGTGGTGATCGTTCAGCTGTGAGTTGAAGGGGCCGGGATCGTCCCATTGAATCGAGTAGCGGAGCAGGAAGCTTGTTTGGCTCTTGGAAGCCGCGGGATTCTGCGGCGTCTCGATCTCCCACGTCTGCTTATCCAAGGGCCGCAATTCGGCTGGCGAAACAGCTCCCCCGGCCGAGTCCAGAACCGAGACCTTGGGGCTGCGTATGCGATAAGCAAAGTCGCGCACTTGATAGAGCGCGTTCCATGCGGGCATCGCGACTTGTACAGCATTTCCCTGGCTCGGAATTTCCATCTCGATTTGGAAAACATGCTCATTGTTCTGAGCGAGTGAAACGCGATACCGGATAGTCGCTGAGGCCGGACGCGCGGCAGGCAACGAGAACAGAGCGCCGAGGATAACGAGCGCACGGAACACTGGCAGCCTGCCCGAAGTCACCCTCGTGCTCCGGCAAGAGACTTCAGCTTTTCGAGGAGTTTCGAGCACAGGCCGTCGAAGCTTCCATTCGACATCACCATGACGAGATCGCCTGGATTCGCGCTTTCGGCGAGATAATCCGCGATGGCGGCGGCCGAAGGAAACGCTTTTGCCGCACGGCCATGCGCACGCAAGGACTCGGCGATGGCATCGGGCGACAGGCGGTCTTCATCCGAAAGCAGCTGTGCGCGATTTACCGGGCCGATCAGCACGCCGTCGGCAATAGCCAGCGATTCAGGCAGCGCTTCCTGAAAAACCTTGCGGCGCATGGTGTTCGAGCGCGGCTCGATGGCAGCCCAGATCCGGCGTCCCGGCCAGCGCGTGCGGGCAGCTTCGAGCGTGAGGCGAATCGCCGTGGGATGATGCGCAAAATCCTCGACCACCAGAATACCGTTGGCCTCGCCCTTGATTTCCATGCGCCGTCGCACGCTTTGGAAGGTGGCGAAGGCGCGCTCGATGGCCTCGCATTCGACTCCCCGGCCATAGGCCAGCGCAATCGCGGCAAGCGCATCGAGCACGTTGTGGCGCCCGGCAACCGGCATGCGGATTCGCGTCACTTCGCTGCCTCGATAGGCGACGCGAAACTCGGTAGCGTCGTCCTGCCAGAGGATGTCGCCTGCGTACCAGTCGCAGTCAGGGGTCAATCCAAACGTTTCGACGGGGCAGAAGGCCTTGGCGATGGCGGCTTTCACCTGCGGGCTTTCTCCCCACGCAACGACGCGGCCCCGTCGCGGCACCAGATTCACCAGGCGGCGAAATTGCAGTTCAATGGAAGCGAGATCCGGGTAGATGTCCGCGTGGTCGTATTCCAGAGAAGTGATGATCAGCTCGTCGGGGTGGTAGTGGAGGAACTTCGGTCCCTTGTCAAAGAAGGCAGAGTCATACTCGTCGCCTTCAATGATGAACTCTTCGCCGCCGCCCAGTCCGTAGCTGCGCTCGCCAAAATTGGGGGCCACGCCGCCGACCAGAAAATTGGGCCGCCGCCCCGCCACCTGAAAAATCCATGCCAGCATGGCCGTAGTGGTCGTCTTACCGTGTGTGCCAGAGACAACGACGGAAGTATGTCCGGGGATGAAATAATCCTCGATCAACTGCGGCATGGAGCAGTAAGGGATTTTCTGGTCGAGGATGTACTCCACCTCTGGATTGCCGCGCGAATTCGCGTTGCCAATGACGGCAAGATCGGGCGTCGGCTTCAGATTTTCTTCGCGGAAGCCCTCGTTCCACGGGATACCCAGCGAGCTGAGCAGCGTGGACGCGGGCGGATACACGTTCACGTCCGAGCCTGTGACCCGAAAGCCGCGCTCCTTGAGCATCCCCGCCACGGGAGCCATCGCGGACCCGCCGATGCCGAGCAGGTGGATGTGTTCCGTTCTACGATTTGACGGCAAAGTCAAAATCTTCCTCCAGCGATAACGACGATTGCGTCACGCGCCGCACGCGGGCTCCAGAATTTCCAGCTGCGTCTCGCCGCTCGCGGTTCCTGAAGCGGTAAGATGCGCCCGAACTCCTAGCGGCAGCGTAAGCATCGGCCGCTGCGTGTGGCCTACCGCGGCTCCCCACACCACCGGAACGCCGAGAGGCGAAAGCACGCGATGGGCGACGTCTCTCACCGATTCCGTGCCGGCAGGCGCGTCGCACTCCGGGAAATCACCCAGAATGATACCCGCGACGGCTTTGAATTTTCCCGCCTGCTTCAGATGCATGAGAGCGCGATCCACCTGATACGGCTTCATCCCGCGGTCTTCCAGCACGAGGATGGCGCCGCGTGTATCAAGTTCGCAGGGCGTGCCGAGGGTCGTCTCAACCAGCGTCAGACAGCCGCCCAGGATCACACCTTCCACGGAACCCGGAACGAGCGGCTCGCCCATAAGATCGACGTGCCAGCCATTCCTGGTTTCCGTCAGCGCATGCAGGAGGCTATCGCGGTCGTAGCCTTTTGCAGATCCCGCGCCGGCGGCAATGCCTGAGGCAACCATGGGACCGTACAGCGTGACCCACTTGAACTTCTCCCAGAGGCAAATTTGCAGCGACGTGATGTCGCTGTGGCCCAGCAGAATCTTCGGCGAGGTGAGCGCAACGCTCAGGCCATCGAGCAGATAATTCGAACCGTAGCCCCCTCGCGAGCAAACAATCGCGCGCGACGCGTGTTCGGCCAGCGCTTCCTTAAGGGCGGAAACTCGCGCCGAGGCCGCCCCCGCAAAAAAGCCCTCATGCGCGAGAGCGCTTGGATAGTCAACCTTCGGAGTGAATCCCAGGCGTTGCAGTTCCTCGCAGCCCTTTTTCAACGCATCCCCATCCACCGGGCTCGCGAGCGAAAGAACGCGGATAGCATCTCCGGGACGCAGGGCGGGTGGCTTGAGGGGCTGCGGCATGTGGCCGGAATCGAGGATATGAAATTTCGCCAGACTAGTCCAGACGGGGGGAGTTCCAGAGGGAGCAAAGAGACAAGGGAGCGGCCCGGTAACCCCTTAAGTCGAAAGGGCCGCTTCGGTTATCCCCTTTGGAAAGTGGCCGGTAGGGCATACCCGGGTAAGGGGGTTCCAGGACCATAGACCCAGTAAATTGGGAACTTCCGGCCATACCGCCAAGCCGACTCCATCCGCACACTTGGATCAGGTGGAGCGATGGAAATCATAATTGTTGTGGCGGTATTTCTACTGTGGCTCGTGCTGGGAGGCTTCGTTGCCCTTCTGGTCTGCCCGCTCTTGAAACAGAATCTCTCAGAGGCCAGTGAGTCCCACGACGTGAAGCGGCCTCGAAAAGCCCCAATGCCTCATGCATCTGGCAGTATCGTCAACCCCTCTTCTCCTGGCAGGGCCTAACCCAACACGATAATTGGGCGTCCGATCAGACGGCTGGTCAAGAAATCCGGGGACGAACTCGGATAGAGCCGCAGGGCGCCGCAGCTACTATCGCAGCTGAGCGAACTCCTGGGTGATGTAGAACATCCCGTCGGCGCCCTTCGCGATTCCTACGCCCACATGCGTGTAGTCGGGATTCAGGATATTGGCGCGGTGGTTGGGCTGGAACCTCGGCTCGTTCATGAATGCCGCTTCGGCCTGCGCGATATCGGGGTATTTTGCGATGTTCTCACCGCTAGCGCGCCAGTGGATTCCCACCCGCGAGATGCGTGCGTCCGGCATGCTTCCGTCCGCTCCCTGGTGGCCGAAAAACCCTCGGGCTGCCATTTCCTCGGAATGCGTGCGGGCGACAACGGCAAGCCGTGCGTCCCATTGAAGAGCGCGGGCACGGCCTTTGGTCTCCTCGGTACAGGATGTCGCGGTACGGTCCTGATTGATCAGCTGCCACATCACGAGCTCCTCCGGCTGAACGCCTGTCGGCGGAACCGGAACGCAGGAAATCGCCTCGCCCCTGGCGGCGCAGATTTGATCCGGTGAACTCGGCACGGCCGACGCGGGAGATGGGGATGAAGAAGACGATGAAGTGGAAGATGCCGACGCGAAAAGAGTCGCGGCGCACAGAGCGACCACGATCGCCAGGAAAATTCCTCCCTGGACAGCGGTGGACACAAATGAGGCTCGGCGATCGTTCGTGCGGCTCATGGCGCTGGGAAGCCAACAAGCTGGCTGAGGCGCAAGAATATACCGCAGGTGAGGCAAAAACGACTGGTCCAAAGTACAGTTTTGCAAAGAAAATCGGGGCGAAATCGTCTCAGAATGAGACGTTCGAACGGCGGAATTTTGCGGGGCGAGCGCCGCTTACGCGACGGCTTGCGGGACTGCCTTCTTCCAACGGCCCTGCGATTTGAGTATCAGCTCGACGACTTCGCGGATGGCTCCTTTTCCGCCATCGACTGTGGTGATGTAGTGCGCCGCGCGCTTCACTTCCACCACCGCATCGGCCACGGCGACCGCAAGCCCGGCGCGTTCTAGGATCGGCAGGTCCGGAAGGTCGTCGCCGACGTAGGCGACCTCTTCGTCGGTGACGCCGGCGCGCGCGAGGATCGCTTTGTAGGATTCGAGCTTTTTCGGCTGGCCCTGGACCACGAATTCCATTGAGCTTTCGCGGGCTCGCCGGGCAGTGGCCGTCGAATCGCGCCCCGTGATCAGGCCCGTGCGGATGCCCATGATACCGGCGAGTTTGATCCCTGCCCCGTCGTGCGCATTGAAAATTTTCATCTCGGCCACGCTGCCATCCGGAAAAGATTGCAGGCAGACCGCGCCCGAGGTCATCGTTCCGTCGACATCCATCAGCAGCACGCGGATCTTGCGGGCCCGGCGCATCGCCTTGGCCGGAAACTTGATTTCACGAATGGGCATCGGGCCTCGCTACGGGCAAGATCATTTGGCTAGAAAAGCTGAAGCGTCCAAAGGTCATGGATGTGGACGACACCTTCGAGGCGTTTTTGATCGTCCACAATCAGCACCGACGTGATTTTCTTCTCTTCCATCACGCGCAGAGCCGCGGCGGCAAGTTCCGAGCGCGGCAGCGTGACGGGGTTCTTCGTCAGGCAATCCGCGGCCGACAGGTCGAGGACGTTTTCGCGGCGCTTCTGCATCACACGGCGAAGATCGCCGTCGGTGATGATGCCCAGCAGGCGGCCGTCGGATTCGGTGACCGCAGCCAGGCCGAGCCCCTTGCGGCTCATCTCGTAAATCACATCGGGCATTTTCGTGCCGGGCAAAACGCGGGGCAGGTTTTCTCCTGTGTGCATTAACGCTTCGACGCGGCGTAGCTTTTTGCCGAGTTTGCCGCCGGGATGCAGCGCGGCGAAATCGTCTTCGCTGAACCCGCGCCGCTCGAGCAGTGCAATCGCGAGCGCGTCCCCCATGGCGAGCGCCGCGGCGGTGGACGCGGTGGGCGCAAGGTTGAGCGAACACGCTTCTTCCTTCACAGCGATGTCGAGCACTATATCGCTCGCGGAGGCCAGCGTAGAGGAAGGAGCCGCCGTCAAGGTGATCAGGTGGACTCCGAGGCGCTTCACAGCTTCAAGCAGCTCGACGAGTTCTTCGGTCTCGCCGCTCGATGAAATGGCTAGCAGAACGTCGCTCGCGGTAAGCATGCCAAGATCGCCGTGGAGCGCTTCCGCGGCGTGCAGGAAAAACGAAGGCGAGCCCGTGCTGGCAAAAGTGGCGGCAATTTTCCGGCCGATCAGTCCGGACTTGCCAAGCCCCGTAACTACAACGCGCCCGCTGCATGCATGCAGAAGCTCGACGGCGCGTTCGAAACGCTCATCGAGCCGGTCAATCAGGCCGGCAATCGCCTCCGCCTCGATCCGCAGGACGCGCTTGGCCGTTGCTAGCGATAACTTCGCGGGAGACTTCGTTTTCGCGGCACGCACGGCAACGCCCGGCGCACCGCCCACCGGCTTGGCCCTCAGCCGCCTGGCCGATTTCGCGCCGCCAATGGATTTCGCGGAACTCATCGAGCGTCTTTCCTTCCGTTGCCAGTTGGCGCGACTTCCTTCGGCGAATCCCATTCACGCACAAGCGCGCTCAAGCGCACGAGCTTTTCCAGCAGGGGCCTGAATTGGTTCAGGGGCAGCGCGTTCGTTCCATCAGACAGTGCTTTCGCGGGGTTGTCGTGAACCTCGAGAAAAATCCCATCCACGCCCACCGCTGTGCCGGCGCGCGCCAGGGGCTCGATAAACTCCGGCTGGCCCCCGCTGGACTTCCCTTCTCCGCCAGGAAGCTGAACCGAGTGCGTCACATCGAACACAACCGGGTAGCCGAACTTGCGCATGATCGGAAACGAGCGCATATCGACCACCAGGTTCTGATAGCCGAAGGATGCGCCACGCTCAGTGAGTATGATCTTCGTGTTTCCGGTGCTGGCCACCTTTTCCGCCGCGTTGCCGATCTCCTGCGGCGAGAGAAACTGGCCCTTCTTGATGTTGACCACGCGGCCCGAGCGGCCCGCGGCTACCAGCAGGTCGGTCTGGCGCGACAGAAATGCCGGGATCTGCAGTACGTCGCAGACTTCAGCGACGGGCCCCACCTGCGAAACGTCATGGACATCGGTCAGGATCGGGAGTCCCGCGCGCTTCTTGATGTTCCCCAGAATGCGCAGGCCTTCCTGCAAGCCGGGGCCTCGATACGATGCGACGGACGACCGGTTCGCCTTGTCGTAGGAGGCCTTGAAGATGAAGGGAATACCGAGGTCGGAGGTAATGACGGCCAGCCGCTCGGCCATATCCATCGCGTGCGCCTCGCTCTCGATCACGCAGGGGCCCGCGATCAGAAAAAGCGGCGCCTGCGCTCCGGTTCGAACGCTGCCGATGGCAAAGCTGTGCAAGGAATTCGTCAAAATGAGCGCGCCTTTCCGACGCGAGCAAACAGCGTATGCGTGTTCCGCCACGTTTTCAACTTTGAATTCGCCCGAGAGGCTGAGATGGACAACTCGAATTTTCAGTGACGTTCGACGCGGGTCAATGACACGGATCGATTTGATGGAGCGACGCCGGGATCATGCTTAAATGTACCCTTGACATGCGCGAAGCGACGATCTAGCTTTGAATTATCAGGGAAGGCTTAAAGGAGCATCCCATGGATGCGACTTTTATCATCTTCAAGAAGAGCCCCACACCGAGCGGTCCCGTCTGGGTAGAAACCGTCGAAGGCCTGGAAAAAGGCAAGAGGCGCCTCTCCGATTACCGCGCCCGATCCTCCGGCGATTTCTATTTGTTCGATGTCAAGCACGCGCGCGTTGTGGATATCGTTCTTGCCCGGGCCAAAGGCGCTTAGGCAGGATCGAAACTCTCCAGCAACAGGTTCCTTTTCAACCTCGTGGGTTTTTTTGCGCTGAAATTGGTGTGCCTGGATGGAACGCCAAACTTTCGCTGCGCTATTGCCTCAATTTAACCCAGGCTAGTCGGTGGCTGCGGAGTCGGCCGCGCGGACGCGCGTTTCGGTGGAGTGGGCTTCCGTGGACATGCCGAGGCGCTTGCGCCGATTCTCCACGCTGGCGCGAATGAATGCGGCGAAAAGCGGGTGAGGGGCAAGCGGCTTGGATTTGAATTCCGGGTGGAACTGGCAGCCGACGAACCATGGGTGGTCGGGAACCTCGACGATCTCCACATACACGCCATCGGGAGTGCGGCCGGTGATGCGGAAGCCGGCGCGGGTGAGCGTCTCGTCGTATTCGCAATTGAATTCGTAGCGATGGCGATGGCGCTCGGAAATTTCGGTCAGGCCGTAGGCCTTGTGCGCAAAAGAGCCGGGCTCGATCTTGCAGTTCCAAGCGCCCAGGCGCATGGTGCCGCCCATTTCTTCCACGCCAAGAAGCTCCCGCAGCTTGTAAATCACTCGATTGGGAGTGGAAGGGTCGAACTCGGTGCTGTCGGCGCGCTCGAGCTTGGAGACCTGACGCGCGTACTCAATCGTCGCGCACTGCATTCCCAGGCAAATGCCGAAGAACGGAATCTTCTTTTCGCGGGCATACGTGATCGCATGCACCATGCCGGCAATGCCGCGCTTGCCGAAGCCGCCGGGCACCAGAATCCCGTCCACATGGCGGAGACGGCGTTCAGCTGTGGCGGGTGAATCCAAATCCTCTGCTTCCACCCATTCGACCACCACGCGCTGGCGGTTCGCTAACCCGCCGTGCGAAAGAGACTCGCGCAGGCTCTTGTAAGCGTCTTCGAGCTGCACATACTTGCCGACCACTCCGATGCGCACTTCGCCCTGCGGATTTTCAAGCGTTTCGAGCATGGCGAGCCAGGGGCTGAGGTCGCGCGGCGGAGCTTCCAGATGCAGGAGGCGGAGAATCTGCTCGTCGAGGCCTTCGGAAGCGAGCGACATTGGCACTTCGTAAATGTTGCTCACGTCCGGTGCGGAAATCACGCACGCTTCGGCGACGTTGCAGAACAGGGCGATCTTTGCTTTCAGGTCGCCGGAGAGCTGGCGGTCGCTGCGGCAAATCAAAATGTCCGGCTGGATGCCGATGCTCAGCATTTCCTTCACGCTGTGCTGCGTGGGCTTGGTCTTCAGCTCGCCGGCGGTGGCGATATAGGGCACCAGAGTCAGATGGACGAAAACAACGTTCTCGGCGCCAAGCTCCAGGCGCATCTGGCGAATGGCCTCGAGAAATGGAAGCGATTCGATGTCGCCGGCCGTGCCGCCGATCTCCACGAGCACCACATCGACGCTGTCGGCGACTTTGCGGAAGGCGGACTTGATCTCATCGGTAACGTGCGGGATCACCTGGACGGTCTTGCCGAGATAATCGCCGCGGCGCTCCTTGGCGATGATCGATTCGTAGATCCGACCGGTGGTCCAGTTATGATCGCGCGTCAGGTGCGCGGAGGTGAACCGTTCGTAATGGCCAAGGTCGAGATCGGTCTCGGCCCCGTCGTCGGTGACGAACACTTCGCCGTGCTGATAGGGCGACATCGTGCCCGGATCGACATTCAAGTAGGGATCGCACTTCTGGAGGGTGACTCGAAGGCCCCGGCTTTCGAGCAGACAGCCTATCGAAGCGGCTGCCACGCCCTTGCCAAGCGAAGAAACCACGCCGCCCGTGACGAATATATACTTCGGGCCGGTCCGCAAAGCGCTAGAAATCCTCCGGGAGAGTCGGCGTACGTTGCATTATGGGCAGAAACCCAGCGAGTGTCAAATCACCTTTTCAAATTGCAGATATTTGGGGACTTCCTCGCAGAAAGAGGACGAGGCTACGATCTGGCGCGGGCGGTTAGGAGCTTTTCGACGCGCTCCACGTCGGCCGGAACGTCGACGCTGACGGCGTCGTAATCGGTTTCGACCACCGCGATGTGAAACCCATTCTCCAGCCAGCGCAACTGCTCGAGTTGCTCGATGCGTTCGAGTTCGCCGGGCGGGAGCGTGGGAAATTCCAGCAGCGCATCGCGGCGGAAGGCGTACAGGCCAAGGTGCTTCCAGTGGCGCGTCGCGGCCGTTTCACTGGTCTCGCGGACCCAGGGAATGGGCGCGCGGGAGAAATACAAGGCGTTGCCGTCGAAATCGCGGACGACCTTCACCACGTTGGGATCCATGATGTCGTTCGGATGCAGAATCGCGCAACAAGGGGTCGCGATTTGCGCCGCGGAATCATCGGTCATCGCCGAGACTAGCCCGTCGATCGTGCCTGGATCGACCAGCGGCTCGTCCCCCTGCACGTTCACGTAAATTTCGGCTGGCACATGCGCGGCCACTTCGGCTACGCGGTCGGTTCCGCTGCGGTGGTCATGGCGCGTCAGAATCGCTTCCCCGCCGAAGGCTTCCACCGCTTTCTTGATCGCATCCTCGTCGGTGGCGACAACGATCCGATCCACCAAGGTGGCCTGCTTCACGCGTTCGACCACGTGCTGGATCATGGGCTTGCCCGCAATATTCGCCAGCGGCTTGCCCGGAAAGCGGACGGACGCCTGTCGCGCGGGAATCACTGCGAGGACTTTTGTGCTGCCGGAGTTCGCCATCAGGATTTCCTTATCGCTTTTCTTTATCGCATCTATCCGGATAGTAGCATGGTGCAACCTTTCGTTCGCCGGCGGCAACATGAAAGACAGGAATTACCACCACAACACCCGGAATTTGCCGGCCTTGATTTGGTTGCAGCGAGTGCTAAGATGAGAAAGACGAGAGGGCGTCCGGAGGTACCCGTGAATCACCGCTCTGAGAGCTCAGCGAGGCGCTGGGCGTTCCTCGGATTGATCGCTCTTCTCGCTCACCTTTGCGGCCCGGTCGCAAAAGCCCAGGACAATTCCACCGGCCCCGCCGAGCCGCCCCCCGACACTCAAAAGATCGAAAAAGGGCGTGTTCTAAAAACGTCGACGGAAATGACGCTGGTCAACGTCACCGTGACCGACCCCATCGGCCGCCTCGTCACCGGACTCGACCGCGAAAATTTCCGCGTTTTTGAAAACGGCGCCGAGCAGGAAATCGTGAAGTTCACGAGCGAAGACGCTCCCGTCTCCATCGGCGTGATTTTCGACATGAGCGGCAGCATGACCGACAAGATCGACAAATCCCGCCTGGCCGCCGTGCAGTTTTTTCGCACCGCGAATCCGCAGGACGAATTTTTCCTGGTGAACTTCAACGATCGCGCGCAGCTGGTGAGCCAGTTCACCACCAGCGTCGACGAATTGCAGAATCGCCTGATGTACACCGCGGCCCACGGGCTCACCGCTCTCTTCGACGGCGTTTATCTCGGACTCAGCCAGATGAAGGGAGCACACAACACCAAGAAAGCTTTGCTCATCATATCGGATGGGGGAGATAATCATAGTCGGTACAGCGAAACGGACGTCCGCAAATTCGTGCAGGAAGCGGATGTGCAGATTTATTCCATCGGACTCTTCGAAGCCGATGGAGGCCCCACGCCGGAGGAACGGTCGGGCCCGTCCCTTCTCAACGATTTAACGGAGATGACGGGGGGCCGCTCGTTCACCGTTCAGAACCTGAACGATCTTCCGGACATTGCCACCAAAATCAGCATGGAGCTGCGCAATCAATATGTCATCGGGTACACTCCAACGGATCGGGCACATGACGGCAAGTGGCGCAAAATCAAAATCAAGCTGCGGCCGCCCAAGGGGCTCCCGCCTCTCACCGTTGACGCCAAGAACGGATACTACGCACCGGGCCATTAAATCCAGCTCGCACCGGGAACGTCCGCTCCTGTCCCGGCCAGAAAGAGGCGCGAGTTCGATCGGTGCCGCTTTTTTCGCGGGTTTGATCGCCTTCCTCGCCGTCCTTACGCTCGCGGTCTTCAGTTTGAATCCGGCCGCGCTCGCGCAGAATCAGAATACTTTGCCGCCTTCGGCGATTCCGAATGTGCCTCCTCCTCCGGGTTACACACCCCCTGGCCAGCAGTCCGGACAAGGGAGCGACAGCATCAAAGCGAGCGTCGACCTCGTAGTGCTCCACGTGACGATCTCCGACGAGGCGGGGCAATTCGTCAGCGACCTGAAGAAGGGTGATTTCAAGGTTTTCGAGAA
>Ga0302324_100022047_pt1 | contig 12398 bp, 8 predicted proteins | sample Palsa_T0_1_FD_201949 | JGI IMG/M metagenome (GOLD analysis project Ga0302324, IMG submission 201949) | Peat permafrost microbial communities from Stordalen Mire near Abisko, Sweden - Palsa_T0_1 | ecosystem: Environmental > Terrestrial > Soil > Palsa > Peat permafrost | place: Sweden: Abisko...
TCTACCGCCAAGGTCATCACCGCCTCGGCCGCGTTCGAGCGCGGCGGCCAGACGCCGATGAGCGCCTACACCATCCCGGCCGAGATCGTCGAGGGCGGCCAGGTCATCAAGGACGCGGAATGGGCGCCGGGCGAGCGGTACACCATCGCGGGCATCATCGCGCACTCGTCCAACATCGGTATGTCACAGGTCGCCAACCACATCAGCGAGCAGACGCAGTATGGCTACCTGAAGGCGTTCGGCCTCGGCCAGCCCACCGGCATCGGCCTGCCCGGCGAGAGCGCTGGTCTGCTGCCGGCCGTATCACAATGGTCGGCGGACACCCGGTACACGCTGTCCTTCGGGCAGGGTGTGGCCGCGACCGCGATCCAGATGGCCGAGGTGTACGCGACGATCGCGAACGGCGGCGTGCGGGTGCAGCCGACCCTGATCGAGGGCACCACCGACTCCGCGGGCAAGTACACTCCAGCCGCGCCGGGGGCCACTCGCCGGGTCATCCAGGCCAAGACGGCGAGCGAGCTGCTGCAGATCCTGCAGCAGGTGCCCGCGGTCGACGTGGAAGGCGACCAGCCCTGGGGGATTATCCCCGGCTACGCCATCGCCGCCAAGACCGGTACCTCCCAGGAAGCCGGCCCCAATTGCGCGCTGTGCGAATACGGGGCGAGCTACATCGGCATGGCCCCGGGCAACGACCCGCAGCTTGTCATCGCGGTCAATGTGCAGAATCCGCGCAAGGGCGGCTACTACGGTGATGTCGTGGCCGGCCCGGTCTTCTATCAGGTCGCCAAGGAGGCGCTCGCGGCGCTCGATATCCCGCCGGACGGAGCCGTACCTGCCGAGGTACGCCTTAACGCGCCATGATTGGAGGTACCCTCACCCCGTGGCGATCCGTCCCGCTCATCAACCGCAGCGGCCGCTGTCCGCGCTTAGCTCGCTGCTGGGTGTCCGGCTGGATCCGGACACCGTCGTGGGAGATTCTCCTTTTCGCAGCGATCTGGGGTTCGTGTCCGGAGTCACGCTCGACTCGCGGGCGGTGTACCCGGGCGACCTGTATGCGGCTCTGCCCGGTGCGAGAGCGCACGGGGCGGCGTACTGCGACGATGCGGTCGCCGCGGGGGCCGTCGCGGTACTGACCGACCCGGACGGGCGCGCCAGGGCGGCGGCCAGCGGGGTGCCGGTCTTCGTGGTCGCCGATCCGCGGGCCCGCCTGGGCGAGATCGCCTGCTGGGTCTACGGGGATCCGTCGAGCCAGCTGGGGCTGATCGGCGTGACCGGGACGAGCGGCAAGACCACGAGCACGTACCTGATCGAGGCCGGGCTGCGCGAAGCCGGCCACCGGACCGGCCTGGTCGGCGGGGTCGAGATCAGGATCGGAACGGACGTGGTGGCCAGTTCTCTGACCACCCCGGAGGCCCCCGACCTGCAGGCGCTTTTCGCGGTCATGGCCGAACGCGGAGTGACCGCCGCCGCGATGGAAGTATCAAGCCACTCGCTCAGCCTTGGCCGGGTGGCGGGCACCCGCTTCGACGTGGCGGTCTTCACCAACCTGTCGCAGGATCATCTGGACTTCCACGCCGATCTCGAGGATTACTTCCGGGCCAAGGCGTCGCTGTTCGTCCCGCCCGTGGTCGGGGTGGTGAACATCGACGACCGGTACGGGCGCAGGCTCGCCTCGTCAGCGCCGGTGCCGGTCACCACGTTCTCGGCCGCGGGCGCCCGGGAGGCCGACTGGCGGGCGGTAGACGTCCGTTCGGGCACGGATGGCAGCACGTTCCGGCTGATCGGTCCGGGCGGGGTCGAGGCCGACGTGTCGGTCGGCCTGGCCGGGTTGTTCAACGTGGCCAACGCGCTCGGCGCCCTGGTCGCCCTGGTCGAGGCGGGCGTGGGGCTCGACGATGCGGTGGCAGGCATAGCGGCGTGCCCGGGCGTGCCCGGGCGGCTGGAGCGGGTACCAGGAACCGACCTGGGAGTTAGCGCCTTCGTCGACTACTCGCACAAGCCGGGCGCGGTCGAGGCGGTGCTGCGGTCGCTGCGGGCCGTCACCCAGGAGAACCTGATCATCGTGCTCGGCTGTGGTGGCGACCGGGACCGGGCCAAGCGCCCGATGATGGGCGCCGCGGCCGCGTCCCTGGCCGACGTGGCCATTCTGACCAGTGACAATCCACGTTCGGAGGACCCGCTGGCGATACTCGCGGCCATGCTGGACGGCGTGCTGAGCGTGCCGCAGGACGAACGAGCCCGGGTGATCATCGAACCTGACCGGGCGGCCGCGATCTCCCAGGCGGTCGCGCTGGCCACGCCGGGCGACGTCATCGTGGTGGCCGGCAAGGGGCACGAGACCGGCCAGTACGTGGCCGGCGCGGTGCTGCCGTTCGACGACCGGCAGGTCACCGCGGCGGCCCTCGCCCAGCGAGAACACGACCAGCGAGAACACGACCAGCGAGACCAAGATCAGCCGGGACCTCGGCGATCGGGCCCGCTGGGGCCGGATCAGCTGGGGCCGCTGACCTCGGAGATTGATCCCTGGGTGGTGAACCGGTGATCCCGCTGTCGCTCGAGCAGATCGCGCGGATAACGCGCGGCCAGCTGAACGAGGACGCCGCGGCTTGCGGCCGCGAGGCCATGGTCACCGGCGAGGTCGTCATCGACTCCCGGCGGGTGGGACCCGGAAACCCCGGCGGGCTGTTCGCGGCGGTCGCGGGGGAGCGCTCGGACGGTCACGATTTCGCCTCCGCCGCCGTGGCCGCGGGTGCGGTCGCGGTGCTCGCCACCCGCCCGGTCGCCGCGCCCGCGGTGATCGTGGCGGACGTCCCGGCCGCGCTGGCCGCGCTGGCCAGGTTCGTGGTGGACTCGCTGCCCGGGGCGCAGATCGCGGGCATCACCGGATCGTCGGGCAAGACCTCGACCAAGGACCTCGCCGCGCAGCTGGTGGAGCGCCTCGGGCCGACGATCGCGCCGGCCGGGTCGTTCAACAACGAGTTCGGCCTCCCGCTGACCGTGCTGCGCGCGGACCACGCGACCAGGTACCTGGTGCTCGAGCTGTCCGCCCGCGGCCTCGGTCATATCGCTCACCTGTGCCGCATCGCGCCGCCGCGCTACGGCGTGGTGCTGAACGTCGGGCACGCGCACGCCGGGGAGTTCGGCGGCCTGGACCAGGTGGCGCTGGCCAAGGGCGAGCTCGTCGAGGCGCTGCCCGCCGCCGCCGCCGGCGGCGTAGCGATCCTGAACGCCGACGACCCCCGCGTTCTGGCCATGGCGTCCCGCACCGCCGCCCGCATCGTCACCTTCAGCGTCCAGCTCCCCTACGGGTTGCGCCCGTCGCAGCAGTACCTTCCGGAACACGTGCCCCAGCCGTCGGTGCGGGCGGCGGACGTACGGCTGGATGACCTCGGGCGGCCCAGCTTCACGCTGCTGACACCGGCCGGTTCCGCGCCGGTCACCCTGCGGTTGCATGGCGCGCATAACGTGCCGAACGCACTGGCCGCCGCGGCCCTCGCGGGTGAGCTCGGCCTCGGCCTCGCCGACATCGCGGACGGGCTGTGCGGCGCGGTCGCGCGCAGCCGGTGGCGGATGGAAGTCCGCCGCCGCGCGGATGGAGTAACGATCATCAACGATGCCTACAACGCGAACCCCGAGTCCGTTCGGGCCGCGATCGAAGCCCTCGCTCACCTGGCGCGGGACGGCCGCGGGTTCGCGGTCCTCGGCCACATGGCCGAGCTCGGCGGCACCTCGCGGGCAAGTCACGAGGACATCGGCGAGTTCGCCGCGCAGATCGCGGGCTCGCGGGACTCGCAGGACTCGCCTGGTTCCAGGCTGGCCGGGCTGATCGCGGTGGGCGAGGAAGCGGCGCCGATCCTCGCCGGTGCGCGGCGGGTACGGTCATGGCACGGCGAGGCGGTCGGCGTGCCCGACGGCGCCGCCGCGCTGGCCGTGCTCGGCGACCGGCTGAAGCCCGGTGACGTGGTCCTGGTGAAGGCATCCCGCGCGGCTCGCCTGGAAGGCGTCGCCGAGGTGCTGGCCCGGGGGGACGAACCCCCCGGCCCCCCCCGCGGCCGGGGGGAGGCTAACCGATGAAGACTGTCCTGCTGTCGGCCGCCGTCTCGATGTTCATCGCGCTGTTCGGCACCCCGCTGGCGATCAAGGCGTTCACCCAGCGCGGCTACGGCCAGGAGATCAGGTCGGACGGCCCGGCCGGGCACCTGTCCAAGCGCGGCACGCCGACCATGGGCGGCACGGTCATCATCATCGCCTCGCTCGCCGGGTACCTCGTCGGCCACCTCGTCACCGGCGATCCGATGTCCGCCTCCGGTCTGCTCGTGCTGTTCCTGATGACCGGGCTGGGCCTGGTCGGGTTCGCGGACGACTTCATCAAGCTGTACATGCAGCGCAGCCTGGGCCTGCGCAGCGGGGCCAAGCTCGCCGGCCAGGCGGTCGTCGGCGGCGTGTTCGCGCTGCTCGCGATCAGGTTCCCGGACGGGTACGACCTCACCCCGGCCTCGACTCACCTGTCGTTCCTCGCGGACTTCGGGGTATCCATCGGGCCGGTGTTCTTCGTCGTCTGGGTCATCATCATGGTGGCCGGGACCTCCAACGGCGTGAACCTCACCGACGGCCTCGACGGCCTGGCTACCGGCACGTCCATCCTGGTGTTCGCCGCCTACATGATCATCGGGATCTGGCAGCTGCGGAACGACTGCACGGTGGCCTTCGCCCCCGCCTGCTATGACGTGCGCGACCCGCAGGATATCGCCGTGGTCGCCGCCACGGTGATGGGCGCGTGCGCCGGCTTCCTGTGGTGGAACGCGCCGCCCGCCAAGATCTTCATGGGCGACACCGGATCCCTGGCTCTCGGCGGCGCGCTCGCCGGGCTGGCCATCACCACCAGGACCGAGCTGCTGCTGCTCCTGCTCGGCGGCCTGTTCGTGATCATCACGCTCTCCGTGGTGATCCAGGTCGGCTCCTACAAGCTGACCGGTAAACGGGTGTTCCGCATGGCGCCCCTGCAGCATCACTTCGAGCTGGCAGGCTGGGCCGAAACCACCATCGTCGTGCGCTTCTGGATCATCGCCGGCATCTGCGTGGCCCTGGGCCTAGGCATCTTCTACGTCGGCTTAGCGGCCGGAATCCTGGATTAGCTTGCGCACCGCCACCCCAGGAACTCTTGCTAACAACACAATTCAGCGTGGTTTCAGTCTAATTTCGGGCAACCTGGAGATGGCCTCTCCCCCTGAGCGGAAGTTACCGGTAAGTTGCCTAGAGTCCGGAGATCGTTTAGCTGGCTCCTGGGAGCGTGGGTCCATGGTGCGGTCAGGGAAAAGGTTCACCAGACTCGGCGGCATCGTGCTCGCCGCGGGCCTGGCCATCGGCGGACTCTCGGCGGGATCGGTGGCCGCGTCGGCGTCTGCGTCCTGCGGCGGTTCCGGCACGGTGAGCACGCTGAACGGGACGCTGGCCGACGGCGCGACCTACCTGATCCAGTGCCCGGGGGGCGCCTGGAACGGGACCCTGTACCTGTACAGCCACGGCTATGTGGTTCCCGGTGCCGCCAACCCGCCGGAGGACGTCGGCGATCCGGTCACCGCGGCCTGGATGCTCGCCCACGGCTACGCGCTCGCGGGGTCCTCCTACGCCACCACCGGATGGGCCATCGCGCAGGCGCTGCCCGACCAGATCAACACGCTGAACACCTTCGACAGCACCTACGGCAAGCCGAAGACCACGGTGGCCTGGGGCCACTCGCTCGGCGGCATCATCACCGCCGGGCTGATCCAGGACTACCCGAGCCGGTTTGACGCCGCGCTGCCGATGTGCGGCGTGCTGTCGGGCGGCGTGGCGACCTGGAACACCGCACTCGACGGGGCGTTCGCGTTCCAGCAGCTGATCGACCCCTCAATCCAGCTCGTCAACATCACCAACCCCACCGCCAACCTGGACAGCGCCGAGGCCGCGGTGGCCGCGGCCCAGCAGACCGCGGCGGGCCGGGCCCGGCTGGCCCTCGTCGCGGCGCTCGCGGACACTCCGGGCTGGTTCACGCCGCTGTCCGCCGAACCCGGCTCGACCGACTACGCCGCCCAGGAAGCCAACCAGTACCTGTGGTTCACCGAGGTGACCTTCCCGTTCATCTTCGCCTTCCGCGCCGACCTGGAGGCCAAGGCGGGCGGCAACCCGTCCTGGAACACCGGCGTGAACTACTTCAGCGACCTGTCCAAGTCCACCGACACGAGCGAGGTGAAGGCGCTCTACCAGGCCGCCGGGCTGAACCTGGGCCAGGACGTGCAGACGCTAAACAGCTCCAAGCGGATCAGCGCCGACCCGAAGGCCGTTTCCTGGCTGGCCAAGAACATCTCCTTCGACGGTGACATCTCGGTGCCGGTGCTGACCATGCACACCACCGGCGACGGCCTGGTCGTGCCGGAGAACGAGCAGGCGTACAAGGCCGTGGTCGACCGGGCCGGGAACGGCGCCTTGCTCCGGCAGATCTTCGTGGACCGCGCCGGGCACTGCGCGTTCACCCCGGCCGAGACCATCACCGCCGTCCAGACGCTGGAGAACCGCCTGTCCACCGGGCGGTGGCATGTCCCCGCTCCGGCCGCCCTGAACGCCGAGGCCGCGGCGCTCGGCCCGCAGTACAACGTCTATGAGGCGGGCACGAGCCTGGTGGCGACCGCGCCGGCCTTCACCAGCTACACCCCGGCGCCTTACCTGCGGCCGTTCGACCTGCCCTCCCGACCCTGGCACATCACCCAGTAAAAGAGCTTTTTTACCGAACGGCCCGGCGTGCTTCCCCGAAGTCACGCCGGGCCGCTCGCCAGGTGGCCTCGGCCGCACCCATCGGGGTGCACGGCGGCGCCTGCACGAACGGCCAGATCTCCTCGGCGATGCAGCGCCAGTCCGCGGTCGCGGACAGCTCGCCCAGCAGGGCGAACAGGCCGAGGTTGATCCGCTGCAGGATCACGTAGGACCTGGGGATCGCCGCGTAAGCGGCGAGCGGGCTGCGGAAGTCGAAGAAGCGCCTGGTGACCGCCGAGGCGTACTCGCCGGTCATGGTGCGCGGTCCTCGTTCCCGCACCGTGTCGTAGAACAGCGCCATGTGCTCGACGATCATGTCCGTGGGCAGCGGCGTGTCCGCCCGCAGGAAGCCGGCCTCGACCATAGCCCGGCGGAAGCCCTCCGGGTCGTTCTCGACGCACAGGTGCTTGACCATCTCGACCAGCGGCCGCAGCTCGTCATCGGCGAAGTGCTTGACCAGCCCGAAGTCCAGGAAGGTGACCCGGCCACCGCCGCCGAACAGGTAGTTGCCCGGATGCGGGTCGCCGTTGAAGGCGTGCATCTCGTACAGGCTCCTGAACACGAAGCGGTAGATCGTTTCCGCGGCCAGGTCGCGCTCGGCCTGTGACCAGCTGGCCAGTTCGGCGAACCGCGCGCCGTCCGCGAGGTCGCTCGTCACCAGGCGGCGGGTGGAGAGCTCCTCGATGATTTCCGGGATGTGGATCGTGGGGTGACCGGCGTAGTAGCGGGCGAACAGCTGCTGGTTGCGGGCTTCGGCGCGATAGTCGAGTTCCTCGGTGATGCGTTCCCTCAGCTCCGCGAGCAGCGCGTCGACGTCCTGGCTCGGTGCGGTGATCTTGAGCATCCGCCGCAGCAGGGCGACGTTGCCCAGGTCGGCCTCGATGGTCTCGGCGATGCCCGGGTACTGGACCTTCACCGCGACCGCGCGGCCGTCGAGCGTGATCGCGCGGTGCACCTGCCCGATCGACGCGGCCGCGATCGGTTCGGGGTCCCAGGTCGCGAAGGCCTGCTCGGGTGGCCGGCCCAGCTCTTCTGTGACGACGCGGGCGGCCAGTTCTGGGCTCATCGGCGGCACGCTGTCCTGCAGCCGGCTCAGCGTCCGGCGGGTGGCCGGCGACAGCCCGTCGTCGACGTAGCTGGCCATCTGGCCCAGCTTCATCAGCACGCCCTTCATCGTCCCCAAGGTGGCGGCGACGTCCTCGGCCGTCTGCAGGGCAAGGTCATTGCGCAGCTGCTGCCGGTGCTCGCCCGCGGCGGCGAACAGCTGCGGCGCGTTGTTCGCGTAGCGCGCGCCGCCGCGCGCGACCAGCCGCAGCACCGTCAGACCCCGCTCGACCCGCAGGTGGCCCGCCCGGCGCCCGGTCTTCCCGCGCAGGAGCGTAACCGCCGCGATCGACACGCAGGCCGCCACCACGGCGATAGCCAGCTTCCTGGCCCGCGACTTCACCCGGCTTTACTCCTTCCCGCCGAACGCATCCGCAGGACGAGCCGCTGCCGTGCCTCCAGTACCCCTGGTTCAGCGAGAAACACCGCGTCGAGCACGCCGAGCGCCTGGCGGATCTCGGTCCGGCGCCCGGCCGTCACCGGAGCCGGCGCGGGGTAGCCGTACTCCTGCCTCGCCCAGTCCGGTAGCGCCGCGATCGCGGCATCCCTGATGTCCTGCCACAGTTCCGCGATGTCGGAGTCCAGGCCAGCCGGGTCGAGCAGGTAGCCCATCGACTCCGCGGCCGCGGGCGTGCAGCGCAACTCGGGGCGCACGTCGGTGAGGTACCGCTCGAGCCCGGCCACGCTCGCCGGGATGACCTCGTGCGGTACCCCGAGAAGCTCGGCCGCTATCCTCATTTCGCCGACGTAGGCGTCGGCGTCGGCGCCCGGCAGCGGCGTGCCGAATAGCGTGCTGGTGGCCAGCGCCGAGTCCACCAGGGCCGCGTGCACCCACAGCAACAGCGCGGGATCGGTGGCCGCGTACGGCTGGCCGGTCACCGTGTCCACGCCGCGGACGCGGGTGTGGATCGCCCGTACCCGCTGAGCAACCCGGGTGGCGCTGGCCCGGTCCCCGTAGGTCACGGTGGCCTCATAGGCGGAGGTAGCCGCGAGCCTGCCGACCGGGTCGAGCCGCCAGTCGCTGTGCTGGTCGACGCCCGCCATGGCGAGCGGGTGCAGCGCCTGCATGAGCAGGGAGCGCAGCCCCGCGACCGGCGCGGACAGGTCGCCGGCGACCCGCCAGGTCACGCTGGCGGGCCCGAAGAACCCGTCGTCCTGCGGGTGGTCGGGAACGGCGGAGACGAAGGCGGCGGCCGACCTCTCGACCAGCCCGATCGCGTCTTCCACTTGGCCCTTTGGCTCGGTCATGGACGGAGGCCGGCGAACAAGTCGTCTTCGGGCAGCGGAGCCCCGGTGGTGTCGCCGGCCCGGATGAAATGCTCGAATCCGAAGGTCGCCTCCACGATATCCGGCGGGATCTTGCTGAACCACGACTCCTGAATCTGGCTGCCGTGCGCGAACAGCGCGTCGCGCTTGCGGGCCAGGACCGGCCGGATGTCGACGGACGTCGTGACGCGCTGCTCGGACTCGGCCGCCTGCCGCCGCGCGTCGGCGTCCATGGCCTCGAAATCAGGCACCTCCTCGCCGAGTTCGCGCAGCGCCTCCCAGATCTTCAGCCAGTCGCTGCGGCGCATCGCGGTGAGGTAGAGCTTGGCCGCGATGCCGCTGCCCGCGAACGCCGCCTGCGCCGCTCGGCTCGCATGGACGTGGTCGGGGTGCTGGTAGGGACCCTTATCGTCATAGGTAATCAGCACCTGCGGCCGGTACTGTTCGATCAGGGCGGAGATCCTCGCGGCTACGTCCGCCTCGGGGACGTTGCAGAACGCGTCCGCCCTGTCCTTGTACTCCCAGTCGGGCATGCCGGAATCGTGGTAACCGAGCAGTTCGAGATCGCTGACGCCGAGGATCGCGGCGGATTCGCGCAGCTCAGCGAGGCGCTGGCGGGCTACAGCCTGCTCGTCGTGCCCATTGGCTCCGGGCTTGACCCCGCCGGGTCCGTCGCCGAACTCGCCGTTGGTACAGGTCACGACCACGGTTCGGATGCCCTGGGCGGAGTAGGTGGCCAGCACGCCGCCGGTGCTTGACGCTTCGTCGTCGGGATGGGCGTGGACGGCCATCATCGTGAGCTTTTCTGACATGCTTTCCAGACTGCCTGACAAGCTGGCGCTTGTTCCCACCGGGGTAGGCGGCAGCCGGTGACCGTATGGTTCGAACACGGTCTTATTGGGTCAGTAACGTACCTAATCTCGCGGCTGGCGCGGCGAGCCCGCTTAAGCGAGCGGTTTCAGGCGTGCCGCCGAGGGCTTCCGGATGCATCCGGTGGTAGTGCTGGGTCAGCACGGTGCTCGCCTGACCAGGTCGGTAGGCGAGAGTGCGTCCGCATATCTCGCAACGGGTAACTGGCAGCCGGGTCACCGTCACCGGAAAGCGAGAAGAATCTGACCTGCTCATTGGAGCACATCATGCCAGATAGCCAGCGCCCTCCTCAGCCGGCCCAGCCAGATCTTTGGGCGACACGCCACGGATGTCCCGGTCTTGTCGCAGGCCAGCGAACAGACTTGGATTATGCATCACCATGACAACCCCCGGTGGGCATGGCAGCTCCCGAGAATCCGGGGAGCCCGCCGATGACGGCACCCGGCGTGAGCTTCGGCGAGCAGCCCTCGCCAGGCCCCGGGGACTTCAGGGTGTCCGGGGACCGTGACGGCCTGGCGGAGCTGGACAGCGGGGCGCTGGGCGAGCTGGCACCGGGCCTGCGCGGCCTGGACGGCATGCGGGACCGGATCGGCATGTGGCGCGGGCTGCTTGACCGGCCGCTCACGTCGTACTACCTCGTCCTGGGCATCACCGCGCTGCTCCTCGGGCTCGGCCTGGTCATGGTGGAGTCCACGACGTCGGTCGCCGACCTGACCGCCGGGCTGCCGCCCCTGACCGACTTCAAGAAGCAGCTGCTCGGGGCGGCCATCGGCCTGCCGCTGATGTGGGTGGCGGCCCGCTCGTCGCCGCGGCTGTTCCGTGCCTTCGCCTACCCGCTGGTCGCGGTCTCGGTGGTCGGACTCGGGCTCACGCTGATCCACGGTGTCGGCGTTTCTGTGAACGGCGCGGCCCGGTGGATTTCCATCGGCGGCCAGCAGGTCCAGCCGTCCGAGATCGCCAAGCTCGCCCTGGTGGTATGGGGCGCCGACCTGCTGGCGCGCAAGGAGAGGCTGGGCCAGCTCGCCGACTGGCGGCACATGCTGGTGCCGCTGATGCCGGGCGCGGGGCTGCTGTGCCTGCTCGTGATGACGGGCGACGACCTGGGCACCACGCTCATCCTGCTGATCATCTTCCTCGCCCTGCTCTGGGTCATCGGCACGCCCGGCCGTGTGTTCGGCGGCCTGCTGATCCTGATGGCCCTGGCCGTGACGCTCATGATCGTCTCGGAGAAGTACCGTTTCGAGCGGCTGACCGGCTTCTTCAGTACCCAGGGAGGCCCCACAGGTGCCAATATGCAGAGCATCCAGGGCAAGTACGCGATCGGCTCGGGCGGCATCTTCGGGGTGGGCCTGGGCGCCGGCGGCGGAAAATGGGGCTGGGTCCCCGAGTCGACCAGCGACTTCATCTTCGCCATCATCGGTGAGGAACTCGGCCTCGTCGGCACGCTGTGCGTGACCTTCTTGTACGGCGGGCTGGCCTTCGCCGGGCTCCGGATCGCCCGGCGCGTGCCCGACGTGTTCTCGCGGCTGGCGGCCACCGCCATCACCGCGTGGATCGTCGTTCAGGCCGCGGTGAACATCGGCGCCGTGATCGGCGTCCTGCCCATCACCGGGGTGCCGTTGCCCCTAGTCTCCGCCGGGCTTTCGTCTTTGCTGGTGACCTTGATCGCGCTCGGCATGCTCATGTCGTTTGCCAGGCTCGAGCCCGGTGCTCGGGAGGCTTTGGCCGCACGCGGCCCCGGCTGGCCCCTGCGCGTTCTAAGCTGGCTCGGTCTATCAAAGCGCCGACGATAAGCGTTGGGCCGTTCAGGGACGAGACATGAAGGTATTGCTTGCCGGCGGCGGGTCCGCCGGCCATATTGAACCAGCCCTGGCGCTGGCGGACGCGCTGCGACGTATTGACCCAGCCGCCGAGATCACCTGCCTGGGTACCGAGCGCGGTCTGGAGACCCGGCTGATCCCGCTGCGCGGGTATCCGCTTGAGCTCATCCCGGCGGTGCCGATGCCCAGGTCGGTGACGCCGAAGCTGCTCACGGTCCCCGGCCGGCTGGCAGGCGCGGTCAGCGCGGCCGCCGCCGTGCTCGACCGGACCGGGGCGCAGGCGCTCATCGGATTCGGCGGGTACGTCGCGACCCCTGCTTACCTGGCGGCCCGGCGCCGCCGGGTCCCGATCATCGTGCATGAGGCGAACCCCAAGCCGGGACTGGCCAACCGGCTCGGCGCCCGGTTCACCACGCACGTGTTCACCGGTCATCCGGACACCCAGCTCAGGAACGGCACCTACATCGGCATCCCGATCAGGCGCGAGATCGCCGAGCTTGACCGGCTGGGCCTCGGCGATAAGGCTCGCGCGCACTTCGGCCTCCGTCC
>Ga0302324_100022049_pt1 | contig 12398 bp, 13 predicted proteins | sample Palsa_T0_1_FD_201949 | JGI IMG/M metagenome (GOLD analysis project Ga0302324, IMG submission 201949) | Peat permafrost microbial communities from Stordalen Mire near Abisko, Sweden - Palsa_T0_1 | ecosystem: Environmental > Terrestrial > Soil > Palsa > Peat permafrost | place: Sweden: Abisko...
TGCGGTGGTACAGCTTCGCCAGGACAATGCGCTGGGCACGCTGTGGAACATGGTGGGCTTCCAGACCAAGCTGAAGCATGGCGAGCAGACTCGGATCTTCCGCGCGATACCGGGACTCGAGAACGCCACATTTGCGCGGCTCGGCGGCTTGCACCGCAACACGTTCATCAATTCGCCGCGCCTCCTGGACGATTCGCTGCGCCTGAAATCGTGTCCGCGCTTGCGCTTTGCAGGCCAGATCACGGGCGTGGAAGGCTATCTCGAAAGCGCCTCCATCGGGCTGCTCGCAGGGCGTTTTGCGGCTGCCGACATCGCGCGCCACGAGGCGATTCTGCCTCCGGCCACCACCGCGCTCGGCGCGCTCCTGAGTCACATCACGGGCGGCGCGGACGCCAAAACCTTTCAGCCCATGAATATCAATTTCGGCCTGTTTCCCGATCTTGCAGCATCGGCGCGTGTGCGCGGGCGCGACCGCAAGAAGGCGATGGCCGATCGCGCCCTCGCTGATCTCGATCTCTGGCTTGGCGCGCCGCGGGAGGCAGCGGAATAGTCTAAAGCCTGCCTGACGTCGCCGCGCGCAGCAGCCGAAGCTGCCTGAGAAATAGCGCGGCTTCCGATGAATCGCGAAAAGGATCGAATCCGCGCCGCGTGACGCGCTTCAGATAAAGCGGCACGAGCGCCGCAGGCAATGCAGCGATGAACGCGTGCCTTTGCGCGGCATTCTTCCGCGCGGATTTCAGATGTTGCAGTGCGTTGTCCGCCAGCCCCTGTACGACGCGTTTCAGCGCCGCCGAATTCGTGCGCGCGAATATATCCTCGGCCGACACATTCTGTGCGGCAAGCATATCGAGAGGCAGATACAGCTTTCGCCGCGCCGCATGAAACGGCATCGCGCGGAGCAGCCCCGCGAAAGCGTAGGCAATGCCGGCGTGGCGCAGAAGCGGCTCCGCCGCCGCATCGGCTCCGAGCACATCGGCCGCCATGCGCATCAATCCGGACGACGTAGCAACGCAATAGGATTCGAGCGCCGCGAAATCGGCGAATGTCTCCGGCACGAGGTCGAACTCACGCGCATCGAGCAATGCCTCGAACAATGCCGGAGGCGGCGCCGCGTGCGTGAAGAGATCGGCAAGGCCGATCGTCACCGGGTGCTCGCGGGGCCGGCCGTCGCGGGCCTGCTCCACCGCCTCACGCCACCATTGCAGGCGGATGGCGCCCAGCATCGGCTCTCGGCTGCGCTCCCCCAGACGCGCGACTTCGTAGTTGAAGGCATAGAGAACGAAGAGATGTGGGCGATGCTTCGCCGGCGCGAAAAGGCTCGCGAAAAAACGGTCCGGATCGAACCGGCGGACAGTCTCTTCGCACGCCGCCAGGGCTTCTTCCGTCTTCACGGCGCACCCGGAAGCGAAGAGCCGCCCGGAGATTCCGGGCGGCTCGTTCCTGGACTTGGGCCCACCCCGATCAGGAGGCCAGGTGCGATGCGGCCGCCATGCAAAACAGCATGGGGATCGAGAGCAATGTGTTGATGCGCGAGAACATGCCCGCGGTCTTGGCCGAAGCCGCCTTGGCTTCCTTGGACAGATCGGGGAACTTGCTGTTGATGTTGAGCGCCCTTTGCTGGTTCGGCCAGATCACGAACCAGACGTTGAACCACATAATCGTGCCGAGCCACATGCCGATGCCGATCAGCAGCGCCACCGGATTGGTGAACGCGCCGCCTTCCTGAACTATGTCGAGCGTGTAGGCCTGCACGATGTAGTTGTTGAGAATGGCCAGGATGATGCCGAACACGATCGTGCCCATCGCCGCCCAGCGAAACCAGAACAGCGCGGCCGGAGTAATGTATCTACCGAGCGCGGGTCGCAGCTCCTCGGGGATCTTCGGCGTGGTCGGCGTGGCGACGAAATTGAAATACCACAGGAGTCCGATCCACATGACGCCGCAGATGATGTGAAGCCAGCGGACGATGAACGCCCAGAAAGCCTCGTCGACGGAAACCCCGGTCTGCGACCAGTGAATAGCCAGAACGACGAGCGCGAGAACGAAACCCGCTATCACGACATTGCGAAGGTTGGACAAGAATGCGGCCATGGCCTGAAGCCTCCCCTGATGGTCGAATTGAGTCTACCCGGGACTCTACCCCAATTTTTCCCGAATCCAGCCCCCGGTCACAGGGCCAGTTGCTTGGGCCGGACGTTTTTCAGCCAGGTGATCACGATGAGGCGGGTAATGTTGAAGGAGGTATAGAACGAGGTGAGGATTCCCACCCCTAGCGCCACCGCGAAGCCGCGCACCGGCCCGGAGCCAAGCGTGAACAGGATCAGCGACGCAATCATGTGCGTGAAATTGGCATCGAAAATCGTCGTGAAGGCCCGCCGGAAACCCTGGTCGATCGAGGCAATGATCGTGCGCCCGTTGCGCTGTTCCTCGCGTATGCGCTCGTAGATGAGGACGTTCGCGTCCACCGCCATGCCCATGGTGAGCACGATGCCTGCGATGCCGGGCAGCGTCAGCGTAGCGCCGAACATGGTGAGGATCGCCATGAGGAAAACGATGTTGAGCATGAGCGCCACATCGGCGAAGAGCCCGAACAGGCCGTAACGCAGCACCATGAACAGGCAGACGAGGACCAATCCGCCCAGCGCGGAATATTTGCCCGCCTTGACCTGATCTGCGCCCAGCTCCGCGCCCACGGTACGTTGTTCGATGGGATGCAGCGGCGCCGGCAGTGCGCCGGCCTCGATGATGCCCGCAAGGTCGCTTGCGCTCTGGACGGTGAAATTGCCGGTGATATCCCCGTTCCCGCCGAGGATGGCGGTTATGATCGTAGGCGCCGTGATGATTTCCTTGTCGAGGATGATGGCAAACCTGCGCCCTACATTGGTTCTCGTCGCATCGGCAAACTCCTTGGCGCCGACCGTGTCGAAGCTGAAATCGATGTCGGGCTGCCCGCTCTGCGGATCGAAATCCTGTCGCGCGGTCTTGAGGCGGTCGCCATTGACCATGATGCGCCGCTCGACCACGAGCGGTGGCGGCTGGAGCCCGTTCTTCTCTTTTTGCTGCGGCAGCAGCTCGTCGCCGATCGGCACGATGCCGCGCGCGGCCTGCGCCGGATCCGCACCTTCATCGACGAGCTGGAACGTCATCTTGCCGGTCTGGCCCAGAATATCGATGACATGCGTCGGATCTGAAAGCCCGGGAATCTGAACGACGATCCGGTTGTCGCCTTCCTTCGTGATCGTCGGCTCGCGCGTGCCAAGCTTGTCGATGCGGTTGCGCACAACCTCCAGCGACTCGGCCATTGTGGCGTCCTGCGTCGTGGCCTTGAACGCATCGGTCATCTTCAGAACGATCGTCTGATGCCCCGGCTCGATCGTGTCGTAGGAATGCGCGCCGACCGACAGCAACGAGCCGCCGGCGGCCGGGTTGAGCTCGTCCAGAATCGATTTGGCTTCGTCGTAGCGGGCGGGATCAAGAATGCGCAGCGAAACCGAATCCGGGTTTGTCTGAAGATTGGTGTAGCCGATGCGCGCCTTGCGCAGTCTGACGCGAATGTCGGCAGTCAGCGTCTCGAGCTTGTCCTTGTAGACCTGGTCGATGCCGACCTCGAGCAGCACGTAGGAGCCGCCCTGGAGATCCAGGCCCAGCGTCACCGAATTGCGCGGCAGCCATGACGGCATCTTCGCGACGAACCAGTCGGGCAGCGCATTGGGCAGCGCAAAAAGAATCCCGGTCGCAATGATGAGCGCGGTGACGATCTTGTACCAGTTGGGAAATTGCAGCATGGCTTTTCGGACTAGTCCTTGTCGGCTTTTGCATCGGCGGGCTGGCCTTTGGCGCGCACGTCGCTTAACGTGCTCTTGAGCACACGCGCCTGGACGTTGTCGGCGATCTCCACCATGATCTCGCCGTCGTCCTTGACCTTTGCCACGCGGCCGACAATGCCTCCGGCCGTCACCACCGTGTCGCCGCGGCGCACATTCTCGATCATTTCCCGGTGCTGCTTGGCGCGCTGCTGTTGCGGGCGGATCATGAGAAAGTAGAAGATCGCGAAGATCAGAACCCAGGGTGCGATGTTCAGCAGAAACGACGTATCCATGTATATGCAGAGCCTTGAAATGGGCGCCCGGGGCGCATCCGGCGGCGGACTATAGCCGTGGATACCCCCTTTGCAACCGCCGGCGGAGGACGCTCTTGAACCGCACCGATCCCCTTGAAAAAGCCCTGGTGCGAATCGCGGTCGCCCTGGAACGCCTGGCGCCGCCGGGCTTGCCGGACACTCCGCCGGAGGCGGGCGACGCTTTCGTGTGGGAGCCCGCCCATGGCGGCCTGCTGCCTGTCGCCGCCGTGGCCAGCCTTCCTCTGGACCTTTTGAAGGGGATTGACCAGGCCCGCGACACTTTGCTCGAGAACACACGCCGCTTCGCCGAAGGGCTGCCCGCCAACAATGCCCTTCTGTGGGGGGCCCGCGGCATGGGCAAGAGCTCGCTGGTGAAGGCTGCGCATGCGGCCATCAACGCCGCCCGGCCGGAAGGGGGAAGCCTTGTACTGGTCGAGATTCATCGCGAGGAGATCGCAACCCTGCCGCTCCTGCTGCGCCTGCTGAGCGGATCCCGGCGGAGATACCTGCTCTACTGCGATGACCTTTCCTTCGACAGGGCGGACACGAGTTACAAATCGCTCAAGGCAGCGCTTGAAGGCGGCGTCGAGGGGCGGCCGGAGAATGTCCTCTTCTACGCAACCTCGAACCGCCGCCATCTCATGCCGCGCGACATGATGGACAATGAGCGCTCGACTGCCATCAACCCGTCGGAAGCCGTGGAAGAGAAAGTGTCGCTGTCCGATCGCTTCGGCCTGTGGCTTGGCTTTCACAATTGCGCGCAGGACGATTATCTCGCGATGATCGACGCCTATGCCGCGCATTACGCCATCACGCTCGGCCGGCAGGAGATGCATGCGCGCTCGCTCGCATGGGCTGCGGCGCGCGGCGCGCGGTCGGGTCGCGTCGCCTGGCAATTCATTCAGGACATTGCCGGGGAGATGGGAAAGCGGCTCGGTTGAGCTAACTCTTCGATGCGAGCAGCAGCCGGGGGTTGATCGGTTGCACGCCCTTGCGGATTTCAAAATGCACCTGGGGCCGATCGACATCGCCGGTTGAGCCGGCAAGCCCGATTGTCTGGCCTCTCTCGACACGGTCCCCCCGACTGACGGAAATGCTTTCCGCGTGCGCATATGCGGTGACGTAGCCATCGTCATGCTGGATCAGAACGAGGTTGCCATAGCCCTTCAGCTCATTGCCGGTATAGGTGACGGTTCCCGCTGCAGCCGCGTGAATCGGAGTGCCCACAGACGTTGCGATGTTGATGCCGTCGTTTCTTTCGCCCTTCCCGAAGCTGCCGAACGGGGAGATCACCTGGCCGATCACTGGCCATGCAAAACGCCCGGTGCCCGGGGCAGACGGGTCCGCATCGTCGGTGGCGGGCGCTGCTATCTCGGCGGAACGCGGCGGAGCGTTATCGGCGATGCGGGGAGCCGGTTGCGATTTTCCCTGCGCAGGCGCCGCCAAATTCTGAACGGTTACGCGTCCATGCGGCTCGAAACGCGCGACGTCGATGGACTTCGGCGGCGGCGCGTAATTATGCGCGGCGGTATTGCCGGCCTCTCCCAGCACGGCATCGCGCGTGGCAGCACCATCGGCAGGAATGCGCAACGTTTCGCCCGGACGGATCCGGCTCTCGTCGCCGAGCTTGTTCAGAGAGGCTATGCCGGATGTGGACGTGTCGTAACGCTGCGCGATCTGGGAAAGCGTGTCGCCCGGCCGCACTACGACCGTGTAGTAGGTCGCCTGGGGAAGATCCGGGGCGTCCGCATACGGACCGTCATCCACGCAGCCCGCGAGCACCCCGCACGCCAGCACGCCGAGGGCGGCTGCAAAGCCGCGCCGCATTTCAGCTTCTGCTCCCCGTGCCATTGGGCCGTTGCGCCTCCTTGGGCAGGCCGGGCACCATCGGTACGAACGCAACCGGGATGAGCGTTTCGTTTCTCGTGGCGCCGTCCGTTCGTATAATCTTCACCAAGTGTTGCGAAATGCTTTCCGACGAGGCCGGACCGCCCACCGGGGCGATAATAATACCCCCCGGCTTTAACTGATCGACAAGGATTTGTGGGATTTCGGCCACCGCAGCGGTCAGGATGATCCGGTCGAAGGGCGCCTGTTCGGGCCAGCCGGGCAAGCCATCGCCGCAGCGGGTCACGATATTGTGGAGTTTCAGCGCCGCAAACCGGGCTTCCGCAGCCTTCAGCAGCGGGCGATGGCGTTCGATCGTGTAGACCATCCGGCACAGCGGCGCGAGGACGGCGGACTGATAGCCCGAGCCAGTTCCGAGCTCCAGCACACGATGCCTGGAATCCAGCTCCAGCATCTCGGTCATATACGCCACGATATAGGGCTGGCTGATGGTCTGTCCGCAGGCGATCGGCAGCGCGCTGTTCTCATAGGCGTTGGGCTGGAAGGGCTCTTCGACGAACAGCTCGCGCGGCGTTCGCTCGATGGCAGACAGTACGCGCTGGTCGAGGATGCCCTGTTTGCGCAATGCCATGACAAGCGCGATCGGGCGGTGATCCTCGCTCATGACGCGCGCGGAGGCCCGTCGATCTGCGCCTTGAGTTTTTCGCGGACGCGGTGCTCGGTGAGATTGAGGTGCAGCGGCGTCACCGAGATTCGCCCGTCATAAATCGCGCGCAGATCCGTGCCTTCAGGCGGATGGCTGCGTTCCCGCTTGAAACCGATCCAGTAATACGGATTGCCGCGTGCATCGATGCGCCTGTCAATCGTTGCGGTTTGAAGATCGCGTTTGCCCTGCTCCGTCATCTCGATGGCCATCACTTTATCGGGTGGCAAATCCGGAAAATTGATGTTCATGAGCACATCGCTCGGCCAGCCGACATCAACCAGCTTCCTGATGACATAGGGACCATGCGTCTCGGCGCAGTGCCAGGGAACGTCGCGGTCCTCTCCGAAACCATAGGCCTGCGAGAGCGCGAGCGAACGGATACCGAGGGCGGTGCCCTCCATCGCGCCTGCGATAGTGCCCGAATAGGTCACGTCGTCGGCAATGTTGGAGCCGCGGTTGACTCCGGAGATCACCAGATTGGGCGGCGATTGTTCCATCACGCTCGCAACCGCCATCATCACGCAATCGGAGGGCGTCCCGGTCACGGCAAAGCGTTTCGCGTCAATCTGGCGCAGCCTCAGCGGCTGGGTGAGCGTGAGCGAATGCGAGGCGCCGGACTGCTCCGTCTCGGGCGCGACAACCCAGACGTCGTCGCTGAGCGCGCGTGCGATCTTTTCCGCGATCGTAAGTCCCGGCGCGTGAATCCCGTCATCGTTGGTAACGAGAATACGCAAGCGATCGGCGCTGTTGCTCATTTTTCCGGCACCACGATGCGGTCAAGCCCTCCCATATAGGGTCTCAACGCAGCGGGAATAACGATTGATCCGTCCGGCTCCTGGTAATTCTCCAGGATCGCCACAAGCGTCCGGCCGACCGCGAGGCCCGAGCCGTTCAACGTGTTTACAAAACGCGTGGATTTTTCGCCCTTTGGCCGATAGCGGGTGTCCATGCGACGGGCCTGGAAGTCGCCGCAATTGGAGCAGGACGAAATCTCGCGAAACCGGTTCTGGCCAGGGAGCCATACTTCAATGTCGTAGGTTCTTCTCGCCGAAAATCCCATGTCGCCGGCGCAGAGCGTCATCACGCGATGGTGCAGGCCCAGCCGCTTGAGAACCTCCTGTGCACAATCAGTCATGCGCTCGTGCTCGGCGTCCGACTGTTCCTGGGTCGTGATCGAAACCAGCTCGACCTTGGCGAACTGATGCATGCGGATCATGCCGCGCGTATCCTTGCCCGCGGCGCCCGCTTCAGCACGGAAACACAGCGTCCAGGCGGTGAAGCGCAGAGGCAGGTCGGCCTCATCCAGAATTTCTTCGCGCACGTAATTTGTCAGCGGCACTTCGGCGGTGGGAATTAAACCCAGCCGATGCTCCCTGAGTCTGCGCTGGACTGCGGTATGTGCCAACTGTTGCGCCAGTGTATCGGCCGTTTCAGCCACGTGCCCAGTATCTGCAGAAGAATGTGGCAGGAAAATTTCGCCACTGACCGCCCAAAACTGGTCGTCCTCAAATTTCGGCAATTGCCCCGTGCCGAAAAATGCACTGTTGCGGGCAAGCAGCGGCGGCGAAACCTCCGTATAGCCAAGCTCCGTCGTATGCATGTCGATCATGAAATTGCCGAGCGCCCGCTCCAGCCTCGCCAGTGCATTCTTCAGGTAGACAAAACGCGCGCCGGAAACCTTCGTCGCGCGCTCGAAATCCATCATGCCGAGCGCCTCGCCGAGCTCGAAATGCTCGCGCGGCGCGTTCATGCCCGGCGGCGCCCCCCACCGGCGCGAGACCACTTCGACGTTTGCATTTTCGTCTGTCCCGTCGGGAACGTCGGAGGCCGGAAGATTCGGGATTGCGGCAAGTGCATCGTCGAGCGCTTTCTTGAGCGCGCGTTCCTGTTCTTCGCCGGCCTGAATTTCTTGCTTGAGCCCGGCCACCTCGGCCATCAGCTCCTGCGCACGCGGTTCGTTCTTCTGCGCCTTGGCTTGTCCGATCTGCCGCGAGGCGTCGTTCCGCCGCGCCTGCGCGTCCTGCAGGTGTGTGAGGAGCGCACGCAAGTCGCGATCGCGCGCCTCCAGATCATCGGCGATCGCCGCTGCCGATTCCACGCCGCGCCTGGTCAGGCCGGCGACGAATTGAGCCTTGTTCTCCCTGATCGATCGGATGTCGTGCATGGTGGCGTCCGGGGCGGCGAAGCGTCGCTCTGCTGCGGTAATGGCATGCCGGAATCGCGAGGTAAAGTGGAGATCAGCTCACTGTGCCGGCAGCGCGCGCCGCGTCGTCCTGCGCCCGCTTCCGCTCGAAGAACCAGACGAGCCAGATCGAAACTTCGTAAAGGAATATGAGGGGCAGAACCAGGCTCAGCATGCTGAGCGCATCGGGCGGCGTCACGACGGCGGCAAGCGCGACGATGCCCAGAATGGCGTAGCGCCGCATCGAGCGCAGCTGACCGCTGGAGAGAATTCCCACCCGGCCCAGCAGGGTGAGCAGCACCGGCATTTGAAAACACAGGCCAAAGGCGAAAATCAGCGTCGTCACAAGATCGAGATATTCGCTGACCTTGGGCTGCAGCTCGATACCCAGCGTACCTTTGGTGCCTGCGATCTCGTAGCTTGCGAAGAACCTGATCGCGGTGGGGAGCAGCAGATAGTAGACGAACGCGCCGCCTGCCACGAACAGCACGGGCGTCGCCACCAGGAAAGGCAGGAACGCCCGCCGCTCGTGTTTGTAGAGGCCAGGCGCGATGAACATCCAAACCTGCGATGCGACGATCGGAAACGCGAGACAAAGCCCTGCGAACATTCCCACCTTCACGTAGGTGAAGAAGGTTTCGTAAAGCTGCGTGTAGATCAAATGATGCGCCGGCTGGCCCGCCAGCGCGTGATCGAGCGGCGCCTTCAGAAACGCATAGATGGGCTTTGCAAAAATGAAGCACACGATGAAGCAGGCCACGAACGCGATCAGCGAGATCACAAGCCGCTTGCGCAGCTCGATCAGGTGCTCGAGCAGCGGCGCTTTTGTCGCGTCGATGGCGGCCTCGTCGTCGGGCGTGGGCGTGATCACGGATGCGGCGGCTCCGCCGCGGGCGCGTGCGCAAGCGGATCGGCCATGTCGCCTGGAGGGATTGCCTGTTCCATTTGCGAAAGCTGCGGCAACGGCGGCGGGTCCGGCGGCAGGATCGATTGGTTCATGGACTGCTCGATGTCGGACAACGGCTTATGTGCGCGCAGGGCTTCAATTTCGGCGCGTAGTTCGTCGAGCTCGGATTGACGGGCCATTTCATCGAAGCTTTTGCGGAACTGATCGGCCATTGCGCGCGCCTTGCCGAGCCAGCGTCCCATCGTGCGCATCATCTTGGGCAGGTCTTTGGGACCCACCACCACGAGCGCGACGATGAGAAGGATGAGAATATGGCTCCAGCTGAGATCGAACATGGACGAGATGGCGGCTCAGTGGCTCGCGGTTGGATCTTTCCTGGCGGCCTCTTCGCGCCGGTCGGCAATCGCGCGCTCTTCGTCGGGCTCGCTCAGCCCCTTACGGAAGCTCTTGATGCCTTTTGCCACGTCTCCCATGATATCGGATATCTTGCCGCGGCCGCCGAACACGAGCACGGCGACTATCGCGAGGATCAGTATGTGCCAGATGCTCAGCGCACCCATGAAATCTCTCCTTTGACCATCTAGGACGGCCAGCATAGCGCCGGATTCCTGCCGACGCGTTACTGTTAAACGCCTTTAGGCCCTCTGGACGCAAGCTCAGGCGATAATGATCTCGGCCTTTCGGCCAAATACGGCGGCCAGCTCGGCAAGCCGCTTCTGTACCGGCTCGCCTGCAATCATCTCCCGACGGCGTGAAATTTCCAGCAAAAGCCGGGTTGGCGTCATCCGCAGGCGATAATGCGGCAGCTCGCCCACGGCAGAGGCCGAAAGCGCAAAGGCGAGCCGCACGGCAAGCCCCATGCGGAGCGCAAGAGCCCCGTCCTCGCCGCTCAGAAGATCGCCGAGCCCGATCTCACGCGGGTGGTCCTCGTCGCCCGAATAGCGGTGGAAAACGGCGGTAGCGATGATGGCGCGCGCGCGATGCCCTGCGCCGGCAAACGGCGCGGTCAGGACCTGCGTGAACGAGCCGAGCGCACGTTCGTCAGGGTGCCGCCGCCAACCGATGTCGGAAAAGAGGCAGACTGCGTGGCGAATTCGCTGCAATTCCGCGCTTTCTTCCGCAAAAAGAGGTGCGCTCCACAGGAAAACCTCTTCCGCGTGGACCGGAGTGCGGCTGATGCGGTCGTTGCTCGCCGCGGCAAAGGCGATCAGCGGGTCTCGCGCGCGCTCTTCCGGCGACAAATGGGCGTAAAGCAGACCTTCCCGCAAACCGTAGGCGGAGATGACGACTTCTTTCAATTCGGCCGCCAGCAACAGACGTTCGAGCACAATAGCACCGAAGGGAAGCGCCTCGGCACGGCGCCTTGAAATGATCTTCATCTTGTCGAGCGATTTGCGCGACAGCCGCGATACAACCTTGCACAGCTTGATGGCGCGCGACGCGGGGATTTCATAATTGTGCAGAACATGGAGCGGATAGCCGGTATCTTCCATGTCCAGCCGCGCGAAGCTTCGCCACGCGCCGCCAACGGCGTACAGCGACCGCCCCTTCAGTGGTCCGAGCACATCGAGGTCCTCCAGGCGGGAATCCACGATTTCCCTGCCCCGGTCGGCATCGCCCTCCGCGGCATCCATTAACCGCAACGGTCCGATCGGCAGCGTCAGTGCCTGGCCAGTCCGTCCGGCTTTCACGGTGACCATGTCGAGGCTGCCGCCACCCAGATCGGCCACGAGGCCATCGGCGGTCGGCGTACCGGCCAGAACGCCTTCAGCGGCGAGACGCGCCTCTTCCTCCCCGGAAAGAATCCGGATGGGGCCGCCCCACGCTGCCTCGGCCTGCCGGATGAATTCCTGGCCGTTGCCCGCATCCCGGGCGGCCGCCGTGGCCACCGCCTCCTGTCCTTCGACACGATTGGCCTCGGCAAGCATGCGAAATCGCGCCAGCGCTTCGAGCGCGAGCTTCATGCCCTCGCGATGAAGCTGCCCTGTGCTGACCATGTCGCGCCCGATGGCACAAATGGCTTTCTCATTGTGAACGACGGCGGGTGAGCGCGAGAGAGCCTCGTAGATCACAAGGCGCACCGAATTGGAGCCGATATCGACGACGGCGACCGGTCCGTTGCGTTGCCTCATCCCCTTCGAAACAGCGGGGCTGCGCAGGTCGGCCGGTGCGGTGGTTGACGCCGCGTTCATTCCGCTCAATCCAGGCGGGCGGCGATGGCGACCGGCCGCGGTTGGTCGATCTTAAGCGCCCGGCCGCGGCCCGAGAGGGAGGGATTGGTCATAAAATAGGTGTGCGCGGAAAACGCATTCTCACGGTCGGCATTCGCGTCGCGCAGGTAAGTTCCGTCAGCCATCATGTGCCAGCTCTGCGCTTGATCCTTGAGCAACGCCACCATGATCTGATTGAGAACCTGTTCGTGCACGGTGGCGTTTTCGATCGGTACCAGCGCCTCCACGCGGCGATCGAGATTTCGGGGCATCCAGTCGGCGGACGAAATATAGACCTTTGCTTTTGGCGACGGCAGGCCATGTCCGGCGCCGAAACAAATGATGCGGCCATGTTCGAGAAAGCGGCCGACGATGCTCTTCACATGAATGTTTTCTGAAAGACCCGGGACGCCCGCGCGCAGGCA
>Ga0302324_100022053_pt1 | contig 12396 bp, 10 predicted proteins | sample Palsa_T0_1_FD_201949 | JGI IMG/M metagenome (GOLD analysis project Ga0302324, IMG submission 201949) | Peat permafrost microbial communities from Stordalen Mire near Abisko, Sweden - Palsa_T0_1 | ecosystem: Environmental > Terrestrial > Soil > Palsa > Peat permafrost | place: Sweden: Abisko...
GCTGGTTCTTCCTCACCGCGTCCGAGCTGATCACGGTGGGCGGCCGCAGCTACACGCTGCCCGGGGTCGGCTCGTACGTCGGCGTGGCCGTGCGGCAGGGTGAACTCGGGCACGTCGCCTGGGGCATCCTCACCATGATCGTCATGATCCTGGCCGTCAACTTCGTGTTCTGGCGGCCGCTGGTGGCCTACGTGGAGCGGTTCCGGATCGAGCAGACGGAGTCGAGCAACAAGGCCCGCTCGATCGTCCTGAACGTGCTGCGGCGATCCAGCTGGCCGGCGCTGGCCGGGCGGGGCCGGCGCGCCCTGGCCCGGCCCGTCAACCAGCTGATGGGCGCGGCCACCGGGATCGACGACCGCAGCCTGGTCAGTCACGCCGCGCGGCGGCGGGCCGGCGACACGGCCTTCACCGCCGTGGTCGTCGTGGTGCTCGGCTGGGGCCTGTACAGCATGCTGGCCTACGTGGCCGGCGGGCATCAGGGCCTGGGCATCTTCGGGCACGCGTTCTCACTCGGCTTCTTCACGTTCCTGCGGGTCGCCGTGGTGGTGGCGGTGGCGTCGGTGATCTGGGTGCCGGTCGGTGTCTGGATCGGCTTCAACCCCCGGGTCGCTCAGTTCATGCAGCCGGTCGTGCAGGTGTTCGCGAGTTTTCCGGCGAATTTCATCTTCCCGTTCGTCATCGTTTTCTTCCTGGACATCGGGCTCAGCCTCAATTACGGCAGCGTCCTGCTGATGGCGCTGGGCACCCAGTGGTACATCCTGTTCAACGTGATCGCGGGCGCCAGCGCCGTGCCTTCCGATCTGAAGGAAGCCATGGACAACCTCGACGTGCACGGCTGGGAACGCTGGCGGCGGATGATCATCCCCGCCGTGTTCCCCGCCTACGTCACCGGGGCGATCACCGCGGCCGGCGGCGCGTGGAACGCCACCATCGTGGCCGAGATCGTCACCTACAAGGGGCGGGTCCTGGCGGCCAGCGGACTGGGCGCCTTCATCACCGAGGCGACCACGAACAATGACTTCCACCAGATCATCGCGGGCATCCTGGTCATGTCCGTCTACGTCAGCGGGCTGAACGCGCTGCTGTGGCGGCGTCTGTACGCCATCGCCGAGTCGAAATACGCGCTCGCATGAGCGAGCCGGCCGGGCCCGGCCCGCTGATCAGCGTCCGGGCGCTGAGCAAGTCATTCTCTGGTCCGGACGGGCATCCGGTGCCGGTGCTCGAAGGCATCAACCTCGATGTCGCCGAGGGCGAGTTCGTCGCGCTGCTCGGCCGCAGCGGCAGCGGCAAGTCCACCCTGCTGCGGTGCATCGCCGGCCTGATGGCGCCGACCGAGGGCGAGGTCTTGTTCCGTGGCCAGCGGCTGGTCGGCACCAACCGGGACACCACGATGGTGTTCCAGACCTTCGCGCTGCTGCCGTGGCTCACCGTGCAGCAGAACGTCGAGATCGGCCTGGAGGCGCGGAAGGTGCCGCCGGGACCGCGATCCGAGCGGGCGCTGCGGGCCATCGACCTGGTCGGCCTCGACGGCTACGAGGGCGCCTATCCCAAGGAGCTTTCTGGCGGTATGCGCCAGCGCGTCGGCTTCGCCCGCGCCCTGGTGGTGGAGCCCGCGGCGCTGCTCATGGACGAGCCGTTCAGCGCGCTGGACGTGCTCACCTCGGAGAACCTGCGCGGCGAGCTGCTTGAGCTCTGGGAGGGGCAGCGGTTCCCGACCAAGACCATGGTCATGGTCACGCACAACATCGAGGAGGCGGTGCTGCTGGCCGACCGGATCCTCGTCCTGGGCACGAACCCGGGCCGGATCCGGGCCGACATGCCCAACCCGCTGCCTCGGCCGCGGCGTAGGCGAACCCCGGACTTCGACGCGCTCGTCGACGAGATCTACCGCCTGATGACCCACCGCGACAGCGTGCCCGCGGAGCCCGCCGCCCAGGCCGGCGGCACGCGGGCCGGCACGGTCGGCGACTCCCCGCTGCCGCTAGCCACCGTGGACGGGCTGTCCGGCCTCGCCGAAATCCTGCTGGGCCGTCACGACGGCGCGGCCGATCTGCCTGACCTGGCCGACAACCTGGGCCTTGAGGTCGATGAGCTGCTGCCTCTGGTGGACGCGCTGGTCATGCTCGGGTTCGCCCAGCTCAGCGGCGAACGGCTGGCCCTGTCCCGCGAGGGCCGGATCTTCGCCGGCGCGAGCATCCAGGACAGCAAGGAGATTTTCGCCCGGGCGTCGCTGGACCGGGCCCCGCTGGTCCGTACCATCTACCGGGCCCTGGGCAACAGTCTCGACGGCAACCTGCCGTCCGGCTTCTTCACCGACATCCTGCGGACCAGGTTCGGCGAGGACGCGGCCACCGCGCAGCTCGACGTGGCCGTGAACTGGGGCCGGTACGCCGAGCTCTACGCCTACGACGCGACCCGCGGCCAGATCATCCGCGAGGACAACGGCATCGGCGCCATGCTGGCGGCCCCGGCCGAGCCGGTCCGGCGGGGCACGCTGCACCTGTACCTCGGCGCCGCGCCAGGATCCGGAAAGACCTTCAGCATGCTCAGGGAGGGCCGCGCGCTGCGCGACCGGGGCGAGGACGTCGTGGTCGGACTGGCCCGAACCCGGGGCCGGCCGCGCACGGCCGAAGCCCTCGCCGGCCTCGAGGTCATCCCGCCCCGCCCGCCCGGCACCGGCCCTGACGCCCGCGACCCGGACGCCCGCGAGGAGATGGACCTCGACGCGGTCCTCGCGCGCAAGCCGGCCGTGGTGCTGGTGGACGATTACGGTCCGAACATCGAGGCGATCAGGTCCCTGCGGGACGCCGGGATCGACGTCATCAGCACCGTCGACGTGGCCGACCTGGAGCGCGCGGCCGAGACCGTCCAGCAGATCACCGGACAGCCCGCCGCGGCCACCGTGTCCGATGCCGCCCTCGCCGAGGCCGATGAGATCCGGTTCCTGGACAACTCGCCCGAGGCGCTGCGTAAGCGGCTCGGGCACGGGAACATCTACCCGGCCGGGAACATCTACCCGGCCGGGCAGGCCGCCCGGGCGATCGAGGGCCTGTTCCGGACGGAAAACCTCGCCGCGCTGCGCGAGATCGGGCTGCGGGTGGTGGCGGAGACGCTCGCGGCGCCGGGCACCGTGCGCCAGCGGGAGTCGCAAGACGTCCTGGTCGCCGTGACCGCGCCGGACCAAGCCGACGCGCTGATCCAGCGCGGCGTCAGGCTCGCCCGGCGCAGTAGCGCGGCGTGCACCGTGCTCGTCTTCGCCGCGCACGCCGGCGGCCCGCCGGGAGAGGTGACCGAGCACATCAAGTCCGCGGCGGCCGATGCCGGGGCCGCGGTCATCGTCCGCCAGGGCCAGGATGCCGCGGCGGTGATCGCCCAGGCCGTGCGCGAGACCGGCGCCCGGAGCCTGGTCATGGGGGCGCCCCCACCCGGGCTACGTGACCGCTGGCGCCCCACCCTGGTCGAGCGGGTGGCCGACCAGCTCCCCGATGTCCACCTGCACATCACTGCCGGCCCGGCCTCCGGGGCGGCCACGGGCGCCCTCTCGCAGGCCGCCGCGAAGGGCGTTGACGGCGAGAAGGGCGTTGACGGCGAGAACGGCCCGAACAGCCCAGAGCGCCGCTGGGCGCGCGGTGCGATCCGGGTCTATCTCGGCTACGCGCCAGGCTGCGGCGTGACGACCGCGATGCTCGAGGAGGCCAGACGCCGGAAATCGCGGGGATCAGACGTGGTCGTCGCGGCCGTCGATTGCCGCGGCCGGGAGGGCGTGAGCGCGCTGCTCGAGGGCCTGGAGCTTGTCGGCGACGGTACCACCCTCGACACCGGCGCGGTGCTGGCCCGGAACCCCGAGGTGGCCTGCGTCGATGACCTGGCGGCCGTCGACGCCAGCGGCGAGCCCCGCTTCGCGGCCGCCCGCCGCCTCGCCGACGCGGGCATCACCATCGTCGGCACCGTGCACCTCACCCACCTGCGCACCGCCGCTTCCCCGACTACCGCTTCCCCGACTACCGCCGCCCCGACCGGCGCCTCTAGTGCCGTCCCGACCAGCGCCAACACCTCTAACGCCGCTCCGACCGGTGTTGCCCCGGCTGGTGCTTCCCCGGCCAGTGCCGCCCCGGCCAGCGCCGGCATCTCCAGCGTCGGCTCGGCCAGCGCCGTGGCCGCCAGCGGGGCACCGGATGAGACCGCGGCCCTGGCTATCGCGGACGAGATCGAGCTGGTGGACGCTCCGCCGTCCGAACTCGCCGACCGGGTGCGCCGGGGCGAGGTCGTCCCGGCCGCCGAGGCCGGCCGCGCGCTGCCCACCGATTACGGGCCCGAGTCGCTCAGCGCGCTCCGGGAGCAGGCCTTCACCATCGTGGCCGAACACGCCGACCGGCAGCTGACGGCCTACCGGCACGGCCCCTCGCCGGCCGGCGAAGCCGCGCCGGCCATCCTGGGCTGCACCGCGCCACGAGCCGGGATGGAGCCGCTGATCAGGTGGTCGGCCGCCCTCGCCGCGCGGCTGGCCGGGGAGCTCCGAGTCGCCGCCGTGCCGCCGTCACCGCCCCCAGCGGACCTGGACCAGCTGCTGGCGGGGTACGCGGCGTTGACAGCACAGCTCGGCGGTCAGTTCGCCGTCCTGCACGGCGCCCCGGCCGCGGCCCTGACGGCGTACGCGCGCGAGCACCACGTCACCGAGATGGTGCTGGCCCGCGGGCCAGGGACCCGGGGCGGCCGTCACCTGGTCCTGCGCGACCTGGTCCGCAGCGTCGGCGACATCGAGGTGCACGTGCTGCCCGCGCAGGCCAGCTAGGGCCAGGGTCACGGTCCTCGCCAGGTCACTGCGGCACCCAACGCGCACCACTGATCCCATAAGAAACCCCAGTTCCGTCCTCTTGATCGAAAACATATGTTTCATTGTGAATGGATGTGACAGTCTACACAAAAGAGTGTTCAGATTGTCACATCCATGCACGAGGGAAAGCGAGCCCGGGCGCTTGGGGGAGATGCGGGACCGGGGGCCGCTCGGGGAAGGCGGGCCGGGGGGAGCCTGGTGGAGGTGGGACGGGTGGGAGAGGTGAACGTCAGGCGCTGAGAGCCTCGGCGGGCTCCGCGTGGGCCCCGGGTTCCGCGCAGGCCCGGACGATCTCCTCCAGGGACAGCCCGAGGGCGGCGGCCAGGGTGGCCACGGTGAAGAACGCGGGCGTGGCGATGCGGCCGGTCTCGATTTTGCGCAATGTTTCCGCGGGAACGCCGGAGCGGGCGGCGATCTCGGCCATGCTGCGCGGTCCGCGTGCCTCGCGCAAAAGCAGGCCGAGCCGTTCCCCGCGGGCATGCTCGAGATGGCTCAGTGGCGGTCGGACCATACCGTGATAGTAATACCGGTATAGTTATCCCGCAAAAGGGAGGTGCAACCCATGGTGGAGATCAAGACAGCCGGAGAGGTCCAGGCGATGCGGGCCGCCGGGCAGGTCGTCGCGCAGATCCTGGCGGCCACCCGGGCCGAGGCGAAGGCGGGCATGGCCCTGACCGAACTGGACGAGATCGCCCGCGGCGTGCTCGCCGAGGCGGGGGCCACCTCGCCGTTCCTGGGCTACCAGCCGGGGTTCGCCTCGATCCCCTTCCCCGCGGTCATCTGCACCTCGGTCAACGACGCCGCGCTGCACGGCATCCCGGGCCGGTACCGGCTGGCCGCCGGTGACCTGCTCAGCGTGGACTGCGGCGCCGTGCTGGACGGATGGGCGGGTGACGCCGCGATCTCGTTCACGATCGGGCCGCCGGATCCGGCCGACGCGCGGCTGATCGCCACCGCCGGCGAGGCCCTGCGCGCGGGGATTGCCGCCGCGGTCCCGGGCGGGCGGATCGGCGACATCTCGGCGGCCATCGGCGCGGCCGGCCGCGCGGCCGGCTACGGGATCTGCACAGATTTCGGCGGTCACGGCGTCGGCCGGGCGATGCACGAGGATCCCCACATCCCGAACGAGGGACGGCGTGGCCGCGGTCCCCGGCTCGTGCCCGGGCTGGTCGTCGCGATCGAGCCGTGGTTCCTGGCCGGCGGCCGGGACAGCTACGAGATCGACGAGGACGGCTGGACGATCCGCAGCGGCGACGGCAGCCGAGCGGCTCACGTCGAGCACACCGTGGCGATCACCGCCGACGGCCCGCAGATCCTGACGGTCCCCTGACCCGCCGGTCCGCCACCTCTTGACAACGATACCGTTGGTATTCGAATATCATCGGTATGAGAACTCGACTGTCCCGGGCCGAGCAGAGCGACAGGAACCGCGCCGAGCTGTTCGCGGCCGCCCGCCGGGTGTTCCTGGCCAGGGGGTATCACGCCGCGACGCTGGAGCAGATCGCGGACGAGGCGGGTTTCTCCAAGGGCGTCGTGTACTCCAGGTTCGCCAGCAAGGCCGACATGTTCCTGGCCCTGCTGGAGGACCGGATCGCCGAGCGCGCCGGGCAGAACGCGGCGGCGGCCCGCCGGCTGGCCGGCTCGGGTGACTTCGGCGCCCTGCTCGACCTCGCTCAGCAGGCCGAGCATGCCGCCCCGGGCTGGCGACTGCTGGTCCTCGAATTCCGGATCCACGCGGCCCGCGACCCTGAGCTCAACCGCCGGTACGCAGCGGTGCACGCGCGGACGGTCGAGGGCATCGCGCGGGTGCTGGTAACGACCAGCCCGGGGGATGGCGAAACCCTTCCGTCCCCGCCGCGGCAGCTGGCCGAGCTCCTGCTGGCCATCGAGGCCGGTATAGCGCTCGAGCAGGCGGCCAACCCGGACGCCCTGGGCGGCCCGGATCTGCCGGTGCTCGCCCGGCTGAACCGCTGGCTCGCGCCAGCCTCCGTCCCCATCAGGGAGGAAACATGACCGTCCCCGCCACGATCTCCGATATCGAACTGCTGCGGACCCGGATGGCCGGCGCCATCGGCCGCCGGATGCCCGGCGCCATCGAGCGCCTCGGCTGGAGCGCCGGACAGCTCGTCGCCTTTCAGCGGGACCGGCTCAGGGCGCTGCTCGCTCACGCCATCGAGTGCTCGCCCTTCCACGCCGAACGCCTCCGCGGCATCGACCCCGGCCGGTTCGAGCTCGCTGACCTGCCCCGGCTGCCGGTGATGACCAAGGCGCAGATGATGGCGGACTTCGACCGGGCCACCACCGACCGGCGGCTGACCCGCGACCTGGTGGAGCAGCACCTGGCCGGGTCGGCCACCGAGCCGTCCCTGCTGCTCGGCGAGTACCTCTGCCTGGTGTCGGGCGGCAGCTCCGGGTTGCGCGGCCTTTTCGTCCAGACCGTCGGTGAGTACGCCGAATTCGCCGCCTCGATGATGCGCCGGGCGATGGCCGCGGCCATGACCTCCGGCGGACTGCCGCCGGAAGGACTGGTGATCGGGATCGTCGGGGCCGGCTCGCCCGTCCACTCCAGCGGCCTGGCCGCCGCGACGGCGACCCGCCCGCCGGTACGCCTGATCCCCGTCCCGGCCAGCCTGCCGACGGCCGAGATCGTCAGGCGCCTCAACGCGGCCCAGCCGCCGGCCCTGATGAGCTACGCGACCAAGCTGGCCGAACTGGCTCACGACCAGCGGGAAGGTCGTCTGCGGCTGGCGGTCCGGTCGGTCAGCTCTAACTCAGAGGCGCTCACCGAACAGGCGCGGACGGCCATCGGCGAAGCCTTCGGGGTCCCCGTGATCGACAATTTCGTCTCGACCGAAGGCCTGGTCGGCCACAGCGAGCCCGGCCGCCCGGTCTTCACCCTCGCCAGCGACAGCTGCATCGCCGAGTGCGTCGACGACGCGGGCCATCCCGTCCCCGACGGCACCACCTCAGCGAAGGTGCTCATCACCAACCTGCACAACCTGACCCAGCCGCTCATCCGCTACGAGCTCACGGACCGCTTCACGCCGGCCGCGGCCAGCGCGGGCGGTTACCTGCGCGCCTGCGTCGATGGCCGCTCCGATGACCTGTTCCGCTACGGCGAGGCCAGCGTGCACCCGTCGGTGTTCGCCGCGGTCCTGCTGCCTGTCCCCGCGATTCGGGAGTTCCAGGTCCGCCAGACCGGTGACGGCGCCGACATCGCCGTGGTCGCCGAGGGTGACTTCGACCGCGGCACGGTGACCGCCGCCATCGCCGACGGCCTGTGCCAGGCGGGCGTGACCAGCCCGCACGTGTCTATCCGCCGGGTCGAGGCGCTCGGCCGCGACGCCATGACCGGGAAGTCCAGACGCTTCATACCGCTGGGCCGCGACGCCAGGACCTCCTGACCGGCAGCTAAAGACCATCTGCGTTCCGTGCATACGATGGGCGGATGCAGCGGGGGCGACGGCGGTACGGCGATCGGCGCCAGCCGGAGCCTTTTCGGCCGCCGCCCGAACGCCTGCCGCCCGAACGCCCGCGGCCTGCTCGCCTGCTGCCCGCACCGCTCCGCCTCCCGGCCGTGGCCCTGCTCGCCTGCTGCGTGACCGTGACGGTGCTGCTGGGGATCACGTTCGCCGGGCAGCGGCACGCCGGGTGGCTGGATACCGCGGTCGATACGCCGGTCAAGTCCGCCTTCAAGCGGTTTCCCGCGCTGCTTAACGTCCTGGCCGATACCGGCACGCTGATCCCGGTGACCCTGATGACCCTCGCGCTGGTCCTGGCCTGCGTGGCGACCCGCCGGTGGACCGGGGCCATCCTGGCCGCCGTGGCGACGCCCGCCGCGAGCGCCCTCACCGAGTTCGTCCTCAAACCGCTGGTCGGCCGGACCATAGGCGGCACGCTGAGCTTGCCCAGCGGGCACGCCACCAGCTCGTTCGCGCTCGCAGGCACCTGCGCGGTGCTGCTCTTGGATCCGTCTGGGCACCGGCTGTCCGGGTCGGTCCGCCTCGTCCTGGCGTCCCTGGCGCTGCTGGTCGCGACCGCGGTCGCCATCGGGATGGTGGCCAAGGGCGCGCACTACTTCACCGACGTCGTGGCCGGTACCGCCGTCGGCATCGGAATGGTCCTGGCCTGCGCGCTTATCCTTGACTGGCTCGGGCCGGATCGCGGCGCGCTCAGCTGGGGAGCTGCACGCCGGCCAGCCCGGCGCAGTAGCTGAGCAGTTCGTCCTGGACCGTGACGTCCCGTGCTGCGGCCGGCGTTTCGGCCGGCTGCTCGTGGTAGAAGTAGCCGCCGCTGACCATGGCCGCGGGATCGGTGCTGACGGCCAGCCACGCCTGCGTGACCGGGGCCAGGGACATGTCGTCCGGCGCGCCGGGACCGCCCATCTTGGTCGGTACCCAGCCGGGCGTGAGCGCGTTCGACAGCACGTCGGGCCACAGCCGCGCGACGGCGAAGGCGAGCACCACGTCGAACAGCTTGCTGTCGGAGTAGGCCTGCGCGCCGTTCCAGCGTCGGCGCGTCCACTGCGGGTCGTCCAGATCGGGGTTCCCGCCGCGGTGCATGCCCGAGCTCAGGTAGAGCAGCCGGTCCGGCCGGTCGATCAGGCAGGTCAGCAGGTAGGGCGCGAGCACGTTGACCGCGAAGACCTGGCAGAGGCCGTCGGGCGTCTCGACCCGCCGCACCTCACGGTAGCCGATCCCGGCGTTGTGGATGATCGCGTCGAAGCGGCCGGAGGCGTTGGCCTGCTCGGCGACCTGGCGCATCCCGGCCACGCCGGACAGGTCCCCGATGACCACGCCGTCGGCCTGCGGCAGGGCCGCCCGGGTGTCGTCGGCCCGGGCCTGACTGCGGGCGTGTAGCGTGACGGAGTGACCGTCGGCGACCAGCAGCCGGGCGGCCATCAAGCCCAGACCATCGCTTGACCCGGTGATGAACACGCGAGACACAGAACCCCCTGTAAGACTCCGATCGGCCTAACCTAGGGTCGGGCCAGGAAAGGAACACCGATGTCATCCTCGCCGGAGCAACCGCACCTTGACAACCGTCACCGGAACACGCTGCGCGAGATCTTCTCACATCCCACGAGCCACAACATCGAGTGGCACGCGGTGACGTCACTGCTCGAGGCGATCGGCACGGTCACGGCGCACCATGACGGCAAGGTCACCGTCACGGTCGGCTCCCAGACCGAGATCTTCGACCCGCCCGCGGACAAGGACGTCGACGTCCAGATGGTGGTCGACCTCCGCCGGCTGCTGAGCAGCGCCGGTTACACCGCGTCCTGAATCCCGGGCGGCTGCGGGTGAGGAGCACATTGTGATGCGAGTGCTGGTCGTCAAGCACCACGGCGTGGATTCGGCCGGGTTCATCGGCGCGGCCTTCGAGGCGCTTGGAGCCGAGATCACCGCGCACCTGGTGCCCGACGACGGCCCGCTGCCCGCCCTCGACGGCGTTGATCACGTGCTGGTCCTCGGGGCCGAGAGCTCGGTCAACGATCCCGACCCGTGGATCGCCGAGGAGCTGGCCTGGCTGCGCACGGCGGACGAGGCGGGCGTACCCGTGCTCGGCATCTGCTTCGGCGCCCAGGTCATCTGCGCCGCATTCGGCGGAAAGGTCGAGGCCCTGGCCCGCAAGGAGATCGGCTGGCGGCTGGTCGACTCGTGGGACCACGAACTGGTCCCGGTCGGGCCCTGGCTGGAGTTCCACGGTGACCGCTGCCGGCCGCCCAAGGCGGCGGAGGTGCTGGCGCGCAATGACGTGGGCGTGCAGGCCTTCCGCCTCGGCAGGCACCTCGCGGTCCAGTTCCATCCCGAGGTCGACGGTCCGTTGCTCAAGCGCTGGCTGGACGCGGGCGGAGACCAGGACGCCGAACAAGTGGGGCTCGACCCCGGTCAGTTCCTGGCCCAGACCATCCGGGAGGAGCCGGGCGCCCGGGCTCGAGCCGGCCGGCTGGTGGCCGCCGCCCTGCGTTTGGCCGGTCAGGGGCGGGCAGCGCAGGCCTGAACCGCCCGCGGAGGACCACGCCTGCCCACTGACCCGGACAGGCAGCCCGGCTATCCGCTGACGCCCGGCCGGTTGTACAGGGCGGTCATGGTGGCCTGCATGACCGCGAACGGACGCTGGCTCCCGTCGGCGAACGCCTCGCCGCGGCAGACCACCAGCGTCCGGCCCGCCCGGACCACCTCGCCGGTCATCGCGAACCGTTGCCCGGCCGCCGGCGCGAGCAGGTTGATCGTGTAGGTCGCGGTCAGCACGGCCGCTTCCGGCGGCATGGTGGTATAGGCGGCGTACCCGCACGCGCTGTCCAGGACCGAGGCGACCGCTCCGGCGTGCAGGAACCCGTGCTGCTGGATGAACCTGTCATCGTGCCGCAGCGCCAGCTCGACCCGTCCCGGCTCGACGGCGATCACCTCCACGCCGAGCGTGGCCATCATGCCCTGCCGGTCGAAGCTGGCCCGGACGCGCGCCAGCATGGCCTCGGTGGACTCAGCGTCAGTCACCCGCTGATTGTGCCAGAGCGCCCGCCGAGCGGGCGTCCGGGGCTGAGACGGCGCGGTCCGGTTTTCCGCGCTAGACCTATATCCCTAGGCGGGTCGTCGAGGCGACGCCCCATACGAGCGGAGGCGGCGGTGGCAGATCAGGACGGGCTGGTCGTTCGGGACGTGGCGGTGCGGCCGGTGGTGGTGCCGCTGCGGCGGCCGCTGGCCACCAAGGTGGGGGATTTCTCCCAGTGGCCGCTGCTGCTCATCGACGTGACGACCGAACAGGGCCTCACCGGCCACGGTTACCTGGCGCCCTACCTGACCCGGGCGACCGCGGGCCTGCGGACGATCCTGGCCGACCTCGGGGGCGCCATGCGCGGGCAGCCGGTCGCGCCCGCGGCGGCCATGACCGGTGCCCGCGGCTGGCTCGGCCTGGCCGGATATCAGGGCCTGGCCCTGGCCGCGGTGGCCGGCCTCGACATCGCGCTGTGGGACGCGCTGGCCCAGGCGGCCGGGCTGCCGCTGGCCGCCCTGCTGGGCGGGACGCTGGCCCCGGTGCCCGCGTACAACAGCAACGGCCTGGGCCTCATACCGCCGGAACGGGTCGCCGACGAAGCGCTCGAATTGCTCGACGAGGGCGGGTTCACCGCGCTGAAGGTGCGGGTCGGCCGGGACCGCCCGGCCGACGACATCGCCGCCGTGCGCAACGTCAGGGCCGCGGTCGGCGACCAGGTCACGCTGGTGGCGGACTACAACCAGGGCCTCGGGCTCGGCGAGGCGCTCGAGCGCTGCCGGGCGCTGGACGGGGAGGGCCTGGCCTGGATCGAGGAGCCGCTGCGGTACGACGACCTGGACGGGCACGCCAGGCTCGCGAGTGGTCTAGCCACGCCCGTTATGCTCGGGGAAAACTTCTACGGTCCGCGGGCGATGTACGACGCGATCCGGTCCCGGGCCTGTGCCCTGGTGATGCCGGACCTGATGCGGATCGGCGGGGTTTCCGGCTGGCTGCAGGCCGCCGCGATCGCCGACGTCACCGGCCTGCCGATGTCCTCGCACCTGTACCCCGAGGTCTCCGGGCAC
>Ga0302324_100022055_pt1 | contig 12395 bp, 10 predicted proteins | sample Palsa_T0_1_FD_201949 | JGI IMG/M metagenome (GOLD analysis project Ga0302324, IMG submission 201949) | Peat permafrost microbial communities from Stordalen Mire near Abisko, Sweden - Palsa_T0_1 | ecosystem: Environmental > Terrestrial > Soil > Palsa > Peat permafrost | place: Sweden: Abisko...
TCCGCTTCCTTACCCTCTATCTGTTCCGGTGACATGTACTGCAGCGTGCCAACGATCGTTCCCTGCATGGTCAAAGGATGACTCTTGCCTGGCGTGGCTGAAGTCGCCGTGAGGCCTGAAGGCGAGGAAGTAATCGAGACCGGCTTTGCCAGCCCGAAGTCCATCAGCTTCACGCCGGTCTTCGTCAGCATGATGTTGCCGGGCTTCAGGTCGCGGTGAATGACTCCATTACGATGTGCTGTCCCCAGCCCTTCACAGATTTCGATTCCACATCGCAGCAGCTGCTCTAGCGAAAGTGGACCTTTTCCCAACCGGTCGGCCAGCGTCTCGCCTTGCAGGCACTCCATGACGATGTAGCTGATGCCATCTTGCGAGCCCACGTCATACAGCTGACAAATGTTGGGATGGCTCAACGACGAAATGGCGCGGGCCTCGCGATCAAAGCGTTGCTTAGCCTCAGAATCTTCGGAAACCTGGGTGGGTAGTATCTTGATGGCGACGGTGCGGTCGAGCCGCGTGTCTTTGGCCCGGTAGACCTCACCCATGCCGCCCGCACCAAGCGGTGACTCAATTTCGTACGGGCCGAGCTTTGTACCAGCGACGAGTGCCATGTGTGCGCGTCATTATAGCTTGCACGGCGCAGCCGATCCGACGTCTTGGGTGGTTTGTCGGCCAACTCGGAAGTAATTCAGTTTGACGGGTTGTCGCCAACGAGAAGTGAAAAGCCTAACGCCCACTCGCCCCGATCAGATATGACCATCTGACGCGTGCGGAAACTTGTGGGATCAACGACCAGAACTTGTGGGATTCCTGTGGGCTTTGTCTTACTTCTGGGTGCTTTTGAGTGCTTTTTTTGAAATTCCATATTCTGGAATAACCCTTGCAAGATACACAAATTATTGCATTTACTTTTGTTTAAGGTGGTGAGCGCGGAAGGAATCGAACCTTCAACCTACTGATTAAGAGTAGGTAAAGCTGGCAGCTGTCAGTTCTTGGTTTCACCATTACAAATCAATAACTTACTCATAACCAAGCCCGCACGGAAGCGTTTTGACCTGGTATTGAAACGAAGCACTTTAGCGCATATGGGACCGAAGCGTACGGCACACTTATGGCACACCTCGAAAGCGACCATTCGCAAGCGCCGCCTGGACCTCGGTCTCTTCCAAGAGCAGGGTGCCGCCCGCATTGGGGTGGACAGACCACGATTACCTCCTGGGAAGGCAACGCATCCTCCCTGCAATTTGAAATATTCCTGCCATCGTCCGCTTCCGGATATATAAGCCTTTCCCGCGCTCCTACAGCTACTACAGCGGCAGTCAGGTGACACTTACTGCGAATCCCAGCCAAGGCTCCTCCTTCAGTGGTTGGACAGGCTGTGATTCACAAAATGGAAATACCTGTATTGGTCGCCGTGGTCAGCAGCCGTTCGGTGACGGCCGTGTTCTCACAAAACCCCGTTTACTATGAATTGTCTGTATCGACGCTCGGCAATGGCGTCGTGACCAGCGCCGATGGCTTTATCAACTGCCATGGAACATGCAGCCACTCCTATCTCGCAAATACAGGCGTCACGCTAAATGCGTCGCCCGCCCAAGGCTGGACCTTCAGTGGCTGGAGTGGCGCCTGCAACGGGACTGGTCCCTGCAATCTCTGATGACTCAGGACTACCTGATGCCCTCAGCGGAGGCAGCCAACGGGTTGCCCTGCGACCCGTCCTACATCAGGCGATGCGCTGCGTGGCTGAGTGCTTCGTAAAAGTGCGGATCTGTTGGTCCGCCTGCGCCCCCAAGGTCTGACCAGATCGCAACCACCTTCCAAGGAAGGCTGACCGGTCGATGCAGCCCGGAGTCACCACCCCATCAATGCGTTCAAAATGGAACAGACACTTCCGAGTGGTTTCAACTACCCTCTCACCGAGGATAGAAGCATGGTAAATGCCAAGAAGACTTCTGACAGGATCAAAGACATTGGGCCCCAGCCGCAATCGTTCGACATTGAACGCGCGACAAAGGAAAACACAAATTACCGTTCGGTCGCCTGGAGCGGTCGCTATCTGCAAGTGACGCTGATGTCGATTCCCGCTGGCGGCGACATTGGCCTTGAAGCGCATCCGGAAACTGATCAGTTCCTGCGCCTCGACGCTGGCAGCGGTCGAGTGCAGATGGGACCCGCGAAGGATAAACTGACTTTTGAAAAGGAAGTGTCAAACGGCTGGTGTGTCCTCGTTCCGGCGGGGACCTGGCACAACATCACCAATATCGGCGCGACGCCAATGCAGGTCTATGCGATCTACGCGCCCGCCCATCATACACCCGACAAGGTGCAGGCGACGGCGGCGGCGGCTGAAGCCGACAAAGACGACGAGCCAGCGGCCTGGTCAGTGCAGCCAAAACATACCCCCGATAAACACGGGTGACCGCAAGGAACTCGGAAAACTTTTGCAATCCCTTGCAGCGGGCGATCAGGTGTTGGCGACGCGCATCGACCGGCTGGCAAGTTCGTGTACCAGCAAAGGGCGGGGCATTTCAGGTTGTGCTGCCACGTTCTCGATGGAGACCGCATGATCGGCGTGGGCGTCATCGAAATTGAAGTGCTGTTCAAGGGTCGCTTCTCTGACGTGGGGCTGCCTGGCGTTCCGCCGGTGTAGCGACGAAATAGCTGGCGTGACAAGCCGATGCGCACGTTGTCCCGACCGGAGGGCGCTCAGAGCGGCTTGAGGCCTGCGCTGGGCCATTCGCGAAGACCCAACGACCTTCGCATCCAGTCCGGCGAACAATCTGCTGTTTCCGGGGGCGGCGGGTAACGGAAGTCCCGCTCCTTAATTAGGCAACTCTCAATGATAAGGAGAAAACCGATGAGCACGAGTACAAAAGACGAGATCAAAGGCACTTTTCATGAAGTGAAAGGCGACACCAAAGAGAAGGTGGGCCAAATCACGAACGATCCTGACTTAGAGGCTGAAGGCAAAGCCGAACACAGGGCCGGCAAAGTCGAAAAAAAGATCGGGCAGATCAAGAAAGTGTTCGAGAAGTAAATTAGACGGAATCTAACCGGAGCATGTTCCTGCGTTCGGAGCAACTGACGCACCGCCGTTCCCCGCTCCGTACTGCAGAGATTCGGCGGGCGTCATCCTCGCGCTCGAAGTTGTGTTTTGAAGCGGGCCACACCTATCGGGCCCACGAATCAACCCCTACACTTCGCCGGTTTTGACCGGCGCACAAGGAGAACATCATGCGACAAACCAGAGATGCCAAAGGACGGTGGATGCAGAGTATTTTGGCGGCAGACACTCTTACAGGTGATAAGGTCGTGAACCGTCAAAAAGAGGATCTTGGAACAATCGAACATTTGATGATCGACGTGAAGAAGGGGCGCCTCGCTTACGCGGTTCTCTCGTTCGGGGGGTTCCTGGGTATGGGTGATAAATTGTTTGCTATCCCCTGGGGTGCTCTCGCGGTAGACACCAGCGAAGAACAGTTCATCCTGGATCTCGATAGAAAGGTGCTCGAGGGCGCTCCCGGTTTCGACAAGGCGCACTGGCCGAACATGGCTGATCGCGCCTGGGGTGAAGAACTCTGCACCTATTACGGCGCCAAGCCCTATTGGACCTAAGAGTCTGGACTGGGGCCATCGGCAAAGTTGAAAAGGCCGTAAGGGTAGGAACACCGGAGCGCTATCAAACGTCAAGAGGATTACTTGCGCATACAAAGGGGGCGGGCACATTCGGCATGTGCCTGCTTTCAGTGCAGTCGAAGGGTTCTGGGCTCCGTCTCGGTTGACAAGGTGCTCGACACAGCTCACCACATTGGCAGCTTTGAGCGAGCCCACGGGCGGAAGTTTGACCCCGGAAGAATGGAGCTGCTGATACGCAAAAATCCGGGCTGCGAGTGCCCGAGGACTGTTGGTGTGGCTATAACTGATAAAACGGTTTTCTCGATGCGTTCCCCACATTGGAACTCGTGTGAGTTCGCTTACTTCCGCCGGACCCGCCAGCTGCTAATTCCGTTTGTAAGCTAGCTACGACATGGGTTCGCCGTCAGCCCGAGTACTGTTGGAGAGTTGCCATGGCCAAACGGCTGGGATAGAGCATGACGGAGCGGTACACACCAATCCAGTCACGCACTGAAAGAGGCCAGCCGACGCTGGTCAGACCCTTGAGCCAGCGTTGCAGTAAGCGTTGCAGCAGGACGAGTTCAATAAGTTCGCTCGGACCTGCAATGTCGTGCAAAATGCCGTCCAGCGTGAACAGCACCTTACGCAGCATGACCAGTTGATTGGGCAGACGGACGCCTTGCCACGCGATCCGTTCCAGCAGGCCCATGATATCTGCCGCCCTCGGTATCCAGATCAGCGGCCGTTCACTAAGGAAGTCGGTCACCTGTTTCCGGATTATCCGCGCTTTGCCGGCGCCGCGCTTTTTTCCTCCCATACTGAGGGAGTGGATGGCGCTGCAAACTCCCTCCTTATCGCGCAGGAGGACCATCAAGAACAGTAAAGCAAAACGCCGTCGGTGCTCCTCGCCCACATAGCCGGTAAGGGCCCAATCGAGAAGCGTCAGGATCCCGGTCCGCTTGTTGTAGATAAAATTGCCGGCATGCGGATCTGCATGGAACATGCCATTTGTCCCGGGCGTAAGCAGCGGAACGGCAATCACTGAGTCGATGAGCTGCTCAGCAGTGCGTCGCCGGCGCCAGCTCGGCATGCTGGTCACCGCCTTCGTGATCTTCTGCCCATGTTCCTCCGTCATGGCAGTTATCGTGTCCGTACACAATGGAAGAATCACGCGAGGTATGTGGATGTACGCCAGCGAGCGGTAAGCGCACGAGGCCTTCTGCAGGGTTGCCTGCTCGCGAACGAATTCCACTTCGTGCTGCAGCAAGCGACGGACGTCGTCAAATGTTTCCGAGAGAACGTGCTCAGCGAAGCCATATTCCTGGTGCTTCGAGCCAAGGTGCGCCGCCAGGCGTGCAAGCAGGTCCATGTCCTCGGCAAAATACGCCGAAATATAGGGCTTCATCACCTTAAACACACCGTGCTCCCGCTGCCGCCGTTCCGGGTTGTACCAGGTAAATCGAACTACCGCGCTAACGCTCGCTTCCGAGAAGATCTTGTCTTTAATCTCAACCTTGTACCGCTTTAGCATCAGACCTAAGTTCTGCTCGATGGTGGCCCGGATCTCCTGGACAGTTACATCGCTTATCCCGTTTTCGAGTTGTGTGAGTGCTCGTCGCAAACGCGGATGTAAGTGGCGATTCCTGGCGATCACCTGCCCGAGCTTCTGTAATCCCGGCACTTTTGCGATCAATCGGAGAAGACGCTTCTCGGGCGTTGTATCCGCTGGAAGCTCGATCTGCTCGACTAGCTTAGGCGCGAGCCGCGGAGTCGAGAGATGCGAGCCAAAGTACAACATGGCTTCGCGCACCACCGGCCGCCACTCTGCATACCGCTCCGGGACCAAGTACCTGACGGATAGGGCCTCAACGAGCCACTGGCTCGCCTCCTCCCGAAAGTTCTTTCCTTCATCGCTGTCGAGGATCGTGGCTAGCGCACTCGTACGGGCAGCCGTGGGCAACTGCAAGAAAACTGCCACTCGCGGATCGCTCAGCGACTTGTCGATCAAGTGATCGAGCAAAGAACAATTTCGGCCGTCGCGATTGCGATGAGCGGTAGGGACGGTCGATCCTTGCTTCATCCAAATAGCATCCGCCAGTTTGCATGCCTTTGTCAGTGATGTGGCGTGAAGTAACGAAAATAGCGCTGGGCCCATCACGATTGCCTCCCGCTGTTATGTCACGCCAAAGACACGCGCTGACAGACAAGAATCCTCGATCTATGGAGGCGTTGAACAGTAACTCGCGAAAAGTCTTAGGGCTGTATCGGAAGCGCCCCTACGAGGAATCCTGGATTTCATCGGAGCGTGCGGGCGCTTTCGATACAGCGACTTGAAGGAAGCCCCTAACTATGGGATTTGATTGGCGCTGGGTTGAGACGAGAGCTGTGGCAAGCCGGTGTCGTAGGGCGAAGGAGCGGTTGTGTTAGAGATGGCGTCGGGTTGTTGTGTGAGGGGACCCATGGGAACGGCTCTCGCCGTGAGAGAAAAGACTTGGGACGAGGCCCGCGCGACGCAGAAGTAGTGTGCGTGTCGACGCTCGTCCCTGGCCACGGCATTCGCTTATGTTCCGATGATGGTCGCTTCGGTCTTGAGCTAGGAGCGATGCATGTAGCTGTGCTTGTTTCAAGATGTCAGCACGCTGACGGCCATGAAACCGGAGGTGTTCTAATTGGCTATTACAATCCCAAACTGGCCGCACTTTGGCGCGTACGCGGCACTTTAGAGTCTTCAGCAACCCGGACCCGCCAGTACCAAGTTCCATCCGGCCCTCTCGCGGGCATAACCTCATCTTCGGTGCGAAGTCACCAGAGGAGGGAGAAATGCGTGTCCGCTATCAGCAAGGATATCTACGGCTCGGCCGTCGGAAACATGGACCTGATTGTTGGGAATTCCTGTGGTGGGATAGTGAACTTTCCGGAAGGCGCATCCGCCGCAAAGCCGTCATTGCCACCATCCTCCAGTATCCAAATGTCGAAGATGCCTGGCAGGCCAGCGTGACCATGGTGGTCCACTTCCTGATGTCTTGTCTCAATGGGGTTCTCACTGCGTCGCTCTGACCGATAGTTGTTGCTGGGGCTAACGAGGCAATACATCGCACTAATGACGGCCAGTTCGTTCACCTTAGAATCGGGGACTGTCGTCCGCAGCGACGTAACTTGTCTCAATAGCCAATAACGGCAGATCCGGGTAAACGGAAATTGTTGACGCAAGTGTCTCGGCCCTGCGTTAGGCCAACGTCCGAACGGACTTTTCTCGGCTCCACTGTCTCGTCTTTGCCGCGGCAATAAATGCAGTCTCGTCGTTGGCACTCATCACGCCTGCATCGTGTCCGATATTGGCTGTTTTCAAAAGCCCTTGCGCTCCCTTGTCGGCGGCAATTGCCTTGAGATGACCGAATGCATCGCGCACGAAGTCAACAGCTGCACTCTCTAACGACAGCGCTTTCGCGCCCTCGTCGGAGAGGACTATTGCGACTGCGTCGAACAGAACAGAGGGCGTGCCGGCCAGTTGTCCGTCAGCCGACATCATCGATCCGTCTGCAAGTTTCGCACCGCCGACTTTGGGCGCGACGATCTTAACGGCGGCGCCCGCTTCTTTCGCAGCCTTCTTGATCTTCTTAACCAAAATGCCATCTGAACCATCCGCAATCAGGATGCCAATGGCCCGCCCCTTTAGCGTATCCTTCATCTTGCCGATGATCTGCAACGCGGGAGAAGGCTTCATCTCCTGTACAGGCGCTGCGGCTCTAGGCGCATTTGGCATTTTGTCGAACCCCAAACCGACGGCAACCCGTTTGGCGAGGTCTTCTTGGATAAGTCGCAGATGGCCGACCATCGCTTCGCGCACATGAAGATGATCGACCTTTGAGAGCTCAAACACTAATGCCGAGGCAATGTGTGCCTGCTCATACTCAGTTTGGCTGAGATAGAACTGCCGCGCCTGACTGTAGTGGTCGGCGAAGCTCTCGGGACGGACACGGCCTTTTTCTCCAGTTTCGGTAATCGCAGCGCTACGAAAGCCCTCTACCGGGCTCTCGCGTGGCGATTTCATGGACAGGGAGTTGGGCTCATAGGAAACACGTCCCTCCGGTTGCTCCATCTGCATGTGGCCGTCACGCTGTTGGTTGGAGAATGGGCATTGAGGAGCATTAATCGGGATCTGGTGAAAATTGGAAGAACCGAGGCGCGAAAGCTGCGTGTCCTGATAGGAGAACAATCGACCCTGCAAGAGCGGATCGTTCGAGAAATCAATGCCGGGAACGACATGAGAAGGACAGTAAGCAACCTGCTCTGTTTCAGCAAAGAAATTGTTCGGCCAGCGATCCAATACCATCCGGCCAATCACTTTCAGAGGCACGAGCTCTTCGGGAATGAGCTTTGTTGCGTCCAGATGATCGAAAGGGAATTTGTCTGCTTCTTTTTGCGTGAATAATTGGACCGCAAATTCCCATTCGGGAAAATCTCCAGACGCGATGGCATCGAACATATCGCGGCGGTGAAAGTCTTGATCAGCACCGGAAATCTTGACCGTTTCATCCCAGATCGTGGATTGTAAGCCGAGTTTGGGGCGCCAGTGGAATTTAACGAAAGTCGATTCGCCAGCACCGTTGATCAACCTAAAACTGTGGATACCAAAACCCTCGATCATGCGGAGCGAGCGCGGCAACGTACGATCCGACATGATCCACATAACCATATGCATAGACTCAGGGGTTAGCGAAATGAAATCCCAGAAGGTATCGTGCGCGGTTGCCGATTGGGGAAAGCCCCGGTCAGGCTCCATCTTTACGGCATGGATCAAGTCCGGAAACTTGATGGCGTCTTGGATAAAAAAGACGGGGATGTCATTGCCGACCAGATCCCAATTTCCCTCTTTGGTGTAGAACTTTACCGCAAACCCACGCACGTCCCGAGGAGTGTCTACCGAACCTGCGCCACCTGCGACGGTCGATATTCGAGTGAACACCGGCGTCTTCTCGCCCACCTCGGTGAGTACCCTGGCGGTTGTGTATTTCTTCAAAGAAGAGGTCAGTTCGAAGAATCCATGAACCCCCGTGGCTCGCGCATGAACGATACGCTCGGGAATACGTTCATGGTCGAAATGAGTGATTTTTTCGCGGAGGATGAAATCTTCGAGAAGTGCGGGGCCGTGCGGATTGGCCTTTAGCGAATTTTGATTGTCTGAAAGTGCGACACCTTGGTTTGTGGTTAGAACGGGATGCTGTCCACCAGCGATCTGGTGTAGTTCGCCTCCATCAGCCTGCTGTGCCTCTCCATTCCTGTACGATTCTTTTTTCTTGCCTCGTGGTTCAGAAGCACTCATCTTTTTCTTTGCCATGACCCATCTCCTTGAGCATCCGCCCGTCCAATAACTGATTCAACTCGAGGTCCGCGCTTCATTTGCCGTTAAATTGCACCCCGTCTACTTATTGAACTCCCAATGATCCCCGCTCATAACCAGCATTGCCTGATCCGAAGGGTTCGCACTGAGGGCTGAAGCAATACCCGGATAAGCAGTTTTCATTTCCTGCGAATTCGCCCAGGTCGCGACATTTGCTAACTGATAGTGGTAAGTCACGTCGACCGTTTTTGCACCTGACCCATTCGTGCCCAGCGTAGAGTTGTCGATAGACGTCACCTCTCTATTGCCGTAGCAGAAGTTTCCGTAGCCCGGCTGAGAGGAATCAGGTGTCCATGAAGTCCGACCCTTGTCCGACAGGTCATAGTTGTTTACCTGCTTCGAGGCTATGATGAGCACTCTCTTCTCAGCGGTCGTGCGCGTCAACAAGCCTTCCTGAGTGAGCGCGTCGTACTCCTCTGTCTTCGCATCATCGGAAGTTGCGGCTTGGACGGGAAACTTCTTTGCCTGCGACCATAAGCAAACGGGAAATGCCTTGTAATGATCGTTAATTGCGGCTTTGTAGCTCATGTCCGTATTGGTGCCGTTGTTGCAAGCTGTCACCAATGCAAAGAGGCCTAAGACGAGTGAGCAACCACGCGTTCGATTTAGCGGCATGAATCTCCTTACCGCTGCCCATGACACGCCCGAAGCGTAGGCTTCGTTCCTTCCGGCGCTTAAGGATGTCTCCCGATCTACGACCGGGCGCAGTGAAGGTTGTGTCGCCACTAGGTGCCTCCTCAATTATGTGTGTTACTTAAGACTCGTTTCGGTCCTTGTCAGTTGCTTGTTAAGGTTAGATTTCTCAGTATTTTAGGGACAGACTCCCTAATTCCGATTGAAATAGGCCGGAGAAGTCCAACTCACAGGTAAAATCGCGCGGTATCTGCTTCAGGGAACGCACCTGCGTTGCGACCGAGATAACGGTTAAGAACTCGTGGCCCGAGTTCGCCCAGCATCGCAGCCGGTTTGACCCCGGAGACCGCATTCCGACTGAATTTACGCCCGCGCTCGTCCCCCTCTTCACGGCGTGATACACGACCAAGACGAGCGCAGCCCCAATCACAGCAACGAAAAGGCTATACAGGTTTACACCCGTGACGCCGTGGGCTCCGAAGATGCTGAACAGCCAGCCCCCAACTACCGCGCCAACGATTCCCATCACGATGTCCAGGAATACCCTCTTCGCCAGCCCTGTTCACTAGCTTGCTGCCTACGAACTTAGCAATCAAACCCAACACAATCCAGGCTAAAATCGACATAATCCGTCTCCTTTAGTTATGGGTTATTGCTGCTCCTTCGTTCTTAACAAAGCCAAAAACGGGCTTGTGGTTCTTGGCAATCGTCTTTCCGCTCTGTCCGTCGACTCCCTGTTCTAGTTCTTCCGAACCTTCTTCGTTGGCTTGGGTGTTAATGTCTTTTGCGAGCTCGGCTAGTTTTTCGTCGGTTTGCCTTTCTTCCACTAGAGTCTTTTCGAGCAGCGACGCGTGCTTTGTTTGTCCCAGTACCTTAGCGATCTCGCAGACCGCTCCGTACGCTGCCATCTCGTAGTGTTCCACGCGCCGGGCCGCGCCGATCAGTCCCGCGTCCAACACGGCATCTTCAAAGCCTTCCATCACCTCAGAACTTTCTTTGACCAGACCCTCCATGCCGACGCACTTCTTGCCCTTTGGGCTCTCGTCTAGCGATTCGAAGACCTCTTCAAGACGTTGAACGTGGCCTTTGGTTTGTTCCAGATGCTCTTCGAAGCCAGTTCGTAGTTCCTCTGAGGATGCAGCTTTGGCCATCTTTGGCAGCGCCTCGAGCAATTGAGTCTCTGCGCTAAACAGGCCTTTCAATTCGTCCACATACAGTTTTTTCAAGCTCTCGTTTGGCATTTTCCCTCCAGGAAATGAGTTTCGTGCTAATGGGTGGGCTAGCGCCACGGTCCCTCGAGTCCTTTGGAAAGGCAGTGCAGCGAACTCAAGATCCCGCCATCGCGAAGATCCCAGTTCGCTGCACCCGTGTGTCAGGCTACTTCGCGAACACGTGCCTTATCGCCCTTTTCGGCGGTCGCTTCTCCCGTAGAGAAAAATATCCTGAGCGCCCGTGCGCTCCAAGACTTCCTTGGATTTCTTCGTCCACTCAGGGCCCAGAAGCGTACGAATAGCAGTTCGATAAAAAAACTTCATTCTTATCTCCTGAAAGTGAACCCAAATATTCTTGGGAACGATTGCAGTTGTGCCATGGCGGCCAATTCAGCGTAGAAATTGATCAAGGCCAGAACAGCGATTTGACGGAGGGGTATGTTTCGCAGATAGAGAGTGACACAAACAACTCTTTGCATCTGGTCAAGATTGCTCACAGTGAAAAGCAACCCCAGATTTATGCTTCAGCACCGCTCTGTCGTACTCGGGCCCAACTGTTGCCGCAGGCTTGCCGTCGTACTACTGCGTTTTCGCACGTAGATTCATCGAAACCTTCCCTTGTATCAAATGCGCACAAGACTAGGCTTGTTCACCAAAGAACATAGGTTGTGGGTTGGCAGGCTAGAGCAAACTGGTCGTGATTTCGCCCGTGCCGACCGGCTTGGGGCTTTCAGCAAGCAAACCGCCAAACACTCAGTTCCCTCCGACCATCTCGTGAGCATAACCTCTTGTTCGGTGCAAGTCAGCCTAATGACTGGGTGTTCGCGAGCCCTCACAGTCGGGGCAGAAACCCGTACTGGTCCGACATCCTTCTTTCTCGTGTGGTGCGCCCGGCGGCTGCACGTGCGGGGATTCGGAAGCATATCGGCTGGCACACGTTCCGCCATAGCTTTTCTACCATGCTGATGGCGAACGGGGAGAATGTGAAAGTGGTGCAGGAACTCATGCGTCATGCCAACTGCCGTTGCACGCTGGAGATCTATTCTCAGGCTCGACTAGAGGCGAAGCGGGACGCGCAGCGTCGGGTTGTTGAGATGATCATTCCCTCGCGAGCGCGAGGCCAACGATAGTGAATTGCCCCTGACTCTTGCGAAAAGCGAATCGGTCGCGATAGAGCTGTCATGAACCGATTGTGGCTGCAGACTGTGAGGCAGCCCCACACATTTCCCAGAACCACGGTTGTGGGTAGTTTCCGGATTGCCGAAAATCCCACGGTGCTTTTTGGACGAATTTGTGCGGGCGAGACCCGCCGAAACAGAGACTGCTCGACGGCCAAGTCTCTTCGACGCTGATCAGGACGGCTCTATTGTAGCCGAACCGCCCTGATTCTTCCGGTTCACCGATCTAAGTCCACTGCAGCCTAGGCTGGCTTTTTCTTTTCTTGATCATGTTTCTCTTGCGCCGGCTGCGGGGTTTTGGGCTGTCCGGTCGGGACCTCCTGCTTCGGTTGCACTGGCACGTTTGGCTGCGTTACA
>Ga0302324_100022057_pt1 | contig 12395 bp, 10 predicted proteins | sample Palsa_T0_1_FD_201949 | JGI IMG/M metagenome (GOLD analysis project Ga0302324, IMG submission 201949) | Peat permafrost microbial communities from Stordalen Mire near Abisko, Sweden - Palsa_T0_1 | ecosystem: Environmental > Terrestrial > Soil > Palsa > Peat permafrost | place: Sweden: Abisko...
AGTATCGCAATGCCTCCGATGCTATGCCGGTTGAAAGCGGCCATGCTGCCCAGAAACAGAGCCAGTTCGGGATGGGTCAATGGCCGGGACGAAAACCGCTGGTTGAACGATCGCAACGCAGCGATTGCGGGGTGATTGAAGCAGGCATTGTAAATATCGTCGGCCTCGCGGAATTTATGTCCGCGATGAGCGATCATGTCGGTCTGTGCTTGCGCTGTGTCCATATGGCTGCTCCTTCGCTTTCGTTGCAGTGATGTTCCGTAGGCGGTCCATGCCCTCAAAGAGCCAATTGCGAAACGCCTCGAGGACGGGGTGCTTCGCGGATCCGTGAGGGGCGATAAAAAAATAGGCATTCTTGGACAGGAACGAATGATCAAAAGGCCTTACGAGACGCCCCTCGGACAAGTACAGTCCTGCAAGAAAGTCATCGCCCATGGCGACGCCCTGGCCGCGGACGGCGGCGTCCAGGCAATACGCCGTTCCACTGAAAACAATACCGGATCCGACATTGACTTCGGCGGCAATGCCGCGATTCTCAGTGTATTCCTGCCATTCGATTCGCGATCGATCGTGCAATAAAGCATGATGGTGAAGGTCCTCCGGCGTGCGCAAAGGCGGCCCCTGTATCAAATCCGGTGCGTAGACCGGAAACAGGCTGGACCTGAACAGCACCTCGCCGTTCTCTAACTTCAGACTCGCGTCGGCATAGTGGATGCCGCAATCCACCCGAGGATTGAGCGATGCAGCTGTGCTCTCCTCGGCGAGGATCTCAATCAGGGCATTCGGTGCAATTGCGTGGAATTCCGGAAGTTTTGGGACGAGCCAGAGGCTGGCAAAATCAGGATCGACGGAGATAACCAGCCTCACCGGGTGCTGACTGGTGCTCAGTCGCGTTATCGCATGCTGCATGATGGAAAACGCCGAGGATATCGAGCCTAGCAGCGCTTCGCCGTCATCGGTCAACACGATCCTTCTAGCATGCCTCTCGAAAAGATCCCGCCCGATCTGCCGCTCCAAATTCCGGATGTGCCGGCTGACCGATGCGGCGCTGACGTGCAGTTCTTTGCCCGCTTTTATGAAGCTCTGATGGCGCGCCGCGGCCTCGAAAGCTCTCAGTGAGTTGAGTACCGGAAGACGATATTTCCACATAAATGCCCCATTCCCTTAGGGTCGACATGAAGGTTCACTAACCCGACCGCGCGCATCGATTCTGCCCGGCATGCACGAGAAGTCAATCCGGTGAGAGAGGCTGACGCCACGATGTGGATTGATCGGGACGCATGGCGCGCCGCGATATCTAGCCTGAAGACCCGCGCGGGTATTCCATTAAGGCCGTGTAAGGATGCGCGGCAACTCACGGATTTCCAAGGCTTGCACGCAAGAAAGGGTTCGGGACAGGGGCCCCGTGAACCGGGCCGCAGAGAGTCGCCACCATTTGAGCGTGACTTTTTGTATCGACATTGACCGCACAAAGAGGCATGCATCGGACATTGCGTTAGCCGCGCAAACGCCTAGATTTGGAGCCGCTTTCGCGAAAAGCAGAGGTCGAACCAAATTGGCATTATCGAAGGAGATTGTCATGAACACGGAAAAAATCATTGAACTCGGGAAGGTCTCGGAGGAGACAAAAGGCCACGCCGGTAGTTTGGAACATCCAATGGAGTTCACGGCCGGACCGCCCGCCTAACGCATCAACAGTAGGCGCAGGCACGGTGCGCAGGCATCACGATGCGCACCGTGCCTCATCATTGGATCTGCCATATAACATGAGCGACACGACGTACTATCTCTCGAATAACTGTTTCATCTGCAGAGCGCAGAGATACTGGATTGTCCTGAATGCAAAGCACGACCGGTATCTCTGTATCGCACATGCCGACTTAACGTGCATCGGCCGCCAGCTTCACGGCTGGAAGTATGAATGCGCCATGACCGAGCCACCGCCGGAGTCCGTCCGTGGCGAGAATGCCTTACTGAAGTCCCTTAAGTCAGGCGGAATTATCACCAGCAACCCAGTCGATGGAAAGCCGTTCGTGGAAACTTACTGCGCTCCGCGCGAGACCTCATTGGAGGGCATGGCGCCCTATGTGCCGAAGAGCCCTTCCTCATGGTGCCTCGTCCGCTTCTTTTTGGCGTGTGCAAGAGCCGACTGGCATTTACGGCTGAATAAGATCTCCAGCACGCTTGCGGCGATCGATCGACGCCGACGCAAAGTGGGAACGTCTGGCGCAAGCCACGATGTCGCGCGTGCTACGGCACTCATAGCGGTGTTCAAACAACTGCGCCCGCTGTACCCGCGCCCCTATCTCTGCCTATTCGATTCGTTCGCACTGCTCGAATTCTTGGCGAGTTGGCGCATCTATCCCCATGTGGTCTTTGGTGTGATAGCGGATCCTTTTCAAGCTCACTGTTGGTTGCAAGAGGGCTCGGTGATTCTAAACGATGAACTCGAGCGGGTAGCGCGATACATACCCGTACTCAGCATGTGACCGCCGCAGATCGTCCCATGTATTCATACGTGGCATTCCTCCGACGTGCTCAAGCAGGACGTATTTATGACCCGACCCAGGATTTAATCGATCGGTTTCGAGCGGGTCATCCGCAGTGGTCCTTGTCGGACGAGGGCAACGGCATCTCGCTATTTCATCTGGCGCCTCGGGGTCGATCCGCAGCGGCGATCGTGTTGCCCGACGGAAACGGGGTGATTCTAGGCACGGTATTTCCGCGAGATTTGGCTGTATCGCCGCGCGATTGGCGCCCGGTAATCGACAAACGTTGCGCGGAGAGTATTGTGCGGACCCGAGGTCGGCACTTGATGGAGACGTTTTGGGGCGGTTATGTCGCGCTCCTTTCCGACCGCGACGGCACGGTGCACTACATCTTGCGCGACTGCTCCGGAAAGATTCCATGCTACACAATCGTTCATGGCGACTGCACGATAGTGGCGGCGAATATCGAGGATCTTTCCGGCCTTCCGGTGCCGCGTCTTTCGATTAACTTGCAATACCTTGCAGGCTTCGTTTACGAAACCGAACTGACGCGGCGAGAGTGCGCCCTAAACGAAGTCAATGAGTTGCTGGCGGGAGAATGCCTCGAACTCAAAGACGGCCGCTCGAGACAATTCGCCATGTGGGATCCACGGACGATATCCCGGCAAGGCATTGTCGAGGACTTCGAAGATGCGGCTCGCCAGGTCAGAGAAGTGTCACAGTCCTGTATAGACTTCTGGGCCTCAAAATACGATCGTATTGTGCACCATCTTTCGGGTGGGCTCGACTCATCGGTTGTTCTAGGCTGTCTGAGGGGCTCTGCGTATCGACCGCAGGTGACCTGCCTACACATGGAGTCGGGCGAAACGGGTGAAAGTGAATGTTCATACGCGCGGCTCGCTGCTGAGGCCGCAGACACGGAGTTGGTAGTGCTTCCGGGATTCTCGGAGAATTCGAGGTACGACGAACGAATATTCAGGCTCCCAAGAGCACCTAAGCCCAGCGTGGCGCATCTTGGGATCGCGATTGAGTCAGACTTGCGAAACCTCGTTCCTTCCCGAATGAGGGCGGAGGCAACCTGGGACGGACAGGGTGGCGATCATCTATTTTTCGAGTCGCGCTCGCCGTTCGCAGCGGTTGACTATGCCTTTCTCCATGGTATCGCCGGGGATTATTCCCGGCATGTGCGCGACGCAGTCCGACTGTCGCGGCTGTCCTATTGGAGCGTGCAGCTAAAGTCAATTCGATTGGGGCTACTGCGCGCCCGGTGGCAACCGGATGATGAGCAACAGAGAGAGGCCATGTTTCTGAATCCAGAAATCCGGCCTTCAAATATCGTCGATTACATTCGGCAACCCTGGTCTAACGATGCTTCGGATTTACCGCCCGGCAAGCGCTGGCAAATCAGTCTTCTCGGTCGCCTGATCCACCGACATCGTCCAATTGCGGGGCTCCAGTACGCGGATAGTCATCACCCGTTATTCTCTCAGCCATTGTTCGAGCTTTGCCTGCGAATTCCCATCTATACCTTGCTGCACGGAGGCATCAATCGTGCAGTGGAACGCGCCGCGTTTCGCGAATGCGTGCCGGAACCCATTATTCAGCGTCAGACGAAGGGGTCGATCGGCACGACGTTCATGAGCAACATTCGCGAATCCTGGCCGTTCATCCGCGATTTGATACTCGATGGAGTGCTCGTTCAAGAGAGGATCCTCGAACGGTCGTCCCTCGAACCCTTTCTAGTCGCCAACCGTCCGATGAACCACCGCGCTCTATGGCCCTTCTTGTCCTGCATCGCCGCGGAGGTCTGGGCCAGAAAATGGGCGGCCACGGCCTGGCGTTTGTAGCGTAAAGGTTCGCTGCGGCTAGTCCCCGAGAATCATTCTGCCTTCCGAATCCCGCTTCACTTTCAAGTAGCGATCGAACCAGGAGAAGATGTTCTTCCACATATCCCTGATATTCGCCGGGCTCGACGGCGAATGCCCTTCACCACGGTAGATGAGTAGACGTGCGTCTTTTTTCTGAATGTAGAGAGAGCTAAAAAACTCTCTGTAACTCTCGTCATCAAACCCATCCATATCCGAATGAATCAGGAGAACCGGCGCGGAGATGCCATCCGATCGCCAAAGCGGGCTGTTTTGTATGTATCGCTGGGGAAACTGCCAAGGCGTACCGCCCATACTGAAGCCGGACCCGACCGGAGCTAAGTAGCGATCTATATGGCCCTGAGGAGGCAACTCTGTCGGCACAAACTGCTGCGCCCAGCTCATGCCAAAGAAATTGCTAACCAGATCGGTCCATCCGTTGATCGACACTATCGCTGCATATCGTCGGGTTTGGGTTGCGATCCAAAGCGAGGCGAAACCACCCTGACTGTAGCCCAGCAGGCCAATACGGCCAGGATCGCCGATTCCGGCGGCCAGCACGGCGTCGACGCCGCGATCGACGATGGCGGGCAAGTCAGCCTGTGGGCCATCGGCTGTGCGTGCGATTCCGCCCGCGGCATCCGGCCGAAGCACAACGAAGCCGCGAGCGGCCAGCAGGTGCTCACTGTAGGAGGTGGGATGTGCACCCATGGCAAAACGATGTCTCACTTCCGGTGCCGCGCAGTCACCTGGTCGGTCAGGATATACCTCGACGATCAACGGATATCGATGGCCGGGGTGGTAGTCGGGGGGGAGAAGCAGGCATCCGCTCAGCTGCGGTCTCCGAGAACGTTCCGAATTCGAGTAGCGAAAGTCGAGCCATCGTGTTTCCGTGATCCCATCCAGCGACGGATTGAGTTCACCGAGCGTGGTCAGTGCGCCGTTGGCACGTGCGATAGCTAATCGCGCCCCTTTTCCAGCGCCGATTTTCAAGAGCAGAGTACCTGAATTCGACTGTGCAAGAACGGAAGACTCCGGCGGCACGCTCAACAATTTGAACGTCGGCGAGCCGCCATTGAGACCGACTTGGGCCAGCGCTCCCGGCTCGCCTGCGACCGAAAAGAAACCGCCTTTTCCGGCTGACCGTACTTGATCAAAGAAATCTTGGCTTCCAAGAGCATCGATCAGTTGTGGAGATTCGGGAAACAGCCGGACCGGCCCCGACGCATTCAGTCGCCAGACCCCCCCGTCGCCAACAACGATAAGGCCTGACTCGTCGGCTATAACCGGAATTGGGGACACGCTGCGCATACCTGGCGTCAAATCGCGAGGTGCCGAATTCGACCCCAATAAGAACCAATGTGGAGGAATGGAACCGACTTCCACTCGGGGATCGACGATTCCGTTGTGGTTTATCTCTTCATATGCCAGGGTGCCCGCCCGACCCGGTGTCGAATGCGCGAATACGGCAAGCGAGTCTCCGATCCATGCCGCTTGCTCTGGCCATTGAGGGCCGCCGCGCGCTCGTTGGGAGGCAAGACTAATATCCTCATGGGGCACGAGGCTGGCAACAGAAGTGGATGGATCAACAATCCGAAAGTCGCCGCTTCGCAGACCCGATCCGTCATGCCATGCAAAAAAGGCGAACTCCTTGCTCGATGCATTCCATTCGATGCTTGTCGGCAGCACGTCCAATTCCGGCGCCACCTCCCGCAGATCGTGCCTCCCGATCAGGGGCAACAACACTAAAGTGGATCGCGCATAAGTCCAGTCAACATGAGGATGATCCAGCGAGGACTGGGGAAGCATCGACTGTCGGACCGCAGCTAACCATCGGCCATCGGGGGACGGACGAGGTGCCGAGAACTGCCCGGATGCCAGTTGTTGAATATGTCCGGAAAGAACATCCACAATGAGTAGTCGCCCCGTCAGCGGGTGTGCGATATCGCTTGTCGAGCTGTCAAACTGGTCGACGGAGGCTTCCTTGCCCGCCCACGATTTCGCCCAACTGTCCGCCAAGCGGGTGCCGAGACTACGGCGGAATGTGAGCGGCCAGGGGCCCTCTCCTGCCGGATAAGCTGCAACCGCGAGACGGCGATTGTCGATCCACGCCCAATCGGGGTCCGCTTGGACACCAGGAAAGCGGGGCGCGAGTGGGTACTCCTTCAGTAGATGCCGCTGGAAGTCATAGGCCGCCAGCTTGACCGTGCCGTCGCGCATGGCGAGCAAGGTCAAGAAGCGCCCGTCCCGCGAAAAGCTGCCCAAACGGTAGGTTGTTCGGGGTTGCGGTGGAAATAGTTTATTCGATGCCGTTGAGTTGAGACCGGCGGAGAATATGGTGAAGTCGCTGCCCTGCCAGGTGCCAGTAGTGCCGGCCCCGTAGTCACTGAGAGTGTCATAGGGGGGCGACTGTTCCCACACGAAGGAATTGCTTCCAGGCCTGACGGTCGCTCTGCCGACATCCGCCAACTTCAACAGGTCATCAACGGTCAGCGATCTTTGGGCGCCATTCGCGTCGTTGACTCGTGGCACGAACACCGTCATTGCCAGGACCAGCAGCGCGACTGCGGAAATACATACACTGATACCACCGGGGTTTCGACTGACGTCGGGCCCGATACGGCGCAACGCCATAGGCTGATTACGCATGCGGCTCACCAACGCTTTTGCAAAAGAAGCGAAACATATCTGCCTAAGGCGTTGGCATTTGCTCCGTCGTAAGCAATTGGTGAGTACAAAGCGTCCGCATTCGGAACATACGGCGGAGCGCGGTTGGCCAAATTGACAACGCTCAATGTAGCCGAAACTCCCCTGAACGGAATTCCAGCCGTCCCGAATTCATAGCTCACAATGGCGTCGGCGGTGGTCCACGAAGGCACATGACCGTTGGGAGTGACGTTGGTGTTTCGATACGAATTGATGAAATTTACGTACACGCCGGTGCTCCAAGGTCCGCGCGTAACAATGGTTTTCGCGCGAAATTTCAGATCGATAGGGTTGTAGGTTGTATTCAGAAACGATGTAACCGGCGCGCTGCTGGAAAATTGATTGTCAAACGCGAAGATGTACGTGCCGTCGATGCCGGTATCGACTCGATAGGTATCGAAATTGGTCGAATATCCAACGCCAAAGTCCAATCCTCTTGTCTTGGCCGTGGACAGATTCAGGCTGCTGTTATCGAGAACGGCGCCGATCGTCGCCGGATCAACGTTGTATGGATTCAGGTATGTTGGCTCGGAAATCAGCCCTTCAATCAGCGAACGCGGTGGATTTCGCTGCACGATTTCCGGACCGAGGACGTTCTCGTCAGCAAACTGATTGAGCAAGCTGACAAGCTGAGAGGCAACAACGATTTCGTCCTTAAACACGATATTGTAAAAGGTCAGTTTCGCAGTGAGACCGTCGACCACCGACGATTTGAAATCCAAGCCCGCTGTCCAAGTGGTCGCCTTTTCGGGCTTTAGATTTGGATTGCCGCCGTCCACAGATAGAGCATTCGGTGTTCCGCCCGGCGCCGGACTGAATACAGACCCGGGGACAAGCACTACCTGAGTTGGAACGGGATTCAACTCGCTGAGCGTCGGAGCCTTGAACGAGGTGCCATAGGTTCCGCGAATTGCCAGATCTGACACTGGTTTCCAAATCACCCCAACCTGCGGATTATTGGTGCCTCCAAAGTCGCTATAATGTTCAGCGCGGTCAGCCATGGTTAGCTCGAGCGCTGGGTCGCCTGGGCTGCCGCCTTTGACCACCGGGATGTGCAGCTCGAGGTAGCCGCCATCCACATTTCTCCGGGGGTAGAACGTATTGTCCGTCGGAGGGAAAAGATAGGTATTACCGAAGGACTCTCGTCGGTATTGTGCGCCGATGGCGTAGTGAACCGGTCCGGCGGGAATGGTGGTCAATATTCCGTCTAAATTTGCGTCTAGCGACATCAATGCAGATTTGGTCTTGAGAACCGACTGTAAAGGAGCATCCGCCGGCGGCGTCTCATATGTCTGCTGAGTCGTGTCGCTTTCCGAATAGTTTGCCAGCAGTTTCAGTTCACTTTGGTGAGCGAGCCTTACAGTAGATCCAAATGACGCGCCATAGCTGTTGATTTGAGACGGTTCGCTGTCTGAGTAACTGCCGTACGGGACGTCGTTTACTGTCTGCGCGCTATCGGTGGATCTGCGCGAGTACATCGCATCACCGTTCAAATCGAAGCCAGAAGAGACTTCCTGATGAATGTTGGCGAACGCGGCATTTTGCACTTGTTGGGGAAGCAAATCGAATGGCAGTAATACGCCTTGTAGATAATCGCGACTCGCAGCCGACAAAGGTGTCTGATCCGCATACTGATAGCTCAGCACGCCGGATCCGTCCGTCCAGTCATGTCCTACGGTTTGGCCGACCTGAATGTCGTGCATTGTTCCCGTGGTTACCGACCCGTACTGAACACGGCTCTCTACGCCATTGAATTCTCCACGTAAGATGATGTTGACGACGCCGCCCACGGCATCGGCGCCGTAAATTGCGGACGCGCCGTCAGTGACTATTTCAACGCGTTCGATTGCGGTCAATGGAATCATGGAGATATCGACGAAGCTGCCGTCACTATTGCCGGGCGCGACACGGTGGCCGTCGATCAACACGAGCGTTGCGTCAGCGCCTAGTCCCCGCAAGTTGGGCGCGCTGCCGTTGACCGTGTTATTCGTCTGGCTCTTTGCCGCAATCGAACCGATGGTATTTTCAGATGCGCCTCCGAAATTTTGTGGTAACGATTGTAGAAACTGCTGAAGCGTATTCGCGCCGGTGGCATCGATATCATCCCGCGTGAAGACCAAGACCGGAGACGGCGAGTTCTTGGTGCCGCGGATGTGGGTACCCGTTACCGTAATTTCATCGAGACCGTTCTTGTTATGAGTCTCGCCGTCATTCGATGAAGGGCCTCCCGGCACAGTCTGCAACGATGTGCCGGTTGATGTATTTTCTAGAATTCGAATCGTTTTTGTATTGATATCGACGGCACGAAGCTTCGCGCCCTTCAGCAGGAGTGAGAGCGCGTCGCCGACCGTGAATTCGCCTTTGATCGCAGCTGCCTGAAGACCCGCGACAATGGACGGTTCGTAGGAAATGTTTCGATTCGCCTGAACCGCAAAATCTCGGAGTGCTTTGTCCATGGGTCCGGCGGGAAGATCGAAGTGCAATTTTATGTCGGAGCCAAGCGCGGACGTGGAACCCGCCGGTGTCGAATCGGGCGAGGACGCCGCGTTCGCCGCAGACGGCGAAGCGTTGAGTAAAAGTACAGCCGCATAAATCGCGGACAAAATAATCCCTGCGCGTGCACACATAGATGAATCCCCAGCAAGAGTCTTGCTCTTAAGTCGGTTTGAATATTTGAGTGTTTTTGGCGGATCTACAGCCCACGCGTATTAAAGACGCAGCGGGAACGCCGGTGGGAATCATGCAAGCGGAAAAAGATTACTTCGTATCGATTCGCGCGTCTGTAACAGTGATCGTCTTACCTTGAACGATGATTTGCAGGTGGTATGTGCCGGCCATGGATTGCGCAAAGCTGTAGGGATCGCTGATTTTGAATACGCCGCCCACGCGCAGGCTTTGCGCGGCGATCCCGTGGATCGCCAACTTGCGGGTGCCGTAACGGTTGAACTCCGCCGCCGCCTCATCCAACGACGTATTGTCGAAAATCAATTGGCCGTGTCGCCACGCTGTTATTCTTTCGATAGAAGGTGAGTCCAACGATTCGTTCGTAGTTCCCACGAATCGAAGCCTCTCGCCTGGTTTCAGCAGCGTCACTCCATTGCCGCTTGCGTTAGGCAGCGCATCAGGCGAGGAAATCGGCTCGATCGCCACGTGGCCTTCAACGAGCGTAACCGCAAATGTCGATCCGGCAGGCTCCTCGCGCAGGACTTCGAAGGAGGTTCCCACGGCAATGACCTTGCGGTCGCCGGCGATGACCACAAAAGGCCGCGAACGATCCTTGGCCACATCGAACAGCACTTCACCGCGCTTCAAAATGATCTTGCGCACACCCTCGTCGAACTGCACCACGACCCGGCTGCTGGCGTTGAGTGTTACCTGGCTGCCGTCAGTGAGATCGACTATTCGCTGCTCCGAGGGTCCGGTGGTCAGGGTATCGTCCCGCAGGAAATAGATCGTGCAGGCGAGCGCGGCACACAGCGCGGCCATGCCGGCCAGCGCTGCACCGGCGGTTCTCATGCGCTTGCGTCCTCGCGCGGACTCGGACACCCGCTGCAGCGGATGCCGCGGAATGTTGCCGCTGTATTGCCACGCGTCGGTGGCACGCTCGAAGGCCGCGGCATGCCGAGTATCCTCGGCCATCCATCGTCTCAACCTTGATTCGAGATTTTTATCTCGATCCGGACCGTGCAATTCGATGATCCACATGGCTGCTTCCGTGCGGATGCGTTCGTCCTCCTTGCTATTCCTCGGTGCGGTTCGCGATCCCATCTTCTTCCGTCTCGCCTTGTTCCGTTCTGCAATGCTCCATGATGGCCAGAAGTGCGCGTGCCATGTGCCGTTTGATCGTGATGTTCGATATATCCATGTGCGCGGCGATTTCAGCATAGCTGTAGCCGGAGCGATGCGCGAAATATATCTCGCGTGTACGCAGGCTGACGGCATCCAGCACCGCTTTGATGCGATCCAGCCGCTGCTGGGCTTCGATCGTATCTTCGGGGGTGGATTCCGGGGCGACCAGAGGATTCTGCTCATCGATATCCTCGATGGGCACTTCTTTGCGCAGGTCCGGGCGGGTGCGCCGATGCTGATCGATGGACAGGTTGTGTGCGGCGTGCCGAAGGAAGGCTTCCTCGTTCACGACAGGCGTGTCGCGGCCGTACACATGAAGGCGCAGCATGGCCTCCTGGATCAAATCCTCGGCATCCTCCCGCGACCGGCCCTTGCGCCGTAGGAATTTCAGGAGGCGTTCAAAATAGGCGGGGCGCGATGCCATTAGCTCGTACCGCGAAGATCAATGGCACCACAATTCGTCAAGGGCGAACGTGCGGCATCTGCGGTCTCCTTCCTATCACCACGTTTTCGGCCTGCCGGCGGGTCAAAATGCGCATGTTCCATTGCCTCCCCGCGCCGAATAAATTCCCTTCTTCGTACTCAACATTATAGTGTCTAGACACCTTAGTGTTCAAGGACCGAATCTTGTGTCGTGCCCACAAAGACCTTTCTGGAAATGCTTGGCGACGAGGTGAAGGAGCGCCGTACACAGCGCAACCTGAGCCAGGAGGAGCTGGCACACGAAGCGGGGGTCCATACCAATGTCATCGGGCGCCTCGAACGGGGCGAAACCAATAGCCAAGTACTGACGCTATTCGATGTAGCCATGGGGCTGAAGGCACCGCTGGCGGAGCTGATCGCAGGAGTGGAAAAGCAGCTTTGAGTACCACGCCAAGGCTGACCCTTGCGCCGCAGGAACTTCAGGAAGCCTTCAAAATACCTGGGACGTGATGCCGTTAGCTCGTACCGCGGGTCTCAACGACAACAGTCCGTCAAGGGCGTTCGGGCGCCATCCGAGGTTTTCGCCTCGTCTTCTCGCAGATCTCTTCTCGATTCACGATGATTTCGCGAGGCGCATTCACCCCGAGTCGGACTCGGCCGCCTTTGATATCGAGGACGGTCACCCTGACGCTGTCACCTATCACCACGGTTTCGGCCTGCCGGCGGGTCAAAATAAGCATGGTCCACTGCCTCCTGACGTGATTTGAATCTGTCAGGCCGGGACCGTTTGAACCACAAAACATTGTAGTGGGAGACACTATCGTGTTCAAGGATCGTATCTTGCGAAATACGCGAGATATTGAGCTTGCAAACCCTGGATGATGGGGGATACGTATGGGATACGTATGCAAAAGCTGCCAGAACGGTCGAAATCGATCAGCATCGGGGTGGCCCCCCGGACTGTGCGCAAGCGGCAATCATCATAATGTCTGGACGGCATCCTGGCGGTCGACCGAACCTTGTGCGTGCGCACAAGATCGCTACTTCAAAGCCTCGGTGAAGA
>Ga0302324_100022064_pt1 | contig 12390 bp, 9 predicted proteins | sample Palsa_T0_1_FD_201949 | JGI IMG/M metagenome (GOLD analysis project Ga0302324, IMG submission 201949) | Peat permafrost microbial communities from Stordalen Mire near Abisko, Sweden - Palsa_T0_1 | ecosystem: Environmental > Terrestrial > Soil > Palsa > Peat permafrost | place: Sweden: Abisko...
ATCATGCGGCCGGCGCGGATTTCCTCCAGCGCTTCTTCCACGGTTGCGAATGGCTGTTTGCGTTCGGTCATCGGATTCTGCTCGTTTCTGCATTCATTTTAGCGCAAGCGCGTGATTCAGATTGTGCAATTCTAGAACCGGTTAGAAAGTGCGCGGCCGTTTGTTTTCTGTAGGTTACGACCGTTTCTGAATGTGACGCAGAACCGGTTAGAAGTGCGGAACAGCGACTAGAGCCCGCCTCATAAATGGTTGGACGATTGATTATGCGAACCTCCAGGGCCGCCCTGGCGACTAAAGTTGGAAACCCTGAATCTTGGGAGCTTTTCGGCACGGTTGCCCTTCGCAGCTCAGGGTGAAAAGCCGCGCCCTGACGTAACCCATGATCCATCCTCCAAGGGGACGGTGGACGCAAGAACCGCATTTCTTGATTTTTTGGCGATTTGAGCATGTCGCGCTCGTTTGTTTTCAATGAGTTGGAGCACATTCTATTAACTGAGTTTGGCGATTTAATTATCGAGATTGCGCGCTCGCGGCGGCGTATTGGGTGAGAGGAAATTGTTTGACTGGCGCGATCCATGCTGTTGAGCTGCGGCGCGAGTTTTGAGTCTTGTTCGGACGTACCATTCGCGAAATGCGCCCTGGGCAAGCGGGATGGCGATGTTTGTCGCATCGTCAGTGCGCGATTAGAAATTCCCTGGAGCGGCGGCACGACTGGACTAACACGAGCGGGGAGTTGGTCTAACTCGTATGCCGCGGGACAGAGGCGGAGGCTGAGCTTTCGTCCAGCTTGCCGGTCACGAATTTTATCTTCAATAATCACGAGTCACGCTAGCACGGAGTTTAATTAAATTCAAGGGATCGTCGGTGTGAGCATAAGGGTGCAAAACTCGCATGCTTCACAAAACGAAGCGAGAGGCGCCCACCCAGCAAGTGACTCGTCCGATAAGCGCTTTGGTCAGGAGCGGGGATTGCTTCGCGTGAACCGTAACCTAGACACAATCGCCAAGGTGTTCGCAATAATCTCCGGCCGAGAGAGGCGTTCTGCTTGCGGGACGTAACTGGGCGTATTAGACTCTTCTTATTATTTACTGGTGATGTTAATGAAACAACAATTACTATCCCCTCTCCATTGTTCGCCTTACAGAACGGCTCTGCTCACGCTCGTGGCCCTTTCTTTATGCATTATTGCCAGTTGCGGTGGCGGGTCGTCAAACGGCTCCGGCGGAGGGGGGACCGGACCCCAGCCCGACTTCAAATTGCAAGTTATGCCCTCCTCAATTTCGGTTGCACCAGGGGGTACTGCTGTAGTTCAGGTGTCCATTTCTAGTCTCAATGGGTTTCACGGTAGTGTCAGCGTGTTGGTCACCGGCGCCCCGTCAGGAGTAACTTTCTCTCCGAGCCTGCCGTTGAGCGTCGCTGTCGGTGAGCAGAACATCTCATTGTCTGTTCCTGCTAATTCGTCAACCGGCCAGTTTACGTTGATGGTGCAGGCTTCTGCCGCAGCCTTGCAGCACTCCGCTCCCGTCACGCTGTCGATTCAGCAGCAGCAGTTTGCGAGTTTCTCCGTAACTTTGAACAATTCCGCGCTGTCGGTTTCCCAGGGTGGCAGCGTTTCGACTCTCGCTGGCCTTAGCATCACTTCGCAATCAGGCAGCACCAGCTTTGCGGTCCAGTTTTCGGTTTCCGGATTGCCTAACGGAGTACAAGCCGTCTTCGCTACCAACCCTCTCGTTTCGGGCCAACCGGCAACCTCGCTCACATTTACGGCAAGCTCTTCAGCCACACTCGCCAACGATATCAACGTTACCGTTATCGGTACGCGGACCGCCGACGGACTCCAGGAGACCGCATCGCTTACTTTCAGCGTTATACCGCCCACCGGAACTTTGCCGTCGATTCGCACCGATTTGATCCGCATGGACGGCACTCCGGCCGCTGCCGTATTCGATCCGGTCCACCAAGTCCTTTATGCCAGTAACCCGCAATGGAGTCGCGTGGACGTTATTTCTCCCGCGAGCAGATCGATCTCGACCAGTATCCCAGCGCCAACTCCATCTGGAATGGATTTGAGTCTCGATGGCAAGCAGTTGCTGGTGGGAAGCGGCGTGCAACAGATCGTGACCATTGATACCGCATCGTTGCAAGTCACCGCTCGCGCCAACGTGACCCCTTTCGTCCAAGGTGGCTCTACTTATTCGATCCCAGCCCTTCTCGCATCCACCTCGAATGGAACCGTTCTCGTCGGCATGACCTTGAACAGCGACCCTCCTTCCTATTTTCTCGAACAATGGAATCCGACCACCGGATCGTTCACGCCTCGCTCTGCGCCTGGCGTCGGCGTCTGGATCAACCGAATGGTGCGAACCTCAGACGGGTCAAAGGTTTTGATCGTGGACTACGGAACGGACCTCAACCTCGCTGTGTACGATTCGGCGACGGATACGTTTCCGTCCAACGGTCAGTCCAGCGTCGGTCAGGTTCTTTTCGTCGCCGCGAATCCGGCGCAATCTCAATTCGCGGTACTCGGAACGAACGGGATCTCGATTGTGGATGCTCAACTGAATACCTTGGCTACCACTTCCGCCGGATTGAGTCCCAATGGCAACATCATTTACGGCATCATTTTCAGCGCGGATGGGACGAAACTTTGCGTGGTCAATCTGTTCGCTGGTGCGCTTCCGCTGATTGAAGTCTACGACTCACAAACGCTCTCATTTCTCGGAGAGGCGCCTGCCTTCCAAACGGAAATACCGTTTTTCGTTACCGAACCCATTGAGAACATTTTGTCCCAGCCGGCGGCAGTGGACTCCACCGGCCGCATCTTCAGTTTATTCAGTCACGGAATCGTGTTCGACGACCCCAATAATCTTCAGAATCTAATCAGCTTGCCGGTGGTCCCCTCCATTGGCCAAATCGGTCCGGCGAACGAAGCTCCTGTGAATGTCGCGTTCCGGACAAGTCTTGGGCAAGAATCGTTCTCAGTGGCTCCCGACGTCTGGTTTGACGGCTCGCGAGGAACCAACGTTCAGCTCAGTGGGCCCCTCGTTAGCGTAACAGCACCGCCGTCCCCTCTTGGAATAGCCAATGTGAAGGCCATAACTCCGGATGGTTGGTTCTCGTTTGCTCCGCAAGCATTCTCCTTCGGCACGGAGATTTTCCATCTGGGCGGAACTGCGGGCGGTCCGGCCGGAGGAGCGACCCTCGACTTAATCGGCCACGGATTCGAATCGAACCCGAGAGTTACGATTGGCGGGCAAGCGGCCAGCGTCCAGAGCGTAACCTCGTACGCGAGCGAAACAGAATTCCCGTTCGTAGCAATCGATCACCTACGTGTGACGGTTCCTGCAGGACTCCCCAGTGCGGCTGACGTTAAGGTCACGAGCGCGAGCGGGTCCGCGACACTGGCTAAGGCGTTCCAGTATCTTCCTGGTGTGACAGACTATCCGTCCTCCGACAATTTCACTTTTGCGCTTTATGATACCTCCAGGCACCACGTCTATCTCTCGGCAGGCAACCATATCGATGTGTTCTCCGCGGACACGCAGCAATTCTTGGCTCCGATCGTCCCTCCAACGGTCTCCGGCACTCTTCAATTGCGTGGTCTCGCTCTGACTCCCGATGGCTCCAAGCTGCTGATTTCGAACCTCTCCGATTCGTCTGTCGCCATAGTGAATCCCGATAGTCCGTCCTCAAGCAGCGTCGTGAAGGTTCCCCTGACAGCGCCCAACCCGCTCGGAATAAATACTGTTGCAGCCACAAGCACGGGCAAAGTCTTTGTCGATGGAGTCACAGGAGCATGCGATCAGCTATGGGAGCTTGACCTTGTCACTCTCAATTTAACGCTGCGCACGGACACCGCTCTGATCTGCCTTCAGTCTGCGCAACTCTCCACAGATACCGCGGGAGATAAGGTCTTGATCGCCAGTCCGAACGGCGGGGCCTATCTGTGGAACGCTTCTTCCGATCAATTTGTCAGGACCGACCTCGTGAGTAACAACGGCGCCGCGTCGGGCGACGGAGTGTGGTTTGCCAGCGACTATAGCTTTCTCGATGCGGAGGCGATTCAGCACAATACCGCGCAAACGCCGGAATTCTTCGCAAACACCTTTCTCTCTCCTCCGAATGGAGCTGTGACCGGGGAGAAGATGAATGCTTCAGGAAGCCTGTTATACGCTCCTTTGTTGGATGGCGTGGATATTGTGGATACAAACCACGGCGCTTGGATTGGCAGGGTTTTGCTCACCGAGCAGTTGCCTTTTGTCCAGAATTCGATGGCATTCGATGATGTGGGGAGCCGGTTATTTCTGATCACAGACTCGGGGCTGACGGTCGTCCAGCTGGGTTCCTCGCCGCTTTCCATCGGCCATTTAACTCCCGCGTCCGGCACATCCGCGGGAGGAACCGCTGTCACTCTACGCGGCAGCGGGTTTCAAGCGGGCACGACGGTAGCCTTCGGTAACACTTCTGTGGCAGCTAGCTTTGTCGACGCCTCGACCCTTACTTTTGTCACTCCTCCCGGCCCTTCCGGCGGAGTTCAGGTAACAATCCAGAATCCGGATGGCACGACTTATTCATTGGATGCAGCTTTCGTCTATCAATGACATCGTGGCTGCTCGTCCAAACGGAATCATCAAGACCCGTCACTCCTTCCTTCGTCAGGGCAGGTGGGGTGACACATTAAACGCAGAGCCGAGCCAAGATCGGAACTTTTTTCGTACGAATCACAGAACAGATTCAGCACCTCAGCGAGTGCTAATCGCGGTGGGACTAGACATCGGTGGCGCGTGGAGTGGTCAGCAGCTTGATTGGCTGAACCAAATTCAATCACAAGGCCGAAATTGAATTTGATTGTGCCTTACGCGCTGAAGTGATAAATACGGTTACAGGCGGGTGAGCAGGGGGAAAACAATGCGTAGTGGGATCGCAATTCGCTCGGTGCTGTTTGCGTTTGTCGTGCTGATTTTCTCTCACGGTGCATGCGCTCAAATTGGCATTTCGGTGGGCTACGGGCCGCCGCTGCTGCCCATCTACGAGCAGCCAATCTGTCCGGGCGGGGGCTACTTATGGGCGCCCGGTTACTGGGGCTATGACTACTCCGCCAACGACTATTATTGGGTGCCCGGCACGTGGGTCATCGGTCCTCAAGTTGGCTTTCTCTGGACGCCGGGTTACTGGGGCTGGGGCGGCAACGGGTACTATTTTAATCAAGGATATTGGGGCCCGACAGTGGGCTACTACGGCGGCATTAATTACGGCTACGGTTACAGCGGCGTTGGATATGAGGGCGGGCGCTGGGAAGGGAACAACTTCGCGTACAACACTTCTGTGAATAACGTAAACACTGCCGTAATTCACAGCACCTATAGCGCCCCGGTGACCAACGGCTCCGAAAACCACGTCAGCTACAACGGTGGTAGCGGCGGGGTGGAAGCGCGTCCCACGCCGCAGCAAGAGTCCTACGCGAAAGAGCAACATGTGGGTCCGGTGGCGGCACAAACGCAGCAGATACAGGCAGCCCGCAATAATCCTGCGCTTTTCGCTTCTGCCAACCAAGGCAAACCGCCCATCGCGGCTACCGCGAGACCCGGTGACTTTACAACTGGATTTGTAGCTTCCAAACAAGCGGGAGGCGAATATAAGGCTCCTCCGGCTATCAATCACGCCAGCGAATTGCCGGATCACAACTTCGCAGCGCCGAAAACCGGCAGCGCCGCGACCAACAAGACTTTTCAGCAGCAACTGAATGAACTATCTACGCGGCAAACGCAGGACCACGAAAATCTCGAGCAGCAACAAGAACAGGAGCACCAGCAAGCCACCCAGAAAAACTACAGTGACTCGCAGATACAACAGATGGAACAGCGGCACGCCCAGCAAACGCAACAGCTCGAGCAACAGCACGCAAGTCAGAACAAGCAGATGGAGCAGCGGCAATCGTCACAGGGCTCCTCGAAGCAGCAGAGCAATTCAAATAGCGGAAAGCCGCATTGATTTAGTAGCAATCCTCCCCGAAATCGGCACATCGAAAAAGCGAACTAAAACGGGCCCCGCGACACTCGGTCGGATGGGCTAGCGGATCATCCTAGGGTCCGTGTTGGCGGTGGGCATCGCCGCTGTGGTCCCTTCCTTGGTCAAGGCACATTCGCTCCGCTCATTGCAAGCAATCGGGCTACAGAGTAAGAAGAAGGAAGCATTTACGAGATAGGCACTCCTGTTTAGAAGAAGGGCGCAGGCTCGGCGAAGATAGGTGCGCCTGGCGTTATACTGGAGGGTAACTGGGCATAGATTGCCGAACTGGAACATCCTGCGATGGGAAGGCTCCGGGGCTCATACGGATGACGAGGTGACATGGCATGAGAAAGCTATCCACATTGATCTTGGTAATACTAGCGGGCGCTCTAGTGGCTCCCTGTAGCCGGGCGCAGAACCTTAGCGTCGGCGAGATGAAGGAGCTGGCGGCGGAAAAAGAGGCCAAGCAGGACGAGCTGGTTAATCTGGAAAAAGATATGGCGCGGGCGATGCAGGCGAACAGCGGGTTGCTGTTCCGGCGAATCTATGGCGACGACTTCGTGGGAGTATTGCCGTCGGGACAGATTCTGGACAAGGCGGGGTGGATCGCGGCAATCGAGAATTCCGGCACGCAGTTCAGTTCGTTTGTTGCGACAGATATACGCGTGCGCATGTTTGAGGAGACGGCTGTAGTCACTTGTCTCTGGAGTTCGCACGGATCCAAGAACGGACATGCATTTTCCCGGCAGTCGCGCGTGACCCACGTGTATATTTGGGGCCAACGGGGCTGGCAAGCCATCGCGAGCCAGGAAACGCTCTTACCGGGCTAGAGCTGGCTCCAGTTGAGGGCCATGGCCCAGGCACAAAAAACCCCATCCACGAAAGAGTAGCGCCTCGTTGTGAGCGGGAGCCGGAGACTCAAGATTTAGAACCAAGTTTTGGCGCGGTATTGGCGGTAGGCGTCGCCAAATTTGGCTTCGAGGACGCGAGCTTCGTTTCGGGCGCGAAAGAACTGCATGAGAGTTATCAGCAGCACGAGAAGCAGTCCCCACCAAGGCACAGACGCATAGAGCACGATTCCGAGAAAAATTACCGTACCGAAAAAATAGATCGGATTGCGTATTTTGGAGTAGATGCCTGTGGTCACAAGTCCGCGCGCTTCCGCCCGCGGCGTAAAGAATTCCCGGATTTGCAACCGTGCGATCAGCCAGCCAACATATCCGGCAGCGATCAACACGGCTCCGGCGATGTGGTTGGGCGTCCAGGGACCGTTCCTTGCGAGATACGCCAGGTAGATCGCGAAACAACACATTACGAAAATTTCCCAGTCGTACTTGCGCAGGTTCATGTGGGGGGATTGTAGAACGGGGAAGCCGGAAAAGCTCGGGGAGAAATCCGCCGCCCCACAAATAAAGGCAGGGGATGGGAGCGGGGAAAAAATCACGAACAGATTCCTCGCCTCGCTCGGGATGACAAAGTAAGAGACCCAGCGGCCGCGCCATCGCGATAGTTCTTGGAACTGCACAGATTGCAGCGGTAAACTGCGAGCGAACCGTTCGGGAATGAAACGAACGAACTAAGAGCTTAATGACCACGAGACAGATTAGCGTGCAGCGGTTTAGCCTGATGTCTTCGAAGAAATTTGAGGAGGTCGTGGCGAAGCTGGCGGCGGGCGTGGGGCATCCGGATGTGCGCGGAATGTTCGCGAAGATCGGCGCGGCGAAGACGTACGCGGAAGTGGAAAAAGTAGTTCAGCCGGGGCTGGGACCGACGGGCTTGATGGAATTCATGCGATTCGATCTCGGCGAAGTACTGAGGAAAGCGCAGGGGGAGAAAGCGCCGAAGTCCATGCGGTTTCTGATCGGGAATGCGCTGATCATGAAAAAAATGGTGGAGCATGTGCCGGACGCGGGGTCATATGCGCCGGTGACGATTCTGGTTGATGAACGAGCGGATGGAGTGCATCTTTCTTACGACACGATGGCGAGTTTTCTGGAGACGTACGGGAATGCGGAAGCGCTGAAGGTGGCGCGGGAGCTGGACGCGAAAGTGGAGGAACTGTTGACGGCCGCGGCGAAGTAATTTTCGGCATTTAGCGAAATCAATAAGCGCTAAGAATGGAGATTGCACATGACCAGCGTGCTGCTTTGGGCGTTTCTGATTGGCGTGATTGCGGGGTTGCGTGCGCTGACTGCGCCTGCGGCGGTGGCGTGGGCGGGATTTGGCCACGGAATCCTCAACCACACGCCACTCAGGTTTATGGGGAGGCTTCCTGCTGCCTTGGTTTTCACGGTGCTGGCTTTGCTTGAAATGTACGCGGATCAGCTTCCTAGCACTGCGAGTCGCTTGGCACCGGCGGGGCTGATTTCCCGGATCGTTACGGGCGGACTGTCGGGCGCGTGCCTGGCGGCAGCGGATGCGGGATCGATTGCGCTGGGCTGCGTGTTGGGCGCGGTGGGCGGGGTGGTCGGCGCGTTTGCGGGTTACTACGCTCGCACGGGACTGGTGAAGGCGCTGAAGGTTCCGGATTTGCCGATCGCGCTTCTGGAAGATGCCATCGCGATTGGCGGCGCGATTTTCATTGTGTCGCGATTCTAAACGCGCGGGTCGCGCACCTAACTTGTGGGCCGCAAATTTTTTCCGCGAGTACGAGGAACTTTTTCAATGAACGCCTCCGATCAATTTCAAGCCATCGTTATCGGGTCCGGGCAGGGCGGGAATCCGCTGTGCATGGCGCTGGCGCGCGCAGGAATTCGGACGGCGATAATCGAGCGCAAACACGTGGGCGGGACGTGCGTGAACGAAGGGTGCACGCCGACGAAAACGATGGTGGCGAGCGCGCGGGTGGCGTATCTCGCGGGACGCGGCGCGGACTACGGCGTCCACACCGGAAACATTCGCATCAACATGGAACGCGTGCGGAAGCGCAAGCGCGACATTGTGGATGCGTTTCGCGCGCGCAACGAAGAGGGCCTGGGACACACCGCAAATCTGGAGCTGATTTTCGGCGAAGCGAGCTTTACAGGAGCAAAGTCGGTGCTGGTGCGGCTGAGGGACGGCGGGCAACGCGTGCTTACCGGCGAGAGAATTTTTATCAATGCGGGCGCGCGGCCGGCTGTGCCGGCGATCGAAGGGCTGAAGGACGTTCCGTTTCTCGACAGCACTTCGATCATGGAACTGGGCGCGGTGCCGGAACATTTGATGGTTCTGGGAGGCGGGTACGTGGGGCTGGAGTTTGGGCAAATGTTTCGGCGGTTCGGCAGCCGCGTGACGATCGTGCAGTCGGGCGGACAATTGCTTTGGGGCGAGGACGCGGATGTGGCGGGCGGCGTTGCCGCTATATTGAAGCAAGACGGAGTCGAGGTGCTGCTGAGCACGAAAGCTATCGGTGTGGTCAAAGAGGGAGCGAAAATTCGCGTGACCGTTCGCATGGAGATGGACGACGAAACGCGCGTGTTGGATGGGTCACACTTACTGGTGGCGACGGGGCGCGTTCCGAACACGGATACGTTAAACGTTTCGGCGGCGGGCGTCGCGGTGGACAAGCGCGGGTTCATCCAAGTGAATTCAAGACTGGAAACCAACGTGGCCGGAATTTATGCGTTGGGGGATATTAAAGGCGGGCCGGCGTTCACGCACATTTCCTACGACGATTTTCGGATACTGCGGACGAACCTGATAGACAAGGGAAGCGCATCGACCGAAGGGCGGCTGGTGCCTTACACGCTGTACATCGATCCGCAACTCGGGCGGATCGGGTTGACGGAAAACGAAGCACGCGCGCAGAACAAAAAAGTGCGCGTGGCGAGAATGCCGATGAGCTCGGTGGCGCGCGCTCTGGAAACGGATGAAACTCGCGGATTCATGAAGGCCATCGTGGACGCCGAAAGCGGACAAATTCTCGGCGCAGCCGTACTGGGGCTGGAAGGCGGAGAAATCATGTCGATGCTGGAAGTGGCGATGCTGGGCAAAGTGCCCTGCAGCGTGTTGCATAACGCCACGTTTGCGCACCCCACACTCGCCGAATCGCTCAACAATCTTTTTCTGAATTTCGATTCGTAGCCGGTATCACCGGGCTGGCTATCGATCAACGTGGGGCTGTATCCGCCGAGGCCGGGGTGGAAGCGTTCCTCACGTCCAGGCGAAATTGAACCTGGACGGTGTTGGCGATTTTGTCGAACAGCACATTATGGGTCATTCCAAAATCCCGCCGGTCGAATGAAAAATCTCCTTCCATATGCTGAAGGCCATTCTCCCGGGGGTATAGGATTATAGCGACGGAAACCGGTTTGGTGATTCCACGCAAGGTCAGCTCCGCATTCATGTGCAGTTTCGAGGGATCGGCATCCGGAACAACGCTCTTCGATACGAAGCGAATCTTGGGATACTCTTTCACGCTGAAGAAGTTTTTTCCTTTGGCCTCTTTGTCCTTTAGCCCGTTTCCGGTCTGTACGCTGGCTGCGTCGATTTCCAGAACGAGAGAAGCGTCCGCAAAATTGTCCGTTGGCATTTTCAGATCTGCATCCCAGGAGCGAAACACCCCGACGGTCTTCCCGAATGTTGAAGTGGCGTGAAATTCGATTCGGCTATCCGCTTTCACAACGCTGCGCGTCTGGCCCTCCTGCGCCTGACCGGCCAGGGAGACAGCAGTGAAAAGCAGAAAGATACAAGATCCAAAGATTCGCATGAAGAAAACACCTCGAACTAAGATTACACCGAGGAGGGGTTGAAGGCTTGGAGAAGAATTGATTGTGGCACGGCCGGATTGAACCGGCCGTGCCACAACGTGCTTCGTTAGGGTTAATGTTACTTGGACTTGGTCCTGGGTTTGGCCTGCGCTTTCTTGGCGTCTGGAACCTCAAAGGTGCTGGCCTGAATTGACCCGCCCCAAGTGAAGTCTTCATCCGTTTCGACCCAGAACAACTGATCGCCATTCGCATCGTAGGCGGTGACAGTAAAGTCAATCACGTCGTCGGCGCTGTCGGTCGCTACAAAGCCTCCTGGACCGGACAAATAGCGTCCGATGCCTGCGCCGTCATCAGCGAAGGTTGCACTGAAGGTACTGTTGTCGTCTACGATCGCGCTGCCGATGAGTATGGCAGCCGGATCGTCAATGAAACCCTCTCCGGAGAAAACTCCCGCATCTACCGTTGATGCGCCGAGTAGGTCGAACTCGTCAACGGTGCCGTCGACGTCACCATTGCCCTGCGCACCGAACACGACATCTGCCGCGATGTCAGTCACGACCGGTAGAGCTACTTGAGGAATCAGGACTCCCGTGCCGACAAGGTTTGTGTCCAATTCGGCAATAAGAGCTCCCCCGGTTAGTCCGGTTGCTGAGTTATTGGGATCGAGTATGTTAAGGGTTGGGTCTACCGCATATACACCAAACAGCTCTACATCGTCTGTAGGAGGATCCACAAAGGTGAAGGATCCATAACCGTTGCCGGCAAGAGTGTAAGTGCCGTCGAAGGCGGCGTCAGTCACTATAGGCCCTCCGTCAACTGATTCGTTCACATCTGCGGTACCTTCGAAGACGCACGGGCTTCCCGTGCAGACGGGTAGCGCACCCTGAGGACGAGCAGGGCGCCGGTTCAATTTCGGTTTAGCATCACCTTCATCAACGGTGGTGAAAAACTGACCTGCTCCATTATAGAGGAGTAAGTCATCGATACCCGAGATGTTGAACGCGGATTGGCCGATGGAAGCAGGTGAGAAGCTTCCTGCGGTGGTGCCTTGACCGTAGGCCGAGCCGACGGCTGTGTCGGTAGTGTCTACGTCGATGAGGCGAATCACTTCGGAGTTAACGATGTAGAAGTTGACTGTGGTGATTCCGTCAAGGTTTCCCGTGACAGTGCCACGACCGAAAGTGTCAGATGCCGGCAAAATCGTACCTTCGGGGATAGGCTGCCCCCCCGGTGCCGTAACGGTTCCGCCGTCATTGATATCCACGGAGCCGGTCACGTTACCAGAACCATCGAGCGAGAACACGCCTCCTTCGGCAATCGGGAAAAAGTCAGCATCGACGCCGGAAGAGGTAAATGAAAATGAGACACTATTTATCGCTGTCGATGGTAGGGTTTGAAGGTCAAAGCTCCCCATGGACGTTGCGGTATCGTCGAACTGCGCAATGAGCGCATGGTTTGCGTTCGCGTAGGATAGTGCAAAAGTCTCCGTACCTGCATTCCCCATTTCTGTGTTGTTGGTGGCCAGAGTCAGGAGCGCGTTTCCGGAGCCGTCGGGGTTAAAGGACAATGACGATCCGGCAGCGAGAATTGTGTCACCACCCGGAGCTGGAAGTTGGGGAGACGTAAGTCCATCGCCGTCGTTAAAGTCCTGTATGCCGCCAGTAATTGTGTTATTGCCATCGGCGGTAATCGT
>Ga0302324_100022067_pt1 | contig 12390 bp, 2 predicted proteins | sample Palsa_T0_1_FD_201949 | JGI IMG/M metagenome (GOLD analysis project Ga0302324, IMG submission 201949) | Peat permafrost microbial communities from Stordalen Mire near Abisko, Sweden - Palsa_T0_1 | ecosystem: Environmental > Terrestrial > Soil > Palsa > Peat permafrost | place: Sweden: Abisko...
CACGCGGCGGATGCTTGCGTGCAGCCGCCGCCCATCGTTCAAGCTTCCGCCGGCGTCCGTCACGGCGACCGCCTCGCGGCCCACAATGAAGCCAATGTTGGCAATGGCATCGTCGTTGGCCACACTCACATCTTCATCAACGCCGCGACGCATGAAAACACCCGGCGCCACTTCCGCCATCGTCAAAGGCATCGGCGCCTGCCCCCATGCCGACGGGCAGCATGCAGCGAGGCCTAAAAGAAGTGCATCGCGACGCGAGAGCCCCGCGGTTGGGGCGGCGGAAGGCAGCGGCGGCATTGGATTTGTAGCTATTGCTGCTGACCGCGCGAAGAATTCAACGGCCTACGCTTCTGTTGCGGCGCCGAGCACCACATGCACACGATGGGTCTTGCCGTCATCGATGAGTGTCAGCCGCGCCTCGCCCGCTACGACTGCGGCGGCCGCGCGCGCACCGTCGAGCTCCACGCGCGCAACACCGCGGTTCACGCCCTCGGGATTGTCCACGGCGAACTTGTAGCGCGCGCGCCCGAAGCGCAATGCGATCTCAAAGTGTGGCCAGCGCGCAGGGATGCATGGCGCAAGCGTCAGCACCGCACCCCGCAGCCGCAGCCCGAGCACGGCCTCGATACCGGCGCGATAGAGCCAGCCCGCAGAGCCCGTGTACCAGGTCCAGCCGCCACGTCCCGCGTGCGGCGGCACGGAGTAAATGTCCGCAGCCACAACATACGGCTCGACCTTGTAGCGCTGCACCTGCGCGCGCGTGCGCGCATGATTGATGGGATTCAACATTGCAAAGAGCCCGCTCGCCCGATCACCGTGCCCCTGCTTTGCAAAGGCGTAGATGTTCCACGTCGCCGCGTGCGTGTACTGGCCGCCATTCTCGCGGATGCCGGGCGGATAGCCTTTGATGTAGCCGGGCTCGAGCGGAGTCTTGTCAAAGGGTGGCGTGAAGAGCAGTGAAATCTTCAGATCATTGAGAATGAGTTCCTTCGACACTGCTGCCATGGCGCGCTCCGCGCGCGCAGGATCGCCGGCGCCTGACATCACGGCCCACGACTGCGCAATACAGTCGATGCGGCATTCGACGCTGCTCGCCGACCCGAGCGGCGTGCCATCGTCAAAGTAGCCGCGGCGGTACCACTCGCCATCCCAGCCGCCCTCCTCAAGGGCTTTTTTGAGTGCCTCGGCATGCGCGCACCAATTGTCGCCGCGCGCGCTCTCGCCCCGTGCGCGCGCAATCGGAGCCCAGATCGTCAGGGCCGCATATAGGAGCCAGCCGAGCCACACGCTCTCGCCCTTGCCGCCTTCACCGACGCGGTTCATGCCGTCGTTCCAGTCGCCGGTGCCCATGAGCGGCAGGCCATGCTCGCCGACCGCGAGGCTCTGATCGAGTGCACGCGCGCAGTGCTCGTAGAGCGGCGCGTGCTCCTCGGCGATCTCCGGCAGGTAGTAGGCGTCGTGCTCCTCAGCCTCGAGCGCGCGGCCGCGCAGGAATGGCAGATCCTCCTCAAGCACGGCCGTATCACCGGTCGACTCAATGTAGTAGGCGGTGATGTAGGCAAGCCAAGCGCGATCATCGGAGATCTTGGTGCGTACCCCCTGCCCCGTCGGCGGCAGCCACCAGTGCTGCACGTCGCCTTCGACGAACTGCCGCCCGGCTGCGCGCAGCACCTGCTCGCGCATCAGTTTCGGATGCGACAACACCAGCGCCATGGAATCCTGTAGCTGATCGCGAAAGCCGTAGGCCCCGCTCGCCTGATAGAAAGCCGAGCGCGCCCACATGCGGCAGGCGAGCGTCTGATAGAGCAGCCAGCGGTTGAGCGCAATGTCCATGTCGCGCTCGGGCGTTTTCACCTGTACCGTCGAGAGCGTTTCGTCCCAGAAGCCAACGGCCGCTCGCAGCAGCTGCTCGAGATCGGCCGTGCGGTAGCGACGCAGAAGTGCCTGCGCCTCGGCGGCGCTTTCCGCCTGGCCCAGAAAGAAAACCACTTCGCTTGTCGCCTCCGGATCAAGCCGCACGGTGCATTGGAGCGCCGCACACGGATCAAGGCCCGCACCCACGTGCTTGGAAAGGCGCTCCTCGCCGCTCAGACCCGCCGGTCGCTCGAGTGCGCCGTGGCGGCCGATGAACTCGCGCCGATCGCAGGTCCAGCTCGTCTGCTGACCGCTCAAGTCCGCAAAAGCGACGCGCGAACGAAACATGGTGTTCCAAGGATTCATGGCGAAGAGCGCGCCCGTCTCGGCGTCGACTTCGGTAACGATGTAGGGTGCGGCACTGCCGCGCGAGGTGCTGAGGGTCCATTCGGCGTACGCGGTGATGGTCAAAAGCCGCGCGCGCTTGGAGAGGTTTTTGATTTTGAGTCGCGAGATCTTGATCGGATCCTCAAGTGGCACGTACTGCAAAAGCTCCAGCGCTACTTCGTGCGCGGTTCGCTCGAAGCGGGTATAGCCCTGGCCGTAGCGCGCCGTAAACTGGCCCTGCCCGTCATTGATAGGCGAAGACGTCGGCGTCCACAGCTCTCCCGTTTCCGCATCCTGCACATACAACACTTCGCCGGGGCGATCCGTGACCGGATCATTCGACCAGGGCGTGAGCTGATTCTCGCGACTGTTGACCGACCAGGTGTAGCCGCCGCCTTCGACGGCAACGTGAAAGCCAAAGCTGGAATTCGAGACGACGTTGATCCAGGGGCACGGCGTTGACTGGCCTGCATTCAAGATGGTCACGTATTCGCGGCCGTCCTCTGCAAAGCCGCCAAGACCGTTGAAGAACTCAAGCCCGCGCGGCGCAGCTGCTGTAGCGGCATCGGCGCGCTCTGTGAGGACGCGCGCGCGCCGCGGAGCACGCGCAAGTGGCTCAATGGCGCGGCTTAGCTGCTCGGCAAGCGAGCCACGCGCAGCGACCAGCACCACACGCGCAACCGCAAGCAGCAAGGCCCGCGCCTCGGCGGTGACGAGATCGCTGCGCAGCACGAATACCGAACCGCGCGTGCCCTCGACACCAATGAGCGGCTGCGCTTGGCCGGTGCGCACCAGAGTCTCAAGCGCGTTCTGCAGATCCTGCACGTAGGAGGCCTGACGTTCGTTCAGGATTACAAGATCAACCGCCAGACGCTTCAAGCGCCAGTACTCATGCGCGCGCAGCAATTGCCGCACGATCCCAATATCCGCGGCATCATCGATCCGGACGAGCACGATGGGCAGATCTCCGGAAACGCCGAGCGTCCAGAGCGTGGGCGCGATGCCACCGCCGCGGCGGATGGTTTCGGACGCGGGGCGCAGCGAGGCGTTTGCGTACAGCAGCGGACTTGCGAGGCGCTGGAAGAGGCCCGCTTCCTCCGCATCGATGCCGAGGTGGCGCAATTGCACTTGGGCCTGCGTCCACGCCAGCGTTGCGGCGCGCACATAGGCGCTCGAATCATGATGCTTATCGACGAGATCGAGCGCCGCTTCGCGCGAAGGCGCCGTCGATGTCCAGAAGGCGATGCGTGCCGTGTGGCCGGATTGGATGCGCAGCCGATAACGCAGCGCAAATATCGGATCGAGCACCATACCGACGGTGTCGGAAAGGCGTCCCCCGTCCATCACGGCAATCGGCGCGCGCACGCCGCGTCCGCGCCCCAAGAACCGCGCCCGATCGGTCTCGATCTGCGCTTCGCCAATGACCTCGCCTTCGACGACCGCGTGGTGCGCTGCCCAGATCTCAAGGTCCTTGGCCGCGCGGCGCCGGCGTGTCGCGAGAATCGCGTCGACCTTGGCGACGAACTCGGTCGACACAAAGAGTTTGGAGAATGCTTGATGCGCGGCATCGGCCGCGCGCGGCGCGAGGACGACCTCGCTGAAGGAGGTCACTTCGATGTCGAGCGTGCGCCCGCTGCTGTTCGCGATGGACACCCGCCGCACTTCGGCATCATCCTCGGGCGAGACGATGACCTCCATCGTCGTCGTCAGGTCGCCATCGACGCGGATGAAGCCGGCGCGATCTTCCGTGAAGGTGACTTCATAACGATCGGGTTCGACCGCGGTCGGCTGGTAGCCCGTCGACCAAACGGCGCCGCTGTCGACGTCGCGCAGATAGATGTAGCTGCCCCAGTCATCCCGCGTGACATCCTCGCGCCAGCGCGTCACCGCCAGATCTTGCACGCCGCTGTAGCCGGAGCCCGCGCCGGTCAGCATCACGTTGTAGCGTCCGTTGGAAAGAAGGTGCGTCTGTGGCGTCGCGCTGTGCGGGCTTAGCAGCCGGCGCTGCTCGGGCAGATCCTCATCCTTAACGCGTGCCGCGGTCTTCACCTCCTCGGCGCGCGGGTGCGAGGCCGACACATCGCGCGGCGTGCGCTCCTGCAGTAATAGCTCCGTCGCCTGCACTTGAGGCTCCGCGTGGAAGCGATCTCGCATCTTGCCACTCAACAGGGCATTTGCAATCGCGACAATCGTCATGCCCTGGTGGTGGGCCATGAAGGCGCGCACGATGGCGACCTCCGCCCCTTCCGGCAGGCGGCTCGGCGTGTAGTCGAGCGCTTCATAATAGCCGTAGCGGCCGCGCGCGCCGATGGCGGTCAGGCGCGAAAAATTACGCGCCGCCGCGTAGGGTTCGATCATCGCGGCAAGCGCCGTGGCATACGGCGCAATCACCGCGTTTTCGCTCAGGCCGCGCTTTAAGCCCAGGCCCGGCACGCCAAAATTCGAGTATTGGTACGTAAGTTCGAGATCGCGTGCGTTATAGGCAGATTCGGATATGCCCCAAGGCACACCGAGCGTCGCGCCGTATTCCACCTGGCGGCGCACGATGAGCCGGTTCGTCTGCCCGAGTAGACTGCCGCTCGGCGAGCGCATCACGAGCGCTGGCATCAGATACTCAAACATCGAGCCTGCCCACGAGATGAGGGCCGCGCCATTGCCGAGGGGTGTGACGGCGCGGCCGAGGCGAAACCAATGGCGCGCGGGCACATCGCTCTTGGCGATGGCGACAAAGCTTGCAAGGCGCGCCTCTGAGGCCAGCAGATCGTAACAGCTGCCATCGTAGGTGCCTTCCGCCGCGCGATAGCCGATCGAGAGCAATCTGCGTTCGGGATCAAGAAGAAAGCCGAACTCCATGGACTGCGCCAGCGCTCGTGCGCTCGCTTCGATGCGCGCGAGTCGCTGCTTTAGCGTCACCACCGCCTCTTCGGAAAGCTCGATGTCCGCGATCCAACTCTCGACCGCGCGCTGCGCGGCTTCCGCCCAGAAGAGCAGATCGCTCTGCGCGTCCTCGTTGACATCGTTTACCAAGGTGCGCGCCATATCGACGAGCACCGCGGTGTGCGCACAAGTCTCGCGCAGGCGCGCCGCAAGATCAGTCGTCGCACGCTCCGCCACGATATCGCCGAGCACGTCGAGGGCATCCTCGACATGCTGGCGCGTGACGCTGTGCGTGCGGCGGATTTCAGGAAACTCCTGGAGCGCGTCGCGCGTAAGCTGCAGCGCGTCGCGGATGCCGGCGAAAGAGCGGCCGTGCGCGATCGGCAACTCGATCCACTCGCGACAGGCATTGGCAAGCGCAATCAAATGCCCGGCCAGATTGCCGCTGTCGACCGAGGAGATGTAGTGCGGCTCGAGCGGGCGCAGGTCGCGCGTGTCGTACCAATTGTAGAAGTGTCCGCGAAAGCGCCGCAGGCGCGCGAGAGTCGCGAACGTGGCCTCGAAGCGCACGATTGTCTCAAAAGTGCCGGCCCACCCGAAATCGTGGGCGCTCACCGCCGAGAGCAGATAAAGGCCGATATTGGTGGGCGAGGTGCGGTGCGCGACGACCGGACTCGGATCCTCCTGGAAGTTATCGGGCGGCAGCATGTTGTCGTCAGCCGTCACAAAGGTTTCAAAGAAACGCCACGTGCGCCGCGCGACACGGCGCAGCGAACCCACATCCTTGGATGTCAGCGGCTCTGCCTCATCCGGCGGTGGCGCACGGCTGATCCAGAACGCGACGGCGGGGGACAAGAGCCATGCGAGCACGAACGGCAGCGCTAGAAACCACACCTGGCTTGCGAAAAGTGCGCTCGAAATCGCCGCCAGGATCGCGATCAGCACCCCACCCAACATCCGCCGGTACTGCGCCGCGATCGATAGCTCGCGGCGGCGCCGCGCCTGCGCGGCAGGCACCCACTCCAAGAGATTGCGTCGTGTCACGAAAAGGCGAAACAGGGTTCGCACGATCGCATCCGTCATCAGTGCGGCCTGGTGCGCGAGCAGCACGATGAGCAGCAACATCTGCGCAAGCGCCAGCCCCAGATCCCGACCGAGCGCGCGCAGATGACTGCGCCACGTCACCCCCGGATTGGGGAGCACCAGGGCACCGAGCACGGGCAGTAACGCCGGGAGTGCGACCGTGAGCGCGATGAAGCCTGTCCATACGGCCGCAGCGCCCAGCGGCAGCGTCCAACCGACGAGCAGCGCAATCACCGCCGCCGGGGGCGAGAGAGTGCGGCGCAAGTTATCGAGCATCTTCCACATGCCGATGACCGACACGCGGCTGCTCGCCGCGCTGCGCGCCGCGCGATCCCGCCGTCCGAATATCCAAGGCAGCAGCTGCCAGTCGCCGCGCGCCCAGCGGTGCTGGCGATTGGCGGAAACTTCATAGCGCGCCGGAAAATCCTCGACGACTTCAATGTCTGTGACCAGGCCGGCGCGCGCGAAAATTCCTTCGAAAAGATCGTGGCTTAAAAGCGTGTTGTCGGCGACTCGCCCAGCGAGCGCCGCTTCAAACGCATCGACGTCGTAAATGCCCTTGCCGGTGTAGGAGCCCTCGCCTAAGAGGTCCTGATACACATCGGAAACAGCGGCAGCGTAGGGATCGATTCCGCTCGCACTGGAGAACACACGCTGAAAGATTGATCCGCCGCGTCCAGTGGGCAGCGCCGCCGTCACCCGCGGCTGCAATACGGCGTAGCCCTCGACGACGCGGCCCGCCGCGGGATCAAAGCGCGCCCGATTGAGCGGATGGGCGATCTTGCCCACCAAGCGTCGCGCGGTATCACGCGGCAGCTTTGTGTCCGCATCGAGCGTGATGACATAGCGCACGCCGGGGGGCACGGGCGGCGCACGATTGCCGATGTGCACGAAGCTTGTGTCGAGCGCGCCGCGCAGCAGTCGGTTCAACTCGTGGAGCTTACCGCGCTTTCTCTCCCATCCCATCCATGCGCCCTGCCCCGCGCTCCACACACGCCGCCGGTGCAGCAGCAAAAAACGCGGCCCGGCAGCACCGGGGCCGTGCTGAACGTTGAGGCGGGCAATGCCCGTGGCGGCCGCCTCGAGGAGCGCATCGTCCCCGGCGGCGGTCTGCGTCGCAGAGTCCGCCCAGTCCGAGAGCAGCGCAAAATGAAAATCGCCCTCGGGGGAGGCGAGGTAGTGAATCTCGAGACGCTCGATCTCCTCTTCGAGCGCCTGTGGTGTGGTCAGCAGCGTCGGCACGACGATCATGGTGCGCAGCTGCGGCGGCACACCTTCGCGCAGGGCGAGCGCGGGCAGCGTCGTCGCTTCAATGCGCCGCGTGACGACACGGTTCAGGATCGCAACCGCGATGTCGATGGCGGGTATCACGGCGAGCAGCGCAAAGAGTGGCAGACGTGCGCCAACGTGCGTGGTTGTGGTGAGCGCCAGGAGCGCCGCAATCACAACAATCGCGGCGGCGAACAGCACGCCGCCAATGTAGTCGAGCGCCCCGATGGTGGTGTTGAAGCGGCCGATGCGAGCCCAGATCGGCGCGCGAAAGCTGATCACCTTCTCAAATGCGCGGCGTCCGGCCGCGAGCAGGTGATAACCGGGGTCGCGGGCCCGCGCTTCGACTCCGGCATCCTGCTGCTCGGCGATGGCGAGCGCGGCTTGCGCGATCTGCACTTCGGTCAACTTGGAGCCGCGCGCTAGCTTCTCGATAGTACTGCGGTACAGATTACGTGTAGCGAAATCGAGCTTGGCAAAGTCGCTGCCGGCGCGCAGCGTTTCGTCAACGAGACTCACGCTTTCGAAGAACTCCGCCCAGTCGACGTCCGAGATCAGGCGCATGCTGGTAATGATGTTGCGCACGGTGACGTTGGAGCCGGCCTGCCGCTGGTGCTCATCGTGAACGATCTGATCGGCGCTTGTTTGTCGGGCCGCCAGATGGTGCTCGAGCCAAAGGAGCGCCGGCGTCACCCGCGGATCCTGATCGCGCAGGCGCTGGGTGAGCTGCACGACGAACGCCGGTGGTATCTCGCGCACCGAGATCTGATAGCGCGCGAGCACCGTGGGATCGGCCGCCTGGCCATTGACGCCGAGCAGCCGGTCCGCGAGGGCATCGGCCTCCTGGCGCGCAATGCGTCCGCTCACAATGCGCTGCGCGGCGCGGCGCATGTTCTCGACGAGCACCACGCGCAACGTAATCGCCACCGCCCACAGCTCTCCGATCGTCAGCGGCTGTACGGTCTGATAAGCGCGCACAAAGCGCCGCAAAACTTCCGGATCGAAGCGGCTGTCGGTGTGCGCCACATACGCCCAAGCGACCGTGAACACGCGCGGATAGCCGGCAAAGGGTCCGTCCGGAAATTTCGGCAGCTCGCGATAAAACCCCGGCGGCAGATCGACGCGAATCTCGCGGATCTGCTCCTCGATCACGTGATAGTTGTCGAGCAGCCACTCGGCAGCCGGCGTAATCGGCCGTCCGGCGGACACCGCGCTGGCAATGTCGCGATACGCCGCCAGCAGGACGCGCGCATTCGTACGCAGTCGCGCGGTTAGCGAGCGCCCGCGCATGCGCTTCTCGCTTACCGGCTGCGCTGCGGCCAAAGAGCGCGCGTGCTGTTCGAGCCGCTCTACGCTGAAGAGCTCCGCGCGCAGCAGCTCTTCGCTGTTCCACGGCGATCCCCGTGACGGCGCGTCAAATTCAAAAAGCATGGGCTCGGCCGATGAAGCCTACGCCGCCGGGCGGCCAGGTTCCCAAGGCTGCAGCACGCGCAAGGTCAGGATAGATGGCGAGACAAAATGCACGGCAATTCCATCGGTTCACGCGTTCTCCCATAACTGCAGGGCAAACGCACGAGCACCGTCAAAAGTTTTCGCGAAGCTTGAAATTCAATGGCCAAGCCAAGGTTCACGCTAGCGTGCGGCAGTTGGCCCTTTCATTTAGCGGTGGCTACCATGCCGCGAAAAATCAAAGGGATTCTATCGCATGAAGGTGCGACGCGGCGCGCTACCGCAGCATTCACATGTGAGCGCGTTTGAACGCCATGCGGCCAGCCGATCTCTCGCGCCGCTGCTGCTAAAGGGCGATGCGCGTGCGGTGCTCGCTGCCTTGCCGTCGCGATCGATCGATTGCGCAATGACCTCACCACCGTACTGGGGCAAGCGCGAATACGCTCACGAGGGCATCGGCCTTGAGAGCGATTACCGCGCCTTTGTGCGCCACCTCGCCGCCGTATTCCTCGAGGTCAAACGGGTCCTGAAACCGCAAGGTTCTTTGTGGCTCAACATGGGCGACAGCTACGCGAAGAAGGCGCTGCTCGGCATCCCGTGGCGCCTGGCGCTCGAGCTCATGGACACGCAAGGCTGGATCCTGCGCAACAGCGTGATCTGGAACAAGGTCAAGAGCGGCATGGATACGAGCGCCGATCGGCTCGGCAACGTGCACGAAACCGTATTTCATTTCGTGCAGCAGAGGCGCGGTTACTACTACGATGCGCGCGCGCTACGCACGAAGGCGCGCCAGGCACGCGTAGTGAATGGCGCCATCATATCGGCCACGGGCGTTTCGGGGGTGCGCTATCAACGGCAAATTGAGCTGTCGACGGCACTTTCGCCGCCGGAAAAGCAGGCCGCGCGTGCCGCGCTCGCCGCGATGCTCGGTGAGCTGCGCGCCGGGACGCTCGCGGATTTTCGCATGATCATCCGCGCTCAGCAGCGCATCACGCATTCAAGTAGCGAGCGCCTCTCCGGCCGTGCGAAGGAGCTGCGTGCCAAGGGATTCTACTTTCTGCGCTACCATCGCGACGGCAGCAAGCCGACGGACGTGTGGAATATCCTGCCGGAGGACACGCAGCGGCGCCGACTGCATTTCGCGGCCTATCCGCTCGATCTTTGCCTGATCCCTATCCTTGCGACCTGCCCGCCCGGCGGAGTTGTGCTCGATCCGTTCTGTGGTACCGGCACGACGCTCCTGGCAGCCCAGCGCCTCGGCCGCCGGTCGGTCGGCATCGACATTGCGGGCGCTTATCTGGCGCTTGCAAAGAAACGCTGCAGCGTGCGCGCGCGCTAACCTTCCGTGGCAAGAAGATCGCCGAACTCGGCAGTGCCGTGCGATGTAGTGGGCGACAAATGGACAGCGTGGCACGACCTTGACGCGCGCGGCGCGCGCAAGTTCGAGCGCACCGCGAGTGAGCTGCGAGCGCACGCCCTTGCCTCCAAACTCCGGCGGGACTTTGGCATGCAGAAGTGTCAACGCCTGCGCGCTGCGCCGCGCTGTTGTCGTGCGCGGGGTTTGTCATGGCCTCGGGTGTATCGCTATCGCATCGCCGTCAGAATTGGGCGCCAAAAGCGTGCGCCAAGTCTCAGCTTCGCGCGCTGGTAGCGCCGTGCCGCTCCGCCGTGATCAAAAGAATGCTAAAGATTGTCGCTGCAATACCACGATCAAATGTGAAGTTCAAAATGCAGCTACGCGATTCTGCGTGCCTGTTAGACTTTGTGACCGCTTTAGCGGCCCGCAACAAATCCATCGTGCAATCTAGAAACCCATGATGAGCATCCGCTTGTTGGCGATTGGTGCGTTGGCTGTGCTCGCAGCCACGTCGGCCTCCTCCGCAGTTTCGCCGCTGCAGCTGAAGAGTCCCAAGCCAAATGCGGCTCCCGGCAGCGCGCATCTTTACGTTGTGGGCACACGCAGCGCCCAGCAGGTTCGCGGGTCTAACGCCAAGCTCGACTCGGTACTTGCCGATCTTGTGCGCCACGCCGGGCGCGCCCGTCCGGAGCACATGCTTGCCGATTTGCACTCGCTCAGTCCCGCGGCGCGCTTCGCCCAACATGGCGCCGGCGCGACTCCTTTGGTCGCCATCGATGCAACCACCCGCGGCAGTCCCAAACAACTTCAGGCAGCACTCGTAGCGCTTGGGCTGGAACACGCGGCGAGCTTCTCCAATGATGTCGGTGGCTGGCTGCCGATCGATCAGCTCCAAGCTGCCGCCGCACGCGCCGAGGTAGTCTTCCTGCGCGCCGCGATGCCGCGCACCCGCGCGGGTGCAGTCCAGACTCAGGGAGACTTTGCGCAGCGCAGTGACGTACTGCGCGCCAACTATGCGCTGTCGGGCGCCGGCGTCACCGTCGGCGTGTTGTCTGACAGCTTCAATTGCTATGCGGTCTATGAGGCCAACGGCGTTCCGGCTTCTGGTCAGGGCGGGTACGCGCAAAATGGCTTCACGGCCGATTACGCCACCGACGTTTCTACCGGCGATCTTCCCGCGAACGTACATGTCCTGGAAGACGCCAACTGCATGGTTTATGGAGCTCCTGAGCAGTTGCCCTTCTCCGACGAAGGCCGCGCGATACTACAGATCGTGCACGACGTCGCCCCAAACGCAGCGCTCGCGTTTCGCACCGCGGATAACAGCGAAGCCGACTTCGCCACCGGCATCGGTGCACTCGCCACCGCCGGTGCGACCGTCATTGCGGACGATGTGGGATATTTTGATGAGCCGTTCTTCCAGGACGGCATCGTCGCGGAGGCCATCGATTCGGTATGGGCGCAGGGCGTGGCCTATTTCTCCGCGGCCGGCAACAATGGCTCGCTCGCGTATGAGAATACCTCGCCGCAGTTCACTACCCTGCAGAACAGTGGCAACAACGCGGGTGAATTGCTGCTGAACTTCGATTCCTCGGGCAACACCAATACGACGAACCTAGCGGTGACGATACCGGGCATGCCGCCCGGGGATTTCGTGGCCATCGTTGTGCAGTGGGACCAGCCGTATGTCACTGGCGCGCCCAATAGCGGCGGCGCGACCAGCAGTCTTGATGTGTGCGTCACAGGCAGCGGCAGCGACCAGATTCTCAACTACGACGGCTTTGCGCAGAGCTGCACCCTTGCGAATACGCTGGGCGTGGATCCGTACCAGATCATGATCATCGCCAATCCGGCGAACTCCGGCGCCACGACGAGCCAGGAGAACATCAATATTACCGTCGGTCTAGCCAATGGCACGACCGCGCCCCACCGCATTGTGGTAGCGGTCGAGGACGATGGTCTCGGCAGCACCATTACCAATTTTCCGACCAACAGCCCGACATTGCAGGGCCACCCGGGTGCTGCCGGCGCGGCGGCCGTGGGTGCGGCGTTCTATTTCCGGACGCCGCGCTGTGGCACGAGTCCGGCGGCGCTTGAGGGCTTCACGTCCCTGG
>Ga0302324_100022070_pt1 | contig 12388 bp, 10 predicted proteins | sample Palsa_T0_1_FD_201949 | JGI IMG/M metagenome (GOLD analysis project Ga0302324, IMG submission 201949) | Peat permafrost microbial communities from Stordalen Mire near Abisko, Sweden - Palsa_T0_1 | ecosystem: Environmental > Terrestrial > Soil > Palsa > Peat permafrost | place: Sweden: Abisko...
CCACCGCCGACGCGCTGCAGCGCGCGATGCTGCCTTCAGCGCTGCCGCTGCTGCCCGACATTCGCTTCTCGGCGTCGTACTCCGCGGCGTCGGAGTCGCAGCGCGTCGGCGGCGACTTCTACGACGCGTTCGAGCTGCCCGACGGCCGGGTCGCGCTGACGATCGGCGACGTGACGGGGCACGGCTTGGAAGCCGCCGTCATCATGGGCGAGATCCGCCAGGCGCTGCGCGCCGCCTCGTTCGAGTCGGCCGACCCGTCGGCGATCCTCGACCGCGCGAGCCGCCTGCTGATCGCCAGCGGCCGCAGCGTCTTCGTCACCGCGATCGTCGGCGTGCTCGATCCGGTGACCGGCCGCTTCGCCTACGCGACCGCGGGGCATCCGCCGCCGCTCGTCGACGACGGTCACGAGCTGCGCCGGCTGCCCGGCGCCGGACTGCCGATCGGTCTGCGCGACGAGCAGGGCGTCGACTTCGCGCTGCGCCTGCACGCGCCGTGCACGCTGGTGATGTTCACCGACGGACTGATGGAGTTCGCGCGCGATCTCGACGCCGGCGAGCAGCGCATCGAGGATGCGATCCGCAACCTGGCGCGCGAGGACATCGACCATCTCGCCGCGGCGCTGATGAAGGAAGTGCTCGGCGACGACGAGCCGACCGACGACATCGCCATCCTGACGGTGACGGTCGAGCGCTTCGCCGCCGACCTGCCTGGCGACGAGCGCGAATGGCGCTTCATGAGCGACGACGCTCGAACCGGCGCCGCCGCGCGCCGCGAGATCGGCGCGCTGGTCACGGACTGGACGGGACGCGCGGACGTGGCCTACACCAGCGAGCTCGCCTTCGGCGAGCTGGTCGCCAATGCGGTGCGCTACGCACCCGGTCCGGTGAGAGTCATCGCTTCGACCGAGGGTGACGGCAGCGCGTCGCTGGTCGTCGAGGACACCGGCGAAGGGTTCACCCACGCTGAACGCGAGTTCGATCCCTACGCCGAGACAGGCCGCGGCCTGGGCCTCGTGCGCGCCGTCGCCGACGACGTGAAGATCGAACCGATGATCCGTGGCGGCACCCGCGTCACCGTCACCTTCGCCGGCAAACCCGCACTCGTCTCCGGGGTCTGATTCGCGCCGATGTCCAAGACGAACGTAGCCGCAGCAACCTCGTGTGTGCTCGTTCTCTGCACTGCGTCGCTTGCGAGCGCGAACGCGGTGTCGACGCCTTCCGCCGTTCCTGCGGCCTCGTCGCAAGTGCAGTCGACGCTGGCCGTCAAGGTGACTTGCGATAAGGGAAACCCTCCGTCCCGGGACCCGACCGTTTCGCTACTTGCGACGAACGAAGCAACGACACCCATTCCGATTCGCGTGTGGCCGATCTTTACCATCGTCGACCTGACGCTGAAAGACGCAGCTGGAAATACGGTGCAAAAGGGGAGCCTGATCAGCGGGACCTATTCGCTCATGCCCGACTATATCGTCAAACCGGGACGTTCTCTTCAGCTGAGCGACTGGATCATCAACATGGACAAACCTCGCACCACGCATTTCCCGCTCTCGTATTTTGGATATCACGATCTCGCCGCTGGGACCTACGTCGTTACCGCGTCCGCGATGATGGAGGCCTTCAAGGGGACGCCGAGCCAGTGCACGTTGATCGTGCCGTAATGACGAGTCGCCTGTAATCGCGAAGTCTGTATCGAGCGCGGGCCCGTAAGCCCGGGGAGGACACCGGGGGTGGGGTGTGGTATCGTCCGCCTGCGATGGTGGCGAAGCGAGAGACGAAGAGTGGTTTGAGCGCGGCGAGCAAGGTTGACGTTCTGAACCGGCTCAAGACCGTGCGCGGCATGACGGACGGGATCCATAAGATGGTCGACGAGGACGTGTACTGCATGCAGGTCCTCAAGCAGATCTCCGCAGCGCGCGCCAGCCTCGACCGCGTCGCGCGGATTCTGCTGCAGAACCACGTCGCAACGTGCTTCGTCGCGCAGGTCAAGGCCGGCGAGACCGACGGCGCGGTGTCCGAGCTGATGGAGACTCTCAACTTTCAGCGCGAGCTGATCTGATGTTGCTGTCGAAGATCGGTGAGGCGCTGTTGATCGCGCTCGGAATGTTCTGGCAGGTCGGTTGGAGCCTGGTGCTGGGGTTCGCGCTGTCGGGGCTGGTGCAGGCCGTGGTCTCGAAGGAGCAGATGCAGCGCGTGCTGGGGCGTGACGGCATCCGCGAGATCGCGCTCGCGACGGGCTTCGGCGCGGCGAGCTCGAGTTGTTCGTATGCGGCGGCGGCGATGAGCAAGACGCTGTTCAAGAAGGGTGCGGCGCTGGTGCCGAGCCTCGCGTTCCTGTTCTCGTCGACCAACCTGGTGATCGAGCTCGGGATCATCCTGTGGCTGCTGATGGGCTGGCAGTTCACCGCGGCGGAGTGGATCGGTGGGCTGGTCCTCATCGCGATCATGACCGTGCTGGTGAAGCTGACCTATCCCAAGGCGCTGGTCGAGCAGGCGCGCGCGCACCTCGATGAGGTCAGCGGTCACGAGCACGGCTCGATGGAAGCCGACGGCGGAACGATCGCGCAGCGGCTGCGCGATCCCGACGTTCGCATCGCGGTCGCGCAGAACGCCGCGATGGACGTGTCGATGCTCTGGAAGGATCTGCTGGGCGGGTTCCTCATCGCCGGCGTGCTCGCCGCGTTCGTCCCCGACGGCGCGTGGCAGACGCTCTTCCTGCACGGCGCCGCGCCCGGCGTCCAGCTGGTCGGCAACGCGCTGGTCGGACCGCTCATCGCGATGATCACCTTCGTCTGCTCGATCGGGAATGTGCCGATGGCGGCGATCCTGTGGGCGAGCGGCATCTCGTTCGGCGGCGTGCTCGCGTTTCTGTACGCCGATCTGATCGTGCTGCCGCTGCTCGACATCTACCGCAAGTACTACGGCTGGCGGATGATGCTCTACATCTTCGGCGTGTTCTTCGCGACGATGGTGCTGTCGGCGATCCTGATGGACCTCGCGTTCTCGGCGCTGCACGCGGTGCCCGCGCCGAACCCGAACGTGCGCCACGATCTCACCTCGTTCTCGCTGAACTACACCTTCTGGCTCAACCTCGGCTTCGGCGCACTCGCGCTGTATCTATGGCGGCTCAACCGCGCGCATCCGATGGAGCACGCGTGCCACGCGCCGGCGGTCAGTCCTCGCGGCGCATGACGGGCAGGACGACGCTCGCGCGAGTGCGGCCGTCGGCCTCGCGCGCGACGTGGATGCGCCCGGTGAAAGCGCTGATCAGCGCATAGGCGTGATGGGTCGCCTCGGAGCGCGGATCGTCGGCTGAGAACGGCCACGAGCGCAAGCGGTCGCTGCGATCGACCACGACCAGCGCGCGATCGTCCCAGCGAAAAGCGACCCGGATCGTTCCCGGCGCGTGTCGCGCGCAGTTGCCGACCAGCTCGCCGAACACCGCCTCGGCCGCGTCGAAGTCGCTGGCCGGATCGCCGTAGAACTCGAGGTAGTCTCGGAACGCGTGGCGCAGGCGCGCGGCATCCTTGGCCTGCGCGGCGACGAGCGACCAACCCGCTTCGTCGTCCTCCAGCACGAGGTGTCCGCGGCCGGGCGCATGGTTCGGCCGGTCCAGGAACGTCGTCATGCCGTTGTCCTCCGTCGTGCTGAAATATCCGGCAGCGCGGGCGCGATCCCTTCGTGCCGTTATCCTCGTGCGAGAGGTCGGCCTCGGCTTGCGCCGTAGCGATGGCAGGGCATGCCAAGGAAGCCGGCGCGATGATTCGCGCCGCGGTCGCGTTCGGCGCCGCGCTGCTGGTCCTGTTCATCGCGATCCCGCTCGCGACGTTGTACGCGCACCTGTCGCCGGCCCGATTCGGCGCGCTGATCGCCTCGCCCGACGCGCTCTCTGCGCTGCGCATCTCGCTCGCCACCACCGCGGCCTCGTTGGCGCTGACGCTGCTGCTCGGGACGCCGCTCGCGTACGCGCTCGCTCGTGGGCGGTTCGCCGGCCGCGAGGTGGTCGATGCGGTGGTCGACCTGCCGATCGTCGTGCCGCCGGCGGTGGCCGGGCTCGCGCTGTTGTTCGCGTTCGGGAAGTACGGCCTGGCGGGGCCGTTGCTCGACCGGCTGCACGTGCAGCTCGCATTCACGACCGCGGCGGTGGTGCTGGCGCAACTGTTCGTCGGCGCTCCGTTCTACGTGCGCGCGGCGCGGTCGGGCTTCGCCTCGGTCGAGCGCGTGTACGAAGAGGCATCCGCGACGCTGGGAATGGGTCCGCTGCGCACGTTCGCGCACATCACCGTGCGGCTGGCGATGCCGTCGCTGGCCGGCGGCGCCGTGCTGGCTTGGGCGCGCGCGCTGGGCGAGTTCGGCGCGACGATCATGTTCGCCGGCAACCTGCCGGGCGTCACGCAGACGTTGCCGCTGGCAGTCTATCTGGGCCTGGAGAACGGTGACGTCGACTTGGCCGCCGCGCTGGCGGTCGTGCTCGTCACGATCGCGCTGGCGATCGTCGTGCTCGCCCGTCTGCTCGAACGGCGCAGCGCATGATCGAGCTGAGCGTCACCAAGACGTTACGCGAGTTCACCTTCGACGTCGAGCTGCGGTTCGAATCGGGCGTCACGCTGCTGGTCGGGCCGAGCGGGGCGGGAAAGTCGACCCTGCTGCGCATCGTCGCCGGCTTGGTTCGGCCCGATTCCGGCCGGGTCGCATTGGCCGGCCGCGTTCTGCACGACGGCCGCACCGACGTGCCGGCGTTCCGCCGCGACGTCGCGTACCTCTTCCAAGACTACGCGCTGTTTCCGCATCTCGACGTGCTCGACAACGTCGCGTACGGCTTGGCCGCGCGCGGCGCGCGCCGCCCGGCGCGACGCCGCGTCGCGGCCGCGTGGCTGGACCGGTTGGGCGTCGCGGCGCTGGCGAACGCGCGGCCGAGCGCGCTGTCGGGCGGCGAACGCCAGCGCGTGGCGCTCGCGCGGGCGCTGGCGTGGAATCCGCGCGCGGTGCTGCTCGACGAGCCCTTCGCGGCGCTCGACGAGGCGACGCGCGCGCACGTGCGCGACGAGGTGCGCGCGACCCTGGCGGCGCTCGACGTCCCGGTCGTCCTGGTGACGCACGACGAGTCGGACGCGCGCGCATTCGGCGGCCCGATGGTGCGACTCGAACGGGGCCGCGTCGTCGGGGAAAAAGAGAGCGGCGCCGTCCACCAGTAATAGGTGCGAACGGCGCCGCAACTCTCGAGGGCGTGCTGCGACGTCTTGCTGAAGGCCCCTCGGCAGCGCCCGTACCCCCTGCCGCCCCGACCTAAACCTGGAGGACGTTTGCGACTCTGTACCTTTCGTTCGAACGGCGAAGCCAAGCTCGGCGCCGAGAGCCCGCGCGGGATCGTCGACCTGCGCGCCGTCGACGCCGGACTGCCCGCCACGCTGCTCGAGCTGCTCGCGCTCGGCGACTCGGGACTCGACCGAGCGCGCCGCGCCCTCGAGGCGGCGCGCGACGCGCACGCCCGGCCACGCGACGCCGTGGAGCTGCTCCCGCCGGTTCCGAACCCGGCCAAGATCGTCTGCATCGGGCTGAACTACCGCGATCACGCCGCCGAAGTGAAGATGGAGCTGCCGCAGTACGTGACCGCGTTTGCGAAATGGCCCAACACGCTGATCGGCGACGGTGCGCCGATCGTGATCCCGGCCGAATCGCATCGGGTCGACTACGAAGCGGAGCTGGCGTTCGTGATCGGCAAACGCGCGCACCACGTCGCCGAGTCCGACGCATACGGCGTGATCGCGGGCTACACGTGCTTCAACGACGTCAGCGTGCGCGACTATCAGATGCGCACGTCGCAGTGGACGCTGGGCAAGGTGTTCGACACCCACGGTCCGTGCGGTCCGTTCCTGGTGACCGTCGACGAGGTGCCCGACCCGCACGCGCTGCGCATCAGCTGCTCGATCGACGGCGAGATGCTGCAGGACTCCTCGACCTCGCAGCTCGTGTTCGGGATTCCGCGGCTGGTCGCCGACCTGAGCGCGGTGATGACGCTCGAGCCCGGCGACATCGTCGCGACCGGGACGCCGGCCGGCGTGGGCACGTCGCGGACGCCCAAGCGCTGGATCCTTCCGGGCGAACGCGTTCGGGTCGAGATCGAACGCGTCGGCCGGCTCGAGAACCCCGCGGTCGCTGCCGGTTCAGCGGTTGCTTGACCGGCGCCGCGCTGCCGTGCTAGGCTTCGCGAACATGGCGCGCCGCTATTCCGTCCTTCCGGTCTCGATTTTTATCGACGGGCATTGCCTGGCCGGATCGCCGTTCGCGTAGCGCAGAGAGACGACAGAGCGCAGACGAACGCCCCGGCCGAATCGGCCGGGGCGTTCGTGTTTCGCCAGTGAGGAGAAGCCCCGTGATGACCCGGACCGCGACCACCGTGTGGCTCGACGGCAAGCTGCTCGACGACGACCAGTTGCAGCTGCACGCCCTCACCCACGCCCTGCACTACGGCTCGTCGGTGTTCGAGGGGATTCGCGTCTACGCGACGCCGCAGGGTCCGTCCATCTTTCGCTTGCGCGAGCACGTCGACCGGCTGGTCGCCGGAGCCGCGGCATACGGTCTGGAGCTGGGCAGGGACGCCGACGCGCTGTCGGCCGCGATCGTCGAGACGGTGCGCGCGAGCGGACGCGATGCGGCCTACGTTCGGCCGCTGGCCTACTTCGGCGGCGAGACCGTCCGACTCAATCCCGGCCCGGAATGTCCGGTCCACCTCATGATCGCCGTTCTCCCGTTCGACGGGCTCGTGCCGGGCGGGAGCGGAGTCCCGTTGTTCCGCGCCACGGTCTCGCCGTTCATGAAGACGCCGTCGCGCGCGCTGCCGTCGACGGTAAAAGCCGGCGGGCACTACACGAACTCGATCCGCGCGCTGGCCGACGCGCAGGCGCGCGGCTTCGACGAGGCCCTGCTGCTCAACGACCGCGGCGACGTCGCCGAAGGCTCGGGCGAGAACCTGTTCAACGTGCGCGACGGCGTGCTGATCACCAATGACGCCGACGCCGACATCCTGCCGGGGATCACGCGCGCCAGCGTCCTCGCGCTGGCCCGCGAAGCCGGCATCACCAGCCGCGTGCGCCCGCTCACCGTCGACGATCTCGCCGCCTGCGAAGAGGCGTTCTTCACCGGCACCGCCGCCGAGGTCGTGCCGATCGTCCGCATCGACGACCGCGATTTCGGCGCCGAAGGTCCGCTCACCGAACGCCTGCGCACCACCTACACCGACGTCGTGCGCGCCCGCCGCTCCGCCCCCGGCCCTTGGCTCACGCCGGTCTAAGCGACAATGACGAAGTAAGGAACCAACGGCCGCAGGTGTCCTAGAACCTGCCAAGGTACGACGCGGCATGTTTGGGGCTCGTGCTTGTGTTGCGTTCGCGCTGGTGTGCGCGCTGCTGCCGGGCGTTCCCCGGCCGGTTGCGGCGGATGCGCTCGCTCCGCTCGACTACAAGGCATACGACGGTTGGAATGCGATTCGCACTCCGAAGCTGTCGGACGACGGCAGGTACTTCGGGTACGCGCTCACACCGGAGGACGGCGACCCGACGCTCGTCGTGCGCGATCTCGACGGCGCGCGCGAGGTTCGCGCCGAGCGCGGAACGGCGCCCGCGTTCGTGCGCGCCGGTGCGCTGACGAATGTCATTTACACGCACGTCGCCGCGAAGAAGGACGTCGACGCGGCGAAGAAGGCGAAGAAGGCGGACAAAGATCTTCCGAAAAACGGCGCCGGCATCCTGAGCCTCGGTACGCCGGAAGCGACGCCCACCGTCATACCCAACATCAAGTCGATCTTCGTCGCGAAGAACGGCGGCGCGACGATCGCGTACCGCGAGGAGCCCTCGCCCGCGCCGAGCGGATCGCCCGCGTCGGCGGCGAGCGCGTCGCCCGTCGCGAACGCGAGCCCGAGCGCGCCGCCCAAGGGCGAGCCGTCACCGCAGATCGCGGCGCAAACCTCGCCGTCGCCGGGCGCGAGCGCGTCGCCGCCGTCCTCGCTGTCGCCGTCGCCCGCGCCCAAGGCGGACAAGACGAAGGACACCGGCGCGCGCCTATTCGTGAACGATCTCCAGCGCGCCAAGGTGACGACGATTCCCGACGCGACGGACGTTGCGATCTCGGACGACGACCGCTTCATCGCGTATGCGACCGAGACGAAGAACGGCAAGGGGGACGGCCTGCACGTGTACGACGTCGCGAGCGGCGCGACGACGACCGTGCTGTCGGGCGAGGGACGCTATCGCGACATCGCGATCGCGCGCGATGGTTCATCGCTCGCATTCTTGAGCGACGTCGCGACGTACAAGGACGACGTGCCCCACGACGCTGCGTACGTCGTCGACCTGCGCGCGCCCAAGCTCGCCGCGGCGAAGGTCGTCGACACCGACACCGCGGGGCTCGAGCCGGGGACGGCGCCGAATGCAAACGGCACGCTGCGCTGGTCGCGCGATGGTCGTCGCGTGTACCTCGGAACGGCCGCCGCGCCGACGCCGATGCCGTCGGGAACGCCGGATCCGATGGGTGTCGACGTCTGGTCGTGGCGCGACGACGTCCTGCAGTCGCAGCAGAAAGTCGAAGCCGACGCGGAGCGCAAGCGCACGTACCTGGCCGCGTACGATGTCGGGACGAGACGTTTCGCACAGCTCGGCTCGCCGGCCATGCGCGACGTGGCGATCCCCGCCGCGGGCGACGTCGCGCTGGGCCGAGACGATCGCGCCTACCGCCGCGCGACGTCGTGGCTGGGCGAAAGCTACGCCGACGTGTACGCAGTGTCGCTCGAGGACGGCCGCCGCCGCCTGCTCGCCAAACGCGCGTCGTCTGCGACGCTGTCGCCTGACGGTCGCTACGCGCTCGCCTGGGACGAGCGCGCGCGGCGCTGGTTCGCGACGCGCACGAGCGACGGTCGCCGCGTCGAGCTTGGTGCGCGGGCGAACGTCGCGTGGTACGACGTCGACGACGATCACCCCGAGCAGCCCCAGTCGTACGGGAGTGCGGGCTGGTTCGACGGCGACCGCGGCGTCCTGCTCTACGACCAGTACGACGTGTGGTCGGCCGACCCGGACACGGGCGAGACGACGAATCTCACCCGCGGAGAAGGCCGGCGCACGCGCACCGTGTACAGCCCCCTGCGCACCGATCCCGACGCCGTCGCATACGCGGTCGACCAACCGCTGCTGCTCGGCGTGCTCGACACGCGCGATTATTCCCACGGCTTCGCGCGCATCGAGCCCCGTGGCGGCATTCCCCGCGTGCTGTTCAAGGCACCCGAGATCGTCAACGGCACGGCGTTCGGGGCCAACGAGTTCGAGCGCGGACAGTTGCACGACCTGACGTACCCTCCGCTGGTCGCGAAGCAGGCCGACCGCGTGCTGTTCCAGCGCGAGAGCTTCCGCACGTACCGCGACTTCTGGTCGACGGACTCCTCGTTCGCACACCCCGCGCGCGTGACCGATGCGAACCCGCAGCAGGCAAAGTACCGCTGGGGCACCGAGCGCCTGATCAACTATCGCACCGCGGACGGCACGCCGATGCGCGCAGTGATGCTCGTCCCGGACGGCGCGAGGCCCGACCGCCGCTCGCCGATGCTCGTGTACTTCTACGAGACGTGGTCGGAGGATCTGCACTCGTACTACTCGCCGGCTCCGGGCACGAGCCCGAACTTCGCGCGCTACGTCTCGAACGGCTACGTCGTGCTCTTCCCCGACGTTTACTACCGGCCGGGCTATCCCGGCCAGAGCGCGCTGCGCTGCATCCTGCCCGCGGTCGACGCCGCGGTGCGCACCGGCTACGTCGATTCCACCCGCGTCGGGATCGCGGGCCACTCGTGGGCCGCGTACCAGATCAACTACATGATCACCAAGACGCACCGCTTCCGTGCCGCGGAAGCCGGGGCGGCCGTCGACGACATGATCAGCGCATACGGCGGGATTCGTCTGGGCAGCGGCTTCGTGCGCGAGTCGCAGTACGAGCACACGCAGTCGCGCATCGGCGCAACGCCGTGGGACCGTCCCGACCTCTACCTCGAGAACTCAGGGCTGTTCGGCATCAAGAACGTGACGACGCCGTATCTGACGATCCACAATCCGGCCGACGACGCGGTGCCGCAGTTCCAAGGCATCGAGTACGTCACGGCGATGCGCCGGCTCGGCAAGGAGGCGTATCTCTTCGCGTTTGACGGTGAGTTCCACAACCTGCACGGCCGCGAGCAGCAGAAGTACTGGACCGTGCACCTCGACGAATGGTTCGATCACTGGCTCAAGGGCACGCCGCGCCCGGCATGGATGAACGGCGTCGACTACCTGCACCGGGGTGAGCGCGACGTGCACCCGCTTTACGGCGAACCGAACTGACGCACGTGCGGGCGGCCGCCGGTGGAATGCTGGCGCTGGTGTTACTCGCGGGCTGCGCGCACGCACCCGAGCCGGCCGGGAACACGCTGCGGCTGGCGATCGTCAGCGAGCCGCGCAGCATGGTGCCGATGCTCTCGCAGGGGATCCAGGACAACGAGATCGACCGGCTGGTCTACGATCCGCTCATCGCGTGCGACAAAGCGGGACAGCCGGTGCCGGCGCTGGCCGCCGTCGTTCCGTCGCGCGCGAACGGCGGCATCTCGGCCGACGGCTTGACCATCACCTACCGCTTGCGCCGCGGTGTGCGCTGGCACGATGGAACGCCGTTCACCGCGGCCGACGTCGTCGCGTCGTACCGGGCGGTGATGGATCCGCGCAGCATCGTGCAGTCGCGCCACGGTTACGACGTCGTGGCCGGCGTCGCGACGCCCGATCCCTATACCGTGCGCTTTCGGCTCAAGCGGCCCTTCGCGCCGTTCGTCGGCACGATCTTCGCCGAGAGCGACGCGCCATACTATCTCGCGCCCGCGCATCTGCTGCGGGTAGGGACGCTCGCGCAGTCGCCGCTGGGTTCCGCGCCGGTCGGCACGGGTCCGTACCGCCTGGTGCGCTGGGCGCGCGGCGACCGCATGGAGTTTGCCGCGAACGACGCGTACTGGAACGGCAAGCCGGCGATCGCGCGCATCGTGCTGCGGTTCATACCGGACGAGAACTCGCAGCTCGTCGCGCTGCGCACGGGCGAGATCGACGGCATCCTGGTGATCTCGGCCAACGCCGCGGCGGCTGCGCGCACGATCCCGCACGTGCGCGTGGCGCGCTCCGCGCTCAACGCCTACTGGGGCGTCATGATGAACACGGCTCGCGGCCCGACCGCCGACGTGCGCGTGCGCCGCGCGCTCGCAGCCGCAATCGACGCGCGCGCGTTTCGCGACAACGTGACGCACGGCTTCTACGGGCGTGCGATCGCGGATCTGCCGACCGTGCTGTGGGCGGCCGATCCATCGCTGCGGCCGATCGCGTACGATCCCGCCCGCGCGCGCGACCTGCTGGCCCAGGCCGGTTATGGTCCGCACCATCCGCTCGCGCTCGACCTCGCGATCCTGCAGACGTCGCAGACCCATCGCCTCGAGGCTGTCGTCGTGCAGGACGAGCTGCGCCGGCTCGGCGTCGAGGTCCGCGTGCACGCCTACCTGCCCAACGTGTACGACTCGCCCGCGTCCGAGGGCGGGATCCTGCCCGGCGGCCGCTACGATCTCGCACTCTACGGCTGGTACGCCGGCATGGACCCGGACAACAGCGGTCAGTTCACCTGCGATCAGCGACCACCCAATGGTTACAACCACTCGTTCTATTGCAGCGCCGCGATGGATGCCGCGCAGCGCGACGCGCTGCGTTTCTCCGACGAGGGTGCGCGCAAGCGGGCCTACGCGCGAATCGAAGCGCTGCTGCTGCGCGACGTCCCGATCGTGGTTCTCGCCTCGCCGGTCGCGCTGGCGGCGCTGCGCGAAGGGGTCGGCGGGTTCTCGCCGACCCTCGTGACGCAAGGTGCGAACGCGCAGCGTTGGACGCTGCGTTCGTAATTCGTAAAGCGAGCGGATAAGCGAGGAGGCCTAGCGGGCCGGCTCCGCCGCGGCTCGAACACCCCATCATGAACCGGCGCTGGTCCGTTGCTCTGCTCGCCCTGGTCCTCGGCTCCGCGCCGCTGTCGCACGCTCTTGCCGCCGGCGCCCCCGTGCCCGCAGCCAGCGCAACGCCCGCGCCGCAGTCGGCCGTAACGCCGCCTCCTTCGCCGGCGCCCGGCCCGACGATGGGCGCCACGCCGCCGGCCGAGCCGTCGACCGCTCCTCAGGCCGGGCCGATCCGCCCGGCCGCCAGCACGTTACCAGGGCTGCTGCCGTTCTCGCTGACGCCGGCGCCGGCGCAGTCGTACGCGACCTTCGTGAAGTCGGCGACGCAGCAGCCCGGCGTCATCGACCTCGTGCGCAAGGACGACGAGCTGTTCTTCGATCTGCGACCCGAGAATTTCGACAGGACCT
>Ga0302324_100022071_pt1 | contig 12386 bp, 13 predicted proteins | sample Palsa_T0_1_FD_201949 | JGI IMG/M metagenome (GOLD analysis project Ga0302324, IMG submission 201949) | Peat permafrost microbial communities from Stordalen Mire near Abisko, Sweden - Palsa_T0_1 | ecosystem: Environmental > Terrestrial > Soil > Palsa > Peat permafrost | place: Sweden: Abisko...
CCCACGGTCTCCTGCCGCGTCTCGTGCAGCTCGGTGAGATGGTCGACCGACGTCGGCTCGTAGTGGTTGTAGTGGTACACGTGCAACCCAGGGTGACGCGCGCGGCGTTCGGTGATGAAGTCGATCAGCTCCTCGAACGCCCGCTTCTCACCCGCCCGGTCATACGCCCAGATCTGCGTGTACCGGGGGAGTCCCGCCTCGTCGGCCTCGGCCACCTCGACGACCCCGAACAGGTACTGCAGCCCGAACTCCCGGCCGTCCTCGGAGTAGTACCGGGCGCCCTCGATATCGAAGAACAGGTCCCCGCCGTCCGGTTCCGGCAGCGCCAGCAGCCCGCGGTTGGCCACCAGCTCGCCGTCGCCGTCGCCGTCGCCGTCGCCGTCGCCGTCGCCGTCGCGTTCGGGCGCCAGCAGCTCGTACCGGATGACCCCCTCGTCCTGGCTGGCCACCTGCAGCCGGGCCTGCCGCTGGGAGCGTTCCAGGGAATCAGGGCTGACCCGGTCCAGCCGCGGCAGGCCGTCCAGCCCGGCGAACCCGCGCCGGGTCGAGGTCCCGGCGTCCTTCAACGCCCGCCGCTGCCCGGCCGGCATCCCGGCCACCAGCGACAGGTCATCGTCGGCCCGCCTGCGGTCACGGCACGCATCCCGCCACCGGCAGATCGCACAGTGCTCGACCGGCTCCGGGTACACCTCAGCCGCCGGGTCTGACCCCATGACCCCGCTGGACCCAATGACCCCGATGGCCGCCTCAAGCAGCCGCCGCGTCTGCCGCTCATAGGCCGCATAGTCGTTCACCTTGAACGAGGCGAGCTCCCCGTTGCCCAGCGCCAGGTGCATCCACCGCGGCTGCACCCCCTGCAGGCCGGCCAGCAGGTGCGAGTAGAACGCGGTCTGCAGCACCGCCCGGGCCTTCGTCGACCGGGCCAGCTTGGCGTCGACCACCTCATAGCCGCCCGGCCGCGGCTCCCCGTCCGGCGAGGGCAGCAGCTCCGCCCGCACCAGGAAATCCGGCCGCCCGAACAGCCCCGCCCCGAGTCCGTCCCCGCCCCCGGTCAGCGTCCCCTGAAAGATCACCCCAGCCCCGCCCCGGATGGCCTCCGCCGTGGCCCCGGCCGCGGCCCGAAAATCCGCCGCCGCGCCCCGAAAATCCGCCGCCGCGCCCCGAAAATCCGCCGCCGCGCCCCGAAAATCCGCCGCCGCGCTGACGTCCACGACGTCCAGCCCGTCCGCGCGGAACCGCTCGAGCACCCCCCGCTCGTGCACCTCCCCGCGCCGGACCAGCTCGGCGAACCCGACGTCGTACTCCCGCGGCGGCCGCAGCTCCCCTCGCGCCCTCAGCAAATCCAGCTGCGTCAGCCGCTGGCAGGCCAGGAAATTGGCCACATCGCTGGCCGCCAGCCTGACCCGCCCCCCAATAATCTTCATCTAGATCCCTAAACGATCGCCGGTACCACCCGCCGGACTACTTCCCCGCCAACCGCCCATTGTCGTCCTGGTAGCGCGCCGCCGCACCGACACTCCAGCACTCGACCCGGGGACGCGCATATCGAGGACAGCGCGCATACCGAGGACGGAGTTGCCGTCGCGATCCCTCCTCCGTCCGTGCCCGGCTGATGGCTCAGCGCCGATGTGGATGATGATTCATCTGCTCGCTATTGTCCGGTCACGTCGCCTTCGGTCAGCTTGTGCATGATCTCGCCATGCCCTTTCCTACCGGTGGTTCACGCAGGTCCGAAGAGCGCTCGGCTGCCTTCGGGCCGGACCAGCACGAGCTTCTTGCCCAGCAGGCCGCTGGTAAGCCCCATAACGGGGTGGGGGTGCTTTTCGGTGTTTGCCGCGGGCAAACAGTGGCTGGTCGTGTCGGTGAGAACTGAGGCGTCGTGACGCGGCCGGAACGCCGGACGCGGCTGGCCGCGATGACGGCGCTGACCTTCATCGGCCTGAGCGTGGCGATCTTGGTGGGCGTGGGGGCTGCCGGTCCCTCGGCCGCCACGGTACGGGTCTACCGGGCTGGCGGGTGGCCGCCGTGGTTCGCTTCCTTGCACCTGAGTGACCTGACGGTGACCGCCGCGTTGTGGGCCTCACTGCTCCTCGGCGCCGCCGGTGTCGCGGCCGGGCTGGCCGCGGTCCGGCGGGGCTGGCGCCCGCCGGTGCGCTGGCTGGTCACCGGCGCGGTGGTGGCGGTCATCGCGCTGGCCGTGGTGCCGGCGGTCGGGTCCACGGACATGCTGGACTACGCGGCGTACGGCCGGATCGCGGTCCTGCACCACAGCCCGTACGTCATGACGCCGGAACAGCTGCGGCTAGCCCACGATCCGGTGGGACTGCTGGCGCCGTGGTTCTGGCAGAACGTTCCCTCTGTTTACGGGCCGCTGGCCACCGCGACCGAGTGGGCGGCGTCGGAACTGGGCGGCCGCTCGGCGACGGTGACCATCTTCTGGCTGAAGGCGTGGAACGGCGTGGCCTTCCTCGCGGTCGTGTTCGCGTTGGACTGGCTGACCCGGGGGCGGCCGGCGATGCGGGTCCGGGCGCATGTGCTGTGGTCGGTGAACCCGCTGATGCTGTGGGCGGTGATGGCGGGAGGTCATGTCGACGGGCTGGCCGTCGGGCTCGCGGTGCTGGCGCTGGCCGTCCTGGGCCGTCCGGTGGTGCTGGCCCGCGTACCGGGTCGGAGCGGCTTGGTCCGCGCGGCCGGTTCCGGGGTGCTGCTGGGCGCCGCGACTGCGGTCAAGGCACCGTTCGTGCTGTTCGGTGCTGGTTTGGCCTGGGTGGCGCGGGGGTCGCCGCGGACCCTGGCGGCGGCGGCCGCTGGCGGCGCGGCGGTGCTGGCGGCGGGCTACCTGGCGGCTGGCCGCAGCGCGGTCACCGACACGGTCAACCGCGGCCACGGTGCCGCCGGTGACAACCTCTGGCAGTTGATCTACCGCCTGTTCGGCTTCGGGCCGCCGTTCCGGCATCTCACGGTGCTCGCGGCGCTGGCGTTCGTCGCGCTCGCCGTGCTGGTCATCCGCCGCCCGCCGCCCGGCGCACTGGACCTGCCGGTGATCTGGCCGGCGCTGGCTGTCATTTTGGCGTGGACCTTTACCTCGCCGCTGCAGCGGCCGTGGTTCGACGTGATGATTTACCTGCCGCTGGTGTTCTTGCCGCCGTCCCGGCTTGACTGGGTGGTCCTGGGCCGCAGCGTGGCGGGCGGCATCGCCTACATCCCGGGCGTCATCGTGGGGCGCTTGCATCCCGCCTGGCTGCAAGCGGATTACCCCACGGTGGTCAGATATGTGGCGTCGAGTGGCCGGCTGCTCGCGCTTGCCGCCCTGATCATGCTCTGCTTTTACCGGCGGATGGAACCGCCGGACGCCCTCGGGTGAAGCCGTCAGCCAGCCGATGCAGGCCACCCTTCAGCACGTCGGCGCCCTTGATGACATCAGGCCACATCTAGCTGCTGACCAGCCCTAGCACCGTGTTAGCCACGTCGCCGAGCGACATGGTGGTCCGGATCTCGTGATCGGCCGCTGGCTCGACCGGGTCGATCGGGAGCGGTCGCGGTGACGGCGACCCGGTGGATGAGATTTGCCATGGGCAGGCGGTGCCGGGCTTCGTCTTGCAGGTCGGCGAGCAGCGCGTCGCCGCGGGGATCACCGAGGTCCAGGGCGACCCGGTAGACGCGGGTCCACAGGTCGTGCCACTCGGGCCGGGCCGTCACCTCGATGTCGGCGAAGCCCGCGCCGCGCAGTAGCGGTGGCCAGTTGACGCGCATTCTGCCCGGCAACCGGGCGTCGTCTGGGACCTTCGGCTGCCAGTTGGTCAGCACCAGCCGCCGGCCGGGCCTAAGGATCCGGCGTGCCTCGCCGGCGGCTGCGGCCGGATCGGCGGCGAAATGGAAGGCGTCGACGGACACCGCGGCGTCGGCGCTGGCGTGCGGAAGCCCGGTACGGGTGAGATCGCCGACGGCGAACCGGGCCCGGTCGGCCAGCCCGAAAAGGGCCGCCCGGTGCGCGGCATGATCTACCGCGACGGGTGAGAAATCCACGCCTATCAGGGAAGCATCCGTCTCCCGCGCGAGCCATAGCCCGGGCCCCCCGCGTCCGCATCCCAGATCGACGAGGGCCTGTCCAGGCGAGAGGTCCAGGGCCTGTGCCACGTGGTGAAGCAGGCCCGCCGAGACAAAGGAGAACGGCTCGATCTGGGGCGGCAGCTCAGCCGCGGCCAGCTCCCAGACTCGGCGAACCCCGGGAGATGCAGCTGCTGCCGAGAAGGCCTGGTCGAAGTCGGCGGCCGTCGGCGCGGCCGGGCCGGCCGGAAGCGAGAGATCGTCGTGGTCCACGGGCACGGTTCATATTTAAGGTGAGGTTTTCCGGTTAGCAAGATCCGGCGACCGTTCTGGTCTTCCGCTCATTAGCCGAACGGAGTCCTCCGTGACTGAGTACCGTGCCTCACTCGACGCCGCCGTCGGCTTCAGCAACGGCGGTGACCTGACCGTTCACGGATTCCGGGTAGATCTCCCGTCTCCCGACGCCGGCGAGGCCGAGATCGCCGCGCTGTTCCTCGCCTCGCTCGGCCTGCTGATGACCGATTCGGTCGAGCTCAGCAACACCCGCGTCTTCGCCGAAGCACACAAGGGAACGCGGGGCGGCCCCTCAGATCACCGCTCGGCCCCGGCGACCACGACCGGGCGGCTCGTCGAGCTCAGCCATGTCATCCGGGCCGGCCTGACCACCTACCCAGGGCTTCCCGGACCGGTCATCACGCCGTATCAGACCAGGCAAGCATCACGTCAGCACTACGCTCCGGGCACCGAGTTCGCGATCGACAAGCTCACCCTGGTCGGCAATACCGGCACCTACCTCGACGCCCCCTATCACCGCTATCCCGACGGTGCCGACCTCAGCGCCATCAGCCTGGAGCAGGCCGTCGACCTGCCAGCCGTGATCGTGCGGGTGGCCGGCGCCCCGCAGCACGGGATCGACGTCGGCGCGCTAGCCGCCCTGGATGTCCACGGCACCGCCGTCCTGCTCCACACCGGCGACGACGCCCGGTTCGGCACGCCGGCCTACGCAGAAAACCGGCACTTCCTCACCCAGGCCGGCGCCACCTGGCTTGTCGACCACGGGGCGGCACTCGTCGGCATCGACGCGCTCAACATCGACGACACCGCCGACGCCAAACGACCCGCGCACTCGCTGTTGCTCGCCGCTGGCATCCCCATCGTCGAGCACCTGACCGGCCTCAGCCAGCTACCGCCTACCGGCGCCCGCTTCACGGCCGTGCCCCTGCGCATCGAAGCAACCGGCACCTTTCCGGTGCGTGCCTTCGCGCGCCTACCCGAGTGAGCCGCCCTCTTCCCGTCGCCGCCCGGACCGCCGACACGATGGACCGTTGGGCCGGCCACAGCCGGCCCGGGGTTCCACCGTGCCGGCGAGATCAAATAATTGCGTGTCACGCATTATTTGCGTGATACGCAAATCGTTGTTACGCTCATGCCATGAACGGCCCGGTCAGGCCGTCATCGCGAAAGGAAGCCGTCCCATGTTGTTCCTGATCAACCACCGCTACCCGGTCCTCGGCGCCGTCCTCAGCGCTATCTCCAACGTCGTCTTCCTTGCCCTCGGCCTCGCCGAGCACTCGGCGCTGCTGATCGTGATGAGCGCCCCGTTCCTGGCCCTGTCGATCGTCCAGTTCACCTACCGCCGCCGGCATCACGCCCCGCAGGCCCGTCCATGACATCGCCACCACCGGCACTCATGGACCTGCCGGCCCGACGCCGCGACCAGCAGAAGGAGCAGACCCGCCTCGACCTCGCCCTGGCCGCATTCGAGCTAGCCAGAGAACACGGACTGGCCAGCGTGCGGGTTCCCCAGATCGCGGCGGCGACCGGTGTTTCGCCCCGGACCTTCAACAACTACTTCGCCAGCAAGGAAGCGGCGATCGTCTGGCCGACCACCCGGCGGGCGGCCCGGCTGGCGGCCAACCTGGACGGCCGCCCGGCGGAAGAGCCGCTCGCGGACGCTCTCGCCGCGGCCGTGGCCAGCATGTACGACCAGGACGAGATGGATGGCCTGCCCTCGGGCTGGCTCCGCGACTTCCGGGCCCTGGTCGCCAAGGAGCCGGCGTTGCACGGCGAGTACCTCAAAGCAGCCGCCGCCGTCGAGGCAGCCCTGGCCGGCGCCATCGCCCGGCGCACCGGCGCCGAAGAGGACCAGCTGGAACCCCAGGTCCTGGCCGCGGTGGTGGCCGGAGCGGAACGGGCCGCTGTCCGGTACTGGGTCCGCCAGGCCAACGCATCCTCAACGGTCACCGATGTCGTTCGCATCGCCGTCGGCATGGCGGTCCGAGGCATGGCAGGCGACTCATGAACGTCATACGGATCACGAACGGCCTGGTCAGCTCGTCCGCGTCTGGTCCGTGAGGGTGCGGCCGACGAAGAAATCCGACCGGTTGCTTGCGTTTGCGTTCAAGCGCTTGAGGTGTGGCAGGCTGCCTGCATGACAGCTTTCACCATCCAGGACGTGTCGCGGCGCAGCGGGTTGAGCGAGCCGACGCTGCGCTATTACGAGCAGGTCGGGCTGGTCGGCCCGGTCGACCGCGACGAGAACAGCGGGCATCGCCGCTACCACGACGAGGACCTGCACACGCTCGAGGCGCCGGCCTGCCTGCGCGCGGTCGGCGTGGGCATCGAGGACATGCGTACCTACCAGGCCAACCGCAGCCGCGGACGGGAGGCGGCGGCCGAGCAGCGCGATCTGCTGCTACGCCATGCCGAGCGCATCGAGGCCGAGATCGTCGCCCGGCAGGCGAGACTCGGCTACCTGCGCGCGAAGGCGGCGATGTGGGACGCCCGCGACCGCGGCGATGCCGCCGCGGAGGCCGAGGCGTGGCCGGAAGTCAGAGCTGCGGCCGGCCGCATGGGGGTGCAGTGATGAGCCCGGTCCTGGTCACCGGCGGGTCCGGTTACGTGGGCACGCAGCTGGTCGCCGCGCTGCTACGCGCCGGGAGCCAGGTGCGCACCACGGTGCGCTCGAAGGACCGGGAGGCCGACCTGCGCGCGGCGGTGCGCCGCGGCGGTGCCGACGACGCCGACCTGGAGCTCGTCATCGCGGACCTGTCGGCCGATGACGGCTGGAAAGCCGCTATGGCCGGCTGCGAGGAGGTCCACCACGTCGCCTCGCCCATCCCGTACGTCCAGCCCGAGGATCCCGACGATCTGATCGTTCCCGCCCGCGAGGGCGCGCTGCGGGTGCTGCGGGCCGCGCGCGACGCGGGGGCCCGGCGCGTCGTGCTGACCTCGTCGTTCGTGGCGATCGGCTACACCCCCAAGCCGGGCGCCGAGTTCACCGAAGACGACTGGACCGATCCCGACACGCCGGGCCTGGCGCCCTACCCGCGCTCCAAGGTGATCGCCGAACGAGCCGCGTGGGACCTGATGCAGCACGAGGGCGGCGACACCGAACTCGTCGTCGTCAACCCGACGTTCATCCTCGGGCCCACCCTCACGACCGACCTGCGCTCCTCGATGCAGCTCATCAAGGCGATGCTCGATGGGAGGATGAGCGTCGCCCCCCGAGCCCGGATGGGCGTTGTGGACGTGCGTGACGTGGCCGACCTGCACATCCGCGCCATGGCCGGGCCCGACGCCGCGGGCAAGCGCTTCATCGGCGTCGCCGACGACCCGACGACGAGCTTCGTCGAGGTGGCCGACGTCCTGCGCCGCCGGCTCGGCCCGCTGGCCGCACGCGTGCCCACCCAGGAGGGGCCGGGGGAGGACCGCCCGCGTCCGATCATCCACAACGACCGGGCCCGCAGCGAGCTCGGCTGGCGTCCGCGCCCCGTCGAGACGACGATCGTGGATTCGGCCGAGAGCCTGCGTGACCTCGGCCTGCTCGAGGCCCACGGATGACAGGGCCTGCTCGAGGCCCACTGATGACAGGGCCTGCTCGAGGCCCACGGATGACAGCGGCGTTTCCTCTCCGGCCTGAAGACCGGGGTCTGCACACCGCCATCACGGGATAAGCACGATCTTGCCCAGGGCGGCCTCCGGCCGCGAAACCTAAGGGACCTGAAGGGACCGCCGCGTCCCGTGGGACCAATGTGACGCGCAGCCAGCCGACCCGATGTCACATTGGTGCGCCTCCTACCGCCCCACTGTCACATCGGGTCGGCGTAGCTGCCTGGGGGCTGGCGAGCAGACGGGACAGGAACTCGTCGATCGCTCCGGTCCCGGCCAGCATGGCCGCGTCAGGTGAGTCCGAGCGGGCGACGAACAGCGCGATCTCGTCGATCGCGGCCAGGACGACGTGGGAGAACACCTCAACCAGCTCGGGAGCCAGCCCTCCCTGGTCGGCGATCGCCGCGATGGCTCCTTTGATCAGCCCGAGGGCGTGGCGCTCCTCCAGGGCCCGCCAGCGCTGCCACCCGAGCGCCAGTTCGAGCGCCTCATCCTCTCGCTCCGCCCCGACGACCTGCTCGCCGCCGAACCCCAGCTCGCCCAGCTGACCGTGCCCACCCTGATCGCCTGGGCCACCCATGACGTGTTCTTCGACCTGTCCTGGGCCTACTGGCTCAAGAACCTGATCCCCGGCGCCAGCCAGGTCATCGAGATCGACGGCCACCTGTTCTTCCCAGAAGAACGCCCCGGCGATCTCATCGACGCGCTGCGAAAGTACTGGGACCGGTGAACGCCTTCGGGGCGGATCACGTGCTGCTGGCGATGCCCAGGAAAACAACCATCGCCCGGTTGAGCCGAAGGACGCTGGCGTCATCAAGCACGCCGACCTTCGTGCCGAGCCTGGAGCGGCCCACGGTGGTGACCTTGTCCACCATGATCCGGCTGGGTCCGTCCAGGCCGTTGTGCTGGTCCGGCTCGATCAGCAGCCGGAACAGCGGAGCATCCGTCGGGTCGGCGGTGAACGGGCATAGCGTGACCGAGTCGGTATCGAAGTGATCATCTTGGATGATCACCGCAGGCCGCGGTTTGCCGGTGTAGTCGGCACCGCCCGAGACCGTCCAGATCTCGGCTCGCCTCACGGCTCTGGCCACTCCGATATCGAATCCGTGAAGGCCTGGTCATCATCGGCAGCATCGCTGACGGCCACCGCACGCGATTGCCGGTGCGCCTCCGCGGCGAAGCCCTCGGCGTTAACATCCGGTACCCAGATCTGCACCGGCCGCAGGCCCTGCGCGCGCAGTCGCTCCCGGTGCGCACGGACGCGCCGCCGCGAGTCAGTGTCGGCCATCCACGACCTCCTTCGTTACATGTAACGATACCGGCGGCTAGATGTTCCTTCAAATTCACCGCAGGCGATACCTTCGACGCCGTGATCCTCGCTGACACCTCGGCCTGGGTCGAATACGACGGGGCCCACCAGGAGCACGGTCGATCTTCGTCTGCGGGATCTGATCGCGGCCGACGGCCCGATCGCGGTCACCGAGCCGGTCATCAAGGAGGTGCTGGCCCGGGCGCGCAACGATGCCAGGGAAGCGGACCTGCGCCGCCTGCTGCTGCGGTTCCATTCCGCACCCGGGCGGAGGAACCGGTCTCAGTCGCCGGCGAGTTCGTCGGTGGCGGTTCGACCGGCGTGAGCGGTCCGGCGCAGGAAGTCGGCGAGCAGGTCGAGTTCGGCATCGCTGTATTCGGCGCAGATCTGGTCCACTGACGTGTTCATCCCCGAGTAGAGGTGCAGCAGTTCGGAGTTGCGGTCGCGTAGCGCCCGGATGAGGACGGCGCGGCGGTCGGAGGTGCCGCGGTCGCGAGCCACCCAGCCGCCGCGTTCGAGCCGGTCGATGATGCCGGTCATGGTGGCCGGGTGCAGCCCGGCGCGTCGTGCCAGGGCGCTCGGGCTGAGCGGGCCGTTCCGGCTGATGAGATCAAGGCAATCCAGGTCGACGTCCTTGAGCTCAACGCGGGCGCCAACGTGATGGTTGAGCAGGGACAGCTGGATGCTCAGCTCGCGCAGCGCCTCCTTGATGGCCGCGCTCAGCCGCCGTCTGCGCCGCGCCGAGTCGGCGTCCTCAGATGATACGGAATTCATATGATATGATCCTAATGTCTTCTGGAATACAGAAGAAACGATACCCCGGAAGGGCTGCCCTTGCCCAGGAAAGGGCTGACCAGGCCATGGAGCGCCAGATGAGACTCACGATCTTCGCCGCGACCGGCGGCATCGGTCGGCAGATCCTCGAGCAGGCCGTCAATGCGGGTCACGACGTCACCGCGGTCGTCCGCCACCCCGAGAAACTGCCCGGCGAGCTGTCCGGCCAGGTACGCGTCGTCTCAGCCGACCTAGCGGCCCCGGACCCGGCCACCCTCACCTCCGCGGTCCAGGGAGCCGACGGCGTGCTCTCCGGCCTGGGACCGCGATCGAAGGCCGAGGCCGGAATCTCCGCCCGGGGCACCCAGGCCATCGCCGCGGCGATGAAGGCCGCCGGGGCGCGACGCATCGTCGTCGTCAGCGCCGCGCCCATCGGGACCGTGCCCTCGCCCGGCAGGCCGAACCCGCCCAAGCACGACCCGGGCGACGGGTTCATCATGCAGCACTTGCTCAACCCGCTGATCAAGGCCGCGCTGCGCAAGCACTACGCCGATCTCGCGCTGATGGAAGACATCCTCCGCGACAGCGACCTGGACTGGACTGCCGTCCGACCGCCGCGGCTGACCGACAAGCCGCTGACCGGCACCTACCGGACGGCCCACGGGCAAAACCTCCGGCGCGGTCTCGTCATTTCACGTGCAGACGTCGCCCACTACATGCTCCGCGCCGTCGGACAACCCGAGACGATCAAACAAGCCATCGGCATCGCCAACTAGAGCCTCTCTCACAGGGTGATGACCACCTTCCTGGCCGAGACCCCGCGGTGTTCGCAGGCATCAGTGTCGTTCCTCCGCTGTCTGGTAAGCCCTGTCCTCGATTACGTACTCGCCGCCGCAGGCCAGCGCCAGCGAGGGTCCGAAGAGTGCGGCCGGGGTGAAGGCGCCTGGCCGGCCCTCACACGCGAGCAGGCGGCGGGCGATCTCGGCGGGCACCGCACCGGTGAAGACCTGCGCGTCGCCGACGCGCAGCCAGCCCTCGCCGATGGCGCCGTCGGCCCACTCAACCCGGGCATGGCCCCAGGAGTACGGACGAGGCCGTGCGCGGGCCTTGAGCTTGACCCCGGCGAGCCGGCTCTTGGCGAAGTTCCGCACCGGCCCGGCGGTCAGCAGCGCGCCCGCCAGCGGCAGTACCGCGCGAGCGACCGGCGAGGACGGCGTCTCGCTCGACGCGGCGACCACGGACGGCGCTCCGCTGGCCCGCTGCGCCGCCACGAGCTCACCGAGCGGGATGCTCGCCGTGGTGACCTGCGCGCCGTCCGGCAGGGTGAGGCGCGTCACCTCGCCGCCGATCCGCGCCGCCACGAGACGCCCGCCGGAATAGCGGCGCCCCTGATAACGGCCGCCGCCCTCGACACCGGGCAGGCCGTCGAGGATGGTGCCGGCCAGCGCCTCGCCGATGACCCCAGCCTCGGTCTCAAGCGACGGGATCATGTCCACCCGGACCCGCGCGGGCGCTGGCCGGCCCTGGCATAGCTTGACGACGACGCTCTCGCTGGCCGTCACTCCGAATCCGGCACCGGTCACCACGGTGCGGCCGGCGTCGGCCGCCGCCGCGTTCAGGCCGAGGGTCGCGAGCACCGCGGCCACGTCGTTGGCCAGGTCGATGTAGTCGCTTCCCGGCAGGCACGCCCGCACGATCGGGACCGCCGTCATCGTGAAGGGGCCGATCGTGTTGATGACCACGGCTGGCCGCTGCCGCCGGATCTCGGCCGTGATCGATTCGACCGACCCCGCGATCACGGTCCGGCCATTGTCGGCTCGCGCGGCGGCATCTCTCAGCCGGCCGGCGTCCCGCCCGACCAGCACCGGCGACACGCCCCTGCTCAGCAGCTCCGCCGCGATCGCGCGGCCGCTGCGGCCGGTGCCGCCCAGTATCCAGACTTCGCTCTCCATTATCCAGCTCCACTCGGCTAACGCTTCCCGCCCAACGACGACATCGCGTGTCATCACGCTACATCATGATGACACGCGATGTCATCACCTATACTGAGGACGTGAGCAGATGGCAGCCCGACGCGCGACAGCGCCTCGAACGCGCGGCCATCGAGCTGTTCGCTACGCAGGGATTCGCCGCCACGACAGTGCCGCAGATCACCGCCAGGGCCGGCCTCACGACGCGGACCTTTTTCCGGCACTTCGCCGACAAACGCGAAGTGCTCTTCGGCGGCGAAGAGATTCCCGAATTCGCCGCGCGAATCATGGCGGACGCACCCGCGTCGCTGGATCCGATAACGCTGATCACCGCCGGCCTGCAAACCGTCGCCGAGACCCGCTTCGCCGGCCGGCGGGACGAATTTCGCCAGCGA
>Ga0302324_100022073_pt1 | contig 12386 bp, 7 predicted proteins | sample Palsa_T0_1_FD_201949 | JGI IMG/M metagenome (GOLD analysis project Ga0302324, IMG submission 201949) | Peat permafrost microbial communities from Stordalen Mire near Abisko, Sweden - Palsa_T0_1 | ecosystem: Environmental > Terrestrial > Soil > Palsa > Peat permafrost | place: Sweden: Abisko...
CCAGAGTGCGCTGCAGGCTGGTGCTGACCTCTTCCTCATAGAACTCCGCAACGCTGGTGAGCATCGCGGAAAGCGCGCCCGAGGCCTCGCCGACCTCGATCATCTCGAGGGCGAGTTCGGGAACCAGGCGCGTTTCCGCGAGGCTCTGATGCAAGTTTCGCCCTTCCTTGACGCGATCGGCCGCGGCTTCCACCGAGGTGGACATGAGCCGGCTGTTAATGGCCGCGGCAGAAGTGTGCAGGGCGGCGACCAGCGGCGTACCGCCGGCCAGCAGCGTTGAAAGAGTGCGAACAAACTGAGCAACCTGCGCTTTCAGCCAAACCTGGCCAAACACCGGTACGCGCGGCTTGAAGCGGTCTATCGCCAGGGCGCCGCGATCGGATCGCGTCCAGAGAAAAATCGCAATCGCAGCAACGACGACTGCCGCCAGCAGGATCAGGAAGTAGCTGCGCAACGGAGTAGCCACGGAAAGCAGAATGCGGGTGGGAGCAGGCAGCGGAACGCCCAATTGGCCGTAGAGATCCGCAAACTGGGGCATCGCATACGTGACCACGTAAGTAACTACCAGGAAAGCCACCGCAACGAGCACCGCGGGATAGATCAACGCGGTGATCAAGCGGCTGCGGAAGCCGGTGCTGACGCGCAGATACGAAATGTACTGCTCGAGAACGCCGGTGAGATTGCCGCTGCGTTCGCCCGCGGCGATCACGGTCACGTAGACCGGAGGAAACGAACCCTGCGCGGAGAGGGCTTCGGAAAGGAGAGCACCTTCGCGCACGCGCTGGCGGACGTCTCCGAGAATGGGGCGCAGCCGGGGAGATGCGGCGCGTTCGGCGAGCAGGTCGAGCGCCTTCAAGATGGGCAGTCCCGCTTTGACCAGCGTGTTGAACTGCTGGTTGAAAACGAGAAAATCGTCCGGGCGGATGGATCGATCGTTCCGGCCCTTGGTGAGCTGGGCGATGATATCCAGGTTGGTGCGGACGGAGAAAACGTAGAACCCGCGCTCGGCAAGTTTTTGGCGCGCTTCGCCCTCGGACTGGGCCGATTCAACCTGCTGGAGGATTCGGCCGGAGGGGTCTCCGACTTTGCAAACAAATTCGGCCATAGGTGGCGATTGGGCGACGGGCGCGAGCCCGTCAAATCACGAAGTCTAGCATACCCTTTTAGCGGCAATACGGGAGCCGGGAAAACAGTCCGTTACTAGGATGTGACAACACCAGAAAGGCTGTATGAGGTGGTGAAACATATCGGGCCGTGAAGCAGCGGCGAGAGACCTTCGTGGCTTCGCTCATTTTGAAACGAGCTTAACGGATTGTTCCGGCCAGCGATTCTTCGTCGACAATGGCAACGCCGGGCGGTGGCTCGAAGTGGAATTGCGACTCCGGCACGGTGACGTTTTCCTGCCAGTTACCGAAACGAAATTCGGTCGTGGCGTTGCCGGCCTCGCGAATCAAGACGCGGACCAGGAAGCCTTGCGGATCGATCTCGAGAAGAACGTCGCGGATGGTCTCGCTTTCCGGGCTCGCTCTTGGCACGCAGCGGAGGACGGAGTCCGCCGGCGCAGGATGGTATCCGCCGGGTGCCGAAGCAGGCGCTGAAGCGGCGTCCACTGGCTCAATGCTGCGGCACAGCTTGGAGATGTCCGCCTTCCCTGCCAGCAGGGCCAACGGCGTGCGCCAATCGGAGCTTTGAGAGAGTTTGGCGCGGCTGGCGGTGTGGTCGGCGGGGACGTAGAACCACACGTTTGTGCCATCGACCAGGAACAGCTTTTTTTCAGGAGATTCGTAGTCCCAGCGCATGCGGCCGGGACGGGAAAAATAAACGGTGCCGGATTCGGCCGAGACGCCTCCGTGGCCGTCGGTGTAGCTCTCAAAGAACACCGCCTTTAGTGTGCCGGCGTGGTGGTATCGCTGCTCAAGCGCGTGCACCGTTTCCTGGACGGCAGAGGCCGCCGCAGAGGCAGCCATAGCCAGGACGGTAAGGACGGCGAAAAGGCGACGCATCGCGACCATCTTAACAGCAAGCACAGAGGCGCGCCGCGTGAGGGCGTGATAGATGCAACGGAGAAGACGCCGCGAAATTCTAATAATCCTTAGGAAACCCGGGGGCAGAATCTTGGCGGGGCACAGATGCTATCTGCGAACATGAATTCGGTGTCGCACTCAGCGACCCACACGACCCCTCCGATCCGAGGCACCCGGTGCGCGTTGAAATTGGTGAACCCGTGAGCCAGACGCTGGAAGCACCTGTAGCAACTTCCGCGTGCGGATGCGCGTGCTCCGCCGCGCAGGCGCAGCGATGGAAAACCCCGCTGATCGCCGCTCTTCTGGCTGTGTTTACGCTCACCTTGTACGCAGCGTCCCTGCGCAACGGATTCGTGGCGCTCGACGATCCCGTGTACATCACGGCGAATCCCCTGATTAAAAACGGCCTCGTGTGGACCAACGTGGTGGGTGCGTGGAATGCGATCATTACGGGCGAGTGGCATCCGTTGACGCTGATTTCGCACATGGCTGACGTGCAGATGTTCGGTACCAAGCCGGCCGGCCACCATTTTGTGAGCACCCTGTGGCACGCATTCAACGTTGTGCTCCTGTTTCTGCTGCTCAATGCGGCGACGCGGTTTAGGGGACGCAGCGCGGTGGTGGCGGGGCTGTTCGCGGCGTTCCCGCTCAACGTGGAAGCGGTAGCGTGGGCGGCGGAACGCAAATCGCTGCTTTCCACCGCGTTTCTCCTGCTGGCGATAGGCGCTTACGGGTGGTACGTGCGACGACCGGGAGTCCCTCGTTATCTGCTGGTGATGCTGTTCTTCGCACTCGGGCTGATGTCCAAGCCGATGATCATTACCCTGCCCTGCGCGCTGCTGCTGCTGGATTATTGGCCGCTAAGGCGCTTCGATCTGCCCGGGCCGCGGGCGAGAATAAACCCCGGCTGGGGACGCCGGTTTCTGAAACTGGCGGCCGAAAAAATTCCTCTTCTGCTTGTCTCCGCGGGCAGTTCGCTGATTGCAACCCATGCCATGAGGCGCTACGGAGCGGTGGTTTCGCTAGATTTCTACCCCTGGCAATGGCGGGTAAAAAACACGATCTTCTCCTACCTTCTTTATATCGGGAAGGGACTGTGGCCGACACACCTCGCCGTGTTTTATCCCTATCAGGGCTCCACGCTGCCGGTGTGGAAGGTGACGGCGGCGGGATTGGTTCTGCTGGGCATAACGGCGGCCGTCTGGCACTTCCGCGAAAAGCGATTTCTTGTTACGGGCTGGTTCTGGTATCTGGGAATTCTGGTTCCGGTGATTGGAATCGTTCAAGTGGGCCATCAGGGCCTTGCCGACCGATATGCTTACGTGCCGTTTATAGGCATCTTCGTGATGCTTGTGTGGCTGGTAAGCGAAATTGGAGAGTGGTTAAGCCTGTCTCGGGTGATGCTGTCCGCGCTTGCACTTGCGTTGATCGCCGGCTATGCCGTCACCACGTATGCGCAAATCGGCTATTGGCACGACTCCTACACACTGTGGGCCCACGCGGTAGAGGTAACGTCCCAGAACGCGTTCGCTGAAGAGAGCCTGGCCCAGATACTCACGGATAATGGACGGCCCGACCTGGCAGCACAGCACTTTGAAGCCGCCATCGGGTATCTGCCCCGGTGGCCGATGGCGCATTTTGATTACGCCAACCTCCTGCAGCAGCAGAGGCGCTTCCCGGACGCGCTCCGTGAGTACCGCCTCGCCCTGGCCTACGAGACGGAGCCCGATGAGGCCTGCGCATCGCATACCGACATGGGCGCAATCTTCATTCAGCTGAACCAACTCCCGGCCGCGGTTGCCGAGTTCAACGCCGCGGTCGCCGTCCGGCCCAAGAACTGGCTTCCCTACCTGAACCGGGGGCTCGTGGAGTACACGCGGGGTGACCTGGAAGCGGCAATCAAGGATTTCTCTCAATCGTTGCGACTGGAACCCACCCCGAAAGCCTATTTGTGGCAAGGAAAGGCCCTCGAAGATAAGGGATCGCTAACCGAAGCAGCGGGCGCTTATCAGAACGCCCTCCGCATGGAACCGGATCTGAATGAGGCGCAGGACCGACTGAGCGCCATCCGCACGGAGCTTCGTTAGGCCTGCTTTTTTTCCATTCCGAACCCTGAAAGCCTCACGCCTTACCACAGGCTGAGACGCCGGTGGGCGCCATCCTCCTCGAAACGGAGTCTCCCCCCGGTTGAGCGTTTCGGCCCCAACTGGAGCGAGCGGCGCGATCAAGAGCCACGGGATGGCATGTTTCCGAGGGTGGGCTGAGCGGCGGCAGGTGGCGCAACACCGGAAGACGCTGGACCCCACGATTTACCGACGGCCATGCAGGGCTGGAGAAGCAACTGCGTTGCTTGGGGGGAAGGCCGTAGCCGAAGATAAGCGGCCCGATTCTTGTGGGCCATAACGGAGTGTATGAGAGGTTGGTGATTGCCGTTAAGCAAAAAAAGAGGGGAGGAAGCAAGCTTCCTCCCCTCTCTCCTTCGATTGCGAATCGCTTACTGCAGGATGGTGGTATCCGTGCAGTTCGGCGAAGTCTGCTGCGGAGTACCTGCCGAGTTGAACCGGATCACGCCCGAACCGTCCGAGCAGAACCCGCGCTGGCCGGTGGTGCCGGTGGTGATCGGCGTGGCCGTAACCGTGTATCCGTCGGAGTAGCCGTAACCGCCCGAGCAGGAGCTCGAAGCGCTGGTCAGAATGGTCTGGCCGTGGTTGAGAGCGAAGTTATAGCCGCTCTTGGTTCCGCCCGTCAGCACGGAGTCAATCAAGTTTGCGTTCGTGCAGCTCACGCCGGACCCTGTGGTGGTTCCGACGGCGGCCAAGCTCGGTGGATAGCCATTGCCGTACGTCGAGTTATAGGTGATCGCGGCCGTATTCATCGTGCGGATGGAGCCGACGGCAGACGCTTCGTTGGCCGCCATGCGCGAGCGGAGCAGGTTCGGGATAGCGATAGCCGCGATGATCAGGATGATCGCCACGACGATCAGCAATTCGATAAGCGAAAAACCCTTCTGCTTCTTTCTCAGATTCATCTTCATGTTCTTCTCTCTCTCCTGGGAGCGATTGGCTCCGAATCTCTTGTAATCCCCGGCGGGGGATGCCCGGTAAGATGCAAGCCCACTACCAAGCCCGCGGGCATGGGTTAACAGTTAGGCACACTGAAGTATATAGCACGCTATCAAGGAGATGCACGGCGGCCACGGCGGTCCGTTTTCGGAGTTCGAAAACGGCACCAAGGTTCGCCCGAAAGGTTGACGTTTTTTGGCCGTCTGCATTGACAAACATAGATGAGAAAGCCGTCCTAAGTGTTTCCTTACGGAGCAGCAACGGTCGGCAAGTCCAACTGAGTTCACGGGTTGTTCCGTGCCGGCGTCGCGAGCATCGCGGAGTGACGATGGGCTTCAGCAGCCTGGGACAAGCGTCCCTGCGATTGATAAAGCTCAGCGAGAACCTGCCAGCGGCCTGCTGCGCCCGGCATCAGGTCGACGGCCTTCTGCTGGGCGGCGATAGCCAGATCGAGCTTGCCGAGCTTCCGGTAGGCTGCCGCAGTTCCCTCTGCGACGCGGGCGCTGAATTCCGGATCAGGATCTTTACCGGGTCCCCGAATGGGACTTCTCTTCGCGGCTTCCTCGAAGGCCCCCAGGGCATTCTGAGGCTCGTCCATCAATAAGTAGACTTTCCCCAAAGCGCGGTAGCGATCGTAATCGACCTGCGAGAGGGCGGCGGATTCGCGAAGAGCGTGGACGGCATCGGAATAGCGGCCTCCGGCCGCGTAAAGACTGGCGAGGGCATACCACGCGACATCGGTTGGCCGCAGGCGCACCGAGGCCTGATATTCCTGCTCGGCCTCGGCCCGTTGATTGTGGGCTTGCGCCAGTTGTCCGTGAAGAAGATGCAGATTGGGGTCATCCGCGAAGATGGCTTGTGCGTGGGACAAATCGTCTGCGGCCTCGGCATCGCGCGAGAGCAAATAGTGGATGGAAGCACGATTCATGAGGGACTGGAACAGTTCGGCGGAGGCGCGCCACGATGTGGCATCGAACGTGGCACCGGCGGAATCGGTCGGCACAGAGACCGGCGCTTTCTTGCAATCGATTGCCAGGCGGTGAGCCAGCGAAGCGTTCCCCGGAATGTTACGCACAAAGATAACCGCCACGTCGTCCAGGTAAACCGGCGACCAATCGCGGCTTTTGCAATCCGCCTGAAGCGGGAAATTGCCCAGTCCACCAAAGCGCGCGGCCGAAAAGATCACCGTCTGAATATTCCGTTCGGCGGCTTCCTGCCGCCACTCAGGCGAATCGAGAGGCAGACCTACGAGCGCGCGATGGCGGAAGAATAAGCCGCTCCCGAAGGGAATGAAACGCCCATCGAAATAATCGGGATATTCAGGGCCGAGACGCCACGTCAGATACCCGCCCAGGTTGTAATCGCCGAAGACATTCCCGGGCAGATGCTCCTTAAGAAGGAAGCCAGCGGCCCGTTCTGGAAACCACCAGGACTCGCCTGCACCGAACAACGCTATCTGACCGGACCAGAGGTAGTAGCGGTCGGTGATCAGGTCCGTGACGCGGATTCCGGCGAGCAAGGCCAGCAAGCCGGCAATCGCACAGCTCGCGCGGTAGGGGATAAACGCGCGTCGCGGAGCGCGGTCGATCGAAGCGGGGTCGCCGTCAGCAGATCGAGCGGGAACAGTATAGAAACGCAGTTCTCGCGAGAGGATGGTGCCCCCCACGATGCATACCAAGATCGCGAATAGCGCTTGGAGCCGGATGTGGGTCAGAGAGGCATAGGCTCCCCCCGCAAGAAGGATTGCCGGGCCGATTTCTTTGCGGCAGATAGTCGCCACAATGGCCAGAGCGGCCGCTGCGAGAAGCCACCAGTCGGCGCCCGCTGGATCGCGCACCGAAAATACTTGCCCCCAAACGGCGGATGAAAAATGGACACCGGACCACTCGCCGATAAAGTCCGTGTGCAGCTGAGACATCGCATTCTGCCGCCCGATTGCCTGGTAGATTCGCCATCCCCAAGGATTGAGCAGGGTCGCCGCAAAAGAAGCGAACAGCCACGGAAAAGCGCGGCGCATACTGTCGAGTGCGGCGGCACGCCGCGCGGCGAACGGCAAGTCGCAGAATTCGAGCATCAAATAGGCAGCGATAAGCGCCAACCCGGCAATGAAGCCGGTGTGTAGATTGACCCACGCGAGCATCAGCAACGGCAGCAGGAAGAGGCGCGCCCTGTGGCCTTGATAATGATTCCAGAGGATTGCCGTGAAGGCGGCGAAAAGGATCGTCGTGAAGAGCTCCGCGCGCGGAACCGTGCGAAAAGCGATTGCCGGAACAGCGACGATAGCGAGCGCTGCGCTTGTTCGAGTTCCCTGCCCTGCGAGGATTGCCACCGTTGCGAGACAAGCCAGAGCGCTGAGCCAGGAGAGCGCCGCGTATCCGCCGACAAGATAGAGCAGGTAGAAGATCACTCCCGAGAACGGAGGATACAGCCAGGAATTGCCGTGCGCCGTATAGGAGAAGACTTCCGTCGAGGGAATCAGGTGATGCTGGAGGATATAACGCCCGGTGGCCAGCTGCCAGCCCAGGTCAAAATCGGCAACGGTGCGCAGTCCCGCTAGAAAAGCGTAGGCGAGAGCGATCGCAACCAGGGATATGCGAAGAAAATCCACGGAAGGCGGCGGATCGTTCTTATCGGCACGCATTTCCCAAGGAGGCATCTCTTTTTATCCGGCTACGCAATCGAACTACACGCCATACTTTTTAGCGTAGTGGCGGAAGGAGCGGTAGGACATCTTGAGAAGATCGGCGGCGTGCGTGCGGACTCCGCCGCAGCGCTCCAGTGCAGCCAGCAGGTAAGAGCGTTCCAGTTTCTGGATGTAGGTTTCGAGGTCGAGACCCTCTTCGGGCAACGCCAGGGTGCCAGTGCCATTGGAGCCGTTTCCATTGGGAGAAGCCGAGGGCATGACTTCCTGGAAATGCGTCCGGATGCGATCGGGCAGTGCTTCCACTGTGATGCGGTCGCGCGCTTCCAAAGCCACGGCCCGCTCAATGGTATTTTCGAGTTCGCGGACGTTTCCCGGCCAGTCGTACACCTCCATGCGGCGCATCGCTTCGGGCTCGATGCCATCGATTTTCTTGCCCATGGATTTCGAGAAGCGCCCCAGGAATTCGCGGACCAGAAGCGAAATATCCTCGCGGCGTTCGCGCAGGGGCGGAAGGTGAATGGGGATGACGCTCAAGCGATAGAAAAGGTCCTCGCGGAAGCGGCCCTCGGCAATCTCTTTCTCCAGGTCTTTGTTGGTGGCGGTGATCACGCGGACGTCTACGTCGGATTCCTCGGTGCTGCCGATGGGGCGAACCTTCCTTTCCTGCAGCACGCGATAGAGCTTCACCTGCATGGTGACGCTCATGTTCCCGACTTCGTCCATGAAAAGAGTGCCGCCGTGCGCCGCCTGGAAGAGCCCATGGCGATTTTCGTTGGCCCCGGTGAAGGCTCCCTTCATGTAGCCGAAGAGCTCGGATTCCAGGAGTGTTTCCGGAAAGGCTCCGCAATTGATGGTGATAAAAGGATTTTTGGCGCGGGCGCTATTTTCATGAATAGCGCGCGCAACGAGTTCTTTGCCGGTTCCGCTTTCTCCGGTGATCAGCACGCGGCTGTTCTGCGGCGCGATATTCTCGATCAGATCGAAGATCGCGCGCATCTTCGCGCTGGTGCCGATGATGTGATCGAGCCCGGTGAGCCGGCGGAGTTCGCGCCGGAGATAACCCGCTTCCTTCTTCAGGGCGAGGCTATCGACGCACTGCTGAACCGCGGGGCGAAGCTCGTCGATGAGGCGGTCGCCTTTGACCACATAGCGATCGGCTCCGAAATTCACGGCGTCGATGGCCGTGTCGATGGTGGGGACGCCCGTCACCAGAATAAAGGTGGTGGCGGGCGACACTTCCTTGGAATAGCGCAGCAGTTCGACTCCATCCATGTCGGGCATGCAAATATCGGACACCACGATGTCGAACATCTGCGAAGCGAGGCGGCGCTTCGCCGCGTCTCCGCTGGTGGCCACTTCCACTTTGTGGCCTTGCTTGCGGAAACTGATTTCGAGCAATTCGCAGATGGATCGCTCGTCGTCGACAATTAACAGCTGAGCCATTCGAGTGCTACCCCTTCCCTGCTGGACGCGCCAATTCTGCGACGGCTACCGCTTCGGCTTCCCGCACCGCCGCGGGCCGCGAGGCCGGCCTCGCGGAAGCGGAAACAGACCGCGGCAACTCCACGATGAATTCGGCCCCGGTGCCTTTTTCGGTTTCGACGCGAATGAGGCCATGATGCGCCTGCAATATCTGATACACGATGGCGAGACCGAGCCCGATGCCGCCTACGAAACGCGATTGAAACGGCTCGAAAAGACGGGCGGCATCGCCTGCGTCCAGACCCATGCCGGTATCGCGCACGGAAAAACGCACCACCTCTTCGTCGTACGATAAAGCGACGGACAGAACTCCGCCCTCCGGCATCGCGCGCAGGGCGTTGTTGCAAAGGTTCCAGAAGACTTGCTTCAGGGCGTCACGATCGGCGTGAGCGCGGAGACGCTGCGGTGGAAAGTGCCGTTCGATCCGGTGTTTGCCGGCAGCACTCTTATCCCGCTCCATGAGCAAGAGCGTTTCTTCCACGAGGCTGGAGACATCCACGTCGGTGAACTTGTAGACTTTCTCGCGAGAATAATCGAGAAACTCCGTGATGATCTGATTCAAGCGCTGTGATTCACGGCTGACGATCTGTACCAGCCTCTTGTCGTCGTCTTCGAGGGGAGCGAGTCGCGCGAGCTCTTTGAGCGCCCCGGTCATCGCAGTGAGCGGTTGACGAATTTCATGGGCGATGGCAGCGGAGAGACGCCCGAGCGCAGCCATGCGCTCCTTGGTGACAACCTCGCGTTCCAAACGCTTCAGTTCCGTAAGGTCCTGGAAATTGAATACAAAGCCGCTGGCTTGATTCTGTGCCGAACGCAGCAGCGATATCGAGATCCCCAGAAAAAGGTTTTGGCCCGACGGCGTCCGGAACTCAAGTTCCTTGCGCAGCGCGCGCGGATTCCCTTTCGGATCCAGTTCCACCGGCCAGAAGCCGGGAAACATGTCTCGAACGTGGGCGCCATGAATCGAGCCCGAAGGCTGTCCGGTAATTTCCGCACCAGCACGATTCAGCAGAAGAGCACGCCCCTCAAGATCGGTGGTAAGGAGTCCGCCACGCATGGATTCGATAATGTTCTGGTTAAACGCCTGGAGGTCTTTAAGCTCTTCCCGTTTCTCCTCCAGTTCCACACCCTTGGCGCGAATGGTGCGGGTAAGCAGAGTCCCGAGGTAAGCAACCGCCAGGAATGCGAAAAGATTGATGGCGAGCCACGATTCAAGCGAGTGGGGCGCGGTGATGGAGTTGGCGGTTGGCGGGATCAGGCCGTAATAGGCCAGTTCGACCACGCATCCGAGAAGCACGAAACTGCCGCTGGCGACCAGAAAGGCGCCCCGGCCGGAGAAAAGAATGCTGCCCATCAGGATGGCCAGCAGGTAGAGCGAAATGAAATCGCTGTCCTGGGCGCCGGTCGCGTACACAACGCCCGTGATGATCACGATATCCAGGATCATCTGGAGTGGCGCCTGCCAGCGCGCCCGTGGAACCCAGCGATGCAGAATCGAATAGAGAACCGCCAGGGTGTACCACAAAACGATAATGGGAATCAGCGTGTGGAGCGGCGGCCGAACCACCGTCAACTGCCGGACGACTACGACCACCATCACGAGAAACGTGATGATCAAAAACCGCACGCGGCCAAGCCACGGCAGCCACTCGTTAGCAGTCGGCGTATTTTTCATAACGAAATAACGATTCCTTAGCCCCACTCAACCCTGCGGCCGGCACCCCGAAATGCCGCCGGCGCTTCGGATTTCGGGCAGGCGCGGCGAAAGTTCCCCGCCTGCATGCGAAGGCAGCCAGGCTCTAGTGACCTGCGAGTTTGTTAATCAGCGAGAACAGCGGCAAGTACATGGAAATTACGACGCCGCCGACAACCACGCCGAGAAACACGATCATGATCGGCTCGATGGCGGTCAGCATGTCTTTCACCGCCGCATCGACTTCGTCCTCGTAGAAGTCCGCGATCTTCTGGAGCATCGCGTCCATCGCGCCGGTCTGCTCGCCGACGCCAATCATCTGCGTAACCATGCCGGGGAATACATCCGTTTCCTTCAGGGGATCGACCAGCGAGCGGCCCGCCTCCACCGCTTTCCGCGTCTCGGAAATGGCTTTTTCCACTACGGCGTTTCCCGATGTGCGGGCGGTAATATCGAGGCCCTCGAGAATGGGGACGCCGCTTGAGATCAGCGTTCCCAGGGTTCGTGTGAAGCGCGCCACGGCAATTTTGCGCAGGACGTCGCCGACGACCGGGACCTTCAGCAGCAGGCCGTCGATCATCATCCGACCCTGCGGAGTGCCGTACCAGAACTTCGTCGCAATTCCGGCGCCGATGGCGAATACAAAAATCATCAGTCCGTAAATGCTTCCCACGAAGTTGCTGAGAGCGATTACGATGCGCGTCGGCAACGGCAGATCGACATCCAAGCCGTTGAACAGGGTCACGAAGATCGGAACGACCTTCCAAAGCAGCAGGGTGATCACCGCCGCCGCAATGCCGAGTACAGAAACGGGGTAAATCATGGCCGACTTCACGGCCCGTTTCAGCTTGACGTTCTTTTCGATGTAGCTCGCCAAGCGCTGCAGAATGGTGTCGAGAATACCGCCCGTCTCGCCCGCCTCCACCATGTTGTAGTAGAGCGGGTCGAAAACCTTCTCGTACTGCTTCATCGAAGTGGACAACGTGGCGCCGCCCTCGACCGATCCACGCACCCCGGTGAGGATCTTCTGAAAGGTCTTGTTCTCCTGCTGGCCCGCGAGAATCTCCAGGCACTGCACGAGAGGCAAGCCCGCGTCGATCATCACGGAGAACTGGCGCGTAAAGACGGCCAGCTCCTTCGCTTCGACGCCCGTGCCGAACGTGGGGATATTGAACTCCTTCCCCTTCTCGGAGAGCTTGCTGACATTGATGCTCTCGCGGCGCAGCATGGACGCGAGTTCGCTCTTGCTCGCCGCGGCGCGTTCTCCGGTGACCGTGGCGCCCGCCCGGTTGGTCCCGCGATATGTAAATACCGGCATAACTTGTTACCTCCCTCTTACCCTCTTAAATGACCGCTAGCGCCGGACGGGCATCCTGCCACCCGTCGCCGGCGAGGTTACTCCCCGGTTGATCAAATCCTGCAGTTCATCTGGATTGGACGAGCGCGCAAGAGCCGTTTCCAGGGTGATGGCTTTCTGGAAA
>Ga0302324_100022075_pt1 | contig 12385 bp, 6 predicted proteins | sample Palsa_T0_1_FD_201949 | JGI IMG/M metagenome (GOLD analysis project Ga0302324, IMG submission 201949) | Peat permafrost microbial communities from Stordalen Mire near Abisko, Sweden - Palsa_T0_1 | ecosystem: Environmental > Terrestrial > Soil > Palsa > Peat permafrost | place: Sweden: Abisko...
GCGAGTTGGCGTACTCAAGCAACTGGATCACCGGAAGCGCATCCTCCGGCGTGTCGTAGACCAGCGCGGCGGTCCAGCCGATCACCACCAGGTCGTCCGGGTAATAGGAGTGGTGCGACTGCAGGATCTCGTTGCGCTCGTCCGCCGCGAGGCGCATAGTCTCGCCGCGCACGATCTGCGCAATCTGATCCCCCCGGCCCGCGATCAATTCCTCGCCGGTAACCGCACTGCCGTCGATCCTGATGACGGGGCGCAGCTGGATGATGTAGTAGTCCTCAGTCAGCCAATTGTCGTAGGGCTTCACTAGGGCGGGGCGGGCGCGCACCAGGCTGCGCCGCACGCTATCGGCCGCCTGCTTCTCGATGTCCGGCGCGGCGATCCAGCGGCTTGACAGGTGAATCAGCTTATCCCAGCCGAATTCAAAGGGCAGCTGCAGTTCGATACTGACTACGCCGTACTCGTAATAGTGGATCTGGTGCTGCAGCCGTTCGCCGCTTTCGAGCAGCAGCGGATCCAGGTCTTCGATAACCGGCGGCTTCTGGAACCGCACGTATTCGGGCGTGGGACGGCGGAATCTGGGCTCTCTACCGGCGGGCCGCGAGCCCAGGATGGCGCGCAAATCGTCCAGGCGGATCTCCTCGCAGACGTCGTACAGGAACAACATCCAGAATTCCCCGGAGAGTTGATCGGGCAGTGCGCCCATCAGGCGATTATAATTAACTTCTGATGCTCCGAACGTGGATACGGGCGTTCCTTCGCATGGTGATCATCGCCGTGGTTATCTCGGCGATTTCCGCCCTGTACTATTATGCGGTGCACGCCAACAGCATGACGGTAGCCTTAACCTTTCTGCTGCTGGTGCTCGCCACGGCTACGCGCTGGGGGTTGGTGGAGGCGGTTTTCGCTTCGGTCTGGAGCATGCTCTGCCTCAACTATCACTTCCTGCCGCCGCTGCATTCGATGGGCATCGCCGATCCCCAGGACTGGGTCGCGTGGGGCGCTTTTCTGATTGCCTCGCTGGTAGCGAGCCATCTTTCGACTCTCTCGAAGAAGCGGGCTTCGGACGCGACCGAGCGCCAGCACGAAATCGAGAAAATGTACGCTTTGAGCCGCAGCCTCATGCCTGGAGACACTGCGACCGCATTGGCCCGGCGCATTCCGCGGCATGTGGTGGAGGTTTTCAGATGTCCGGGCGTGGCATTCTACGATGGTGCCACGGAGCTGATCCATCGCGCTGGAGATTGCGAGGATATCCTGGAAGGCGCGCTGATGGAAGCGGCCGGCAGCTCCGACCTGGTAAGGCATACTGCCGCGAATTTCGTAATCGTGCCCGTCAACCTGGGCGCCACGGCGCTCGGCAGCTTGGGATTCAACCAAGCTTCCATTTCGGCGACCGCCATGCAGTCGATCGCCAATCTGGTGGCGATGTCCCTGGATCGCGCGCGCAAGCAGGAGGTCGCTGCCCAGGCCGAGGTTGCCCGCCGTCACCAGGAGTTGAAGTCCATGTTGCTGGACGCGCTGGCGCACGAGTTTCAAACGCCCCTCACCTCCATCCGCACCGGCGTGGCCGCCATGCTGTCGGAATCTCCGGGCCCGGAACAGCGGGAATGGCTGGAAATCATGGATGAAGAGAGCGCGCGGCTGAGCTCCATGATGGTGGAAGCGATCCAGATGGCGCGCATCGAAGCCGGTCACGTAGATCTGGATAAGCAGACGCATACGGTGGACGACCTGGTGCGCTCGGCGCTCGAAAGAGAGATGGCGGATCCCGCGCAAATACAAATCGACTTGCCGCAGGATCTGCCGCCGGTTTCCGCGGATGCAGGGATGATACGGATGGTGATCCGCCAGATCGTAGGCAACGCGCTGAAGTATTCGCAAGGGGACACGCTGGTTCGTTTGACTGCCCGCGCCGAAGAGGACTGCGTGGAGGTCAGCGTCGCGGATCAGGGCCCCGGCATACCGCTCGAGGAGCAGCAGCGCATCTTCGATAAGTATTACCGCGGACGACAGGGGCGCGATCATTTGACGGGAATGGGCTTGGGGCTACCCATTGCGCGCCAGGTAGTGGAGGCACACGACGGTCGTATCTGGGTGGAGAGCCGGCCGGGCGAAGGTGCCACGTTTCTTTTTACACTTCCATTCGCGCATGAGGAGGCCAACGTTTGAGCGGAGCTAGAATTCTGGTGGTTGATGACGATCTGCAAATCCGCAGGGTCATGCGCAAAATGCTGACGGCCCAGGGCTACGCGGTCAACGATGCACGCAGCGGCGAAGAGGCCTTGGAGCGGTTGCGCCATGACCGGCACGACCTGGTCTTGCTCGATATGGCCATGCCCGGGATGGGCGGCCTGGAAGCCTGCCGCGTCATCCGCTCCGGTTGGGACGTGGCGATCATTATTCTTTCGGTCCGCGACCTGGAGAAGGACAAAATCGGAGCTTTGGACGCCGGCGCCGACGATTACATTACCAAGCCCTTTAGCATGCAGGAGTTGCTGGCGCGTATCCGCGCCGGATTGCGGCGCTCGCCTCTGGCGCCCGAAGCCGGCCAGCAAACGCTGCACCTGGACAATCTGGAGGTTAACTTCGCGGCGCGCCGCGTGATCGCGGGCGGTAATCTGATTCGGCTGACGCGTAAGGAATTCGACCTTCTGCAGTATCTGGCCAGCAATCCCAACACTCCCGTCCCACATCGCAAGCTATTGCAGACCGTATGGGGGCCGGACTACGGCAACGAGATCGTCTATCTGCGCGTGTTCATCAATCAGCTTCGCAAGAAGATCGAGCCGGACCCCGCCAAGCCGCGCTACATCCTGACCGAGCCCTGCGTGGGGTACCAGTTCCATGTGCCGCATAAGATAAGCTAGGCGTGGGCTAGACGTCACAGTGACACCCAGATGCGCAGGCTTTAACAACGTACCAAACCACGTTCTGGGTGATGCCAGATCCCACACTGTGCCGTTCTTGGGTTGCCACCGGTGATGGGAATGCTTTCTGCCCGCGCGTTGACCGTCCACGACCTCAAAGCGTCGCAGACCGCAGCCGAGCAAGCGTGAAATTATCGCCGCATCGCGTCTCCCCCGGAGGGCCATACGATCAAATCCAGACGGGAGCTTTTCGCCCTCTCGGCCGGTAAGCCAATTTCCGACACGCCGTCCGAGTTTCGGGACACCCGTCACGCGCCCGATCGGCAACCAACTCGGAATTCAAAAGCCCGGTGTCGGCTGCTTCGTATGCAAGTCGGCGCACCGCAGCGAGCCGCACGTGCATTCGATATCGGAGCACCACGCCACGGTTGAGCGCCAGTCTCGGTTCGGAGCAATACCAGTCGATGAATTCATCCATGGCATGCTGATACGATCGACGCGACTGGATTGATGCGAGGCTGTTGAGGACGACCTCTTGGTCTGGTCGAGTTCGGGCAATGTGGGGTGGTTTATGCGCCTGGACTTCCGATTGGGACGCTTCATGAGATGGCGCCCTCCTACGCCGTCACCTCCGATCATCCCGCCCGTTGGCGAGTAGGGCTCGACACCGATATTGCGGCCTGCCTAACAGGATGCTGAAACGGCCAGGGAACTGGTCGCACAATTAATCCACAAAGTTCCTGGCCTTTTCATCAATGTGAAATATCTGTGCGATTTACTGAAATTGAGGTAGCAACTTGGCCAAAAAGAAATCGCCGCACTCCGTTCATTCGTCGGGCCAGTCGCGCAAACCGAAACTAGGCGTGGTCGAGCCCCCGCCGCCAAACAACTCGGCCCCGATCCCGACCGGCGGCCCACAATTCGGGGAGCCGGCGCCCACGCCCGATCCCACTAAATTCAGCGTCAAACATGGATCGGACTCGGCAGCTTATAAGATCCTCGACAGCGAAGCCGGCACCCTCAAGCCGCGCGCATTCCCCATCGTTGCCGGCGTGCCGGAGCCAGTCGTAAAACTGGCGGACGCGCTCGGTGCGCAGGGCGCCGACATCGAGGCCGAGATCCGCAAGGCCGGTCAGCTTGTGTTTCATTCCGTCGGTGACACCGGGAATACAAAAGGACCGCGCTACATGGACGACGTTGCCGACAAAATGGTCGGCGATTTTGACGATACCGACCCGCGCTCCGTGCCTTCCTTTTACCTGCATTTGGGCGATGTCATATACAGCTTTGGCGAAGCTCAGTATTATTACGATCAGTTCTACGATCCGTATCGCAATTATCCCGCGCCCATATTCGCCATCGCCGGCAACCACGACGGCATGGTGGCGCCGAACTCCACGGTGGAAAGCCTGGCCGCATTTGTCGAGAATTTCTGTCAGGCCGGCAATCCTCCCCATCGCACTCCGGAATCGGGCGAGTTGGCGCGCACGGCACAGTTACAGCCGGGCGTCTACTATACGCTGGAGGCTCCCTTTGTTCGAATCCTCGCGCTGTACAGCAACTGCCTCGAGGATCCAGGCGTTATCTCGACGCAGAACGGGCAATTTCCTTACCTGACCGATACGCAGCTGGAATTTCTCGAGGCGGCGCTGGCTCGGGTGAAGAAGGAAAATTACTCGGGCGCGCTTCTGATTGCCCTACACCATCCGCCCTACGTGGCCGCGGCGACCACGAATACCGACAACTCCGGGCGTCATGGAACCAGCCCGGAAGTCCTGGCCGAGATCGACGTGGTATGCGCGAAGGCGGGTGTCTGGCCTCACGCATTTCTCTCCGGCCACGCGCACAACTATCAGCGCTTTACCCGTACGCAGGGCAAACGCCAGACTCCGTTTCTAGTGATCGGTAACGGCGGCCATGCCGTGGACCCGCTGACGCACAAAGGCAGTCCTGCGCTGCGCACACCCATGGCACAGCCCACGCTCTCGAATAAGGATAAAAGCGATTCGGTGATTTTCGAAAACTACGACGACCAGGACTATGGGTACGCACGCATCATCGCCGATGCCAAACAATTGCGCATAGAGTACCATCCCGCATCGGACACCGAAGCAGCGAAGACGCCGGATGACTCAGTGACCGTAGATCTGTCGACGCGGCAACTGGTGCATTACGTTCCGCAACAAAATGCAAACGAGTGAACGTAATGACTGCTCGGCCTTTTAATTGACCGGTGGAGAGAGGATTGCGCGTGGGAAATCCTCATCAAGCCTTGGCTACACTTTCGTAGATCAGGGGAAGGCTTGCCTACCCCGCTTACCGGTTTATCGGCCCCGTTACCGCCGGATCCGGGCAAGCGCGCGGAGATGCTGGATCCTGGAAGCACCCTTGTAGACCTACGGTCGGGAGCCACTACGAGAATCAGATTGTACTTCCAGCATGCCCTTCACCAGGCCGCCGAGTTTCATGAACTCCTCATACACCGAGGGCTTGCGAAAATAGCCGTTTACGCCTAGAAGCGCCATGGTCTCCCGGTCTTTTTCGGAATTGGACGATGTGACTATCAGGATTGGCGCGTGGGCGCAACGCTGACTCAGCCGCATCCGGCTCAGCACTTCGCCCCCGGATTTTTTCGGAAGATTGATGTCGAGAATCACAATATCGGGAGAGGGCGCCGACGGATCCCGATCCGCCTCCTCAAAGAAGCGTATCGCTCTTTCGCCATCCTGAACCACAAACAAAGTGGCCCCGGTACACGCCGCCTCGATCGATTCCCGAATCAGGAACACGTCGGCCCGATTATCCTCCACCACGAGAATGACGCGCGGCTTGGAAGCAGATGAGACCTCAGATGGGGAGGGTGAAGAGAAAGGTCGACCCTTCTCCTGGTCCGGATTCGACCCAGATTCGGCCACGATACCGTTCGACGATCCGTTGGCAGATGGCCAGACCAATACCAGTCCCGGAATATTCGTCTGAGTGTAATCGTTTGAATAAACCAAAGATGTGCTCCTTGTATTCAGGTTCGATCCCGATGCCATTATCGCGCACCGAGAAAAGCCAGAACCCGTTTTGCCGCCGAGCGCTGACGTGGACGAGTGGAGTGCAGTCGGGTTTTCGGTATTTGATCGCGTTCCCGATCAGGTTCTGGAACAATTGTTTGCAGTGTGTGCCGTGCACGCGTACAGAGGGCAGTTCCTCGCGGGTTATCTCCGCTCCGCTCTCCGCGATGGCGCGGCTCAAATTCGACAGCGCCGCATCCAGGGCCTCATTGGCATCGATTTCCTCCGCGGAGCCATCGACCCTGGTCGCCTGTGTATACGCCAGCAGGTCGGTAACGAGCGCTTCCATGCGTGTGGCGCCGGCGTGCATGAAATCGCAGAATTCGAGAGCCTGCCCGTCCAGTTTGTCGCGATACCTTCTTTTTAACAGGTCGCCGTAAATCTTGATGCTGCGCAGCGGCTCCTGCAGATCGTGGCTGGCGGAATATGCGAATTGCTCAAGATCCTGGTTGGCACGGCGAAGTTCCTCTTCCGTGCGCTTTTGCTCGTCGAAATCAGTCGCGGTCCCGAACCACTTTACAATTTGGCCGGCGCTGCCGCGAACGGCCACGGAACGACCGATAAACCATCGCCAGCGGTTCTCCTTCCTCTCCCATAGGCGATATTCCAGATTGAACGGCTGCCCGTTGTGCACGGATGCGGCCCAGGCGTCGTCGAATCGTTCGCGATCATCCGTGTGGATGACCTGCCTCCAAGCCTCGTCGCCGCGCAGCGATCGATCTAAACCGGTGAATTCGTACCATCGCTCATTGAAATAATCGATGGTACCGTCTGCTTGAGCCGTCACCACGATCTGCGGCATGGAGTCGGCCAGCTGGCGGAATCGCGCTTCGCTATCGCGCAGCGCCTCTTCCGCCCGCTTTCGTTCCGTGACGTCCTCGATGATCGCGATGAGCTGTATGGCACGGCCTTCACCATCGCGGAGCATCGTCGCTGAGACGCGGGACCACACGATTTCGCCGTTCTTCCGCAGGTATCTCTTCTCAAACAAAGCGTTGTTCGCGGACCCCTCGCGAAAGCTCCGGTAAAAGTCGCGGGTCGGCTGTATGTCATCCGGATGGGTAAAATGCGAAGAATCGTGCGCCAGCAGTTCCTCGCGGCGGTAGCCCAGCGTGTCCAGATACGCCTGGTTCATTTCCAAGATCGTTCCATCGGGAGTGGTGAGCACCATGCCTATCGGGGCCTCCGCAAATGCCGACGCGAATCGCTTCTCGCTTTCCTCAACCTGCTTGCGCGCGCGCACCAGGTCCGTGACATCGGTGGCGTGAACGAAAACGCCACTGATCCGGCCCGAGTCATCTCTGGTGGGCAGGTACACAAAGTTCAGGTACACATCGCGTGGGTCACCGCCAGCTTCGAAACGCACGGGCGATTCTCTGGCGATGAAAGGCTCTCCGGTCCGGTAGACTTGATCGAGAAGCGCGAGATAACCTTGCTCGCAGGCCTCCGGAAGAACCTCCTCGATCGATTTCCGGAGAAGTTCTTCGGCCGAACCGCGCCCCGTGAGCCGCACATATGCGTCATTGCAAGCCTCAAAGCGATGGGTGGGACCGCTGAGCAGCGCTACCGCGGCAGGGACCTGAAAGAATAGCTCTCGCCATTTGCGGCCTTCGGCTTCACGGAGTGCTTCCTGTTGCCGCAGCGCCTCCTGGGCACGCTTGCGTTCGGTGATGTCCTCGTAGAAAACCGACAATCCGTCTACCGCGGGATAGGCCTTGACGTGGAACCATCGGTCCCACGGCTCATAGTAGTTGTCGAATTCTACAGAAACGCCCTCGGCGGCTCCTCGCAGCAACTCCCGATGCACCACTGTGCCGACCGCTGCGCGGTAGAGATCCCAGTGGTTTCGACCGATCAGATTCTCCCGCCGGGTGCCGGTGATGCGCTCAGCTTCCGCATTTGCGTAAGTGATGCGCCACTGCTTGTCCAGGGAGACAAACGCGTCGGTAATGCTTTCCAGGATGTTTTTGACCTGATCGCGCGCCTGCTCCGCCAGAGCTCGAAGGGCCGACTCGCGCTCTAAAGCGCGCCGCCGGGTGACCGCCATTCGTGCATGCGTTCCCACTCGCGCGCGAAGTTCGCTTGCCGTGAACGGTTTCACCAAATAATCGTCTGCCCCAGCCTGCAGGCCCTCGTTCCGCATCTCTTCACCGGCGCGCGCGGACAGAAGGATAACGGGAATCGTTCGCAGTTGCGCGTCGCGGCGCACGGCCTGGAGCAGTTCCAAACCATCCAGGCGGGGCATCATGATGTCGCTTAGCAGCACGTCCGGCGGATTCTGACGAATCAGTTCGAGGGCTTCCTCTCCGTCTCTTGCGGTAATCACGTCGAAGTCCGGGCCGAGGATGCGGCTCACATGTTCGCGCATGTCCGCATTGTCGTCCGCCAGAAGGACACGCTGTCTGGTTTCGCCGGGCGGGACCACTTGAGCTGCGCGCAAGGCCCCGTTCGCTGAGGCGCTGCTGTCGGCGCGCAGCAACGCGATTGCTTCCTCGCCAAAAGCTTTGGCGCGATAACCGGTGGATGTCCGGAGGTCGCCAGAATGGTCGACGCGGTCGGGCGGAAGATGCGCCGAGCCGAAAGGCAAGCGGATGGTGAACGTACTACCCCAGCCAACGTGGCTCTCGGCCAAAATATCGCCGCCGTGCAGCTTGACATATTCCTGAATCAAAGCAAGACCGATTCCGGTGCCCTCATAGCTTCTCCCCCTGGCGCCTTCCACTCGATGGAAGCGCTCGAAGACATGCGGCAATTCCGCTTCAGGTATACCGATACCCGTGTCGGAGACCGTCAGCACCGCGTGACCATCGCGGGCACTCAGCTCGACCGAGACCCGCCCTTGAAACGTGAACTTAAACGCGTTGGAGAGAAGGTTCAGCACGACCTTCTCCCACATATCCCGGTCTATGTAGACCGGCTCCGGCAGAGCGGGACAGGCTACTACCAGATCCAGCCCGGCAGCCTGCATCGCGGAGCGGAAATTCGATGCCAGGTCCGCTGTTAGCGCTGAGAGATCGGCCGGCGCATAGTTCGCCTTCAGGCGACCCGACTCCAGGCGCGAAAAGTCCAGCAGCGAATTCACCAGCTTCAAGAGGCGAAGGCTGTTGCGGTGGGCAATGATCAGTTCTTCGCGGTCCGGGGCCGGAAGCGTGTCAGCTTTGGCCAGCAAATTCTCCAGAGGTCCGAGCATCAAGGTGAGCGGCGTGCGGAACTCGTGGCTTACGTTCGAGAAGAAGGCCGTCTTTACCCGGTCGATCTCGGCCAGCATGTCGGCGCGTTTTTTTTCTTCCTGGACCGCCCGCGCGTTCTGAATGGCGGTACCCACCTGACCTGCGATCAGTTCGAAGAAGGTGACATGTTCCGCGTCGAGGGGCCGGCAAGGGTTGACACCGGCGATCAGTACGCCGTACGGCCGGTGCTCGCCGTGGGAAGCCACCGGCAGGACGACGGCGTCCGCGATAGGCCTATCCGCCACGCCGACAGGTAGCCCAGCGATCTCCTTCACCGAAACCGTCTGCCGGCGGCCGGTACGGTAGACTTCGCCGATCGGCCAGGGGGATTGCGAATCGCTACCCAAATCCACCGCTGGTGCGGGGATAAAATCCGGTCCGAACCCGCCAAGCACCTGTTCGAGGGAGGCGCGGTGACCGTCGGTGTCGGCCAGGTACAGCAACGCGAACGGGATATCGTCGGAGTTCTTGCTCAGAGCCCGGGCGATCGTGGCGCACGCGGCGCTGGTGGTCCGCTCCGCCAGCGTTTTTCCGGCTAACTCGGACAACGTCGCCAAGCGCCGGCCATTCAGAACTTTCGGTGTGACGTCCGTAGAGGGACAGAACAGTCCGCAGACCAGTCCGGAATCGTCGCGGATGGGGCTGTACGAAAAGGAATAGAACGTCTCTTCGAGAAAGTCGCCCCGATCCATGAACAGTCGAACGTCATCCATGAAGCTGGCTTCGCCTCGCCGGAAGACGCTTTCGGCCAGAGGGCCGCACACATTCCAGATTTCCGCCCAGACTTCCGAAGCCGGCCGCCCGAGAGCGCCCGGATGTTTTGCCGGACCGAGAACGTGCAAGTACGCATCGTTATAAAGGAACGTCATTTCCGCGCCCCACCCGATCCACATGGGATGGCGCGAACTCAGAATCAGGCTTACCGAGGTTTTCAACGACTGTGGCCACGACTCGATGGGTCCCAACAAAGTGCGGGTCCAATCGAACGCCCGGATGCGGTCGCCCATCTCGCCAGTACCGGCGAGAAAATCGGTCTTACTTGCGCGGGTTGGCGCGGTCACCAAGCGCCTCCGCTGAATCGATTTCGACGCGCTGCCTGGCTGTGCACAAGGAACTGCTGCACCGGCGTGGTCCCCTCACCCTTCGGCGCGGCAGACATGTCGAGAAGCTGCGGACCTGGCTCCGGGCCGTTCGCGTTCATGTCCATGTGCTCCATCCCGATGTTGTAGAGCGTCCATAAGCTGGCCGCCAATTCCCTGAGTCTCATACATATTATCGGATGTCAGTTGAACCTTCACGATGATGTGTGTTTTCGCGAACATCACCGATTTCAAAGAATGTATGCAATGGTACATAGATGCCGGGGATGGAATTGCCGTGAAGCGGCGGCATACCATTGTCAGCCAAGGAATTGCGGCGCCATCCTGGGAATTAGTAAGCCACTTAACGATACGCAACTGGCGCCCCCGAACCTGCCGTCGCTGTATCGCCCTCGATTACGGTCGCGGTGCCGGCTTCACAGGACTGATCAAGTGGTCCTGCAGCATGCCGACCTTCTGCTTAAGTTGGCTTTCCCGAATAGGTTGGAGTATCGGGAGCTGCGCTGCGACTGTTTGGGGGTAGGTTAGACCTTCGGTGTTCGTAGCTGTGGTGCACGATTCTCGTGGCCAGCCCCTTGAAGCGCTTGGATATCGCGGATCGACTGTGGATGTGCGCTCATGTCCGCCCACAGGTCCCCCACGATAGCAGTCCTCGCTGCCATCGTGCGCAGGGTGAACGTCCGCGGTGTAACGTCGCCGCGTTCCATCTCCTCCCACGTGCACGGCGCCGACACTGGCGCGCCGGTTTTCGCGCGAACCGCGTAGGCGGCCGCAAACGTCGCGCTGTAGCCATTTCGTCCGGTGTCGACCAGAATGCGGCCGCCGCGATCGGCCTTGCTAAACTCCTGCGTCAGCCGTGAAGGATCGCGGCTTACCATTACCTTACCAACCTGGTGAGCGAACATTTCCACTTCGCTAAACTCCGCTTTGCGATCGAGTGGCACCGAAATATGAAAGCCTTTCGATCCTGAAGTCTTGACCCAGGAGCGCAACCCGAGCTCGCGGAGCAGTTCGCGGAGTTGGAGCGCGGCGGCACGAACCTCGGCGGGATTGTCAACCGCGGGATCGAGGTCGAATACGCATACGTCAGGGTGGAACAAATCGGGCGCTCGCGATGTCCAAACATGCGGAGTGACCGTGTTCTGATTCGCCAGCCAGAGGAGCGACTTTACATCGCCCGCGAGCGGATGGTGTACCGTGCCGCCCTTCTTCGGGACCTCGACCCGCTCCAGCCACTGCGGAAAGCCTTTCGTCACGTCCTTCTGAAAGAAGCCTTCGGCCGCGATGCCGCGGTGGTATCGCTCCATCGTGATCGGACGTCCAGTTAGATGCGGCAGCATGTACGGCGCAATCGTTTCGTAGTAGGCGGCGAGTTCGCCCTTGGTGATTCCGTCATCGGGAAACATCAACTTTTCCGGATGCGTGATCATGACGTCTCCCGCACAACTTCACGGGCGGTTTTGTCCTCGCGAAATCCGAGGAAGCGCCCGTGCCGCAGCTTTCCGTGAACGGTCCATTCGATGAACGCAACCTGTACGACAATCTCCGGCCGAACCCAATGCGCGCGGATACGCGGCAAGCCGACTGCTTTGGTGAAGGGGCTCTTGGCGATTTCGATCTCGTCGAGCCGCGCACGCAACCCGACCAACTGCCGCGTGTCGAAGCCTGTACCCACCTTGCCGGCGAAGACGAACTCATCGCCCTCGAAGTAGCCGAGCAGCAGTGCGCCCAGCCCACGGCGTTCGCCCTGCGGATCGGTGAAGCCGCCGACCACCAGCTCCTGCGACGCCTCGCATTTCATCTTGAGCCAATACGGAGACCGGCGGTGTTCATAGGGCGAGTCGCGACGCTTCGCGATCACACCTTCCCACTGTTCGCGACAAGCCCGGTCCCATGGCTTCTCGCCGGTAATCTCCGCTACGGGGTGGAGCGGCGAGCGCATCCCGAGATCGCGCAAGATGGCGCGGCGCTCCGTGAGCGGCAACGGCATCAGGTTGCGTCCATTCAGCCAGAGGATGTCGAACACGTGATATGCGACGTTCGGACCGCCCCAATCGACCTCACCATCCAGGATGACCTCATCCACAACCAGTGCGCCGATCACGTCGGCGATTGCAGGATAATGC
>Ga0302324_100022077_pt1 | contig 12385 bp, 9 predicted proteins | sample Palsa_T0_1_FD_201949 | JGI IMG/M metagenome (GOLD analysis project Ga0302324, IMG submission 201949) | Peat permafrost microbial communities from Stordalen Mire near Abisko, Sweden - Palsa_T0_1 | ecosystem: Environmental > Terrestrial > Soil > Palsa > Peat permafrost | place: Sweden: Abisko...
GGGGTTCTCCCAGTTGAGGTCCGGCTGCTTGCGCGAGAAAATGTGCAGGTAGTACTGGCCGGTCGCCTCGTCCCAGGCCCAGACCGGGCCAGAGAAATGGGACTCCCAGTTGGTCGGCTCCGCGCCAGCCGTCCCCGGCGTGGTACCCGGGCGGGCATCGCGCCACCAGTACCAGTCCCGCTTGGGATTGTCCCGGCTAGAACGGGACTCGATGAACCACGGGTGCTCGTCGGAGGTGTGGTTCACGACCAGGTCCATGACCAGCCGCATGCCGCGCGAATGGAGCTCGGCGATCAGCTCATCCAGATCGGCGAGGGTGCCGAACAGCGGGTCGATGTCGTTGTAGTCGCTGATGTCATAGCCGTTGTCGTCCATCGGCGACCGGTAGACCGGGCTCATCCAGACGACGTCCACACCCAGGTGCTCGAGGTAATCCAGATGACGGAGCACGCCCCTCAGGTCGCCGACGCCATCGCCGTCTGAGTCGGCGAAGCTCCGGGGATAGACCTGATAGACGACCCACCGCCGCCAGTCCTCAGCCCGCTCATGGTCCGCAGCACGCCCGGTGCGCTCCCCCGTCTCTGACAGCCCTGGCTGTGACAATGCTTCCTCCTGTACTCGACCTCGGTCACCACTGACCGTACGGTGGTCCTTCCCCTGCCGCGAACGCGGGCACCGTTCCGCTGGCAGCGCGCTTTTTGCACACCGAGGGTGATTTGAGGCTACGCTAAGCGACTAGATGTCCGGGTCGGCGGGCATTCACACCCCTCGTAGTCAGGAGACTGTCATGCCAGGCTCATCCGCAGCGTCGCGGCTAGCCGCCTCGGGCGGCGTCCTCGCCCTCGCGACGGCCTTACTCACCGTAGCCAGCCCGGCCGGCGCTTCGCCGGAACCCGCGTTCTGGGTGTCGGCTGGCGGCGCCTCGGCGGGCGCCAGCCCCGGCTGCCGGACCGCTCAGTACACCACGGTCCAGTCAGCGGTAACCGCCGCCGAAGCATACGAGAGCCAGCGCCGGGACTTCGTCCCGACGATCGAGATCTGCCCCGGCACATACCCGGAGCAGCTGACGATCCTGCAGAGCCTGGTGCTCACCGCGGCTCCGGCCGGGCCGAACGCAGGCCCGGTCACGATTCAGCTTCCGGCATCGGTCGGCGGCGGCGTGTCCACCGGCTTGTCCAGCACGAATTGCCAGGCCACGGACGGCGCTAACGGGGTGCAGGTCCCTCAGTCGGTGATCGAGATCTGCGCGGCGCGGGCCGGCGGCGCCAACACCACCGGAGTGAGCGTCGCGGTCCGCGGCATCACCGTGACGGGGCCCTGGTCCTATCAGGGCTGTTACGACAGCTGGTACGGCATCCTCGTCGGCGGCGGGGCCACCTTGTCGCTCACCAACTCCACCGTCGAGAAGATCGAAGCCGACCCGCTAACCGGCTGTCAGGGCGGGGTGGGAGTCGAAGTGGGGTCATCGCCGACGAACCAGATCGGCCACGCCGATCTCAGCAACGACACGATCGAGAGCTACCAGAAGAACGGGATCACGGTCGACGGCACCGGTTCTACCGTGGACATCGACCACACCGTGGTCACCGGGGCCGGGCCGACACCCACCATCGCGCAGAACGGGATCCAGATCTCCGACGGCGCCACGGGATCGGTGACGGACAGTACGGTCACCGGCAACAACTACACAGGAACCGGCGATACGTCCGCGACGGGACTGCTGGTCTTCGGCGGCTGCGGCTCGGGCCTGGACACCCACGTCAGGATCGTCGGCAACCGGCTGACCGACAACGACGAGGGTATCGGGCTGTACAACTACGATCCGGCCTGCACCAAGGCGGCGACCTCGGCCACCGATGACCTTGCCTGCTCCAACCTGATCAAGAACAGCCACGGGTATCAGGGCGGAACGGCCTCGGCCGACGCGAACGTCACTGGATTCGGCGCCGCGGATATCGGTTACCAGGCCGGGATCGCCGATGTCGGCAATCACGACGTGATCTGCGACAACGCCATTTCGGGCGCGGGTTACGCGCCACTGGGCGCGACCAGTTCGCTGCCGAGCGGAACGCCGCCGGCGTTCGTCCGGCCGATCGATATCGTGTCCGGGCCGACCATCGCTCCGCTGGTGTACGGGAACTCCTTCGACGGGTCCGCCTATCATCCGGCCTAGCTGGACAACAGGCCGGCGGCCCCGGTCCGCAGCCGGGCCAGGGCCGCCGGCCTGCGTGGTTTACCGCCGGCCTGCCGTGTCAGTATGACGGCATGGCCGATCCTCGCGCGGGGCTGCCCGCGGCAGCTCAAGATCTCGTCGACGTCGCCAAGCTGGTGACCGCGTACTACGCGGTGCATCCCGATCCCGGCGATGTCGCACAGCGGGTGTCGTTCGGCACCTCGGGGCACCGCGGATCGGCGTTCACGGCGACGTTCAACGAGGACCACATCCTGGCCACGACGCAGGCCATCTGCGAGTACCGGGCCCGCCAGGGCATCGACGGGCCGCTGTACCTCGGCGCTGACACGCACGCGCTGTCCGAGCCCGCGCAGGTCAGCGCGCTGGAAGTGCTCGCAGCCAACGGCGTGCGGGTCCTGGTCGACGCCCGCGGCGGCTACACCCCGACCCCGGCGGTATCGCGCGCGATCCTGGCGCACAACGAGTCAGGCTCGGGGCCGCGCGCGGACGGGATCGTGGTCACGCCTTCGCACAATCCCCCGCCGGACGGAGGGTTCAAGTACAACCCGCCGGACGGCGGGCCGGCCGGCACCGACATCACGTCCGCGATCCAGGACCGGGCCAACGAGCTGCTCGCCAGCGGGCTGAAGGCCGTCCGCCGGGTACCGTACGCTCAGGCGGTCGCGGCCGATACCACCGGGAAGTTCGACTTCCTGGGCAGCTATGTGTCGGCGCTCGGGCAGGTAGTGGACATGGCCGCGATCCGTTCGGCCGGGGTCCGCATCGGCGCCGACCCGCTCGGCGGGGCGAGCGTGGCCTACTGGGGTGAGATCGGCGACCGGTACGGCCTCGACCTGACCGTCGTCAACCCGGACGTGGACGCCACCTTCCGGTTCATGACGCTGGACTGGGACGGCAAGATCCGGATGGACTGCTCGTCACCGTACGCCATGGCCAGCCTGATCGCCCGCCAGCACGAGTTCATGATCGCGACCGGCAACGACACCGACTCCGACCGGCACGGCATCGTCACGCCGGATGGCGGCCTGCTCAACCCCAACCACTACCTCGCGGTCGCCATCCACTACCTGTACCAGCACCGGGACGGCTGGCCGGCGGAAGCCGCCGTCGGCAAGACCCTGGTCAGCTCATCGATGATCGACCGGGTGACCGCGGGCCTGGGCCGCAGGCTGCTCGAGGTCCCGGTCGGGTTCAAGTGGTTCGTACCCGGCCTGCTCGACGGCTCGGTGGGCTTCGGCGGCGAGGAAAGCGCCGGGGCTTCGTTCCTGCAGCGCGACGGCTCGGTCTGGACCACGGACAAGGACGGCATCATCCTGGCCCTGCTCGCCTCCGAGATCACCGCCGTGACCGGGCACTCACCCTCGCAGCTCTACGGGGAGCTCACTGACCGCTACGGAGCGCCCGCCTACGCGCGCATCGACACCGCGGCCACCAGGGAGCAGAAGGCGGCCCTGGCCAAGCTCTCCCCCGAGCAGGTATCGGCCAGCGAACTCGCGGGCGAGAAGATCACCGCGGCGCTGACCACCGCCCCAGGCAACGGCGCCCCGATAGGCGGGCTCAAGGTGGTGGCGGCATCGGGCTGGTTCGCGGCCCGCCCGTCGGGCACCGAGGATGTCTACAAGCTGTACGCCGAATCCTTCCGCGGTCCTGAGCAGCTCGCCGCGATCCAGGAGCAGGCACGGGAGATCGTCGCAGCCGCCATCGGCTGACCGGGACAGCGATGTCCGGGACAGCCGGGCGGGCTGGGCGTAGCCGGCGCGGACGGGCTGGGCGGGCGGCACGAGCGCGGACGGGCTGGGCGGCCGGCGCGGGCCGCGGGCGGGCTGGGCGGGCTCAGACGGTGATGGCGACGTCCTGGCCGCCTTGGGGCACCAGGGTCTCGTCGTCGAACCAGACCCCGCCTTCGGCCAGGTAGCGGAAATGCAGGGTGGTACCCGCCTGGACGGTTACCGCGGCGCTGCGGGTCCGGTTCGCGCGCCGACGCAGCGGATGCGCGAAGGGGTCCCACTCGTTGAAGCTGCCGACCACCGATACGGGCCCATCAGGCTCGTCGGCCGGCAACGCGAAGGTGATGCGGACGTTGCCGTCACGCCCGGGCTTGGATGTCTTGATCATCTACTGTCTCCACTCCGCTTTCGATCACCTGATCGAGTCAATTATCCAGAATCCGCTGAGGCGAGCGCTGCTATTGGCCCCGATGAGTTCCAGCGTGTCGCGGCGATCGGCAGCGCCTGGCGGGCCGGCGCGGCCGGCGGACGAGTTTCGCCTACAGATAAGTATGTAAATCGGCATTTTTCGTTACCGTGTGTCACAGCTTCCCTTGTAGGGCAATGTCATCGAGCTTGCCGGGTTCTGGTGCGCCCAGGCGTCGATATCGCCAACCCCATGAGCAACATGAGCACGTCACGTTGGTGGTTTTGAATGATTGTGCGTCAGGACCCACCTTTTACGGTAGGTCCTGACGCACAATGATGAATACGGCCTATTTACAGCGCTTAGCTGAGGCTGACGGGACAGGCGGGACTCGTCCACGGCGCGGCGCGGCGCTTGTCCGCGACAGGTGGCCCGCAAGCCCAGTGGCATTGCCTCATAGAGGGGTTATTGACGTCCACAACCGGCTCGGCGGTCAGCGCCGTCCACAACCGGCTCGGCCGTCAACGGCACGGTGGCTTCGGTCGTAGCACAGCAGTCTTCCACCGGCCGGGTGAGGCGGCAGCGGCCTTCTTTATGACCTCTCGAAATCGCCGCGATGCCGCTGCCGCACAGCCGGTTCAGCGTGAAGGCGGGCGTTTGCACCGGCAGCCCGCCGTTGACCGCGGCGACCCGGCCCAGGTACATGTCCCGGACCTCGGTATGGATCACGTGGCCGAAGACCGCATGACCCACCTCGGCCGGGTCCAGGCCGGCCCGGCTGACCGCCGCGCGGACCACGGTGGCGGCCAGTTCGCAGGGCGGCACCGCGGCGAGGCCGCCGCCGTACTTGCCGATCGCGGTGCGGGTGCCGGACAGGACGAGCACGTCATTGTGGTTAACCATGATTCCTCCAGTCAGGTGGCAGGGGGCTCGGGACGGTCACATGTCCAGGCCGCCGTTGACGGCCCAGATCTGCCCGGTGATGTAGGCGGACTCGTCGGCGGCCAGGAAGCTCACCACGCGGGCGATTTCCTCGGGCCTGCCGAGCCGGCCCACCGGTATCTGGCCGCGGATACGGTCCAGCACCTTGTCGGGGATGGTGGCGAGCATGTCGGTGGCGATGAATCCGGGCGTGACCGCGTTCACGGTCAGCCCCATTCCGTCGCCGACCGGACGCGAAGCCCGGCTGAGCTGGAAGACGGCCTCCTTGGCCAGCGACTTGGTCAGGCCGAAGAGGCCGGACTTGGATGCCGCGTAGTTCACCTGGCCGATGTTGCCGGTCTCGCCGATGACCGAGGACACGCTGATGATCCGTCCGGTGCCCCGCTCGAGCATGTGCTCGAGCGCGGCCTGGGCCATGAAGAACGCTCCGGACAGGTTGACCGCGATCACCTTCTGCCAGTCGTCGTCGGTCATCTTGGCGACGGTCCGGTCAATCGTGATCCCGGCGTTGTTGACCAGGATGTCCAGCCGGCCATGCTGGCCGATGACCTCGCGCACGACCCGGCGGCAGTCGTCCGCCTCGCCGATGTTCCCGTGGTGGACGGTGATCCGCTGCCCGGGGTAGTCCGCGGCCATGCTGGCCGCGAACTTCTCCGCGCCCTCGTGGCCGCGCCAGTACCCGGCCGCTATCTCGGCGCCGCCGCCGGCTAGCTCGTGGCAGATGGCCGCGCCGATTCCGCGCGTCCCGCCGGTGACGAACGCCACCCGGCCCCGGACGCCTGGCCCGGCGGTCTTCCGCTGCCCGGACGCGTCCGGCTGCGCGGTCGTAGTCGCTGTGATGCTCATGCCAGTTCCTCCGATGAGATGGGGGTTATTGCTGGCCGCCCGGCTGGGCGGCCTGCTGGAGTTCGGCGAGGACGGAGGGGTCACGCAAGGTGGTGGCGTCCCCCGGCTCGTGGCCTTCCGCGATGTCGCGCAGCAGCCGGCGCATGATCTTGCCGGAGCGGGTCTTGGGCAGGTCCTGCGCCCAGATGATCCGTTTCGGCCGGGCGAGCTTGCCGATGCGGGCGGCCACGTGCTCGCGCAGCTCCGCCTCGAGGCCGGCCCCGGCGCTCCCGGCCGCGCTGGTCCCCAGCGTGACGAAGGCCTCGATGGCCTGGCCGGTGACGTCGTCGCTGATCGCGATGACCGCGGCCTCGGCGACCGCCGGGTGAGCGACGAGCGCCGATTCGATCTCGGCGGTGGAGAGCCGGTGGCCGGACACGTTGATGACATCGTCGATCCGGCCGGTGATCCAGAAGTAGCCGTCCTCGTCAAGCCGTGCCCCGTCACCGACGAAGTAGACGAGCGGGCCGAACCGGGCGAAATACGTCTGGACGAAGCGTTCCGGGTCGCCGTAAAGCGTCCGGAGCATGCTCGGCCAGGGCTGGGTCAGGACCAGGATGCCGCTGCCCTGGCCGACCTCCTCCCCCGACTCGTCGAAGAGCGCGGCGGATACGCCCGGCAGCGGCCGGGTGGCCGAGCCGGGCTTGGTCGCGGTCAGGCCGGGCAGCGGGGAGATCATGATCGAGCCGGTCTCGGTCTGCCACCAGGTGTCCACGACGGGGCAGCGCTCGCCGCCGATGACGGCGTGATACCAGAGCCAGGCCTTCGGGTTGATCGGCTCGCCGACGGAGCCGAGCAGCCGCAACGACGACAGGTCATGCCGGGCCGGGTACTCCGGTCCCCACTTCATGCACGTCCGGATGGCGGTGGGCGCGGTGTAGAAGATCGACACCCGGTACCGCTCGACCAGCTCCCACCAGATGTCCTTGTCCGGGTAGTCGGGCGCGCCCTCGAACATCACCGACGTGCAGCCGTTGGCCATCGGGCCGTAGACGACGTAGGAATGCCCGGTGATCCAGCCGACATCGGCCGTGCACCAGAAGACGTCACGGGCGGGATCGAGGTCGAACACGGTGGCGGTGGTGGTCGCGACGCCGGTCAGGTAGCCGCCGGTGGTGTGCACGATGCCCTTCGGCTTGGCCGTCGACCCGGAGGAGTACAGCAGGAACAGCGGATGCTCGGCCTCCACCGGCTCGGCCGGGCAGCTGGGCTCCGCACTCGCGATCAGCTCGTCGTACCAGATATCCCGGCCTGGCCGCATCGCGCACGGCGAGCCGGCCGACCGCACCACGACCACGGTCTCCAGCGTCGCCAGGTCGCCGATCGCCTCGTCCACGGCGGCCTTCACGGCAGCCGTCTTGCCCTTGCGGCGAGCGCCGTCCGCCGTGATCAGCGCCTTCGCGGCGCAGACCGCCAGCCGCTCCGCTACCGCCGACGGCGCGAAGCCGCCGAAGATCACGTTATGCGGCGCGCCGATCCTGGCACAGGCCAGCATCGCCACGACCACCTCCGGGATCATCGGCAGGTAGATGCCGACCACGTCCCCCTTCCGGACGCCCCGCGCCTTGAGCCCGCTGGCCAGCCGCTCCACCTCAGCGAGCAGCCCGGCGTAGGTAAGGTCACGCTCCTCGCCTTCCTCGCCACGCCAGTGGAACGCGACCCGGTCACCGTGCCCGGCCAGCACGTGCCGGTCCAGGCAGTTGTAGGACGCGTTGATCATGCCGTCGGCGAACCAGGTGTAGAACGGCGGGTTGCTGTCATCCAGGACCGAGCTAAAAGGCGTCGCCCAGGACAGCCGCTGGCGGGCCTGGGCGGCCCACCAGGCCGGGCCGTCCGCGGCGGCCTTCGCATAGACCGCGTCGTCGCTCACCTGGGCGGCGGCGGTGAAGCGGGCTGACGGCTCGAACGTCGCGACCTCGAGCAGCTGGTCGAGACGTTCCGCGACGGGCGGCTTGGCTGACATGGGCACTCCTCGCTGGCCCGGCGCCGCTGATTAGGACAAGAAAGCGAGGCGGGCGGCCGGTGACGCTGACGTTACGCACCGTGGGACGGGTGGAGAACGGGCCGAAAGTCCCGGGCCCTAGTGACCAACGACAGGCGAGAATGTGAAACATGTGATTAAAGATGACAAAGGTGCAGAAGAACTAAGGACGGGCTGAATTATTCACGAAAGGCCTGCCTGCGGGTTTCCGGGAAATGAGCGAGAAAGACGAACGCGTGACCTCGTATCCGCTCTTTACGCGTGTATCGTCGCGAAGTACCGTCGGAAGCGTTCGCTGCGCGGTGCCACCTCGAGGAGGTCATCGGTTTGACCGCATATGAGACGGCGCGGGAGACCGCGGAAGCAGCCGCCGAAGTACTAGCGCCGGATGCCGATATTTTCGGCTCGCTGGATGCGGCTGGGCTCGGCGAGTCCACGCTCGCGGTGCTGCGGCGCGCGGCCATGAAGCCGAGCGCCATGGCCTCCGCGACCCTGCGCTACTGGACCAGTGTCGCGATGGCCGGCCCGGTCGCCACGGCGCGCTGGCTGGGCGTCGAGGCCGCGCCGCCGGTCCCCGTCCCCGACCGCGACAAGCGGTTCGCCGACCCGACGTGGACGGACAATCCCGCGTTCTTCGCGATCCGGCAGGCGCACCTGGCTACGTCGCGGCTGGTGAGCGACCTACTCGAAGCCGGAGCGGGAAACCCGGTGGACGACGCCAAGGCCCAGCTGGCGGCCGGCTTCGCGCTGGACGCGCTCTCGCCGACGAATTTCCTCCTCACCAACCCGGCCGCGCTCAAGCGAGCGCTGGAGACCGGCGGCACCAGCCTGGTCGCCGGGGCCGGGCACTTCGTCGACGACATGCTGAACAACAATGGCCGGCCCCGGCAGGTCGACACCCGGCCGTTCCGCGTCGGCGGGAACCTCGCGGCCACGCCGGGCCAGGTGGTGTTCAAGAACGACCTGATGGAGCTCATCCAGTACGCGCCGCAGACACCCAAGGTCCGCGCGGTCCCGGTGCTAGCCAGCCCGCCGTGGATCAACAAGTACTACGTCATGGACCTGGCCCCCGACCGCAGCTTCCTGGAGTGGGCGGTGCAGCACGAGCGCACCGTGTTCGCGATTTCCTACCGCAACCCGGACTCGTCCATGGGCGGCATCACCCTGGACGACTACCTCATCCACGGCCCGCGGGAAGCGCTCGACGTCATCGCCGAGATCACCGGCTCACCCAAGATCGACATCATCGGCCTGTGCCTCGGCGGCGCGCTGACCGCCATGCTCGCGGCCTACCTGACCGAGAAGGGCGACGACCGGATCGGCTCGATCACGCTGCTCAACACGCTGCTTGACTACAGCGAGCCCGGCATCCTCGGCACCTTCACCGACGAGAAGACGGTACGGCGGCTGGAAAAGCAGATGGCCGAGAAGGGAGTCCTGGAGGGGAGCCAGATGGCGGGCACCTTCGACATGCTGCGCGCCAACGACCTGATCTTCAACTACGTGGTCTCCAACTGGCTGATGGGCCAGGAGCCGCCAGCCTTCGACATCCTGGCCTGGAACGGCGACAGCACCCGGATGCCGGCCGCCATGCACTCGTTCTACCTGCGCTCGCTGTACATGCGCAACGAGCTGGCCACCGGCGAGCTCGAGCTCGCCGGGCAGCGGCTGTCGCTGTCCTCGGTAAAGAACGACACGTACGTGGTCGGCGCCATCAACGATCACATCGTGCCCTGGCACGGCTCCTACAAGACCGGGGGGCTGATGGGCGGCAAGGTCAGGTACGTGCTGTCCAGTGGCGGCCACATCGCCGGCATCGTGAACCCGCCCGGGCCCAAGGCCTGGTACGAGGCGGCCGATTACGCGAGCGCCGACCCGGAAGCCTGGCGCCGGTCCAACAGCAAGCACAAGGGCTCGTGGTGGGAGGACTGGACGGCCTGGTCCGACGGGCGGGCCGGCGCGCACGTCAAGCCGCCCGCCATGGGAAGCAAGCAGTACCCCGCCGTATCGGACGCGCCGGGCGAATACGTGCTCGGCTGATCCGCAGCCCGCCGCGGGGACCTCGCCACGGACCAGGAGGTAGACACCATGGCTGACATGAACGGGCAGGTCGCGCTGGTCACCGGAGGAATCCGGGGCATCGGGCTGGCGATCTGCGAACGGCTGATAAACCGCGGCGTCCATGTCGCGGCCGGCTACTCAAGCAACGACGAGGCCGCCCGGCAGTTCAGCGACAAGTACGCCGATCACGGCGTCACCGTCCATAAGGGCAACGTCGGCCGCGACGACGACTGCGAGCGCGTCCTCAGCGAGGTCCTCGAGCAGCACGGGCACCTGGACATCCTGGTCAACAACGCCGGCATCACCGTCGACAAGACCATGCGGAAGATGACCCCGGCCGAATGGGACCACGTCATCCAGGTCAACCTATCCGGCGCGTTCTACCTGTCCCGGGGCATCCTGCAGCACATGCTGGACCGCGGCTACGGCCGGATCATTAGCATCTCCTCGGTGATCGGGTCGGCCGGCGGGTTCGGCCAGGCCAACTACGCGGCGGCCAAGTCGGGTATGTTCGGGCTGACGATGAGCCTGGCCCTGGAGACCGCGAGCAAGAACATCACCGTCAATACCGTCACCCCCGGGTACATCTCCACCGAGATGACCGCGGCGGTTCCCGGCAACGTGATGGAGAAACTGGTGGCCCGGATCCCGGTGGGCCGTCTCGGCGAGCCCAACGAGGTCGCCCGGGTGGTGGAGTTCCTCGCCGATCCCGAATCGGGCTACATCACCGGCCAGGTTTACCCGGTCAACGGCGGCCTCTATATGTAACGCGCGGCGATGCGCTTAACCTGGGGCACGTAGGCAGGTCCGTTCGGCGGAAAGATCTTTTAACCCTGGGAGATGCCCCGTGTCACCGATCAACCACCAGGTACGGCTGGCCGGCCGCCCGTCCGGGCTGCCGCGGGCCACTGACTGGGAGTTCACCAGCGAGGACGTGCCGGCGCCTGGCCCTGGGTCCTTCGTGGTGGAGGTCACGCACCTGTCCATCGACCCGGCGATGCGCGGCTGGATGAACGCCGGCGCCTCCTACATCCCGCCGGTCGAGGTCGGCGACGTCATGCGAGCGGGCGCGGTCGGGCTGGTCACCGCGTCCGGGCACCAGGGCTATGCCGTCGGCGATTACGTCTACGGGTCGTTCGGCGTGCAGGAATACGCGCTGTCGGACGGCCGGGGCGTGAGCAAGATCGACACCGCGCTGGCTGAGCCCTCCACCTACCTCGGCGCGCTGGGGATGACCGGGCTGACCGCCTACTTCGGGCTCTTCGACGTGGGCCGGATCCAGCCGGGGGAAACGGTGGTCGTCTCCGGGGCGGCCGGCGCGGTGGGCAGCATCGCCGGACAGATCGCCAAGATCAAGGGCTGCCGGACCATCGGCATCGCGGGCGGGCCGGAGAAGTGCCGCGCGCTGACCGATGAGTTCGGCTTCGACGCGGCGATCGACTACCGGGCCGGCAACATCAGGAAGGCGCTGCGCGAGCACGCCCCCGACGGGGTGGACGTCTACTTCGACAACGTCGGCGGCGAGATCCTGGACGACGTGCTGACCCGGCTGGCCAGGGGCGCCCGGATCATCATCTGCGGCGCGGTGTCGCAGTACAACGAGACCGCGGTGCGGGGGCCGGCCAACTACCTGATGCTGCTGGTCGCGCGGGCCTCGATGACCGGCATGGTGATCTTCGACTACGTCGACCGGTTCGGCCCGGCCCTGGCCGAGCTGGCGGGCTGGTATCAGGCCGGCCAGCTGGCCTCGCGCGAGCACGTCGTACACGGCGGCGTCTGGGACTTCCCCGAGGTGCTGCTCCAGCTGTTCGACGGGGCCAATACCGGCAAGATGGTGCTAGCGCTGGACAAGGACTGAGCGCCGCTGGACCGTTACGTCCAGCCCGAGGAGCAGGGCCTCGATGACGGTGACCGCGCGGTCGATGTCCGGGGCGCGGTCGGCGATCACGTCGGAGTACAGGAATCCCTCGCTGATGCGGACGATGGCGTAGGCCAGCGCCGGGGTGTCCAGGCGGGCCTCGAACGAGCCGCGGCCGCGTTCGAGTTCAATGAGGTTCTCCAGCGCGCCGGCCATGCCCCGGTGCGAGGTGCTGCGCGGCCCGGTCAAGATGCGCAGCGCGGTCTCCGGATCGGCGGCCAGGAAGGCGTGCAGCGGCCGGTCCCGGCCGATGACCCGCAGCACGCCCCCG
>Ga0302324_100022078_pt1 | contig 12385 bp, 14 predicted proteins | sample Palsa_T0_1_FD_201949 | JGI IMG/M metagenome (GOLD analysis project Ga0302324, IMG submission 201949) | Peat permafrost microbial communities from Stordalen Mire near Abisko, Sweden - Palsa_T0_1 | ecosystem: Environmental > Terrestrial > Soil > Palsa > Peat permafrost | place: Sweden: Abisko...
CAGCGCCATGGCGGGGCGCCGGCGTCCAGACGTTCAGGGTCAGGCAGTCTTCGCTCTCCGGCCCCCGATAGCCGCCCGCGCCATGAGTCTGGATGCAGGCCGGCCCGAAGGCCTTGGCCGGCCGCACGCCGCGCCATCGCAGCGGCGGCTGGGGCGCGCGCCAGCGGAGCGCCTCTACCGGCGGCGCGGCGTAGGGAATGGCCTTGAAGCTCGCGACGCCGTCCTCGACCTGGCCCTGCAGCAAGCCGGAGGCGACCGCGACCGCCTTGTCCGCCGGCTCGGCCGCCGCGGCTCCGGCCAGGGCGACGGCGACGAGAGCCGCCAAACTCATGCGAAACGCCATCATTCCTCCCAGCCCTGGCTCAGCAGCGATCATAAATCCGCGCCGGCCCAAATCCCAGGCGCCGTTTTGCGCGCGGGTTCCGCCAGGCTTATGGTGCGCGCCTCCGACGGGGGCCAGATCATGACGCCGGCGCTGGTTCGGCCGCCACTGCGCGAGGTGAGGTCACGGATTTTCGACTCGGCGCGCTGGGCCGCCTACCAGCCGCGCGCGGACGACATCGTGATCGCCACCTTCCCGAAGTGCGGCACCACCTGGACCCAGCGGATCGTCGGCATGCTGTTGGCCGGCGACGCGGCCCCGGCCCCGATGCACGCCCCCTGGTTCGACTTCCGCCTGCGCGGGACCGTGGAAGAGACGGCGGCCGAGGCCGAAGGCGTGGCCGGGCGGCGGCAGCTCAAGTCGCACCTGCCCTATGACGCCCTGCCGGTCTACGAGGCCGTGAGGTTCATCCACGTGGCCCGCGACGGGCGCGACGCGGCGATGAGCTTCCACAACCACCTCGTCGGCTTCACGCCGATGATGAACGAGATCATGGACCAGGTGAGCCTGGCCGATCCGAAGTTCGGCGACCGCGTGGCCCCGACCCCGGCCGATCCGGCGGAACACTTCCGCGACTGGCTGGCCGACGGCGGCGCACGGGGCGATCCGGGCGCGAGCTACTGGGAGGTGGAACGCAGCTACTGGGCGGCGCGGAACGAGGCCAACATGCTGCTTGTCCACTTTGCCGACATGAAGGCCGACCTCGCCGGCGAAATCGGCCGCATCGCGCGGTTCCTGGAGATCGGGGTGCCGGCGCCGACCTTGGCCCAGATTGTAGCCGCGGCCGATTTCGAGGCCATGCGCGCCCAGGGCGAGCAGCTGATGCCGGGGGCCGCGATTGCCTGGGTCGGCGGCGCCAAGCGGTTCCTCTACAAGGGCGTCAACGGCCGCTGGAAGGACGTGCTGACGCAAGAGGACCTGGCGGCCTACGAGGCCAGGGCGAAGGCCGAGTTCAGTCCGGATCTGGCGGCCTGGCTGGAAGGCGGGCGCCTTGTCGCCGGCGACCCGGTGGGCGCCGTCATGACACAATAGTGACGCCCCCGTCATTTTCCTTGACTCGCCGGCCGTCGGGGGGCCATATCTGAATCCTGAGCGCAGCACTCTTTCCCGGAGATTCCCAGTGGCCGACGGCAACATCACCAAGGATGTCATGTACGAGGCGGTGGCCCCGGACGACTTCGAGTCGATGCTGGACCTGGATCGCTACGCCGCCCGCTCGACCGCCTTCGATAGGATCATCAGCGCCACTCACGACCATTTCTGGGACCCGCTCGATCCCAAATACATCGATTTTTCCGAGCCCTTCGACATGGAAAACCGGGCGCTGCTGCCCGAGGACATGATCGGCGCGCTCCAGACCAAATACGTCTCCGAGCGCCTGTCCGACCCCAAGGAGCGGATCAGGTTCATCAACGCCCAGACGCTGCGCAGCTTCTCCTCGATCCTCCACGGCGAGCAGGGGGCGCTGAACCTCTCGGCCTCGCTCTGCCACGTGCTGCTCGATCAAGGGGCGCAGGAATACGCCGCCAACCAGACCCGCGAAGAGGCCCGCCACGTCACCGCCTTCGCCCGCTACATCAAGGCCCGGTGGGGCCGGCCGGCGCCGTGCAGCCCGGTGCTCCAGGCGCTGCTGGTCGAGATCATCTCGGCTCCGGAGGTCTACAAGAAGATCGTCGGCATGCAGATGCTGGTCGAGGGCCTGGCCATGGGCGCCTTCGCGACCTTCTTCCAGAAGCTCGAGGATCCGCTCGGCCGCAAGCTGATGCAGCTGGTCATGACCGACGAGGCGTTCCACCACAAGTTCGGCAAGATCTGGGCCGACCGCACGGTGCCCAAGCTCTCGGAGCAGGAGCACAACATCATCGAGGACTGGGCCGCGCACTGCTTCCAGACCCTGCTCTTCAACCTCGTCGCCCCCTCCGAGCAGCGCGACCTCTACGAGGAGTTCGGTCTCGATCCCGACCGGGTCATCGCCGAATTCGCCGAGATCGCCACCGACGAGGCCCGCCGCGAGGACATGAAGGAGGCGACCAACATCTTCCGGGTGCTGATCAAGACGCTGCTCAACGCCGGCATCATCACCGACCGCACCCGCGCCTTCTACGGGATGTATGTCGACATGGACGAGCTGAAGGGCGAGGGCGACCGGATGGTCGGCGACGACATCGCCGAGGAAGGCATCGCCTATTTGAAGACCATCAACTTCAAGGACCGCGCGCCGGTCCTTGGCCTCGCCGCGGAGTAGGTTTGGAGGCGACGACCATGAACCGAGCCCTCGCCCTGACCCTCATCGCCGCCGTCATGCTCAGCGGCTGCGGCCGCGGCGGCCACTGGCCCTTCGGGCGCCGCCACCGCGTCGAGGCGCCGGCATCGCAGCAGCTCGTCGCGCCTGCGAGGAACCTTCAGCCCTCCCATTGAGGCGATATTGCACTTGACGGACCCAAGCGGTATGATAGGTTAATTCCCATAAGGAATTTAGCCGTGTCGATCCTCTCCGCTCCCCACTTCCACAACGAAGAAGCCGCCTACGCCTACGTCGAGGCGCGGTTGTGGCCACATGGCCCCGTTTGCCCGCGCTGTGGCTCCCTGGATCGCATCGGCAAGATGGGCGGCAAGAGCACCCGGATCGGGACCTACAAGTGCTACTCATGCCGCAAGCCCTTCACCGTGAAGATCGGGACCATCTTCGAGGATAGCCACGTTCCGATGCGCCATTGGCTGCAAGTGATGTTCCTTCTCGCGTCCTCGAAGAAGGGTATCAGCACCAATCAGATTCAGCGCTCGCTCAACTGCCACATGAAGACCGCTTGGTTCATCGGCCATCGGCTCCGCGAGGCCATGCGGTCCGGCGACCTGTCGCCCTTCGGCCAGGGCGGCGGCCCGGTCGAAGCCGACGAAACTTTCATCGGAATCGATCCCGACGCAGGAAGGGCGGACCAGACCACAAGATGAAGGTTCTCAGCCTCGTCGATCGCCGGAGCGGCCAAGCCCGCTCGGAAGTGCTCGACTTCATAAGCGCCAAGGCCATCGGCAAGATCGTGACGGCCAACCTCTCGCCCGAAGCCGTCCTCATGACCGACGAAGCCACCCACTACATGAAGCTTGGCGAGACGTTCGCTGGCCATGGCCATACCAATCACCGCGCCGGGGAATACGTCGCCTTCGACAACCCCGAGGTTCACACCCAATCGGTCGAAGGCTTCTTCTCGATCTTCAAGCGCGGCATGCGGGGCATCTATCAGCACTGCCAAAAGAAGCACCTTCACCGCTACCTTGCCGAGTTCGACTTCCGATATTCCAACCGGATCGCGCTGGGCGTGGATGATGTCCACCGTGCCGATAGAATGCTGGCGGGGGTGGTCGGAAAGCGCCTCACCTATCGAACAACTGTTAGGGCGTGAGCATGGCAAAGCCGAAGAAGAAGCCGCCGCCAGTCGAGGACGAGGCGCAGTCGAAGCGATTCCTGGACCTCGCCCACGAACTCGAAGCCGCTGGAGACCTAAGCCCCACAGAAGGCGGTGAGGCATTCGAGCGCCTGTTTGAGCGGACGACTCGATCAAAGGATCGGCACGACAAGGTCTAGATTTCGGCACGGGTCAAGGCGCGTGCCGTCCGCAATCGACCCACTCAGCACAACGGGATCGTTCCACCATAGGCTGACAAATCCTCCGGCGGCGTCGAATCGCTGCCGGACTTCGTTATCGATCGACTTTCCAAGTATCGCCTGCAAAAGATGATCACCTCGGGCGGCGCCGTTAAGGAACCGCTGGAAGGCAAAAGCGCAGGCGTCGGCCATCTGAAGAAGCACCTCTTCGCTCTTTGCGGCGAACGCGGGGGGAGCTTTGATGCGGCTGATCGCAAAATGCTCTGGCAAGTCTGGCAAAAGCTGCCGGATCAAATCCTTGCTGCTAACAATGTTGTGCGCCAGCCTGAGCATCCTGTGAGCTTCCGGCCGCTCCTCGGCGACAACCATGGCGACTTCGTTCTGAGGGGCATGGTTATCGATTAAATCATCTGCGGCCTTGAGACACAGAACATAAGACAAGGCATGCGAATATACCGGCATGCGCTTCGCCACCATTGGCGCGGGAGACTTAGTCTTATGACACCAGCCAACCGCCAGCGGGATTCGTAGTTCTCTGGGCAATGCGAGGAGTTTATCCAAGAGAGCCCAGCGGTCATCATCCGCCCAAGTGTTTCGGTTTTTCCCGCCGTAGTGAAGATCGGTAGCGTGAAAGAAGAAACCTGCGCGGATTTCTTTGGGCACGTCGGCCTTTAGCTCGTCAATCCGATCTGCCAGCGCGCGCCACTGCTTGTCCGGATCAAGCATAATTCCCGCGACGGCACAGATCGGCTGCTTTGGAGCATGCCCCGTTTCGTCCACGTAGATCACGCGCACGAGCTTGGTCCCCCACAGCTCGCCGCCACCGAAAGCACGGACGGCGCTATCCACCTACCACACTCCCGTCGGGATGGGTATGTGAAGTGCAATATCGCCCCCATTGACGCCGAACAAAACCGAAACAAGATGGCGGCCGTGGAAGCCGTCGTCCTTACCTTCTCGAGGCCGCAGACCACCAGCGCGGTGACGCGGGGGGCGGCGCGGCTGCTGGTGGCGATGGGCTACGCGCCGCTCGTCGAGGTGGGCCTCCCCAACGGCCGGCGGGCCGACATCATGGCGGTGAGCGCCCGCGGCCAGATCGTCATCGCCGAGGTGAAGTCGGGGCTCGACGACTTCCGCACCGACCGCAAATGGCGCGACTATCTTGCCTATTGCGACGCCTTCTTCTTCGCCGTCGCGCCGGAGTTTCCCCGCGAGATCCTCCCCGAAGGGCCCGGCCTCATCGTCGCCGACGCCTTCGATGGCGCGGTCGTCCGCGACCAGGCCCCGACGCCGCTGGCCGGCGCCCGCCGCAAGGCCCTGACCATCGCCTTCGCCCGCCTGGCCGCCTTCCGCGCGACGCCGCTGTGACGGGCCGCCCCTACCTCGGGGCGCGCTTGGCGAGGATGCGCTGGAGGGTGCGTCGGTGCATGGCGAGGCGCCGGGCGGTCTCCGAGACGTTGTGGTTGCAGAGCTCGTAGACCCTCTGGATGTGCTCCCATCGCACCCGGTCGGCGCTCATCGGATTGTCGGGCGGGGCCGGGGCGGCGCCGGTGGCGGCGGCGAGCAGGGCCTTGACCACGTCGTCGGCGTCGGCCGGCTTGGAGAGATAGTCGACCGCTCCGGCCTTCACCGCCGCCACCGCCGTGGCGATGTTGCCGTAACCGGTCAGCATGATGATCCGCGCGTCGGCGCGGGCGGCGCGCAGCGCCTCCACCACACGCAGCCCCGAGCCGTCCTCGAGGCGCATGTCGAGGACCGCGAAAGCCGGCGGCGCGGCGCGGACCGCGGCCACGGCGTCGGCCACGCACTCGACCAGGGTGGTCTGGAAGCCCCGCGCGTCCAGGGCCCTTCCCAGGCGCGTGCGCAGGGCCGCGTCGTCGTCGAGCAGCAGCAGGGTCTTTTCCTCGAGCGCCGCCACCGCGCTGTCGATATCGCTCATCGCTGCGCGCCAATCCTTCCGCGAGCCGGTAAAGGGCCAAGCCTCATACACTGCGACGAGATGTCGCGGAATAGACGATAATCCTCAAGGGGGTGGCGCGGTTCCCTCCACGAACGCCGCAGCCGGGGCCTCCACCACGCCTCGGGCCCACTTCGCGGTGACGATCGCGCCGCTCTTGCGGGCGTTCTTGAAGTCCACGTTCGCGCCGGTGCGCTCCAGCAGGGTCTTGGCGATGAAGAACCCCAGGCCCATGCCGACGTGGCCGGTGCGCGAGCCTTCGGCCCCCGGCCGGCTGGTGATGTAGGGCTCCCCGAGCCGGGCCAGGATATCGGCCGAGAAGCCCGGCCCGTCGTCCCGCACTTCCAGGGCCAGGGTCTTGGCGTCGAAGCGCGCCGTCACCAGGATCTCGTGGGCGGCGAAATCGAAGGCGTTCTCGACGAACGAGGTCATGGCGTGGAGGATCTCCGGTCGACGCCACAGATCCGGCGCATGCACGCCGGGGGGGCCGGTGACGACCGCCTCGGTGCGAATTCCCGCCTTGCCGGCGTGCGGTTCGATCATCTCGCCCAGGAACTGCAGCAGGCTCATGCGCTCGTGAATCACGTCGCCGGCGTCGGGGGTCTCGGCCAGCTTGCGCAGGATGTCGCGGCACCGCTGGGCCTGTTCGATCAGCAGCCAGGCGTCGTCGCGCAGCGGCCCCTCCGGCGTCTCGCGCTCCAGCTCCTTGGCGATGACCGAGATCGTCGCCAGCGGCGTCCCCAGCTCATGGGCGGCGGCGGCGGCCAGCGCCCCCAGGGCCGAGAGCCGCTGCTCGCGGGCGAGCACGGTCTCGGCGACGTGCAGGGCGAGCTCCATCCTCCGCGCCTCGCTGGCGGCCCGGAACGAATAGACGCCGGTGAAGTAGATGCCGACCATCACCGCCAGCAGGCACCCGGCCCGATAGGTCGAGGGGAGCTGCAGGGTCTCGCCGGGGGCCCAGGGCATGGGCAGCGACAGGACCGTCAGGGTCATGGCCATGACTGTCGCCGCGACCCCGAGCGCCACGGCGTGTCTTCCCGGCAGGATCGCCGCCCCGACCGTCACCGGCGCGATCAGGAGCAGGCAGAAGGGATTGGCGATGCCGCCGGTGAGGTAGAGCAGGCCGCTCAGCTCGAAGATGTCGAAGCCGAGCTGCACCGTCACTTCCCAGGGCCGGGCCCTGTGGCCCACCGTGGGCGAGAGGCCGATCAGGAGGTTGAAGATCGCCGAGGCCGAGATCAGGACCAGGCACTCTCCGACCGGAATGTCGATGCGCAGCAGGACCGAGGTGACGAAGACGGCGAGACCCTGGCCGACCAGCGCCAGCCAGCGGATGACCACCAGGGTCCGGGTCCGAAGCCGCCCCTCGGCCGGCCCTCGGTCTTGCGCCTCGGCAATGCGAAGGCTATCGCGAGCTTCTTCGCTCCCGCTCGTGGCCATGCTCACTATCGATGTCATCGCTTGAAGGATCGCCCGGAACCACGGCCGACGCGAGCCATAGTTTGCCTCTTGCCGGCGACCAGACGCCGCGGCTGGGGGCCCTCGCCGCCTTGCTGGCGCTGGTCGTCCTCGCCGCCTGCGGGCGAGCGCCCGCCCCCGCCGCGTCTTTTGTCGGCGGTCCCTTCCACCTCATTGACCAGGACGGCCGGGCCGTCGACCAATCGATCCTGAACGGCCGGTGGACGGCGGTCTACTTCGGCTACACCTTCTGTCCCGACGCCTGTCCAATGACCCTGACCGCGCTGGCCCAGGCGCAGGCGAAGCTTAGGCCCAGCGCGCGCGGCTTCCGCGTCGTCTTCATCACCGTCGATCCGGCGCGCGACACCCCGGCGCAGATGAAGACCTATCTCGCCAGCCCCGCCTTCCCCCCCGGCGCGCTCGGCCTCACCGGCAGCCCGGCCCAAATCACCGAGGCCGCCCGCGCGTATCGCGTCTATTACCGCAAGGCCGGCGCCGGCTCCGACTACAGCGTCGACCACAGCTCGGTGATCTACCTGATGGACCCCGCCGGCCGCTTCCGCGCCCCGATCGACGCCCAGGCCCCGCCGACGACCATGGCTTCCCAGATCAAAGCCGCCATCGCCCAGGGCTGACGGCTCTTAGGCCCTGTGCTGGGCGCCGACCGCCGTGGCTGGACATATGCATGCTGCGCGGCCATCTATGCTGCGTCGCACAATGCTGGGGATCGAATGCTCTACGCGCTTCACGAGGCCGCCTACCGCTCGGCGGCGCCGCTCAGACTCGCCGCCGAGCTGACCCGCGACTTCTGGAGCTCGCCGCTCAACCCCGCCTCGGAGTCCCATTTCGGTCGCACTCTCTTCGCCTCCGCCGACGTTCTGGCCAATCTCACCCGGCGCTATTTCAAGCCGCTGTGGAGGATCGACGAGACCACCGTCAACGGCCGCCAGGTCGCGGTCGACGAGGAGGTAGTCTCCCGCTCGCCGTGGATGAAGCTGCTGCGCTTCCGCCGCGACCCCGTCCAGCTCCTCGAGGCCATGGGCAAGGCCAGCGCCAAGACTGGCGGCCCGGCCGTCCTGATCGTCGCCCCGCTCTCGGGCCACAACGCCACCCTGCTGCGCGGCACGGTCCGCACCTTCCTTCCCGACTTCGACGTCTATGTCACCGACTGGTCGAACGCCCGCGACGTGCCGATCGTCGAAGGACGGTTCGGCTTCCACGACTATGTCGACGCCGTCGCCGACGCGCTGCGCGTGATCGGCCGCAGGGCCCACGTGGTCGCGGTCTGCCAGCCGGGACCGGCCGTCCTCGCCATCGCCGCCCAGATGGCCCAGGATGACGACCCGCTGCGCCCGGCCGGCCTCATCCTGATGGGATCGCCGATCGACGCCCGCCTCGCGCCAACGGCCACCAATCGCCTGGCGCAGGAGCGGCCGTTCAGCTGGTTCAAGTCCAACATGATCTATACGACGCCGCCGCCTTATCCCGGCATGATGCGGCGGGTCTATCCGGGCTTCGTCCAGCTCTACAGCTTCCTCTCGATGAACGCCGACAGCCACCAGGAGGCGCACCGGCGCTACTTCGAGCACCTGGTCCAGGGCGACGGCGATCCGGCCGAGCGGCACCGGGAGTTCTACGACGAATATCTGAGCGTGCTCGACCTCACCGAGGAGTTCTATCTCGAGACCGTCGACATCGTCTTCCAGCGCCACCTGCTCGCCAAGGGCGAGCTGGCCCACGGCGGCCGACCCGTCGATCTGAAGGCGCTGAGCGACATCGGCCTGATGACCGTCGAGGGCGAGCGGGACGACATCTCCGGCGTCGGCCAGACCCAGGCCGCCCACGCCCTCTGCCCCAAAGTCCCGGCCGACCTGCGCGAACTCCACGTCCAGAAAGGGGTCGGCCACTACGGCGTCTTCAACGGCCGCCGGTTCGAAGCCGAGATCTATCCGCGGATGCGCGACTTCATCGGCCGCTGCCAACTGGCGGTCGGCGCGGGAATCACCGCCTAATCTTCCCATGGCTCTTCTGGGCGCCCGACACGCCGACGGCGAAACGGTTCTGATCGACGGCCTCTTGGTCCGCCTGGCGGTGAATCCGAGGGCGCAGCATGTCTCGGTGCGAATCGACCGGGCCCGGCGCGCGGCCGTCGCCGTCGCCCCCTCGGCCCGAAGGCTCGCCGAAGCGGTCTCCTTCGCAAGAAAGCGCGCCGGCTGGATCGCCGCGCGCCTCTCAGAACTCCCGGCCCCGATGGCGCTTGGGCCCGAGGCCGGGATCGCCGTCTTCGGCCTTCCCTGCCGCCTCGTCCCCGATGGCCGGCGCCCGCGCCTGCGGCGCCTTCCCGGCGAAGATGGCGTCAGCCTCACCGGCTGCGGCGAAGGCCAGGCCGACGCCCAGCTCGTCGCCCGGGCCCTCAAGGCCGAGGCGCGGCGCATCTTCACCGACCGCCTTGGCCGCCACTGCCAGAGCCTGGGTGTCACCGCGGCGCCCAGGCTGCTCATCACCGACACCAGGAGCCGGTGGGGTTCCTGCACCCAGGCGCGGCCGGGCCACGCCGCCTCGATCCGCCTTTCCTGGCGCCTGGCGCTCGCTCCCTTCGCGGTCGCCGACTATGTCGCCGCCCACGAGTGCGGCCACCTGATCGAGGCCAACCACGGCCCGCGCTTCTGGTCCTTGGTCCGGGGCCTCGTCGGCGACCCCCGCCCCCACCGCGCCTGGCTCCGCCGCCACGGCCCCCGCCTCCATGCGCTGTCATGAGCGTATCGGATGCGCGCGGCGTCGGATCAGCGCTTCGGCGGGAGGGAAGGGTCGAACGGAGGCGGTGCTTCGTGGCGAGCGGACTCTGCGAGCCAAGGCTCGCAATCTGAGTCTCGCTGCACACGAGGCGGGGTCGAGGCGACGGGATCAGCCGCCGCCCACCCCCCTCACGATTGCGCCGATCATCGGCGGCGAAGCGACGCCCGATCAGGGGTGGGGCGGAGCGTCGGCGAACGAATGCCACGCGCCATCTTTGTCGTAGAAGCCGTGGTCGTCGGCTGGGTCGCTCAGCCAATGGGTGCGAGCGTCGTGCTCGTGGGCGGCGCGCCAGGCTTCGTCGTGCCAGACGATGCGTTCGTCGGCGGGATAGTTCGTATACTTCTCATGCACCTTCCAGCATTCGTCGTAGCGGTTGCAGACCACATAGGTTTCCGCGGCGGCGCTGGTGGCCGCAAGCGTACCGGCGGCCATCGCCGCTATCATTGCGCCCGCCGCGATGGCGGTTTTGGAAACTCGCATATCAATTTCCTTTGAGAAATAGCCCCTCTTGAAGAAATTAAACGAAGGGGCGTAGCGGAAGTTCCAGCGAATCCCGACGGTCGGTTGAAATTGCGAGCTTGCCGCCCGCGTGGGTAATAAAATAGTCCCCGTCCAATTTATACTTATCTGCGAATACTGATGAGCTCGGAATTCACATCTTGACCCGAAATATTTCTTCGACATCCGTCTAGATGACGAGGCCGGCTTCCCGACGTTCCGCCACCCCTGGAAGTCACGGGGCGGCCGTCTACCGCCCCGCGCCGCTTCTGCTGAGCGCCACCGCACCGGGCTCCGCAGCCCCGCGCCTCACGTTCGCCGCGACGCGCAGGCCGGGTTGGCGATCTCGACGCGCCTGTTCTTCGCGCGCCCCTCGTCTGTGCTGTTGTCGGCGACCGGCACGGTCTTACCGTAGCCCCTGGAGGTCAGGCGGCCGGCGGCGATCCCGTGCTGGGTGAGCCAGGCGGCCACCGCCGCGGCTCGGGCCTCGGAGAGGGTCTGGTTATAGGCGTCGGAGCCGACGTTGTCGGTATGGCCCTGCACTTCGAGCCTGAGCGTGGGATCTCTGGCCAGCAGGCCGCGCACGCGGTCGAGCACGGGGTCGGATTCGGGCTTCAACGTCGACTTGTCGAAATCGAACAATACGCCGGTCAACGCCACGTGGCAGTTCTTCGCCAGACTGGTCCCGAGCTCCGCGCCGCCTTCGTCGCCGACCTGCAGGGTGTAGCCGTCGGCGTCCATGTGCAGGTAGGCCCAGATATTGCGGCCGTTCTGGCCATAGTGAGCCGTGATCGCGGCGTCGCCGGAGATGGACTTGTTGATGATCGTCCACCCGGCCTTCGGCAGCGCGGTCCGATAGAGCGTGAGCCACTCCATCATCGAAACTCCGTCGGCCGGCTTGTAGGCCTTGATGATCGCGCCGCTGGCGACGATCTCCGCCCCGGACGCGCCGGGCAGCGTCACATAGACCGGTGATGGCTCATGGTGGCCGCCTTTCAGCGTCGATCCCGGCAGAGGCGGCAGGAACGGGAAATCTCCTTTCGCCGCAACGAGCTTCTCCGGCGTCGGCGCCGGCGCGGGCAGCGTCAGATCGATCGGCAGCGGCGCGACTTCGATCACCTCGATGTCGGCGCTCGGCGGGTAGCCGATCTGCACGTCGGCCCAGACGTCCTGCGCACCCCTGGCGTAATGGGTCACCGCCATCAGCGGCTGGCCGGGGAACGCCTTCACCTCCTGCCAGCCGGCGGCGATGAAGCCCGGCTCGAGAGCGGCCCAGGTGGCCGCGTTGTCGTTCCCGCCGCCGGCGACGACGCCGACCACGTGCCATCGCTTGCCCTGCTTGAGCGTGTCCGGTCCGGAGTCACCCCAAGGTTCTGGCGGAAACTGGGCTTCCGTCCAGTCCTCGTGCTCTAACCGCTGCACCTCCATGACGCACGGCAGGAACGACAGGTAGGGGGGCAGCGGCGGCCCCTGCAGGGAGGGCGGCGCGGCATTGGCGCATTTGGCGAGATCGGCGGCCGAAAGGCTCGGCGTGGCCGGGGTCGCCACAACGGCGGCCGGGGCAGGGGCCGCTTTCGTCGATGTCGTCGATTGGGTGGCGGCCGCCTGATCCGGTCGCGGGGCCGGCTTGCCGCAGGCCGCCAACAGGATGGCGGCGCCGATGAGAACCGTGATCGTGATCTGGATCCGC
>Ga0302324_100022079_pt1 | contig 12385 bp, 9 predicted proteins | sample Palsa_T0_1_FD_201949 | JGI IMG/M metagenome (GOLD analysis project Ga0302324, IMG submission 201949) | Peat permafrost microbial communities from Stordalen Mire near Abisko, Sweden - Palsa_T0_1 | ecosystem: Environmental > Terrestrial > Soil > Palsa > Peat permafrost | place: Sweden: Abisko...
GGGACAGTCGAGGGCGGCTGTCCCCACATGCAACCAGGCATCTGCGTGAGCATCTCGATGAGCATCTTTGCACAATGAAACCTTGCGACACGAGGCGCTTTGAGCAACTGATCTGGTGGGAAGAGTTAAAATTACAGGAGTGCGGAATCTGAGCCGTCTTTTTTGCGGTCGACTCCGAGAACGGGAGAATGTATGGCAGAGCCAAATCCGACGACGGAAGAACAGCGCCGGCCTGATCCGAATGAAAAACTGGTGAAGGTTTTCGACAGCGAACAGGAATCGGAGGCGATGGTGGTGAAGGGCTTGCTCGATTCCGCTGCTATCGATAACGATCTCGCGTCGGCCAGTCTTTTGCAGGACGCATTTCCCGGCCTCGGGGGAATGATCATTCTGGTGCGAGAAGAGGATGCGGAGAAGGCGCGCAGCCTGATCGCCGCATCCCGGCAGCAGCCTTCTATCGCCGACGAGGCGGCCAGCGAAGAGGACGATGATTCTACTGAAGAGCTGTCAACCAAGGTGTAACCGAGTGGCCGTCGAGATAGAAAGTGACGGCACCATCGAGATCGGTGCGGAAGACGTGCACTCCAGAGTTCTGCAGCCGCTGCAGAACGATGGGTTTTGGTATTCCGAAAGAGTTGCGGAAGCCGACCGAGATCACGGCAAAGCTCGGCTTCACGGCATCAAGGATTTCGGGCGTGGTAGACGTAGCGCTGCCGTGATGGCCTACCTTTAGCAGATCCGCCCTTGGATGATGAAGAGTCGCAATGCGGCGCTCGACTGCTTTCTCGGCGTCGCCCTCCAGCAGCACAGAAGTTTCCCCGTAACTGACATGCAGGACCATGGAGTCATTATTCTTGGGCTCAAGTCCAACCGGCCAGTCACGGGGTGGGAACAACACATTCACTTTGGCTCCGCCGAGGTTGAATTCGTCTCCCTCCCAATGCCGGACTACTTTGATTCCCAGTTGATGCGCCTCGGCGATCAGGCTCTCGAGCGCCCGGCTCGGCGGCAACAAGCCCACCCATAGCTCTTTCGGCCGGAAGTCCTTGAGAATCGCGGCCATGCCTCCGATGTGGTCGGAGTGGCCGTGGGAAATCGCGACCGCGTCGAGGCGGGAGATGCGGCGCGTCCAAAGATAAGGTGCGACTACATCTTCGCCAAAGTCGAGTTGCGAACCGGCGCCCCAGATGGCTCCGCCGGCATCAATGAGCAGGGTACGGCCTTGCGGCGTTACCAACAGAATGGAGTCGCCCTCGCCAACGTCGATCGATGTAACTTCGAGCATCCCGGCTCGCGTCTGCGGCCGGGGCGGCAGGAAGGCGAGAGCCAGCGATGACGCTAAGAGCACGACGACTCCGATAGCCGCGAGCACAGCGCGTTTGCGGGCAAAGATCATCGCGAGGACGAGCGCCGCGGAAGCTGACGCCATCATCACAACGGACGGTGTGGCTACGCGAAGGTCGGCGAGGCGCAGGCCTCCGAGGTTATGCACCGTGCCGGTGATGGCTTGCAGTGCGAAACTCGTGAGCAGCGCTGGAAGTCTCGCGAGCAGAGGGGAAATGTAACCCAGGGCGACGGTCACGACTGCAGCGGGCATGAGGAGCTGGGTTAAAGGGACGACGGCGATGTTCGCGGGCAGGCCGATGGTGGTAGCACGGTGAAAGTAATAAGCCATGGGAAGGGCGAGCCCCATCTGCATCACCGCCGACACCAGCAGCAGTTCGAACGTGCGGAGGCCAACCATCGCCGCGCCCCGCACCAGCCTTAGCGACCATGATTGCCCGAGAAAACGTGCGAGGCGTGCCGCAATCAGGCGCAGATCGAGACGGAACTGCGCGACCCTTGGAGACAACGACTGTCCGTAGTCGTCGGCGTCCCAGTGAGCCAGCGCCTGGCGGTAGAGGCGCGAAGTCCGCTCCAGCAGCGGCATTCCGATGGCGGCCACGATCAGCACACAGGCAAATGTCATCTGGAAGCTGGCGGTGAAGAGCTGGCGCGGATCGAAGACCAGCAATCCGAGAGCAGCCGCGCCCAAGGCATTCAGCATGGCGCGGTCGCGGTAAAGCAGCCGCGTGCCCAGGTAGATGGCGCACATCAGCGTGGCTCGCCACACCGGAGCGCCCACATCGGTGAGAAAGGCGTAAGCCACGCAAAACAGAACCGTCAGCAGCGTCGCGGGAATGTCGCCGAGGCGCAGGCGGCGCAGCGTCCAGAAGGCGACGAAGGCCAGGATGGTGACGTTCATCCCGGAGACCACGAGGACGTGATAAGTGCCGGAGCGCTGGAAGTCGACTCGGGTGTCGCGATCAATGAAGGCTTCTTCGCCAATGACCATCGCGTCAATCAGCGCGGCTTGCTGCGTCGGCCACAGCGCATGCACTTTGGCAATAATGCTGGAGTGAATGCGGATGCGCCAGCGTTCGAGACGAGTTCCCACAAAGCCGGATAGCAGGTCGACATCCTCGGCTTTCGCGGAGCCCAGCGCGGCGATGCCGTTGGCGGCGAAGTAAGACTGATAGTCGAAATCCCCAGGATTACGGAAGTTGCGCGGCAGCTTCAGCTTGACAGGAAGACGGATGCGTTCACCATAGCGGAAGAGGCGCATCGCGGGGGCGGTTTCCTTACCGGGGATGAGCGCGGACTTCTCGGGGCGCGCGCCGTAGACGCTGAGGCGCACACCGGAATGTACGGGGATGCGCGTGCCGTTGTCGAAGGCCAGTTCTTCGGTCTCGATGTCGACGCCTTGTCTCAGTTCGCCCGGAGATCCTTCCCGGAACCTGCCTTCGCGCGTGACGTGCGCCGTCATCTTGACTTGCTGGCCGTCGGCAAAGGGCAAGAGTGTGGTATCGAGAGTATTCGCTGGACCTCGGAGTTGAATGTGAATCGCGCCTGCCACGAAGAGTGAGCCCAGAGCCAGGCTCACGCCGATCCACTTGCGCCTGCGAACGAAGTAGATCCCTGCGGCGAGAAAAGCTGATGCGGAAAACACCCACCACGAAGCCGGACGCCAGGCGTAAACGCCTGCGATGATTCCGGAGGAGTAGGCCAGCGCGGCCCACAGCATGGGCTGGCGCGTGGGTTTGAGCTGGAATTCAAACGGAGTGGGCGGCGCTGAGGGAGACGTGATTGGGTAGAGGGGCTGCACTACTATCCTCGTGCGAACGAGTTGAAGGGAGAGCAGACAGCTGCTAGATGGTCAGCGCACTAATTGCAGCACGCTCTCGAGATGATAGGTTTGGGGAAATAAGTCCACGAGGTGGGCCTGCTCGACGCGGTAACCAGCTGCCTGCAACGGGACAAGATCGCGGGCCAAAGTCGCGGGATCGCACGAGACGTAGGTCAGGCGCGGTGCGGCTAAACTCGCAAGCGCACGCGCGACCGAGTCTCCTAAACCGCTCCGCGGCGGGTCGACCACTACCAAATCGAGGCTACAGTGGGACGGTTCGGATTTCCCGGTCAAGTACTGTTCGGCCGACGATCGCACCGCCTTTCCATTCACCGGCAGATTGTATTGCAGGTCGGCGGCGGCGGTCTGTGACGACTCAACTGAAACGATGTGACGGAAGTTACAGGCCAGGGCTGTGGAAAACAGTCCGACACCGGCGTAGAGGTCGACGGCCAGTTCACCGGAGCGGCCGGTCGTGACGATGTCGATCAGCTCGTCGGTGAGAAACCGGTTGGTCTGAAAGAATGAACCGGCGCTCACGCGGTAGATGGCCGTCTTCGACTGATAGGTCAAATCCGAGGCGCCGACCGCGACCAGCGGCTCCTGCACGCCCTTCTGCGGCTCGCGGAATGCCGCGACGCCGGCAATCTCGGGCATGGATGCACACAATTCTTCGGCCCAGGCTCGTACTGCGGCGCGGCGAGCCTCGGGAGCGCATAAGAATTCGACGAGTATTTTTGTGTCGTCGGCGTTGGAGAAGAACTCGGCCTCGCGAACACCTTCGACGGCTTTGCCGGCGCGTCCGGCTTCCCAAAAAACAGCAATGCCGCGGTTGATCAGCGGCGAGCTGATGGGGCACTCTTCGACCGGGAGCAAATCATGCGACGCGAACTTGAAGTATCCCATCGCGAACTCGGGCCGGGTTCGCACCTGCAGCCGCGACCGATTGCGATAATTCCACGGCGGCGAAGGATGCACCTCAATTTCGCATTGCAATTCGAGCTTGGCGATGCGCCGCAGATTCTCGCGCAGGATTTCTTTCTTGATCTCGAGTTGGTGCTCGTAGCTGGCGTGCTGATAATGGCATCCGCCGCAACGGATGAAATAAGGACACGGCGGCGGGATGCGATGCGGCGAAGGTTTTATGATTGCTTGGCCTTCGGCGCGGGCGAAGCCCGGCTTTTCTTCCGTGATAACCGCTTCGATTGTTTCTCCGGTAAGGACGAAGGGAACGAACACGGCCTTCCCGCGCCCGCGGTCGTTAGCACCGGACAGTGCATTTTCTGGCGATGCGGCAGGAAGACGAGCGAGTCCGTCGCCGCCGTAGATCAGCTTTTCAATGTTTAAGAGCAAGAGTTGATTCTACGGCATGGGGAGCGAAAGACCACCTTCACAGCGCCCGCCCCGCCGCCGCGCCCGAGGCCCAGGCCCACTGAAAATTGAAGCCGCCGAGATGGCCGGTCACGTCGACTACTTCGCCGATGAAGAATAGGCCCGGAATCTTGCGGCATTCCATCGTCTTGGCAGAGAGTTCGTCAGTGTCGACGCCGCCGGCCGTGACTTCAGCCTTCTCGTAGCCTTCCGTGCCCGCCGGCGTAACCGGCCAGGCATGGATCTGCTTTTCCCAATCAGCCAGGCCATGATTTGTCCAGGAAGTGGGCGCGTGCTCATCGAGCCAGCGGTCGGCGAAGCGATGAGGTAGAACTTTTCGCAACTCTGCCCGCAGAGCACTCATATTTCTCGGCGTTTCTGCATCACGAAACGCAGATGTGACATCGACTCCGGGCGCGAGGTCGATCAGGATGGGCTGCGGTTTCTTCCGCCGCTCGTTCCAATATGACGAGATCTGCAGAATCGCCGGGCCGCTCAAGCCGCGATGCGTGATCAGCATCTTCTCCCGGAACTGCCGACCATCGCATGACGCAATTACATCGGCCGAGACGCCCGCCAGATCGCGGTAGTGGGAGCAGTCTTCCGCGTTCAGCACCAGAGGTACAAGTCCCGGCCAGGGCTCGCGGATGGCGAGACCGAATTGCCGCGCCAGGTCGTAGCCGAACGATGTCGCTCCGATTTTAGGAACCGAGAGGCCTCCGGTGGCAACCACGAGCGCCGGCGCTCTGAACTCCGCATTCGTGGTACGCGCGACGAAGTCCGTCGATCGTTCGACTTCTTTAATTTCGGTATTGAGGAAGATGCTCACTCCGGCATGCTCACATTCGGCTTCGAGCATCCCGAGAATGTCGCGGGCCGAGCGGTCGCAGAAGAGTTGCCCCAGCGTCTTCTCGTGATAGGGGATACCATGCTTTTCGACGAGCGCAATGAAATCGGCGGGCGTGTAGCGAGCCAGGGCTGATTTGGCAAAGTGCGAATTCGAAGAAAGAAAGTTTTCCGGCTGGCAGTGAAGGTTGGTGAAGTTGCAGCGTCCACCGCCTGAGATCAGGATTTTCTTACCCAACCGGTCCGTATGTTCGAGCACAGCCACGCGGCGGCCGCGTTTGCCGGCCTCGATGGCGCACATCAAGCCCGCAGCGCCGCCGCCGAGAATGAGTGCGTCGAAGGAATGGTTCACTGGGTCAAATATAAAACGGTCACATGTAAAACAGGCTCAGGCGAGGCAGACGGTATTTTTCCAGAAGCCGCTTGTGAACGTATTGTTTTTGCAGTTGGTCGATCTGTGCCGCCGCCATTTTGCGCCGGTAGGGCGCGAGTTCGCGGTCGGCCTGTGCGCGCACTTCGACGATCGCTTCGTCGGGCGTGGCGGCGAGCAGGACGGCGAACAGCTTTTCCTCCAGCACAGTTAAGTGCCGCTCCAGATCCTCAAGTTTTGATGTCGTCTTCCTGGTTTCAATGTCCTGCGCCAGCCGCCGCAGGGTAGCGGCGGAATCTTGGGCGACGGCATGCACGGAAACTCCCGCGCTCTGCGGCAGCTTTGCCGCCTGCAGAAGATCGGCATTACGGCGGAGAAACGCGACGATCGTTACCGGTTCGAATCCCTGCGCCTCAATCGATTTGCTCGATGCTGATCGATCGGTATTCGTGCCCACCGCCGCTTCTTTCATATCCTCCGCCGCCGCCAGCACTTCTTGAGCGCAATAGGCCAGGCTATTTACCTTCTTAGTCTTCGACGGACGCTGCTCGTAGCGATCGAAGGCAGCGTCAATGCCGCGAAGTGCGGCCTCGAGCGGAATGCCTGCGTCTTTCCAGGTTTCGATCAGTGCCCAGTCGAGCGTGGTGAGCAGCAAACCCCCGCCGCGTCGACGCAAGAATTGTTCTTCAATTTCGGTGAAGTAGTTGAAATAATTTTCCACGGCGGCTCAGCGGTTGGACCGCGGAATGGAAGGTTCTGGCCGGGCGCCACCGTTCTTTGCCTTGCGCGAAGCTTGCGCGTCTTTTGGTGCGGATACCGATCGCGGCGCCGTATTGCGCTCCCAGATGATGCGCAGGCCTTCGAGAGTCAGGAAATCATCGATTGTCTTGATGTACTTCGACCCCGTGCCGATCATCGGACCCAGGCCGCCAGTGGCGATCACGCGCGTTTCGGAACCAAGTTCCTGCAGCAAGAGTTCGAGAATACCATCCACCAGACCGAGGTAGCCGTAGTAAAGACCGGACTGCAGGCTGCCGACGGTATTGGTGCCGATGACGCGCGCCGGCTTGCGGATCTCCACCCGCGGCAGGCGCGCTGTGCGCTGAAAGAGTGCGTCGGCGGAGATGCCGATTCCCGGACAAATCACTCCGCCGAGATATTCTCCTTTGGCGGAAACGCAATCGAACGTGGTCGCGGTGCCGAAGTCAACAATCACGCAGGGGCCACCATATTTTTCGAACGCTGCCACCGCGTTCACAATGCGGTCGGCGCCAACCTCGGCGGGATTGTCGTAGTGCACAGGCATGCCCGTCTTTATGCCCGGCTCGATCAAGAGTGGTTTGGAGTTGAAATAGCGCTCGCACACCTGCCGCAAAACGGGATCGAGCGGCGGCACCACCGATGAAATCACAATGCCGTGAATCTCCGAGGCCTCCAGGCTTGCCATCGAAAATAAATTGCGGAATAAAACGCCGTACTCATCGACCGTACTACCCTGCCGCGTCGCGACACGCCAGTTCGCCACCAGACGCTCGTAGCGCGGCGTGTCTCCGGTATTGGCGTTTGGGCCGGAGTGCACCTTCGCAGCCCGGGCAAAAACTCCCAGCACCGTGTTGGTGTTGCCGACGTCGAGAACAAATAGCATGATTGTCCGTTCTTCGTTCTGAGCAATCAGCGTTCTGAGCAATCAGCCGTCAGCCCTTGCCGCAGCGTGGAGGCTGGTTGCGAATGGCCAACTGCAGGTCATCCTGCTCTTAGTTCATCCTGCTCTTACCGTTCCGCTCAAGACCGTCCGCAATCCTTGCGAGGTGCGCACTTGCAGAAACCCGCGATCATCCAGGCCTTCGGTTGTGCCTTTGATGCCCGATCCGTTTTCCTCGATGCGAACCTGCTTGCCGCGCACCCACGAAGAATGATCGGCAAAACGCCGCAGAATCGACGCCCGCGCGTCCGGCTGCTCGAGCAGCAGACGATATTCCCGCTCAAGCGATTTTAGCAAAGCCACGGTTAGCTCCGCGCGGGACCATTCGCTGCCGGTTGCCAATCGCAGGGAGGTCGCCTCGCCCGCGAGTTCTTTGGGAAAGTTTGCCTGATTCACATTGATGCCAATTCCTACGACGATGTAGCGTACGCGTGTGGCCTCAGCGTTCATTTCAGTGAGGATGCCGCACACTTTCTTGCCTGCGATCAGCACATCGTTCGGCCACTTCAAGTCAACCTTAACCCGCGCATCGACTTGCTCAATTGCTGCCTGCACCGCTAACCCGGCTGCCAGCGCGAGGACCAGCACCTCCGAAGGTGGAAGCGACGGCCGCAGCACGACCGAGCAGTAAATCCCCTCGGAGCGCTCCGAATGCCAGGAGTGAACCCCGCGTCCGCGGCCGGCAGTTTGCTCTTCGCCTAGAAAGACGCTGCCTTCCGAGGCGCCCTCGGCCGCGGCTGCCATCGCTGCCGTGTTGGTTGAGCCAATCTTGTAGAAGTGATGGATGTGAGAGTCAAAGATGGTACCGCGAAGCAGAGGAGCCAAAATCTCCGGCAGCAAAAGATCCGGGACCGACTTGAGTTGGTAGCCCGTTGCCGGATGCCCGGCCACATCCACACCCAGCCCGCGCAATTGCTGAATCAGCCGCCAGACTTCCGAGCGGTTCGAAGAAATCTCCTGCGCGATCTTCGTGCCGCTCACTACCAGCGTGGCGTGCTCCATCAGCAACCGGACGACGCGGCCGAGACGGGCATCGGTCGTTTGTTCGTGTGGCGCGGACCCGCCCTGAGCACGGTCGAACAGGGTCCTCGCCCGCGACACTCTGCTCTCTCGAATTGTCCCAGCCTTCTTGATGCGGGAATTATGCGGGAGCGGTGGGAAAAGCACAAACCGAAGAACTCGGCCTTAAACCGGCACAACCCGCAGACTCATATCGACCGCCTGGGGCGAATGCGTCACGAGACCGACTGAAATAAAATCCACGCCGGTCTCGGCGTAAGTGCGAACGTTTTCGAGGCGGATCCCTCCCGAACACTCCAGGGGAACGCGATGGTCAAGCTTGGCGCAGCGCTCGACGGCGCGACGCACTTCTTCCGGAGGCATGTTGTCGAGCAGGATGGCCTCGGCGCCGTTGGCCAGGGCGTCTTCCAGTTCGTCCATTGAGCGCACCTCCACTTCGATCGGTTGCGAGCCGCGCCGGTTACGCACGGCGCGCTCGAGCACGGGAACAATTCCGCCCGCGAGCGCGATGTGGTTGTTCTTGATCAGAACGCCGTCGGAAAGATCGAGCCGGTGGTTCTGTCCGCCGCCGCAGCGCACCGCATACTTGTCGAGCACGCGCAGCCCGGGAGCGGTCTTGCGGGTGTCGAGAATGCGCGCCCTGGTGCCCGAGACTGCCTCAACGAACTTGCGCGTCAGCGTGGCAATTCCGCTCATGCGCTGCAGGAAGTTAAGGATCACGCGCTCGCAGGAGAGAATGACCCGCGCGTTGTGCCGGACCACGGCGATCGCCTGGCCCTTATGCACTCGCACCCCATCGAAAATTTCACGATGCGTCGTCACCTCGTAATGCGAAGTGACGGCGCCGTCGAGCACAGCGTATACATCGAGAATGCGCCCCACGCAGCCGATGCCGGCGAGAATGCAATCCTGCTTCGCGATGATAGTCGCCGACGCCCGCTGATTTGGATCGATGGAGGCGTAGCTGGTCGCATCGCGCGTCGCCCGGTCTTCGAGCAGCGCATTCTCCAGAATCGCGGTGATGCGTCGGCTGTTAAGGTCCATAAAAGTTGCCGGTTGCGAGTGGCCAGTTGCCAGTTCTAGACGTTTGCGCCTGTGGCGGCCAGTTCCGCGAGTTGGCTCTTTATTTTCCCGAGAAGGCTGATCAGTTCCTGTTCGCGCCGGCGCAGTCCTTCCACTACTTTCGCCGGAGCCTTCGCCAGAAATTGTTCATTTCCTAACTGCTTCTGATTATTGGCAAATTCTTTTTCGATCTTTTCCAGCTCTTTCTTCAGCTTTTCAGATTCGGCGGCGACGTCGATTTTTCGTTCGTAGACCACAAGAACGTCAAACCGGGCAGTGCTGCGCGCGCCCGCTTGTTTGGCGAGAGAACCTTGCACAAAGGTGATCTTCTCCACATTCGCCAGCCGCTCCACTGCAACACGGTTCTGCTCAATCATGGCGCGAATCGCGGGTTCAGATGCAAACACTTCAATCGGAACCTTCACCTTGGGCTCGACCTTCAATTCGGCGCGCACGTTGCGTACGTTCACAATCAGATCCTGCAGGATCGCCATCTCGGTCTCGGCGGTCAAATCGAACTGCTTCTCGTCAGCTTGCGGATACCCCGCCAAGGCAATCGACTTCAACGGCGGATGGCCTTCATAGATCGCCTGCCAGATTTCCTCGGTGATGAACGGCATTACGGGATGCAGCAGCCGCAACGACGCGTCGAACAGGTTGACCAGATTCCCGCAGGCCACGCGCGCGTGAGATTGATCCGCGCCTTCTTCAAAGTTAAGCCGCGGCTTGATCAATTCCAGATACCAGTCACAGAACTCGCCCCAGAAAAAGTCGTAAATTCGGTTCGCGGCCTCGTGGAAGCGGTAGGTCTCAAGTGCGGCGTTCACCTCCGCCGTCACGCGGTTAAAGCGTGAAACGATCCAGCGATCCTCGAGTGTAGCGAGATCGAATGCTGCAATGCCTGTTTGCGGCCCGGCTTCGCCCAGGCTGGGACGGGCGAAGGCCCCCGTCTCCACATGAGTTGGCCGCAGGCCCGGCTCGATCCGATCCACATTCATGAACATAAATCTGGCCGCGTTCCAGATTTTGTTGGCGAAGGCGCGGTAGCCATCCGTTCGGCTCTCGCTAAAGGCAATGTCGGTGCCGGGTGCGGCCATGGCCGCCAGAGTGAAGCGGGTCGCGTCGGTGCCGAAGCGCTCGATGATCTCCAGCGGATCGATTACGTTCCCCTTGGTCTTCGACATCTTTTGCCGCTCGGCATCGCGCACCAGCGCGTGAATGTAAACCTGCCGGAAGGGCACGCTGTCATTCTTCTTCTCCGCCCATCCACTGGCCTTCTTGATCGCGGGATCCTGTTCATGCCCCTGCATGAAGTGGCAGCCGAACATGATCATCCGCGCCACCCAGAAGAATAGAATCTCGTAGGCCGTGATGAGCAGCGTGGTCGGATAAAAGACCGCCTGGTCGCGCGTCTTCTCCGGCCAGCCGAGAGTTGTAAACGGCAGAAGGCCTGAGGAGAACCATGTGTCGAGCACATCGGAAACCTGCTCCAGCTTCGCGCCGCCGCATTTCGTACAATTCGCCGGAGCCTCGCGGGCGACGATAATTTCCTTGCAGCCTTCACACGTCCACGCCGGAATCCGATGTCCCCACCACAACTGGCGCGAGATGCACCAGTCGTAGATGTTATTCATCCAGTTCAAATAGATCTGCTTGTAATTCTCCGGGACAATCGTGATCTCGCCGCTCTCGACGGCCTCGATCGCCTTTTGCGCCAGTGGCTGGATCTTGATGAACCACTGTTCCGAGAGCCGGGGTTCGACCACCGTGTCGCAGCGGTCGCACTTGCCGAGAGAGAGCGCGTAGTCTTTCTCTGCGACGAGAAATCCCTGCTCTCGTAAATCTGCCAGCACACGTTGGCGCGCTTCATACCTATCTAACCCCGCAAAGCGTCCAGCATTCTGGTTCATCCGCGCGTGTTCGTCCATCACATCGATCTGGGGCAGGTTGTGCCGCTTTCCCGCCTGGAAATCGTTGGCATCGTGCGCCGGCGTCACCTTCACCGCGCCCGTGCCGAACTCCGGCTGAGCGAGCTCATCGGTGATGATGGGAATCTCGCGATTCATCAGGGGCAGCAGAACACGCTTCCGGTGCAGATGCGTGTAGCGCTCGTCCTTTTCATTAACAGCGATCGCCACATCACCCAACATCGTCTCCGGCCGCGTGGTCGCCACGGTAATGAACTCGTTCGTTCCTACAACCGGGTAGCGAATCTCCCATAGCTTTCCCGCAACCTCTTCGTGCTTCACCTCGAGGTCGGAGATCGCCGTCTCGCAGCGCGGGCACCAGTTGACGATGTACTTGCCGCGATAGATCAGGCCTTCCTCATACAAACGGACGAACACCTCGCGCACTGCGCGCGAAAGATTCTCGTCCATGGTGAAATATTCGCGATCCCAATCGACCGAGGCGCCCAAACGCTTCATCTGGTCGAGAATCGCGCCGCCATAAAGTTTCTTCCATTCCCACACGCGCTCAATGAATTTCTCACGGCCCAGGTCGCGGCGCTTCTTGCCTTCTTTCGCGAGCTGCCGCTCGACCATCATTTGCGTTGCGATGCCGGCGTGGTCGGTGCCGGGCAGCCACAACGTAATGAAGCCGCGCATCCGGTGCCAGCGCACGATGATATCCATCTGCGTCTGGTTCAGCATGTGGCCCATATGCAGCCGGCCGGTCACGTTCGGAGGCGGCAAGAGCAGCGTGAACACCGGACGCGTTTCGCCGTCGGCAGGCGTAGTCACGGAGAAGAGTTTTTCTTTGATCCAGTATTCGGCCCAGCGCGTTTCGATCGCGCCCGGTTCGTAGGATTTTGGCAGTTCGTGGGGCATGAGAAGCAGTTAGCACTCAG
>Ga0302324_100022081_pt1 | contig 12384 bp, 12 predicted proteins | sample Palsa_T0_1_FD_201949 | JGI IMG/M metagenome (GOLD analysis project Ga0302324, IMG submission 201949) | Peat permafrost microbial communities from Stordalen Mire near Abisko, Sweden - Palsa_T0_1 | ecosystem: Environmental > Terrestrial > Soil > Palsa > Peat permafrost | place: Sweden: Abisko...
TCGAATGGTTTCCCGAGGAATCCCCCTTGCCTTTCCGGGCCGATGTTGAGGTCCCACTTGTCATAGTAGGACAAATAGTGCCCCAATTCATCCTGACCAGCGGACAGCAAATAGTGCCCCATAACCCCAACAACACAGTCATCCAAGACGCCAAGTCCGGTTGGCATGAGCGCTCCATATCCCATGGCTTCATCGGCTGAAGTACCCGGATATCCAAGCCCTGTGCGGAAAAGTGACTCGATGAGCCTCTGCAACGGAACTCGTGCTTGCATTGCCCATTTCTCAAAGAACCCATTAATCTTGTAGTAGTAAATATCCTCGATTCCTTTGGCCGGCCTATAATTTGATACATCAAACGTATCAAATCTTTGTGGCAGCCCAAGATAAAGACGCCATGCATCTTCGCGACCTGCATCAACGATTCGCTCATCTCCAAGAGTCCGTTCATCATTGAGATCAACTCCATTGTGAATTGTCTTTCCATGAATCAGAGTCGGAATGAAGGAAGCGACTTTTGAGGACAGATCATACTCATATGGGATAATTCCGCGAGCGAGCAGTTCTGAGACGAGGGGTTTATATGCTTCTTTCTGGTCCTGTGTGATGCCTTCTTCACGCAATTCGAGCTTCGCCCGCTCCTTGTCTTGAAACCTGCTAGTCTGTTTTCGCGAATTAAATTGAACGTCACTATCCCCTAAAGTATCTCGCTTCAATAGCAAGAGTCGCGAAGACACAAACAGACCTTCGACAAACTTGTCTCTCAACTTCTCGACCCGGCCTCTGATGGCAATGAGTTGCCCTCTGGTGCTGCGAGCAGGCGAAGGAAAAGTGTGAGGATGCTGCAGGGCGGCATCTATTCTCTGCATCACTGAGTTTGAGTCAGCGACAGCGTTCCCCATCTGCTCTTCGCATGACTCAACCAGAGCTCGCAATTCGGGTGACGGCTCGGTGCCCTCTTTTCGGTACGATTCGTGTGTTTGTGAAACCTCTTCCGGTAGGGATTCAGTCATGCCTCGAATTGTGTTGGGTTGTCATATTCTTTATAGATATCTAGCAGGCGACTTGTCTCATCCTCTAGCCGTGTGAACTCTAGTAGATACGCACGATAGATGTCGGCCAAGCTAGTTTCCATCAGAGTAACTTGGTCCATATAATCATCCATTACTTGTAAGTATAAGATATGTTCTCAAAAGGTAAAGCTTCGCAAGGAGCGGTCACAGCCTCCATGGCATCTAGGAAAAGTCGTACGATCTCGCGCCGAGAAACGGGCATAATTTGCTTGGGAGATGCTGGAATGTTGCATGATGGTATTTCTGGTGCCGTTTTCCCGGATCCCAAGGAATGGCGAGGACCAATCGGCCCGAAGTGTCGCTGTTTGTGAGAGGCGGGGGGCCGAGGTAGCGCTTAGGATGACCATAAGCTATTGGAACGCAGTTGCCCAAAGCAAGTCCCAATGGGTGGAGGGAGAGTTGTCCTTCGTGAGTGTCCGGCTTGCAATGCTCCTTTCTCCGGAGAAGGAATGCTAATGCGTGAAATGTGGGGTCTGCCCTTGGGAATTGGTGGCTGGACTTTCGATGCCAACTGGCGGCTTCCACACTCTGAGGTTAGAAAAGAAATGCCAGCGGGGAGGGCATTCGTATCAGCTCGACTTTTTCGAAGGTTGTGACGGAAGTCTTCGTCGTCGGGCTCCGACGAAAGTATGGGTGATCCCTAGCTCCTTGATAACAGCCATGATGCTGGATTTCCCACGGGAAATCTCGATGTAGCAATGGACGTTAGTTTTCCAATCAAATCCGCGGTTGACGCGTGATGGAGCTTTTGATATGCTTTCGCAACGCGCGAGAACATCTTCCAACATGCAGCGATTCGAGGGGGGACCCTTGGGACAACATGCGAGCCTGTGCATTGCCTGGATATTTATCATTGTGGTGGAGTTCTCCGCCGCGTGGTCCAGGTATCATCGCAACTGGTGCGGAATGCGCCTCGTATTCCCGATTCTTCTTCAGGCGTTTTGGCCCATTGCGGCAGTGACTCTTATTTACATTGACTTGTTTCATGTAAGTTCAGCGGTGATAAGTCCTCGTTATTTCATTTTACTGTCGTTTGTGGCTGCAAGCCTCGCTCACTTCGCATACCGTTTCGTCACACATCTTCCGAGCTTGCAGGACGTAGGCCCAGCAGCGGCGTTTTCTGTAATACCCCTTCGAATAGCGCAAAAGCGAATGCTTATGGCAAGCGACCTCAAGTGCGCCGCAAACTGCAAGGATGTCCTTTTTAATGCCCTGGAACTTAGCCTCGATCTGCCTGCAGCAAAGAAGGCGAGTCTCAAGAGGCAGGTGTCTCGGTCTGGGTGTACGGAGCACCTGATCTTTGAAATCATTGACGCGGTTGGAATCACCATGATGAAGGTTGTACTGAAGGGAGTGCACCTTGAACAACGAAAGCAAGAGATTTAAGCTCTCACCCCTGCGGAAGATTTCGGGCTTTACTCGGCCAATGTCTGTTACAGACGCATTCATCTACAATTTCCTCGCCATGGGAGTAATCTTTCCTTGGGTTTATTTATGGGGCCCAGCCAGTTTCCCGGGCGGTAACGTAGAGATTGCGATCTGGCTAACACTTCTTGCGCAGATTCCGATCTCGCTCGCGTATACCTTCTTGTCGACGGCTCTGCCCGTCACGGGCGGCGACTATGTGTTCCAGAGTAGGGCATTTGGTGCGTTTGGCTTCGTGGCGGTAATGAGCGGGTTTGTCATTTGGATTCTCCAGTGGGTTGCATTGTCCGGCTGGCTCCTCTGTACTCTCGGCTTGGCGCCTATGTTCATGTCGATTGGCGTCCGATTGAATATCCCACAATGGACGGTTGCCGCGGTGTGGGTTGAGAGCCCGATTGGCATCTGCGTAATCTCAATTGCTCTTTCGCTTGTCACTGCGCTGTTCTTGAATCGAGGGATGCGGGTCTACGTGAAGGTTCAACGGCTCCTATTCGCGCTCACAATTGTGGCTATTTTCGCAGTGATCGGGATCTTTGCATTTGAGTCGGGATCGTTGGGTGGGCGGATCGACGACTTTGTCGGAAGTGTGATTGGCCAACTGCACTTAGTGACGTCGCCAGATTTGTCATCGCAGTTTACGTCGAAGCTCGTCGCTGACGTCGCGGGCGCCGGCGTCGATCTTCATCCAGCATTTAGCTGGCTTGCAACGCTCGGTATCATTCCGATTGCTTGGACGAGTCTTCAGTGGGCGACATACAGCGTGGAACAGAGTACTGAGATCGAGAACGCTGACAAAATCTGGGCACAATTGACAATGCTGCTTGGTTCAGCCGTTGCTGTTGCTGTCTTTCTTGTTCTTGTAGCACACGCCGAACACCTAGCAACCAGCAAAGCTTTTGTTGCATCGATTTCTCAGGCGTATTGGGCGGGAAAGGGTTCAGCTAGTTCCGTTGCATTTGTTAAGACCACTCTTCAACCTTTCCCAAATGTTCTGGCAATGGCCGCCGCTCCGAATCTCCTTGTATCTTTGTTGATTGGAATCGGGTTCATTGCGAACTCGTTCCAAGTCACTTGCAATTCGTTTATGGGAGTAACACGGATTATAGTTCAGATGGCGACGGACAACTGCCTGCCCGAAAAGTGGGGCGTTGTTGACCCTATTCGCCATGCCCCGGTACGCGCAATGTGGCTGTATTTCTTCGCAAGTGTTCCAGTGATAGTCGGCTACAACCTTATAGCGGCATGGTCGACGTATACGTTGGGGGTTACCTTTGCGTGCGGATATGTGTTCATGATGTCCTGTGTCGCGGCGTCAAGGCTGACATTGCCTCCCCTGAAGGAGTATTGGATGTCCTCAGAAAGTTACCGCTACCCTGGCTGGCTTGTACGCGGCATTGGCATATTGGCAAGTATTCTTGCAGGGGCAATGGTGCTCGCATATTTGGTTCTTCCGCAGCTGGGAATTACGGGGAATGTCCCATATTTAGTTGTTGCGGCTGTCATTGGGGCATCGTTTGTAATTATTGTTTGGGCGAGGGTACGATCGCCTCTATTGGATAAAAAGCTACGATCAGTTCCGGTTGACGAGAGTAGTTTCTTCGAAGCGAATGCTTCTCACGATGAGAAAAGTGGAGACTGAATCGCGGCGGCAATTGTCTGCAGCTCTCGACCTAGTCCGAGATTCGCAGGAGACGGGCCTAGTCCTAAGGATTGCGGGTTCGCTCGCAGTGTTGTTGTATTGCCATCGTCAAGATCGACCCTCTCCTCCTGGCGACATAGACTTGGTTGGATGTGCCAAGCAGAGAGCAGGAGTTCAGAGATTCTTGGCAGGACGCGGTTGGGCATTATCAGGTGGGTTGTTGTTGGTATCTGAGATTCGTGATTTGTTCGTCAATGCAAATGTAGGCATGTCGTTGGACGTCTACTATGGCGCGATTGACGGTAGCCATCCAATCATCATCAACGAGGCGCATCTCAGAAGTGCGTTTCCGGCGATCCCAATTGGAGATCTACTTCTCTCGAAGCTGCAAAGGAGGAGGATGAGAGATGTCGACGTATGGGACTGTTGTGCCGTTCTTGGTCTTCCTGAGTCTTCTCCGGACGACGAGATGGTAGTTCGAGCCGTCTCGAGGGATTGGGGCCTCTATCGAACAGTAATGGAAAATTTGAATGCTTTGACGGCATCGTGCAGTCTAGCTGAGGAGAGGATCGCCCGGATGCGAATTGCTTGCGAAGGAAGTCGCAAATCAGTCAGATGGTTTTTGCGGGCGTTGATTGGCTCGAGAGTTCGCTGGTGGCGGGAGGTTTACGATCCTGCCGGAAGGGCGGTTCGATGAGGATACTGTTTGCAACGGATCTGCACGGTTCTACGCTCGTTCTGAGGAAAGCCATTCGGTGTTGCCAAGAGTTCGAAGTGGACTGTTTTCTGCTCGGTGGAGACCTGAGTGGAAAGTGGCTACTCCCCATTGTGAGAGTTGGGGATAGGCTTAGGATCTTCGAACCGGAGGAGAAGATTGTTACGATGGTTCCCGATGACGCTAGGTCAACATCTCAGCAGGCCTATGTATTTCAGCCGCGATTGGCCGCTGACATCGGGATTCAGGAGAATCTGCAGAGACTTGAGGCCAAAGGGTATTATTGGCATTTTTTTGACAGCGATGACGATGTTTATTCGCTCCAGCCGAACTACTATGACGATTTGCAACGGGCAGAGATCAGAAAACGGCTGGAGAAGTGGGAGGAGTTGGTCAGAGTTGAGCTTGGCGAGGAGCGTACTTGCTTTTGGACCGGCGGAAACGATGACGAGGCTTCGCTACTCGATGATTTTCGAAAGAAGAATACCCCTCATTTCTGCTACGCCGAAGGAATGTGTATTCCGATGTCAGACGGGCTGAACTTGTTATCCCTCGGGTGGAGCAATCGAACTCCGTTCGATACGGCAAGAGAAATGGAGGAGAGCGATCTACTTGCGGAACTTCAACGAATTTATCGCGAGGCGGATGATACGAATAACCTTGTCTTAAATGTGCATGTTCCGCCGGTGGATTGTGGAAATTTAGACTTGTGCAAGAATGAGATCACGGGCAGGATGGAGCATGTGGGAAGTACGGCGGTGCGGAGGTTTATACAGGATACGAATCCCATAGCAGTTTTCTCTGGGCATGTACATGAGGGACGTGGGATTGCCAAGGTCGGTCGTTCGGTTGTGTTCAATCCGGGAAGTGCGTTTAATGCGGGGGTGCTTATGGCATTTGTTGTTTCGTTGAATAGGAGCGGGGTTTTGGATCATGTTCATGTGATCCGGTGACCCTGAATTCGGATTTTCTTTCAGGTCTTGGGTTTTGGTTTGCGACCGAGAACCTGGCGGGTTGCGGTCTGCTGAGATACCATGAGGACGGGGGGTTTTGGATTTCTGCAGAGCACAAGGCGCAGAGGTGCTTCGTCGGGCAGCCAAACTTCCAAATGATGCGTCTCAGTGTAGAGGGGGTGGTTCCCCCTGGGCCGTGTTGACGACTGGAGATGCTGGCGTGTCAAAAGGAAATTGGCGGTCAGGTGGGCAACTCGTTCGTTCGAGCGGTGTTTAGATGGATTGTGCCGATTCTTGAAGGATTCTCCTAATTGAGCATGGTCGGATGAGGCGACGGAAGAACGGTTGGAAAAGCGCGCAATCGTCGGTTCGAGAGAAGCAAACCCTGAAGGGAGGGGAGGATGAATCATATCAATGGGCAGCGCATCGGGGTTCTAATGCTCAACGCGGCATTTGTCTGTGAAGTGATCGCGAAGCTGAATCCGCCACTGATCTGTTCGGTGCTTGTGTTCGGAGCGCTGACCTTTGCTCTCGTCGGTGTGAAGCTCATTACCGGTTCGCCGAACTGATTCGATCTTGCCCGGAGTCCCTGGCCTCAAACCTGAATCCATGTACGACTATGTCGTTTCCGCTGTGGCGTACGGAGGAATTCCTGAGGAAGATGATTTGCTGTTTTTGAGACAGTTTTGAGTTCCTAGCGTATCTCTTTGATGCAGCGATAGTCACGAGATCGACTACGGTGCCCGAGTGCGAAAAGAAGTTCGTCACCGGAAACGTCGATATCCCTTGTAAAATCAATAGTTAATATTTGTTTGAGAGATCCGTTCGAACCCCCGACCCTCTGCTCCCATGACAAATTCGAGCGGTTGTTGAGGTTCATTGAGATTGATTGGAAATAAATGCTCTTAGTTGAAATGCTTGGCGCGTGCCTGCGATTCCGTGTTGATTCTTGTGGCTCTTCGGTGCTTTTGCTTTGACAGCTACACGATCGACTACAGCCAGGGACTGTTCTGCGATCGGAACTGGGGCGCCTTCTGAGGAAACGAGCCAACCCCGCTACGCGGATGGCATTCCGGCGAGAAACAGGAAATACTCCGATCGGCCCACACGCTGGATCACCCAGAGTGAATTGGAATCCTACCTAGATAAAGCCGCCGACATCCCGCGCGGCAATGCCGATCACTCCAAGTTCCGCGGCTGCCCTGTGCTCCTACCTGCTCACTCCTCCCGTTGCGGTAGCAGGGGCAAACGAGGTGGGGATACGAACGCTCACGCCAATGGCAAACGCGTTGAGCGGGGTGGTTTGAGTGATCGGCGCGGGCGGCGCGGGCGTGCACGGCGGAGTGGTACTGCCAGACGGAGGTGTGACGAAGCATATGGGCGTTCCCACAGTCTCCCCGGAGATAAGCGATGTTTGGTGTGCTCTGTTATAGAGAAAGCTGAACATCAGCGAACGCCATGAAAAAGTAGGTCCACCGCCATACTCTGGCAGGAGGCTGTAGGGATTGAGACCCACCCAAATGGATCCGTATGCGGCCCCCCTCCGATGGTCGGGCATCAAATATTCATCGCGGATTCTCCAGTGCAGCGCAACAAAGGGAACCACCTCGGGATCTGTCTTTGTCTGAGCGATCACGATGCAACCGGGCTCGCCCGCGCAAGGCGATCCCGGCGGTGGAGTCGTAAGTGTCTGGTTTGCGAACGTGCGGTTGTGCACAAACGAGACGATTGCCCCTGCGGAGGATTCGAGGCGTGGATTCGCATAGAGAACGGTGACTGTAGCGATTGAGACTTTGGCGGTGGCCGCGGCCACCGAGGTCTGCGCGGTAGCAATGGTATTGATCTCGTTGACTGCATACGTCACCGACCGGCCGAGAAACCTGGCATAAAGAACCGGAGTATTGCCGGGCCGGGTCGACTGCGGGTCGTCTATGGGTCCCAAATCACTGTAGGACAGCGGAGTGTGATCCGACTTAGTCAAAAGCAAAGGCAGCCCATGCGTTGTCATCAGAATGTTTTGGTAATAAGTCACGAAGTCTTTCTGTACATTTGTCAGCGTGGCAGCAACCACTGAGATCTTTGCGAGCAGGGTGTTCTCCTTGCCTTGAAACGCCTTGAGTCTCGCGTTGACCTGGTCCTTGTGCTCCTGGATGTGCAGATTTCGGATCTCCCCTTGAATATGCTTCGCAATGTCTTCGAATGCGGTCTGATTGAACACGGGGTTTGCGGGCGCCGGCGCCGGCGGAGTTGAGGGCAACTGCCCCTGCAACGCGGTAATCGCTCCGAGCACATTGCTGAAAGCAGGGAGCGTGTGTGGCTCGCCGGTCTTGCAAGTCACATTGTCTGAGGCACCTCCCACCAACTCGTACATCAGGCAGTTCCGCCAGTTGCCGTAGTCCGTCCAGGGATTCGGAGTTAGCTGCGCGTCCAGCGGGGGGTTGTATGCTCCGGTCCCTCCTGAACCCGGCCTTGGTATGGGCGCCGTGGCCTGATTCAGTTGTTCGTAAACGGTCCTCATCTGTTCGTAGAGGTTGGGATGAGGGGCGGACTGCTCGCTCGGCAGCTGGGCGTTCGCCGAATCGAGCATGGACTGCATCACCAGGAACTCGTTGTTGATCGTATTCATTAAATCCTGGTCAGGGTCAACAACTGAGACGACAAACGGCTCCTCGCCTGGTGTCGTGACATTCGAGGTTTCGAATCCCTTAATCTGAGGAACAGCAGCCGTAACCAGCGAAGCCAGTTGTTCGGTTCCCGGCAATGCCGTGGCACTGGTCAAATCCAATGAGAGCGTCTCGAATTGGAGGGGATTGTCTATCAAGACGAACACTTGCTTCCCCTGGCTCATCTGAATCGTTGGCAGGGTGACCGGATACCGTCTATCGAGCATGACGACACAACTTACATGGTTCACCTTCTCCGTCGAGCACGTTCGATAAGCGGTAGCTCCGAAAGCGAAGCAGCGCTCACTAGAAAGTTCCTCATCGGAACATGGCGGTTTGGGGTCGGCCCCCTGAGCAAACAATGAGGGCAAACACGTCAAAAACAACACACAGAGTTGGAATAGGTTCTTCATGCCAAGGCCTCCGGCGCTCAATGCCTCTCATTGATTTGGCGCAGAACTGGGCAGAAAAGGGACGGAAGGTTTTTACCCGAAGGGTAACGTAAATCTGAGTACTTGGCGAGCATCATACGATCTACTCGGCGGCGGGTCAAGTGAAATGCGGAATCCAACTTCTGGTTAGTGCCGGGTGGCTAGTGACTCCCACTTCTCACTGCCTTCGGGCGCCTATTGCAAATCACGGTGAGATGACGAGGACGCGGAAGCTGCCGGGTTTCATTTTCCTGGCGTAGGGTCTCTTGGGGTCGGTGGTTGGTACGGTTTCGATGTCGGCGGTGGGGAGAAAGATTTTCTTCGTGACTGGGTCGAGTGCCATGATCCGTGCCCAGAGCTGGGTTTTCACTGTATCGACAAGCTCATAATAGTCGGGTGAGACTTCGTGGATCATGCTGATCACGCCTTCGCTGCAGGAGATAAAGACGAGTTTGCTGTCAGGGTCGAAGCCTCCGGCGTCGACTCCCGAGCAGGTTTGTTGGTGAGCGACGACTTTGCCGGTTAGGGCGTCGACCACTGCGAGGCTTGAATTCCGGCAACCGATGAAGAGGCGCTGGCTGGCCCCGTCGTAGGCCATGATGTGCGGTCTGACGCAATCGTCGATGGGATAGGTCTTGAAGACCTTGAGGGCCTGCACATCGACAACGGCAACGGCGCCCTTGTCGGCCAGGTTCACATAGGCAGTTCCCTTCCCGTCGGAGACCGCTGACTCCGGATCGCCTCCGAGGTCGAGTTCCCCAACTGAGTCACCGTGACCTGACCCCATTCTTCGTCCAGTTCGGTGTATGAAATCATAAGTCATGTTTTCAAGAACCTCCGACTCGAATGACCGGTCAGTCGGGCTCTACCCTTCTGTCAGTCGCAGTTCACCGGCACGCTGGGAGGATTCCATTTCTGGCCGAGTTGCTGAAGAATGGCCTTGCTATAGCATTCTGCGCCAGCGAGGTTTGGATGCGCAGTTGGATTGACCTTGCAATCATCATCGTTCCGGAACAAGTAGAAGGTGCCGTTACACTCGCAGTTCCGCTTCCTGAACATCTCGTCTGGACCAATGGCGAATCCGAAGATCAATGGTATGGGGAGCTCCCACACATGGGATTGTGGCGCGCCGTAAGAGTAGAGAGGGTTTTCGGAGACCTTTGCAAGGAAGATCCGGGTGGGCGCCATAGGTTGATTCGGCGCCGGGCGAAACGGATCGCATGCCGGCTGATTCAAGTCAGAATGGGTACTTGGAGGATCCACGCTGTCCGCGTTGGCGCTCGCAACAGCCCAGGTGAAGCAGTCCGTGGTGTCGTTCAGGAATTCGACAGCGTTTTCTGCCCAAGTCTGAGTCTTCGCTTCGACGGTGCGGGTATCTTCTTTCGAGTATTTGTCAAAGACCTTCTTTGTCTTGGCCAATTTGACGACCTTTTGATCTTCAGTCAGCGGGGTGAATGCGGGCTTTGGCTTGCTATCGTCTGAGATAACAAGCCAGTAGTTCATCAGTACGACTTTGGCATTTGGGAAAAAGTGTTTAATTTTCTCAAGGGAATCACGCATTGGGGCCGAGCAAGCTTCGATTACACCGGTTTTACCATTGCCACCGTTTCGGATTTCGGTGGGTGTGGTCTTGTTGAATAAAAACGGTGGAATGGCGATATTGAACGCTCCGACATCGTTGATGCAGCCGTCTAGAATAACGAAGTCAGCGTCTGAATCCTCAACTTCGGCACATTCGGCCTGCTCTTCTATCCCAGGGCGCGCATTACCCACGTCGCTGATCGGCTTGCCATGGCGAACCGGATACCCTGGCTTGTCGGTCTTTACAGGGTTCAGCAGCGCTCCTGAGTGCGCATAGGAGTTCAGATCTACCGGCTGACCGGTATCGTCTGCCAGATTCTGGCTGACCAAATTAGCGATTCTGTGCTCTGGTTTGTCCCCATTTCCCCAGGCTGCCGAGTCTCCAAACACTACAACCTTCAGATGCCTGGTGCCGGGTACCGGGTTCTGCGGCTGGAAAAGGCCAAGATGCGCCTTATATGGCCTTCCTGTTTGCGACGAAAAAACACAGCTCTGCGCAGGAATGCCCTTGCTCGAGAGCACCGGCAGGCAGACGAGTACGAGACCGAGCAGGTGGGCAACGCGGACAGCAATGCGGATGTTGTTTCTCTCAGGCACAATTCCCCCTTACTTCATGTTGCTCAGGCATTGACCCAATGCGTCGTACTTATCGGAGCTGGGGCGCTCAATCCGGGCAGGCAGTGTGGCTAAAGCGGTTTCTCAAGAACACATGCAGCTTGTAGTGGTTGTCTTGCACGGCATCGACGAAGGCGGTAAGGATGTTTCCTCCCGCATAGCCCAGCGTGCCGATTCCGACGCGTTCAAAAGTTGACCCGATGTTGCGCTGTGGTGCTGGCTGATAGGCATTGGAAAATGCCGCGGTCGCGAAGGAAGCGGGGATGCCTGACCAGTTCAGAGTCCTGGGAGTCAATTTCCAGTCGGACGTGCCTGGACAGACCCAAATGGTGTGCAGCGCTGCGTTGCCTACCCGCTTCCATAAGCCGCCGGATTTGGGACTGTAATTGTCTTCGTGACCCGAGGCCGCAGCAAAGACAAACTGGCGCATGAATTTTCCGTTCACGTTGTCGGCCAAGGCGACCGCGTAGTGATGCCCGTAACCCGGCCACCCTGGGCCGTAGCCTTTAATTGGGGATACAAAGTCGTTCCAGCCGACCGAAGCTCCAGCCGAGAGCGCCGGTTGCCACAGAGTCTCGTAGGACCAGGTCTCCTTGAGAAAGTCATCGCCGTAGACTTTGAGTGACTGGGTATGGGCTTAAGCGGAGGCCAGGAGCAATGCACAGGCGAGCAAGAGTCGTGTGTCCCAAATCTGAGGACGCTGTGGCCCGCGATGGGACCGGTGAATTGCCAATCGAAGCTTGGTCCATAGGAGACACACTTGAGACTCAGCCCAGGCACCTAAGCCCGAACGATTCCGTTTCATTCCATTCCTCCAAGCGAGAAGAAGCGTGGCGTTTAGCGGGCCATCAAGGGAAGTCAGTGAAATCCTGTAAAATCTAAGGCTTCTCAGACATTGGGGAAAGACATTAAGAAGTGACGATTGAGTACGACGATATATTTCAATCCCATACCGGTCAAGAGAAAATCGCGGCCAAGGCGTTCTCTACTGTTTCTTAGCTGATTGCTTTTCGGGTCGCGGGGTTTTCGGTGGTGACGATTTTCTCGATAAATCTCGCGGAACTCTGAGCGTGTGGTGACAAGCCAATCTTGAACGGGATATCAGGCATATCTCGATTTTCCCCTCTGATTACTTCACTTGCAAGCGTTAGATGCGCGTGCCGGGCTTGGGCTTGAGCTGTGGACACAGGAGGCGGTCGGCACAATGGGAACGCGTGGTCATTGCCAATCGTGGAGGTCTCGATGGGGTCCCGATGAGAAACACTCTCTGGTGGACGTTAGGAGAAGACGAA
>Ga0302324_100022082_pt1 | contig 12383 bp, 13 predicted proteins | sample Palsa_T0_1_FD_201949 | JGI IMG/M metagenome (GOLD analysis project Ga0302324, IMG submission 201949) | Peat permafrost microbial communities from Stordalen Mire near Abisko, Sweden - Palsa_T0_1 | ecosystem: Environmental > Terrestrial > Soil > Palsa > Peat permafrost | place: Sweden: Abisko...
GCGCCGGTGAGGCTCATCACCGCCGACATCTTGTATCCCGCTGCAGTCCTCGTCACCGTGGCGGCCTGCGCCACCGGATCGACGACCTGGCTCGCCCCACAGCCGGCCACGGCCACCGCAGCGCCTGCAACTGCGCAGAGAAATGCGACGAACCTCCTCATCACGGCGGTGATCCTACCTTTCCCGCACGCAACTCGCGGCACATTCCCTACAAGCCCATCGAGCGCCCGAGGATCTCCTTCATGATCTCGTCCGTTCCGCCGCCTATCGGGCCTAGGCGGGCGTCGCGGGCGGCGCGCTCGATCTCGTACTCGGCCATGTATCCCGCGCCGCCGTGAATCTGCAGGCAGGCGTCCATCACCTCGAACGCCGCCCGCTGCGTGGCGAGTTTGGCGATCGTGACCTCGCGGACCGCATCCTCCCCTGAGACGTAGCGACGCAGCGCCGAGTAGGTCACGTCGCGGCCGGCCTCGATCGTCAGCGCAATCTCGGCGAGGCGGTGGCGGATCGCCTGGTGCTTACCTATCGGCCGGCCAAACGCGTGACGCTCCAGCGCGAACCGCAGGGTCCGCTCGAACGCGGCTTGCATCCCGCCGACGGCGCCCAGCGCCATCAGCAGTCGTTCCCACTGGAAGTTCGCCATGATCAGATAGAAGCCCGCGTGCTCCTCGCCGAGCAGGTTCTGCTCGGGCACGAAGACGTCGTCGAAGCTGATCTGGGCGGTATCGGAGGCGTGCCAGCCGAGCTTCTCGAGTGCGCTCGACTCGACGCCCTCACCGCGCTCGACGATCAGAAACGAAAGCCCGTGGTGGCCTCCGGCGGCGGTCGTCTTGACCGCTGTCACGATGATCCCGGCGCGCACTCCGCCGGTGATGAACGTCTTCGAGCCATTGACGACGTAGCCGCCGTCGACCTTGCGTGCGAGCGTCCGGATCGAGGCCACGTCGGAGCCCGCGTCCGGCTCGGTGATCGCTAGTGCGGCGATCAGCTCGCCGCGGATCCCGGGGACGAGATAGCGCTGCTTCTGCTCCTCGGTGCCGAACTTCCAGATCGGCGGCAGCGCGATCCCTGCGTGAGCGCCGATGCCGGCCGCAAGCCCGCCGGATCCGCACCGCGCGAGCTCCTCGACGAACACGGCGTCCGCGACCGGGTCGCCGTCTCCGCCGTACTCGGCCGGGAACTTGAGGCCCAGGTAGCCGAGCTCGGCGCAGCGGGCGAAGACCTCGTCGGGGAACCACCGCGCGTCCTCCCACTCCGTCGCGTGTGGGTACAGCTCGGTCTCTACGAAACGCCGCACTGCCGCGCGGAACTCCTCGTGCTCCGCGGTGAACGGTGGGACCGGGCGGCGCGGCGTGGACGCCGGTGCGCCGGCCTTGCCGGCGAGGTCCACGCTCACCGTCGTCGTCAGCCCTGTTCGGCGACCGCGCGCATCGCGCCCTCGAAGCCGATCTTCGAGTGCGTGCCGTCACAGAACGGCTTGTTGGTGGAGCCGCCGCAGCGACAGAGGAAGACGGTCTCGCCGGGCGCGGCGATCGGGTTACCCTCGTGGTCGAGGAGGTCGATCGAGCCCGACACCTTGTAGGGGCCGTTGTCGGTCACGGTCACCTGTACGTCAGCCATTGGATCCTCCTCGCGTCGTCGAACCGGTCTGACAGCAGGCTACAGGCCGTACGAGCGCCCGATCACGTCGAGCATGATCTCGTCGGTCCCCGCGCCGATCCGGTTGAGTCGCAGGTCGCGCCACGAGCGTTCGATCCCGTACTCCTTCATGTAGCCGTTGCCGCCGTGGATCTGGATGCACTCGTCGGCGACCTCGACCGAGATCCGGGCGGCGTGGAGCTTGGCCATGGTGATCTCGCGCACCGGGTACTCGCCGTTCTGGAACCGCCAGGCGGTCGTGTACACCAGTTGCCGCGCCGTCTCGATCTTCGTCGCCATCTCGGCGAACTTGTGTCGGATGACCTGGAAGTGGCCGATCGGGCGGCCGAACGCAATCCGCTCTTTCGCGTACTGCAGGGTGCGGTCGAACACGTGCTGCGCGCCGGCCACGGAGCCGGCGGCGCCGATCAACCGCTCGCCCTGGAGCTCCCACATGATGTGGTAGAAGCCCTTGCCGACCTGGCCCAGCGCCGCGGACGCAGGGACGCGAACGTCCTGGAAGGCCAGCAGCGCCGTGTCGGAGGAGTGCATGCCGAGCTTCTCGAGCCGCTTCTCCCGGATCACGCCCGGGAGGTCCATCGGCACGATGAACAGCGTGAAACCGTCGTAACCGGCGTCGGGATCGGTCTTGGTCACGAGCACAATGCCGTCGGCGCGATGGCCGTTGGTGATGAAGGTCTTCGAGCCGTTGATCACGTACTCCTCGCCGTCGCGCACGGCGCGGGTCTTGATCGCGGCGACGTCAGAGCCGGCGTCCGGCTCGCTGATCCCGATCGCGAGGATCTTCTCGCCCCGGATCGCGGGCGCGGCCCACGCCTGCTTCTGCTCCTCGGTTCCGAACGCGAGGATCGGTGGCATCGCCATGTCTGTCTGGACGGCGAGGCCCATCGCGAGCCCACCCGAATGGGCGTGCACGATCTCCTCGGCGAGCACGAGGCTCGTGTAATAGTCGCCTCCCTGGCCGCCGTACTGCTCGGGTTTGTCGAGCCCGAGGAAGCCGAGCTCGCCCATCCGCCTGAAGACCCAGTCCGGGAACGTGGTCTCCTCCCACTCGTCGGCGTGGGGCTGGAGTTCCTTGACAACGAAGCGGCGGATCGACTCGCGCAGCTGCTCGTGCTCGTCGGTGAAGATGAAATGCTTGCGCTGGGTCGCGAAATCGGGCTTGAGTACGTCGGCGGTGGCCATGCGGGCTTGATCTCCTGTGCTCGCGTTCAGGGCGGAGGACCCGGGACGCTAGCGGAGCGTGCCCAGAAAGTAAACAGTAGGACTTCCTACTTGCTACGAGGCTCCGGTTGTCGCCGACAGTCGCGTAGGCTTCGCGCGCCCCCGAACCAAGGAGGCCTGCATGGCCTACGACACCCTCCGCTATGACGTCGCCGAGAGCGGCGTGGCAACGATCGCACTCGACCAGCCCGAGACCCGCAATGCGCTCTCCGACGCGCTCCTGTCGGATTTGATCGCCGCACTCGAGGCCGCTCGCGACGACGACCGAGTTCGCTGCGTGGTACTCACCTCGACACACGAGAAGGTGTTCTCGAGCGGCGGCAACCTTGCGGGATTCGCCGCGGAGATGCCGCTGGTCCACAAGCACTTCGCCAGCGACCGCTTCCCCAGCGCGTTCCGGCTCCTCGGCGAGCTCGGCAAGCCGTCGATCTGTGCCGCCAACGGTCACGTGCTCGCCGGCGCGCTCGGACTCGCGTTGGCTTGCGACCTGATCATCGCGCGCGAGGAGGCGCGGTTCGGCACCCCCGAGATCAACGTCGGCCTGTTCCCGTTCATGATCATGGCGCTGATCTACCGCAACGTCGGGCGCAAGAAGGCCAACGAGCTACTACTTCTCGGCGAGCAGATCTCGGCGCGCGAGGCGGAGCGGATCGGGCTCGTCAACCGCGTCGCCGGCGCCGAGGAGTTCGACGAGGCGGTCCGCGACTGGGCCGAGAAGCTCGCACGCAAGTCGCCCGTGATGATGAGGCTGGGCAAGGACGCGATGTACCGCCAGCAGGACATGGCGCTTGCCGACGCGCTCGACTACCTCCGCTCCCAGCTCACGATCGCGTTCACGACCGACGACATCCAGGAGGGCGTCAAGGCGTTCTTCGAGAAGCGCGAGCCGAGGTGGCTGGGGCGGTAGCGCTCGGGCGGTGGCGGTTTTGCGGGCGCGCTCATGCGCTACCGCCCTTGGCACTAGCGCGCTGGGTGGTGGTGGTGGGGCGGGTGCGTTGTTGGCGCTAGTGCTGGTGACGGTGGGCGGTAGCGCTTCGGGACGTGGCGGTGGCGGGCGAATCGGCGGTCGCGTTCCTCACCACGGCCCACTCTCTGCCGATCCACCGAAAAATTGACGCTCGCGCCGTGTGTCAGATCTCACTCTTCCCGGGCCGTGGTCGTGAATGAATTCGACTCCGGGCGTCCAGGCGTTAGGGGGCGTGGGTACTGGGAAGCAGTCGGGAGAAACCATGCAATACACGTGCATCGTCGCGGGTACCGACGGGAGCCGGTCCGCGATTGAGTCGGTGAGGGTGGCGGCTGCCCTCGCGGCTGAATATGACGCGGCGCTACACATCGTGGGTGCCTACCGCGACTTGACGTGGCTGGAGGCCCATCAGGCTCGCAGCGCCGTCCCCGCGGGCCTCGATCTCAATGGCGTGGCCGATCCGCGCGCCGAGATCGGGGACATTCTCGACGACACGGCGTACGCGATTCGGGACTACCAGCCGCGGGTCTGGCTGCACGCGATCAAAACGGATCCGTGCGCTGCGATCAGCGACATCGCAGCTCGCAAGGGTGCCGAGCTGGTCGTCGTCGGCAACAGGGGTGTCGCCGATCCCTTTCGGAGGTTCCGCCCGCCGATCTGCGAGCAGGTGCGACGGCGCGCGCACTGCGAGGTCCAGGTTGTCGACACGACGCCGTTCTGGGGCTTGACCGGCTACGCCGCAGCAGGGCCCAGCCGGACAGCGGCTTAGCACAGGCCGGGCCGCGCCCACCACCACGGGCCGGCGGATTTGGCTCTGCCAAATCCGCCCGTGTAGTCGCGGCCAGGCGACTGCACCTTGACGTGGGGCCGCCGAAGCGGCAGAGTAGGAAGTAGCACGTCCCACTTCTTACCCTGCCCGACCCAAAGACATGGCTTCAGACGCACCGACCACGAGCCTCCTGCGGCCGCTCGCCGAGGATCTCGACGCGCGCAGGGCGCAGATCAGGCAGGGTGGCGGCGCCGAGAAGATCGCGGCCCAGCACGCCGCAGACAAGCTCACCGCGCGAGAGCGCATCGCCCTGCTGATTGACGACGGCACCTTCGTCGAGCTTGGGATTCACGGCCGGCCGCACTTCTCCCAGCGTGCGATGGACGGCAAGGAAGCCCCCGCCGACGGCGTGATCACCGGCTACGGGAAGGTCGACGGACGGCTGACGGCCGTCGCGGCCTACGACTTCACGGTCATGGCTGGTTCGATGGGCATGACCGGCGAGCTCAAGGTAACGCGCCTGCGCGAGCTCGCGCTGACCAAGCGAATCCCGTTCGTGTGGCTGCTCGACTCCGCGGGCGCGCGGATTCAGGAGGCGGTCGGCTCGCTGTTCGCCGGCTCCGGGTTCCTCTTCCGCGAAGAGGTTGTGATGAGCGGCGTGATCCCGCAGGTGGCGGCGCTGATGGGTCCCTGCGCTGCGGGTACGGCGTACATCCCGGGCCTCGCCGACTTCGTGCCGATGGTCAAGGGCCGGGGCTCGATGGCGCTCGCCGGGCCGCACCTCGTGCGCGCTGCCGTGGGCGAGGACGTCACCCAGGAGGAGCTCGGGGGTTCGCGCGTGCACTGCCGCAAGTCGGGCGTCGGCGACCTCGAGGTCAAGGACGATCCGGACTGCATCGAGAAGATCAAGCAGTACCTGAGCTACTTCCCGCAGCACTGCGAAGAGCCACCCCCGATCAAGCCCACGACCGACCCGATCGACCGCCGGCAAGAGGAGCTGCTCGACGTCCTCCCGGACTCCAACCGCCGTCCCTATGACATGTACGAGGTGATCCGGCGGATCGTCGACGACGGTGTCTACTTCGACCTCAAGCCCCAGTGGGCGAAGACGATTATCACCTGCCTTGCCCGCTTCGGCGGCCGCCCAGCGGGCATCGTCGCCAACCAGCCCAAGCACCTCGGCGGCATCCTCGACAACGACTCGGCCGACAAGTCGGCCCGCTTCATCAACCTCTGCAACGCCTACGGCATCCCGCTCGTGTTCCTGATGGACGTGCCCGGCTTCATGGTCGGCACGAAGGTCGAGGAGGCCGGGATCATCCGCCACGGGGCGAAGATGCTGTACGCGACCGCGAACGCGACGGTCCCGAAGATCACGGTCGTGGTCCGCAAGGGCTACGGCGCCGGCTACTACGTGATGTGCGGGCGCGCGTATGAGCCGGATCTGATCGTCGCCTGGCCCTCGGCCGAGATCAGCGTGATGGGGGCGGAGGGCGCCGTCGAGATCATCTTCCGCCGCCAGGTCGAGGGGGCTGAGGACCCGCAGGCCATGCGCGCCGAGCTGATCGAGAGCTTCCGCAAGATCATCGACGTCTACGTCGCCGCCGGCAACGACATGATCGATGACGTGATCGACCCGCGCGAGACGCGGCCGACGATCTGCCGCGCGCTCGAGATGGCGGCGGGCAAGCGGGTCGAGCGCCCGTGGAAGCGATCTGGCGTTGTGCCCGTGTGAACCCGACCGAAGGACATCCATGAGCCTCGACGATCCCGCCGTAATCACCTGCTCGATCTCGGGCTCGATCGCCAACCGCCAGCAGTGCCCGGCGATCCCCTACACCCCGGCGGAGTACGCGGCGGAGGCGCGCCGGATCGTCGACGAGGGCGGCGTCCATATTCACATCCACGCTCGCAGCCCTGACGGCGCGCCGAGCTACGAGATCGATGATTTTCAGGCGATCAGGGACGCGATCATGGCGGAGGTCGGCGACCGGGCGATCATCAACTTCTCGACCGGCACGATCGGTGTTCCGGTCGCCAAGCGAGTCGCCTACCTCGAGGCCGGCACGCCCGAGGTTGCGGCCCTCAACATGGGCTCGCTCAACTACGCCAAGTACTCGCGCGCTCGCAAGGACTTCGTCTTCAAGTTCGTCTTCACGAACCCGTTCGAGGAGATCATCGAGCTGCTCGAAGCGATGCGCAGGCTCCACATCAAGCCCGAGCACGAGTGCTTCGACCTAGGCCACGTCGGCTCGCTGGCGCCGCTGCTCGACATGGGGCTGCTCGAGCCGCCGCTACATGCAGACTTCGTGATGGGGGTCCTCGGCGGCGTTCCTGCCACGGCACGCAATCTCGCCGCGATGGCAGACAACATGCCTCCAGGAAACCACCATTGGGGCGTGATCGGGATCGGCCGCGACCAATGGATGCTCGTTGCGGCCGCGCTGACGCTCGGCGGCTCGGTCCGCGTCGGGCTCGAAGACAATTTCTATCTCCCGAACGGTGCGATGGCGCGCTCGAACGGCGAGCTGATCGCAAAGGCGCGGCAGATGACCGAGGATGCCGGACGGCGACCGGCCACTGTCGAGGAGGCCCGCGACCTGCTGGGGATCCGTCCGCGTCCACGAGAGGCGGCGGCGCGAGGTGCGACGCGGGAGATCCAGGCCGTATGACCGCGCTGCCACTCGAGGGTCTCCGCGTCCTCGATCTCTCCCGGCTCCTCCCCGGCGGGTTCTGCTCGCTGCTCCTTGCCGACTTCGGCGCCGACGTGATCAAGGTCGAGGACACCGGCATGGGCGACTACGTCCGCTGGGCGCCGCCTTACTACGAGGGCGCCGATCAATCGGCCAGCAGCGCGCTCTTCCTCTCGCTCAACCGCGGCAAGCGCTCGATCCGGGTCGACCTCAAGAGCGAAGAGGGGAAGCAGGTGTTGCTGCGGCTGTCGAGGGACGCCGACGTCCTGCTCGAGTCCTTCCGTCCGGGTGTGCTCGATCGGCTCGGCGTCGGCTACGAACGCCTCCGGGAAGAGAACGAACGGCTGGTGTACTGCGCGATCACCGGGTACGGGCAGGACGGCCCGAACCGCGATCGCTCCGGCCACGACATGAACTACCTCGGCCTGAACGGAGTTCTCGGCCTCAGCGGTGAGACCGATGGGCCGCCGGTCCAATCCGGCGCGCAGATCGCCGATCTCGGCGGCGGCGGGCTGATGGGCACGATCGGCATCCTCCTCGCGCTGCATGAGCGCGAGCGGTCGGGGCTCGGTCAATTCGTCGACTGTTCGATGTTCGACGGCTCGCTCTCCTGGCTCGCGATGGTGGCGGCAGCAGCGTTCGCCTCGGGTCGCGCTGACCGGCGCGGGGAGAATGTGCTGAGCGGCGCCGTCATCTGCTACCGCCCATACCAATGCGCCGACGGCTACATAACGCTGGGCGCGCTCGAGCCAAAGTTCTGGCACGCGTTCTGCCAAGGGGTGGGCCGTGATGACCTCCGCGACAGCGCGTTCGAGAAGCCCGGCTCCGGCGCGCATCGCGAGGTGGAGGCGATCTTCGCTGCGCGTACGCGCGAGCAGTGGCGACAGTTCGCGTCCGAGCACGACTGCTGCCTCGAACCCGTGCTCGACGTCGACGAGGTGCTCGAGTCAGACCTCGTCCGGGCGCGCGAGATGGTTGTCGAGCTCGCCCAGCCGGGCGCCGAACGTCCGGTCAGGCTGCTCGGCGTGCCGGTCAAGCTCGGCCGTACGCCCGCGGACCCGACGCGGGCGCCCGGGCCGGGCCTCGGCGACCACACGGAGGAGGTGCTCTCGGCGGCCGGGTTCAGCGCCGAGGAGATCTCTGCGCTGCTCGGATCCGGCGCCGTCGCGGGTCCCGCGGGGGCCGTGCAGGGCTCGTTCATGGCATGACCCCCGCCGAGGGGATGCTGAAGATGTCAGAGCTCGCCGAGCGCTCCGGCGTCAGCGCCGGCACGATCAAGCACTACCTGCGCGAGGGCCTGCTGGGCGGGCGCGATGAGGTAGTCCGGACGAGCCGCAACATGGCCTACTACCCCGAGGAGTTCGTTGACCGGATCCACCTGATCAAGCGCCTCCAGGAGGAGCGATTCATGCCGCTGAGGCTGATCCGTCAGGTTGTGTCCGAGGATCCCGAGCGCGCGGCGAGGCTGATCGAGATCGAGGATCGGATCCTCGACCGTGCGATCGCGGCGGGCGAGGCGTCGCGGGTGTCACGCGCCCGGGTATACAAGGACTACGACGTGCCCCAGAACGTGCTCGAGCGGCTCGAGGAGCTGGGCGTGCTGACGCCGAGCGCGCGCGGTTACGACGCCGACGACATCAAGATCATCGAGGCGATCAGTCGTTTTCGCGCGGGCGGCTACGACGAGGCGCTCGGCTTCACGGTCTACGACACGCTCCGCTATCGGGAGGCACTCGAGCCGCTCGTGCAAGAGGAGGTTGGGGTGCTGCTGAGTCGCCTCGCCGGCGAGGTCGAGGTCGACCGCGCGGTGGAAATCCTCACCTCCGGCGCGGAGCCACTCAGGGACCTGATCGGGGCGATGCATTCGAAGCTGCTGCTGGCCGAACTGCGACGAGCAAGGGGCCAACACGAGTAGAGGCCCGCGCCTGCGCGAAGGTGACCATGCGCCCGCGGTCTTCGTCGTAGAGCTTGAGCCTCACCGCGCGAATTCCGTCTGCGATCGAGAGGGTCGGCACATTGTGGAAGATCGGGTTCTCGTCGTGAACTCGCTGCAGGTTGTAGTTGGGGATCCGGGCGCTGAGGTGGTGCCGTGCGAAACCGAAAGTCAGTCGTACCGAACGACTACCACTTCGCCTCGTGCTGCTCCATCACCCCGAAGCCCTGCCCGAGCTCGATGCCGCCGGGCAGCCGGCCGGTGAACGTGCCGAACGGCTGGCGGTAGGAGCTCCGGACGAGCCCCATGTTCTCGTGGCGGATCCGCTCTGCCTCGGGCTTGAAGCGGAGCTCGCCGCCTTCGGCGAATGCAACCGACGCGAGGTTCTCAGCGAACTTGTTCGGTCCCACCTCGGTCGCCTCACCGTCGACCCAGATCGTACGTTCGCTCTCGTGCACGGGGTCGTTGATGCCGCTGACGAGGTTCCAGGCCACCGAGCGGCCGTCATCGGCGGCGCCGACGCCCGCCGACCATCGCCAGCTGACGTTGCGCTCGTGGTAGCCGGCGGAGTCGTCGATTACGGCGAGGGCGTCGATCGGCTGTAGCCGCCCATCGATCGCGATCGCGCCGCGGGCACGGATGCCGCCCTGCTTGCGGGTCCAGGCGTAGCTGCCGCCACTCGGGCAGATCGCCTCGATCCCAGCCGTCTCCGCGAGCTCGATGTCGAGCTCAACTCGCCCATCTGCGACGCGCGCCCTGCCGGGCTCGAGACGGACCGTTCCGCGCCCGAGCACGGTGCGCTCGTACAGGAGCGAGGACTGCCGGTCCCAGAGTGCCCAGAACGCCTGGCGCGCCGGCCCGATCCTGACGGCGCCGATGCAGATCATCAGCTCGGGACCGTAGATGCCGACGTAGCGCCACGACTTGAGTGCGCGCAGGCCGCGACGGGCGGGCATCGGAGCGGGGGGAAGGTGAAGGCCGAACAGCCTCGCCGGACGGGGCGCGCCGAATGTTCCGCGATGGGGGGCTGGTTGCACCGTGCTGATCTCCGTGGCAGGCGCCGCTATATTGACTGACTGGTCAATCTAGAGTCTGCCGCCGGCCATGGAGGAGGTTCGATGCGCGCTGCAGCGGTGCAATTCAACTCCACCGATGACATCAACCGTAATCGCGACACGGCGGAGCGCCTGGTCCGCGCCGCCGCCTCCGACGGGGCGGATCTGATCGTCCTGCCGGAGAAGTGGAGCGTGCTCGGAACCGACGAGCAGATGGCCGCAGCCGCGGAGCCGCTCGACGGGCCGTCGATCTCGTGGGCGCGGTCGATCGCCGCCGAGCTTGGGATCGACCTCGTCGCCGGCTCGATCGTCGAGCGCGTCGAAGGCCGCGAGAAGACGTCGAACACGAGCGTCCACGTCGGTCCCGATGGTGAGATGCGTGCCGTATATCGCAAGATCCACATGTTCGACGTCGTGGTGGACGGAACCGAATACCGCGAGTCCGACGGCGAGGAGCCCGGGGATGAGATCGTCGTCTCGCAGCTCGCGAATGGCACCGCGGTCGGCATGAGCGTCTGCTACGACCTGCGCTTCCCCGAGCTCTACCGGATCCTCGCGTTGCGTGGCGCCGAGATCGTGGTCATCCCGAGCGCGTTCACGCTGACGACCACGCGCGACCACTGGCCGACCTTGCTGCGCGCCCGGGCGATCGAGAACCAGTGCTTCGTGATCGCGCCGAACCAGATCGGGGCGCATCCACCCGGCAATCGCTCGGGCGGCCGGTCGCTGATCGTCGATCCCTGGGGACTCCCGCTGGCGATGGCCCCCGACGGTGAAGCGGCGATCGTCGCCGAGCTCGACCTGGGTCGCCTGCAGGACGTCCGCCGCGACCTGCCCTCGCTCGCGAACCGCAGGCCCGGGTCCTACCGCTGGCCGGAGGAGCCATGAGCCGGCACGACACCGCCGTCGATAAGCGCCGGGTCATCCTCGATGCCGCTGTGCGGGTGTTCGCCCGCCAGGGCTTCCACACCTGCCGCGTCTCGGACATCGCCGACGAGGCCGGCGTCGCCTACGGGCTCGTGTACCACTATTTCTCATCCAAGGACGAGGTCCTGGACACGATCTTCCTCGACCGCTGGGACGTGATGCTGGCGGCGATCTTGGAGGTCGACTCGCGCACGATCCCGCCGCGCGAGAAGCTCTATGCGATCGCGTCGTTCATCATCGATTCCTACCGTCACGACCCCGACCTGATGAAGGTGATCATCGTCGAGGTGACGCGGGCCGCGAACACGTTTGCCCGGACGCATCTCGAGCGGATCCGCGAGGCCTTTGCCGGGATCGCCGCGATCGTCAGGGTCGCCCAGGCCCAGTCGGCGTTTCGGACCGAGATCACGCCGGAGTTCGCGGCGCTCGCGTTCTACGGAGCGATCGAGCAGGTCCTGACCGGGTGGATCTTCAACTCTGAGCCGGTCGGCGACGCCGAGCTCGAACGCGCCAAGACCCTGATCGTCGAGACGATCTGCGGTGGGTTGGACACGCGGGGCGCGGTCCTCTGATTGAATTGAGCCGATGATGGAGAGTCCACTCGTCAAGCGCTTGCTCTGGTCCGGCCTCGTCGCCGGGGTCGGGGCGCTCGCGGCACTGGCGTCCCAGAGAGTGGCCGGGGTGATCTGGTTGCGCGTGTTCGGCGAAGAGCCGCCGGAGTGACAACCGAGCCCTGGTCTCCGGCGACTGCCGAAGGACAGGCTGCGCCGTCCTGGCGAGATCCCGCGTCGTGGCGAGAGGATCCGGCGAGTGCCGCTGCGGCGGCACGGGCTGAAATTGAAGCGCTCACCGCGCAGCGGCCCGAGACCCTCGTCGGAGCAGCGTTCGCCGGCGGACTCGTATCGGCGATGATCCTGAGGCGCCTTGCCCGCTGAGAACGGCAAGCCCGAGAACATCGCGACCACGGTGACCGAGGTCTCCGAGCGGGTGACGGTGCTGATCCGCGACGAGATCGAGCTCGCCAAGGCGGAGATCACGCAGAAGGTGACGAAGCTCGCACGCGGGCTGGCGATCGGCGCCGCCGCGGCCGTCTTCGGCATCTTCGCCTTCATCTACCTGCTGGCCACCGCAGCTTGGGGGCTGAACGATTTGCTCG
>Ga0302324_100022083_pt1 | contig 12383 bp, 13 predicted proteins | sample Palsa_T0_1_FD_201949 | JGI IMG/M metagenome (GOLD analysis project Ga0302324, IMG submission 201949) | Peat permafrost microbial communities from Stordalen Mire near Abisko, Sweden - Palsa_T0_1 | ecosystem: Environmental > Terrestrial > Soil > Palsa > Peat permafrost | place: Sweden: Abisko...
GCGCACGGCTATGAGTTGGCCAAGGGCCAGTTATTCCGCACGCTGGAAGATGTGAATCCGAACGCCGTGCTGGCCAAGCTCGAACACGAGGTAATGCAAGAGGCCAACCGGCTGGGAGTGGGCGCCATGGGCTTCGGCGGCAAGGCATCGCTGATCGGCTGCAAGATCGCTGCGGCTAACCGGCTCCCGGCGAGTTTCTTCGTCTCGGTGGCATACGAGTGCTGGGCGTTCCGGCGCTTGGGCGTGCGGCTGGATCGATCGAGCGGCGCCATCACCAGTTGGTTGTATCGCGACCCCTGCCGTCCGGTGGAGCGCATGACCAAGGCGGCGGGATTTCCCCTCACTGGGCGCGAAGTAGTGTTGACGGCACCCATCGGCGAGGCCACCGTACGGGCCCTCAAAGTGGGTGATGTGGTGCTGATCGATGGTGAGATGTACACAGGGCGCGACAACGTGCATGCCTGGCTGATGAAGAATCCCCCGCCGGTGGATTTGCACGGGGCCGTGCTATACCACTGCGGTCCGGTGATGATGAAGCAGGGTGAGCGCTGGGTGGTTAAAGCGGCGGGACCGACCACTAGCAGCCGGGAAGAGCCTTACCAGGCGGATGTGATCCGGCGATACGGTGTCCGCGCGGTGATAGGGAAGGGCGGCATGGGTCCGAAGACGCTGGCGGCGCTGCGAGAGTGTGGCGCCGTGTATTTGAATGCTATCGGCGGCGCGGCCCAGTATTACGCGCGCACGGTGGAGGAGGTGCTGGGCGTGCATTTGATGGAGTTCGGCATTCCGGAAGCCATGTGGCATCTGAGAGTGCATGGCTTTGTGGCGATTGTGACCATGGATGCGCACGGTAACAGCTTACACGCGGAGGTGGAGAAGGCCACGGGAACTGAACTGGAGGCGCTTCAGACCGTCTGAGTTCTGAGCGTGCGCGGGGCGGTGTCTGATACAATAGTGAGTCCCCGGCCAGGTAGCTCAGTCGGTAGAGCGCAGCCCTGAAAAGGCTGGCGTCGGCGGTTCGATTCCGTCCCTGGCCACCATGGAATCAATAACTTAGAAGCAGCCAGAAACATCGGGTTTCAGTCAAGGGAACAATAAGGGAACATTCAAACCGCAGTTCCCTGAACCTGTTCCCGCCTCTCTCCTTCCATTAGCTTCCAAGGTCGCCGCCGTTCATCATGTACCAACTGGCGAAGGTGTGCCGGAGGTCATGAAACCGGAAGTTCCCGATACCGGCCAGCCCCAGGATGGTCTCAAAGCTCTTGTCCACCCTTTGGCGTTCCCGCTTGGCGCCCGGTTCCGGTGGGAAAATTCGATCCTCCCCCAAGATAGCCGGATACCGCTTGAACTCTGTGGACAACTCCAGGGGCATGGGCACGTACCGGACCTTGCCACCCTTCAGCTTGGCCCGCACGGCGATCAGTTCTTCCCGGAATAGCAGGTCACTCCATCTGAGCGCGAAAATCTCTGCTATCCGCATGCCCGCAGTCAACGCCGTTCAAGACGATCAAGCGCAGATGAAAAAACGTCTGGTTGATGCCCTTGTCAGCCTTGCGGTACATCTTCTCATCGAGAACGGCCTTGAGCCTGACGATCTCCTGCACACTCAGGTACCGCTCACGTTGGTCATCCGGCCGCTTCACTTCCACGTCATCAGCCGGATTCCGGTCTATGCCGGTTTCCTTGCTCCAGATCGTGGCGGCCTTCTCCATCATGTGGTGCATGACGTTGAAGTGCCGAACGGCCGTGCCCGCTGACAACCCTTTCTCCTCCGAAAGGCCTTGGTACCAGCCTTGAATGCTGGCGCCGTCAACCTCCCGGACAAACAGGTCCCCAAGCTGGCCGCGGATTCCCTCCAGAACGGCTTTCTCGCGGTCCTGAGATTTTTTCTTACTGGCGTACTGCTCCCAGTACCGATCAATCAGCGCGGACATTCGGAAATTGACCTCCCGCTTGATATCGAGGTGGCGGTTCTCATCGCGCGCCGATAGCCGCTTGCGGAGGATCTTTCTGGCCAGCTCGTGCGAGCCATGAACGCTCAGGCTTCGGTTCCTGCCTCCTTCCCTCCAGCGAATTTTGAAAACTCCGTCTTCAACTCTGTGAATAGACACTCTGCGTACTCCTTTCAGTCGATGGTTTTGATTGTGTGCTGCTCGATCAGGCGATCTAAAGCCTGTTTGTCGAACCGCAACGCTCGCCCCACCTTGACGAAGGGAAGCTCCCGGAGCCGGGCCTTCTTGTAGACCGTGTCCACCTTCAGACCCAGGTATCCGGCAGCCTCCTCGACATTCAGGAGCCGCTTACCGACGCCACCATTAAACACCATTGCGGATGTGACTGGCAAGCTACTTACCTTTCTCCGAAGAATTTCCGGCTCAATGCAGAGTGACGTCCACACTCTGTAGGCCGCCAGGTGTCACCGCAGTGACATTCGCGAGGTTAATGACAGGCGGACACGGACCGCGAGCCAACCGGTAACCGATGTGGGGTTGGAGCGCTAGAGAGAACAGGCCACTTCGGAGTCGGCTGGAGCATCGAGATCGATTTGCTTACTGGAATTGTCGGCCACGGGCTGTGATCCGTACGGCGCGAGAGGACGAGTGCGTGGCGGTTTATCTCAGAAATTCGCCACGGAATCCCACAAAAGTTTCACATGCGCGTCGATCCAACAAAGAATCTCAGGAAGTCTCAGATTTTCACCACATTTTCTCGCCCCCAACAAGCAGCCCCCATCATCAGGCACGAAAAACTCCGGTAGTGGAACATAAAGGAAACGCAACGCATTTGTCCGCCCATTGGATCTTAAGAGATACACCCTCAGTAAGTTCCAGCGGGCACGGTTTAGGCCGTTTCGTGCACATTTGTGCACGGCGTCTTTCGTGTCACAGGCCAGCCATTTTCGCACCTACAGAGTAGGGGGACTTATGTTACGGAAGCAAAAGGCAGTCAGCCGCGGGCTGAGGTACGACGCGGAGCTAGACAAGCGGATCGAGGCGGCGACGAAGAAAGGCGGATTCTCGAGCCCCAGCGCGTTCATGCGAGAGGCAATCGAACGGGAGCTAGCCGGCCGCGAAAGTGGCGTCGATGCAGCGGAACAACGGATCGCTGCGAGCCTGGACCGGATGGCACGAGGAATTCGCAATCTGCGGATCGGGCAGCAGGCGTTGTTCGCGTTCGTAGACGTGCTGGCCAAGACGTTCCTGACCTGCGTTCCAGAACCGCCCAGGGATGTGCACGACCAAGCCGTCGCTCGCGGCAAGATGCGCTATGACAGGTTTCTCAAAAGCGTTGGCATGGCGATGGTGGGCGATTCCCAGGCCGCCATGGCGAAGTTGTTAGGCCGTGGTCACGAAAACTGAGGCGGAGCGGGAGTTCGGCGTCAGCCGCCACACACGCCGCGGGAAAATGAAGTTTTTGCTTGGTCACCCGGTATCGGCACAGTCGAATCGAGTTCCGGCGCTCGAAATCTAGCGTATGATAAGCGTATAGACGCTTGAGCGTTTATCAATTTGAGCGCATAGGTGGGTAAAAATGGAAGAAGAAGCCGTCCGTTGGAGCGTCAAGGTCTCGAAGGACACCGATCTGACCCTGCGCACGTTCCTGGGCGCCCAGGGCATGAAAAAGGGCGATCTCTCGAAGTTCATCGAGGAAGCCGTCCGCCGGCGCGTGCTTCAGTGCACCATTCAGGACATCAGGGCGCGCAATGCCGATGCCGACCCCGATGAAATCCAGCGCATCGTCGACGAAGCCGTCAGCGAGGTCCGCGCGGAACGCCGTTCCAAAGGGAAGGCCAGCAAAACCTGATGCGCGTGGTCCTCGATACCAACATCATGGTGTCCGCCCTGATCGCCCCGGCCGGCAAGCCCGCCGCTATCATCGACGCCTGGCTGGACGGAAAGTTTACGCTCCTGACCTGCGCTGCACATGTCGACGAGCTGCGGGCCACGCTCGAAAAGCCACGTGTGGCTGAACTCGTCAAACCACACAAGGCCGGCCGCCTGGTCAACCAGGTCAAGAAGCTCGCCGAGGACATCGATCCGCTGCCGCGCGTGAAGCGCTCTCCCGACCCCACGGACGATTTTCTTCTGGCCCTGTCCGAAGCGGGCAAGGCCGATTATCTGGTCACAGGGGACAAGAGCGGGCTGCTGGCGCTCGGCCGCCACAAGGGCACGCAGATAGTGTCTGCACGTGATTTCCCCGCGTTGGTCGCGTGACTTCCCTGATCAAGAAAACTGAGGGCGAGCGGACGCGTGGCCGCCCCGAACATCGCGGGAAAAAAGTTGCCGCTGCTTGTTCGCCCGCTATCGCGTGGGCCGGTTTTTTCCCGGCCAAGGCGTCGAGGATTGTCTTCGGACAGGCTTGCCGACCTATAGGCGCAGCGATACCCTAAGGATTACTCAATACGATGCCACGTCCGATCATTCGGCGGCTGAAACCAGAAGAAGAGGAAGTACTCCGCAAGCGTGAGGAGTTGGCCGCCATTCGCGCAACCCTAGCAGAACGTGAGCTGGAGCTTGTCGATCTTCGTAGCCAGCTTGCCGCTTTTCAGGGTCGTTACTTACGGCAGGTGGGCGCTCTTTACGCCGAGTTGGACGAATGGAGGGCGCGAATCTCCGAGTTGGAGGCCCAGATCCATCCTTCTGCCGCCTCGACGGCGCAGGCCGAGGAAGCCCGCGAACACGCACGCCAGACGTTTGAAGAGGCTCACGGCGGGGCATCTGAAGCCAAGGACTTCAGCCCATCTCCTGAACTTAAGCGGATGTACCGTGAGGCAGCCAAGCGCATCCATCCAGATCTGGCTAGAGATCCCGCCGATAGGGAGCGCCGCACCCGCTTCATGGCCGAAGCCAACCGCGCCTATGAAACAGGCGACGGTGAGGCGCTCCAACGCATTCTTGACGAATTTCAAGACGGCGCGGATGCGGTGACGGGCGAGGGGGTCGGTACCGAATTGATTCGCATCATCCGACAGATCAGCCTGGCCAAAACTCGACTCTCGGCTATTGAGCAGGAGTTGGCATCCCTGCGCAAAAGTGAAATCGCTCTGCTTAAGAAGCAGGCCGAAGAGATGCAACAAAAGGGCCGCGACTTGCTGGCGGAACTGGCGATTGCCGTTCGAGAACAGATTGAGCTGGCCAAGAAGAAACACGGATCGCTCCTCAAAGGAAGGCATAAACCGACTTGAGCGATGAATCCCAACTGCAGGTGAGGCCGAAGGATAGCGATTCGTCGCTGATCCTTTCATCCGGGCAATCCGGTCTGGCCGCACGTGGTCGGCGGGATGCGGCCCTACTCGCCGTGCCGTGCAACAAGTGCGGCGAGCGCAAAGAACTCGTGTTTGCTGGCTGCGTCTGCGGCAATTGCAGCGATGCACTCGACAGGCGCTGGGCAGCTTCCGCGGCCACCGAGTGGTTGGTCACAAGGCCGTGGGACGATGCCGGGCTCCGGGTGTCGGACCTTGTCTTACTGAACATCACTTATGCTCAGATGAAAACATACGCCTGGGCGTCCAACGATGCGGAAAGCCAAATTCGGGGATTCTGGCGAGCTCGTCAAGCTACCCCCGAGGAGATCGCCCACTTGAAATCGCAACCGGGAATATGGTCTCACGCCTCAGGCGCCCGCCTCGTTCGTCCAGCTACTCCCGAGGAAGTCGCAGCGTACAAACAAAATAACCGCGAGTGGGTGATAGCCTCGGAGACCGACTTAATAATTCACGATACGTGCGAGAGGCTTGGAATCCCGAAGAAGGTATATTGGGAGCCCCCGGAGGCCGGGGAACGCGACGATCCCGGGCGAATCCAGGCCTCGCAAGAAATCGGGGCGAGACTCCGGCAACTGGGATGGCGCGAAGAGTTGGCCAAAATGGTGCGCGAGGGTTCCGACGCGCTACAGGTCGTGGACGATGCCCGATTGCTCGAAATGGTCCTCGGACCGTAAGTAGTTCTAAAGTGCATCCGGTTTCGACCCATGATTTGAAGCGCTCTTCAGATCCCCTGCTTAATGGCTGTCTATGTCAGCTCCTTTCCCTACCGTTTGGCGGCGGACAGTGGAGCCGTGGATGCCCAGTTCAACGTCGGCCACACGTATTACGAAGGCCAGGGTGTTCCACAGGACTACAAAGAAGCCGTGCGGTGGTAACGCCGACGCCGGCAAGAACCGCGATCTCAGTGCTCGCAAGATGACGCCGTGCCAAATTGCCGAAGCCCAGCGCCTGGCGCGAGAGTGGAAGCCCGTGCCGTGGAAGCCCGTGCAGAAGTAAGGGTAGGTGATACCATATTTCTTCGGTGAAGATGTACTACAAGATCGTTGTCAGGCCGTTCGACAAGACCGCCGACTTGTACATTAAGGAGAATCTTGGAGGCCATGTCATCGGAGGCGGGGCCTACATTCTCGACACAGACACGTCCGGCGATCAGTTGGAAAGGGATCTTCGCCAAACCGCCGATTACGTCGAGATCTTAGAGATTCGCCAGGACGAGTTTGAACGACTCCCCTGCCTAAAGGACAGGCTGAATTCCATTGGTCAAAAGATTCGAACCGACGCGCTTCGAGCTATAAGTACGGACTGCCCGACCCTCTATCACTACACAAGCCCAGACGGCCTCATAGGAATCCTGCGCCACGGGCGGCTTTGGGCAACCAGTATTCGGCACTTCGAAGACAAGACCGAACTGCTGTACGCCGAGAGAATTTATGAGCAGGTGTTGGATGAGATCGCCGAGAAGCACCCAAAATTAGCAGAGGCCTGCCGTATCGAGCCGTGCGGGGCACCGTCCCGCGCCGGGCCGTTGAGCCCTGGGAGCCGCAGGAGAGCAACATGGTTGAACAAGGTTCTCGATATGTACGTTGCGTGTTTTTCGACGTGCAATGACAGCTTGAACCAATGGGAAAAGTACGCGTGTCGCGGCTCGGGATTTGCGATTGGCTTCGATAGACGCGAGTTGGAAAAGGCGATCCAACAGGCAAATTTCAATTTGGTCCCGGTACGGTACTCAGTCGATACCCAAAAGCGTGAGTTACACAATATTTTTGAGCAGTGTTCATCGGCGATTTCCGCGACGGCTCCGCCCCCGGACATTGATCTCTGCGCCAATGAGATTGTGAATGCGCTGGCCCTTCATGCGAACCTGTTTAAAGATCCGAAATTCGAGCCTGAGAAGGAACGGAGAATAATCATCGAGACATTGCCGGGGCGCTCTGACCTCTGCTTTCGAAGTTCAACCGATAAGGTGATTCCGTACATGAAAACCCCGAAACTGCCTGTGTCCTCAATAACCATCGGCGCAGCCATGGATCAGGAGGCGTCCGCCGCAGGCGTCGGAGCCTTGCTGGACACGAAGCGGTACAACAAGGTGAAAATCTCGGGCGCCAACCTGCTGATATCACTCGTCGATTTGCCTCGATGAACCCGGCCGCCGGGCTGTGATTGAGGCATACGCCAGATACGACTGCTCAAAAAAGGAACCTTGCGTGTATGCGTCGTGACCACCCTGGCAAGCTGTGCATGCCAACACTCGCCGCTCCCGGAGACGACCTCACCGTAATTGCGGGCCCGCCTGATTCGAGCGGCCTACCCGACAGAGGCATACCGAAGGAGTGGTTGGGTAAGCGCAGTGCGTCGTGATCGTTCGCCCGAAGCGCTCCTCAGTGGATCGTGCGTCCGAGGCGAGAGGCACACGAATATTGGTGGCTTGTGCGGCATCGAGAGTGGTGGGAGAAACTAAGCCTCCGTGTACGGCCGAACTCGCGGGAACAATAAGGGAACATCGCCGGGGCGAAAATGGCCCAAATGATCCTAAACCGTCCTAAATGTGATGCAGCTTAATATCTTTCCTACCATTAACTTCCACTGATTCCGAACCACTTAGCACTGTCGGTAAGCAGCCCTGAAAAGGCTGGCGTCGGCGGTTCGATTCCGTCCCTGGCCACCTCCTATAACCTGCATAGTTTCATGGACTTACAGGAGTGCTGCGGTGCCATGGGATTCCCGAAAAGTGCCTCCGTGGAGTCCATTTGGAGTCCAAACTCGTCACGGCTGCGTTCTTGGTGGCCATGGGGACCATGTGGTAGGCGGTGCAAGCCACGCTAACCCCTTGCGGCTCAGTGCAATGGTATCCATGGTAGGCATTTGAATGAATTCGTTGTTGTCTCGCGATTGCCGAGACAACAATCAATCTCCCATACATGCGGCTACCACGGCACACCCATCCCTGCCAATTCCACCGGGACCGATTAGTCGGCCACGTGGAGGTTCTGTCCGGCGACATCGGGAATCGAGTATGAAATCTGGGGAGGCAAGCGCCCAACCGTGAGGCGGTTTTCCAGACGCCGATCTCGTGTTCCTCTGGCTCCGCCTCTATGGGTCGCGGTTACACTGTCAGTTGACGTGGACAGGACTGATCAGGACCTATCCCGACAATCTGATGTAATACTTGCTGAATCAGTCGGTTGTGGCTCAAGAGCACGTCATTCTTCAAGACATGGGATTTACCAAACAGTAATCGGTCAGGAGCGATTTGCGCGCATCTCGGTAGGGCACCCGCAGGAACCGCAACAGCTGCGCTTTCTCAGACGACAGTGCTGGGTATCAGTTCCTAAGGATGCGAGGAACACATTCCACGCCGGATTGCTGACCCTCAGCAAAAAGCTAAACAGCGCTTTGCGTGGCAGCTCAGTCCACCGCGCCCGGCCCTATCAGGGAGTTGCCAACCGATGTTGTGCAGGGCCGTGGGCTGCCCGCACTTATCATCCGTTCACCCACTCGCGGAAAATGGCGGCGAACTCGGAGTGGTTGCTAAGTAACAGTGAGTTGCAATGGCTTTGTTCCGAGCATCAGTTTGATCAGCTCCAGAGCGTTGAACTGGGTCAAAAGCTGCGATCGTACTTGCCAGCGGAAACAACTGAAGCAAATCCCCCGCGGATCCTGCGGCCCCCCACTCCTGGTCGATCAGGTCGATACACCTACTCATCTCCTTTAAGCGCCAGCAAGACCTGGCTATCACCCTCAACACACTACAACGGTATTTCTCCCCGTTTGCTCCCGAGAGCTGTTCTGTCAATTCATCTAATACGCGGCGTGCGCGCGCTTCGTACCCGAGTCTGAGCATTCCATCGATCAATCGCCCTAAAGTTGACACCCAATCTAAGTATGAGGTTCGCTCGTGAGATACCCTCAGTAATTCGACTTCGCACGTGCATGCTATGTCTCGAGCCCCTGCATCTACCGCTGCCACAAATACTGCATCCATCGCAACGATCCTCTCGGACGCAATCCGGACTTCTTGTGCGTAAGCCAATGCTCGCGAGATCAGCGTGAGCGCCAACATCGACCTACCGTTAGCGATCATCGCGCGAACGATCGTCGCTGTGCGGGTCGCGCACCGCAGCCTGTTGTGTTCATGATGTTTAAGCTTCCAGTTCAATTTGTCGCTACGCTTTCTCTCGTCTTGCGACAAGTAATCGTAGCCTCGCCTCGACAATTGCGCTAATTCATCGGCCTCCTTGCTAGTAAAGTCCAGCTCCCGAATGACCTCCAGCGCCTCGTCCCAGTTTCGTCGATCGAGCAACTGTTCAAAATACCTATCTGAGCGCTGCAGATCAACGGCCTCCGTAACGTTCCCTTGGCTAGTTAACTCGGTGAACGTCTCTTGCAAATCCTCTGCCTCTGAAACGACGAGGGGGCCACCACCTGCCTCGACCTCAAGCCGTCCTGCTTCATCTTTCCAGCCTAAGCGAACGTATGCAGAGGCCAACTCGTGTAGGAGCTCATTCCGGCTGGAAAGCGGATGTACCGTTCGCGCGACCCTTACCGCCGCACTAAGCACATCATCATGTCGCTCATTCGATGACGTTCCCTCTAAGTCACGGAGGTCCTCATCGAATGTCATCAATGCCTCGACTCGCGCCCAGCCATCGGTGATTACCGGCGTCAGTGACAACGAACGGGACAGGATTGCAGACGCGGAAGAACTCAATGGGCCAAGGCTCAAAAGAAGCGAGCGTTCTACTATTTCGTCCAGAGAATCGTCGGAAAGCGTTCGAAGGCAATCCCAGTTTACGAGAACAGCATGTTCAGGTCGAGTCTTGCAAATCTCGCGAACTAGGCACGTATAAATGCTGCGCAGAGGCTTGGATGGCGCAACCTCCATCTCCTTAGACATGCGCCGCAGCAGTAGCTCGGGACAAAGTGAGATTAGAGCTTTACAGGCACGGATGCTTTCGCTAGCGTAGTCGATATCTTTAAGTACTTGCGGTGACACCGTGGGCTTCGAGAGAAACGACTGCATTTTACTGTAGATCTGTTCTCCTTCCCAAGGTATGCCGCAAAATGCCGCCAAGCGCTTAACGGCACGGGAGTGCTCGAAAAACAGTTGCCGTTCACCGACGCAGGCCATCGCCTCGAGCACGCTATTAAGGGCGAGGACTTTTCGGGGGGGACTGCCGATCCGATACGCGGTGGAGATGGCTTCTGCCCAAGCCTTAGATGCCGCCAGTTCTCTAGTGATCACCACGAGGGTGTCTGCTTGTTGCCAAGAATCCGGTATCTGCAAAGCCGTGTCACGCGCACGAGCTAGAACCGGTAGGACGTCTCTGTTGTGTGGCTCGATGTAGCTCAGGGCCTGCGCGATCCTGTATAGCGCGCGAGCCTGAACGATAACATCAGAAAACTCTTCGACTATCTCAATCGCATTCTTGTATCGTCCACGGACGACTAACAACGTGTAAAGCTGTTCAGGATATTCTCTGACGCTGCTCGTGAGCATAGCCCGCATCAGCGAGTACTTCCAAAGCTTAGAAACCGTCTGCATGCGGCGCTCCGGAGTGTTCTCCGTGCATTTGATGGCTCGGCAACCAAGATCAAGGTCGTGCGCGAGGGTCCTTGTCGAGGGATCGGCCATCAGTTTAGCACGTGCATAACCCATATTGTCGAGCAAAGCCCAGAGGCGCGCCCATTCCCTCGCAGCGTAAAGATGTGAGGCAAGATGCTCAAGCGCATACGATCGTCTCTCCTGCTCGCGCGATTCACGGACGGGGTGAGTCCAGAACTCAAGCAAGTCGTTGGTACCCTGCACACACCAGTTAATGATTCTCCGATGCCACGTTGCGATGTCATGGGCATCGAATACGCCTGCGCTGGTCTCCCCCGAATCAGAACGAAGGTAATCGTAGAATTTCAAGTGGAATAATTGGTAGCGTGAATGCGTATCCTGGGATATCAGTCCTCCAAGCCTTAGGAGGCCATCACGCAGTTCATGGCCGTCGATGTTGGCGATTTCACGCAACGCTACACCACTGAGCGGCTCATTAGCCGCGGCGAGAACGCCAAGAATTGGCTTGATGACTCCATTCCACTGGTCCCGCGCCAGTGCCAGCCGGTCAATGGATAGAGATAAACGCTGCCAGGATTTGCAGAGAGTCGCATAAACAAATGGGTTATTTCCTCGCTGCCCCTGACGGCAAGCTCCTGCGCGACCAAATCCAGATACAACGCATGCGCTTGCATTCCGACGTAGAATCGGTGCGCGGTGTCCGGCATCAGAGTTACTCCATAACGCCGAAGTAGCAGTGTAAAGTCGCCCTCGCTCAATGGAGGTAGCCTATACTCTACATGAGGCTGCAAGAGTTCGAGCGGTTTTAGGGTGTCGTTGGGCCGTGTGCCTACGACGCATACGATTCCGCTCGGAAGTTTCAAGGGTAGGAAGCTAAGGTCCCGACCACCGCGAGTTTCTTCTTGTATTTGATCCAAACCGTCTATAAAAAGCGTCTCCGTCAAGTGTCGACTCGCAACCTCATCGAGGACGTGGGGGAGCGATTGGCGGAGGACGGTACGGGTTTCACTTGTCACGTAGACGTCAGGCAGGTGATGTTTCAGGATGATCTGAGCCATAATATCCCGAAGCAGGTTTACCTGGTGATCCGGACCTGGGTTAAACGGGATAAAGTGCACGATCGGGCTCTCGGCCGAAAACAAGTCCAGCAATTTTGCAATAATGCTGCTTTTGCCCTGGCCAGCCGCCCCCGTGATTGTTACGTATCCACCTGTCTGGCGCTTTGCTTCGATAATCTTCATCACGGCTGTTAACTCGAGTTCGCGCCCGACAAATCGCCTTAGGCGGTCGCTAATAAAGCTGGCATGATCTATCAGCATTGCCGCGAGCCGATTTTCGCGAAGCGTCTTTTCGTGTCGAGTGGCTTCGCCCAAAAGCCCAGTGCTCAAACCTTGGATCAGATCGTGCAGGTTGAAGAACTCAAATGTAGTCCGCTACGCCGACGATCTCGTCGCCGGATTCCAGCACCGGGCGGACGCCGAACGGTTTCTGAGAGATTTTCAGGAGCGGTTGGCGAAGTTTGGGCTGGAGGTCCATCCGGAGAAGACACGG
>Ga0302324_100022085_pt1 | contig 12383 bp, 5 predicted proteins | sample Palsa_T0_1_FD_201949 | JGI IMG/M metagenome (GOLD analysis project Ga0302324, IMG submission 201949) | Peat permafrost microbial communities from Stordalen Mire near Abisko, Sweden - Palsa_T0_1 | ecosystem: Environmental > Terrestrial > Soil > Palsa > Peat permafrost | place: Sweden: Abisko...
GCATGGGCGGGGCGGAACGGCAGGTTCTGGCGCTGGCATCGCGCATGGCCGACCGTGGCCACGCGGTCAAGCTGCTGGTGCTGCGCCCCCCGATCGCTGAGCAATGGCCCACGGCGCTGCCCGTGATTCATCTCGACATGCGCAGATCGCCCTTCAGCGTGCTGAGAGGCTTCTACCGTGCACGGCGTTTCCTGCGCAGCTATCGTCCCGACCTGGTGCACAGCCACAGCTTTCACGCCAACATGGTTGCGCGCCTGCTCAGGATTTTTGTTCGCGAGCCGGTGGTTCTTTCTACCGTGCACAACGTGTATGAAGGCGGCCTGCATCGCATGATCGCCTACCGGCTGACCGATTTTTTATGCAGGCGCACCACGGCGGTGAGCGCCGTGGCTGCCGAACGCTATGTACAGTTCAAGGCTGTTCCGCGGCACAAGTGCGTGGTGGTCACCAATGGCATTGAGACAGCGATGTTCCTTTCCAATGCGGCGCGGCGCATGTACATGCGCACGCGCATGGATGTGGTCGACAAATTCGTCTGGCTCACGGCAGGGCGCCTGGCGCCGGCAAAGGATATTCCTAACCTGCTCGCGGCGTTCAAGACCGTGACCTCAACCCACCAGGACGTGGAGCTTTGGATTGCCGGAGAAGGGAACTCGTCGGGAGAAAAGCAAATGGCCGGATATCTCAAGGAGCATGGGTTGCTTGATCGGGTGCGCTGGCTGGGACTGCGCCGCGATCTTCCCGCTCTGCTCGACGCTGCTGACGGCTTCGTGCTGGGTTCGGCCTGGGAGGGAATGCCGCTCGTGGTGGGTGAAGCCATGGCCATGGAGAAGCCGGTCGTAGCGACCGACGTGGGCGGCGTGCGCGAACTGATGGGGGAAGCGGGCATGCTGGCGCCAGCCAAAAATCCGGACGCCCTGGCCGCGGCGATGCTGGTGCTGATGCGAAGCAGCTCTGAAGCGCGTCAAAAGCTGGGCCGCGCGGCGCGAGTGCGCATCGAGGATTACTTCAGCATCGAAGCCCGAGCGCAGCAATGGGAGTCGTTGTATCGCACCCTCTTTGAGTTCCACCGTGATCGCTCCATCGCGCACGATGTTTGAGAGCCTGTGCAAATACCGAGTTCAAGGAAGGCTGGTTGAAGTTCTGTGGTCTCCCACCCATTCGCAAAAAACGCGAATGGATGGGGCACGGAGCGTTTGTAGCTGGTTGGAGGTGGGGAAATCCTAGTTTTTTTTGACAGGTTCTAAGAGCCCGAATGCAATGACGAAGGCCGGAGCATTGCGCTCCGGCTTTTCCGCCTATCGTGCGCCGCTCAGAACGAGAAGCTTGCGCTGAAGCGGATGACGCGCGCCGCGGAGCTTTGGGAGAAGATTCCGCCTGCAAGGCTGCTTGATCTGCCAAACTGCCGGCCGGGGCCGTAGAGGCCGGTGGTCGGGTCGAGGGTTGGAATTACGCTGCCGACGGGAGTGCCATAGTTGATGTCGTTGAACAGGTTCGAGGCCTGGGCGCTGAAGGTCAAACTGTATTTCTTTCCAGTGCCGGGTCCGCCAAAGCCGCGCGGGCCGCCTCCGCCGCCAAAACCGCCAGGACCGAATCCGCCACCACCGCCGCCGCGACCGCCGCCAGGGCCTCCGCCTCCGGGGCCTCCTCCACCGGGGGGTGGGCCGCCGTCTGCGCCGCCGGCCGTGGCCAGCTTGGGTCCAATTCCGAACGCGCGGGTGATGCGCAGATTTACAGCGACCGCTGCCGGGCCGGTTCCGAGATTGATTGGGATGGGTGTGTAGGTCTGGCCGGGACCTGCGGGTTCTGTATCCAGGCACCCAAACTGGGTAAGTGCGTACGCTGCGTTCGGCGTGGTGCAGAACGAATTGGCAGCAAGCGAGGGGCGGTTGTTGAAGAAGTTATCCCCAGTCAGGTCGTTGGTGGTGGTGATGTTGTAAGGTTTTCCGGAATTTGCGATCAGGAAGGGATTGAAGCGGATGCCCCAGGGCCCGGTGTAATTGGCCAGCATGAAGACCATGTTTCGCGAGGCAAAACCGGCCCGGCCGTAATCCTGGCTCACGTTATACGAGTTGGATACGGCATTCCCCGAGCCACCGTCGGAGTTCGCCGCGGTCAGGTTATAAAAGCCTACGATGCTGAAGTTGGGGCTGATGCGGGCGTTCACGTTCACGATCATCTGATTCTGCTTGAAGACAGCTTCGGGATAATACTGGTCCACAATGCCCAAGGCCGGATTGGGCCTGGTTGCCGGAGCGACGCCCGGCAGATACGCATTGGAATCGCGGGTGACCAGCGTATGCACGCCGAAGGAGTGAAGATAGGTAAGGGTCAGCGTGGTGGTTTTGGTCAACTGGCGCTCGAGGCTGGTTCCACCCTGTTCAGTGTAAGGCGCGTGGAAGCCGGGCGCGACCTGATCGATGGTGCTGGTGCTGGATGCGGCTGCTCCGCAGGTGGCGAGATTGATATTAGCCAGGCTGGTGGAGTTGAAGCAGGTGGGGTTGCCGATCGTGGTTTGCTTCTGGCTATTGGGGCCTCCGTTGTAGCGCACCGTGGAGAGCAAGTCGGCAATTCCCAAGCGGTCATAGAAGATGCCGAAGCCGCCGCGGATCACGGTCTTGGCCTGCTTCTTGTTCTTGTGGCCGTCGAGCGCGTAGGCAAAGGAGACGCGCGGCGCCCAGTCGTCGTGATCGGCGATGTGATTCTGCGATTCCCAGCGCAGGCCGCCGGAGAGGGTGAGATAGTTGTTGAACTTCCAGTCGTCCTGGAAAAAGACGGCGGCGTCGAAGACGTTGGCCCGCGCTGCCGTGGCGCCGCTGGCGAAGTTCAGCTTGATGGGCGCGTTGGTGGATCCGCAGACGACCGGCGACGTGGCGGAGGGGTTGGCGGGGCAAGCCACGCCGGCCTCAAGATTGAGCGCGCCTACATAATCCGCGGCCGAGTTGAAGGTGAAGCTGCCGTTGAAATCGTCGTTGGATGTGTTGGCGTCCAGGTTGTCGCGCAGGCGCGTGCCGAACTTGATGGCATGCGCGCCGATGGACATGGTGGTCAGGTTTTGCAACTCCAGGTGGTTGGTGTGGTCGTTCGATGTCTGCACGGTTGCACCACCGGCAGTAAGCGTCTGGGGTATGCCAACCTGGGGAACTGTACTTGCGGGCGAGGTGGATGAGTAGTCGCGAAGGTATTGAAAGCGGGTTTCGTTGACCGCATGCTCGTTCACGATGAACGAGTCACTCAGTTGTATCGTGCTCTCGGAGGAAGTCTGCGTGGTGGATTGCGTGGACAGGGAAGTGGAACCGATGTTTCCGGTGGTGCTGTTGCGGTAATACTGGTAGCGTGCCGTAACCGTGTTCCTCTGGCCCAGTTGCAGGTCAATGCGCGGTGCAATGTTGGTGCGGGTGGAAGGGCTGAGCAGTGCGCCGGAAAGCGGACCCACTTCAAAGGGATACGGCGACGGTCCGGCCACGGGTGCTTCCACCAGGCTGTAGATGCTGTCGTTCTGGTTGTCGCGCTGGTCCACGCTGATGAAGAACGAGGCCCACTTGGAGAGCGCTCCGTTCATGTTGCCGCTGTACTGCAGGCTGTGGTAGGCCGGGACCACGCTGTCAAACGGGTTAGCAGTATTGAACACGTCGTCGTTTCCCTGCATGAGGAACTGCCCGTGCAGCTTGTCTGTGCCCGGCTTGGTGAGGATCTCGATGCGGCCATAGCCGAGCTTGTCATACTCGGCGGAGAAGGGATTCTGATTGATGCGAATCTCGCGGATGGCCGACTTGGGCGGTAACTGGCCGCCGGTGAAGCCGTCGATATAAATCTGGCCTCCGTTGGGGCCGGCCGAGGGTCCCGCGAGGGCAGTCAGTTCGCTCGACAGTTCATCGGGATCGTCCGACAGGGCATCCAGGTCCTTGCCCTTGAGGACAATGGCGCTGGAATTTCCGCTGGCGTCGATGTTGACCTGAGGCGTGTCGTCGGTCACGGTAACGCTCTGCTGCGCCACTTCAATGGCCATCGAGATATCCACGCGCTTCGACTGGCCCGCGGCGAGCACGATCAAGGGCGAATTGAACGGAGCAAAGCCCGCAAACGTGGCGCTGAGAATGTAGCCGCCGGGAGCAAGTCCGCCGATGGAGTACGCACCGGAGGAATCCGCCGTGGCACTGTTCAGGGCGGCTCCTGACGAGTTGGAGACAGTGACTTTGGCGCCAGGAATGAGTGCGCCGGTTGGATCAGTGATGTGTCCGCGCAGTGTGCCCGTTGTGATTGGCGCGGAGGAGATTTGCGCCGCGGGCTTTTGCGCCGGAATGGCGGGCGCCTGGGCCTGTGCGGGGAGTCCCGCGCCAATACCAAGGGCAAAAACAATCAATAATCGATAAAAGGAATGCATATTTGAATACAAGAGTCCCTCACTTGTTTCGGATCAACCTGTTTGCGCGACTATTGGGCTGCCGCTTCCGCAGCGCCCGTGCCGCCACCCATGCTCCAGTTGTTGAGCAGGCTGCTTGCTGCGGGAGCCTCGAGTAGCGGCTCAACGCCGGCTACCAGCGTGATGGCGGTAACATCTGTAACGCCGTCGGTGGAAACGATCATGACCGCATCGCCCTTTTTCAGATCGGCAAGCTGAATGGTTGGCGCGCGGCTGAGCATCTGCTGGGGATCGCCGCCGGCACCGCCCTGGCCGGCCCATTGACCGCCGCCGCCCTGGCCGTTTCCTCGTCCCGCGCCTTGCCCACCGCCGGCGCTCTGTCCTGTTCCAGCGCCGCCTGCCGGGGCTCCGCCGGCCTGTGAGCCGTTCCCCTGGCCTGCGGACTGCGATCCGCCGTTCCAGCCGCCGCCCCCGCCGCTTGAAGTTCCCTTCAGGCGCATGGCAAGAAAAGCAGCCATGCGGTCAGAGAGCCTGCGCATCTGCACGTCGGGCGCGATGTGAATGGTGACCTGCTTTTTGCTTGCGAGATCTTTGACCACCAGCGTGGAAGTGGCCGGGTCAGTCGATGAGACGGTTCCGGAAATATTGCGGAATGTGCCGGAGACCACCTCGACCGCGTCAATGCTGGCTCCGTCGGGGCTCTTGGTTCCGCGCGCACGCAACTGGTCGCCGGCGTGAATAGCGTCAATGGGCGCGGGCAGCGCCGCATCGAAGCTCACCGAGGCAGGTGCATAACGCTTGAGCATGGTGGTCTTGGTGGAGTGAACTGTAATGGTCCTGGCCGTGGCTCCGGAGCCGCTGGTCAATACAATCACGCCGTTTGCCGGATCGACGCTCTTCACGAGCCCCCCAACGCCGTTGCGCTGCCAGTCCTCGCGATCCTTCTGCTGCTTGGCCGCTACGTCAGACTGTTTGACGGCGATGATTTGCAGTGCCTGCGATGTGCCTGCCGGCGCGTCGGGATCGAGCTTGACAAGCGCACGGTCGCCAACAGCCAGGTCGGTAAACTGGATCGTCTCCGCGGTGCTCAGATCCTTTTGCCCCGGAGCAATGCGCTTGATGGCCGCAGCGGCGGGAACGTCCACCTGGTAGCTCTGTCCGGCATCGGTTTTCACCGTAATCGTGGTTCCGCCGATGGCGGTGATGGTGCCAAGAAAGCGCGCCGGCGCCTGGGAGATGGCAATGGGTGCAATCAACGCTACTGCCGTAAGCAAGGCGATCAAGAGCGCCAGCCGCGTTTTCCAAGCCGAAGTCCGAATCATCAGCGTGCGATTCATAAACCGTTTCTCCTCGGTCCGGATCGAAGCGATCACCGGGGCATACGTGATTCCTAGTTCGGTAGACGAGGCACTGCGCCAAAAGGTTGAACCGGGGCGGCGATATAATTCGGATTCTGGAAAAATGTTGAAATGGATAGATAAGGCTATATTTTTCTATAGTTTGAAATCCGCCGATTCTTAAGTGAACCTTAAGGTTTTCAAGGGGTCTCAAGGCGTGGGATCGCGGCTGAATCCAACCGCGGCTTGACCGGCGGTTGAGGGACGGGAAGAAGCCTGGTTCTTCAGTTTGGATTGGCCAGTTCTGCCGTCTCCAGAAAGATGTAACTCCCTGAGGGCGCGGGCGTCACGTGGGTCAGCCTGCGGTTGTGCACTACAACCGTGTCGCGGTACCAGAGATTGATGGCCGGCAGGTCGCGAGCCAGAATCTGCTGCGCCTCGGCGTAATCGGCGCGTCGGCGCACGGTGTCGGCGCTCGCCGCCGCTTCGTCGAGCAGGGCGTCGAGGCGCGCGTTCGAGTAGTGGCTGCGGTTGGCGCCCTTGGGGGAAAACCGAGCCGTGGAAAACGCATAGCCGAAGATGTCCGGCTGCTCGTTGCCGCCGATCCAGCGCAGCGAGTACATCTGAAAGGCTCCGCGCGTCACGTCGGAATAGAATGTGGCGTATTCGAAGCTGCGCAGATCCAGGGCAATCCCCACGGTGGCGAGTTGCTGCTGCAGTACGGCAGCCAGCAGACGGGTTCCCTCATCGTTGCTGGTCTTCATGGACATGTGAAAACGGACGCCGTTGCCTAGTCGCGGATGCCCGGCCTCGTCGAGAAGACGATCGGCGCGCGCCGGGTCGTAGTCGAAGCGCGGGCCGTCGCTGTTGAAGGCCCAATGATTCGGAGGAAGCAGGCTCGAAGCTGGGCGCGCGCGTCCGTCAAGCAGGGTCTTGATGATGAGATTTCGGTCGATGGCGCAAGAGATGGCCTGGCGTACGCGCGCATCGGCCAGCAGCGGATCACGCAGGTTGAAGCCGAGGTATTGAATCTCGGTGCCGCCCGTCTCTTCAATGCGCAGATCGGGCCGCGCTGCCAGCACCGCCAACGAATCCATGGGAAGGGAATTGATGGCCAGATCTCCCGAGCCCTTTTCCAGTTCCAACGACTCGGTAATCGCATCGGGAACCACCGCGAAACGAACCCGTTCGATCTTGGGTACAACGGCCCAGCTCTGCGGATTGCGCTCGACGATTACATCCTGATCGATCTGCTGGCTCACGAAGCGGAACGGTCCCGTGCCCACCGGATGCTGCCAGAAATCGCGGCCGCTGCCTTGGGGAACAATCCCGATTGCGCCGGTGGAAAGGTTGGTGAGCAGGAAGTTGTCAGCATGCTTGAGATGGATGACGACGGTGCGATCGTCGGAGGCTTCGATGGTGTCGATCGACGCGTAGGACGCGGCTTTGGGAGTGATGACACCGCCGGGCCCGGCCGCGCTGAGCATGGACTCAATCGTCCAGATCACGTCGCGCGCCGTCAGTGGCCGTCCATCGTGAAAGCGCACGCCGCCGCGCAAATGAAACACGAGCGTGAGAGGATCAGGCTGCTCCCATCGCTCGGCCAGCGCTGGAGTGAATTGAAAGCTGGCGTTGCGCGCCACAAGTCCGTCGAACAACAGAGCGTCAATGCGCTGCGACTGCGCGTCAGTGCCGATGCGCGGATCGAGATTGGCGGGACTGCTCTCGATGAGAAACACAACCGTGTTTGGATCTCTCGGTGCTGAACGGCACCCTGCCAGCGCGACCACCGTACCCAAAAGAAAAATCAACCAGCGCCCACGAGCAATGAACAGACGGCCTGTCGCGTCAAAAATACTCCGTGCCCGATCCTTGCGAAGTTCTTTCTCGCAAGGGTGGGAAACCACGAATCTGAACCCGCGCAATCCGATCCTAGACATAGGTTATCTGCCCGAGGATTGCGGCCCGCGCCGCCCCCGTAGCGGCCGGCACGTTGCCCGGGAGCCGATGCCATGTTTGCCACGCGAGCAGCGCAAAGGCTGCAGCCTCCTTGGCTTCCGCAGGCAGGCCGAAGTCTTCGCTCGCGGCCAACTCGCAGCCCAGAGGCTCGAGGCGCTGCGCCAGCATTGCCATGAGCGTTGAATTCCGTGCTCCGCCGCCGGAAACAATGTAATCCACGCCGCCGCGCATTTTCCGTTTCACAAACTTCGCGTAACTCAGCGCAATCGTTTCCGCGGTCAGCGCTGTCGCTGTTGCAATCGCATCTTCGGGCCGACTGCTCAATCGCCGGCACGCCGCAAGAAACTTATCCGCATACTCGCGCCCAAACTCTTCGCGCCCAGTGGTGCGTGGTGGCTTTAGCTGAAAGTAGGGATTGCGCAACGCCGCGTTCAGCGCCTGCGCAAGAACCTTGCCGCCGGCCGCGATCTCTCCATTCCGGTCGAATTGCTTGCCGAACAATTCCAGAGCCAGCGCATCGATCACCATATTGCCGGGCCCGGTATCGAATGCGATCACCGCGTCCGCCGCGGCTCCGGCGGGAATCGCCGTCAGGTTAGCGATGCCGCCAATGTTCTGCAGCACGCGCCCGCGGTGAGGGTCCGCGAATAGAACGTAATCGAGCAGCGAGACCATGGGCGCGCCCTGGCCGCCGGCCAGCATGTCCGCGGGGCGGAAGTTCGAAACCACCGGCACGCCAACAGTGGCCGCAATCAACTGCGCCTCGCCGGCCTGCCATGTACATGCAAAACTGCGGCCCGCGTAACTGGCCGCCCGCGCCTGGTGATAGAGGGTTTGCCCGTGGCAGCCGACCAGGTCGAGCTTCACGTTGAGTCGCTTGATTGTTGCCTGAACGGCTTCAGCGTACGCAAGGCCCAGGCGCCAGTTGAGGCGCCCGAGCTCCGCTGTGGATATGGAGGACGCATTCATCGCCGCCAGAACGGCGCGGCGTAATGGAGCGGGAAATGAAAAGCCATCGTGGGAAACCAACACAAGCTTCGGGCGCAGCTTGCCGGATGAGACCCGCACCACGGCCACATCGATTCCGTCGGCGGAAGTACCACTCATTATGCCTGCAATGGTCATGGTTTTCGCGCTCATTGTGGTTTCTCCTCCTGTGCAGGCTGAGCTTTCGCAACCGTCTCGCCGAAGCCGAGAATGCGCGTTCGCAAAGCTTCAAACGGCTTTGCCGTAAGCGGTCGCGAGGCGTGGCTGGCGAGAATCTTGTTCCGTTTCCGCGATGTTTCTCTCGCGCGCACGAGGAGCAGGTTGCGGAAGCTCTTCGACCTCTCCGCCTCCGCGAGCAATGACTCGTAGGCGCGAAGAATCGGCTCCGGGCTGTGGCAAATCTCCATCAGATCCATGCCCGCGCGGACTGCGGCGATGACCGCCTCTTCGATGGGCAGAAACTTGAGAATGCCGCCCATCTCAAGATCGTCGGAGAAGATGATGCCCCGATAGCCGATGCGCTTGCGAAGAACAGTCGTTATCCAATACGGCGACGCCGAAGCGGGTCGATTTCCGCCGGGCGTATCCGGATAGGCTGCGTGGTTGACCATGATCATGGGCAACTCATTGCGCAGTTCTCGATAAGGAACCAAATCCTCGCGATTCATCTCGCGCGTGCTGCGGCGGATCGCCGGCGTTTCCAAATGCGAATCAAGTGCGCCCCCGCCAAGCCCAGGGAAATGCTTGCCGCAACCAACGACGCCGTGCGCCGCCAGGCCAGCGAGAAAGTTGCGCGCGTAAGCGACGACGCCCTGCGCCGTTGCCGCCGCGGAGCGCGTTCCCATTACCTTGGCTGAGGCGGGCAGCGCGAGATCAAGCACCGGCGCCAGAGTTGTATTGAATCCGAAGACATTTGCCGCGCGGGCCACTAACTCACCCTGTTCGCGAATCAAAGTAAGCTTCCCGGTGCTCTGAGCCGCGCGCATTACGGCCTGCGCGGAAGGGATGGGCGCGAGTGCGTCGCGCAACCGGTCGACGCTGCCGCCTTCCACATCTACACAGCGAAAGCTGTTTGAAGCACACTGCCGGGTCGCATCATCCAGAAGCAATCGCGTCTGTTTTGCGTCAACGATGTTGCGGCGAAAGAGAATGATGCCTGCGGGGCGAACCAGCTTGAGCCAGGTGCGCTCAAGGCTTGTGAGCTCTGTGCCGCCCAGACCCACGACCAGCAGGCTTCCCGCCGCCTGACGCAGATTCGCAGTCAACTCTTCTCCTTCAATTCCTGTTGCAACTCTTCCAGCAGATTCAGCGCCTGCAGCGGCGAGAGGGAATTCACATCGGTGGCTTCAATGCGGTCGACGATCCGCTGCGAGAGCGGGGTGAAAATGGTCAACTGCACGGGCTCCGCGGTTTCCACCTGGACGCTCTGCCGCTCCTGCTTCTCATGCTGGCGCAGCACGCGCTTGGCGCGCTCGATGACTGCCGAGGGCAAGCCCGCCAGGCGAGCTACTTCAATGCCATAACTCTTGCTGGCGGCACCGGGCTCGATGTTATGCAGGAAGACGATGCCGCCTGCGGCTTCCTTCACGCCCACGCGCAGATTGCGCACGCGCGGCAGTTTCTCGGCGAGCATGGTGAGCTCATGGTAATGCGTGGCGAAGAGCGTGCGCGCGCCGGTTTCTGCGTGCAGATACTCGACAGTGGCCCAGGCCAGCGAAAGGCCGTCGAAAGTGGCTGTGCCGCGGCCCATCTCATCGAGAAGGATGAGCGATTTTCTGGTTGCGGTATTCAGAATTGTGGCCGTCTCTGTCATCTCTACCATGAAAGTCGAGCGGCCGCGGGCCACATTATCGCTGGCGCCGATGCGCGTATAAATGCGATCGACCAGCCCGAAGCGCAAACTCTCCGCAGGCACGAAGCTGCCCATCTGCGCCAGCAGCACTAACATGGCCGCCTGGCGCAGATAAGTGCTCTTGCCGCCCATGTTAGGACCAGTTATGAGTAACAAACTCGGGCCGTTGCCAAGGTTATCAAGACCAGCCGCGTTAAGATACAGACTGTTGGCGATGAATCTGCCCTCGCGAGTCTCTTCCATCCATTGCTCGATGACCGGATGCCGTCCTGCGACTGCCTCCAGCACGGATTCTTCAACAATGGTTGGGCGCACGTAGCGGCGGAGTGCGGCAAGATGCGCAAAGTTAGCCAGCAGGTCAGCCTCGGCCACAGCCGATGAACTGCGGCGGACGCGGCTTGCCGCTTCCAACACAGTCTTCCGCAGCTCGACAAAGATGCGCTTTTCGATCTCGATGCATCGGTCGTGAGCGGTAAGTATCTTTCTCTCGTACTCCTTTAGCTCAGGAGTCGTGAATCGTTCCGCATTGACCAGCGTCTGCTTGCGTTCATAATCGGCGGGCGCTAAGGATAAGTTAGACTTGGTGATCTCGATGTAATAACCAAACACTGAGTTATAGCGCACCTTCAGAGAACCTATGCCGGTTCGCAGGCGCTCGCGTTCTTCGATGGCCGCAATCGATTGCCGGCCGGTGGAGGAGATGGTGCGCAGCTCATCGAGCTCATGGTCCACTCCCGCGGCAATCGCGCCGCCGTCTACTAACGTGAGCGGAGGCTCGGGCAGCAGAGTTATCTCGATTAGCGCGGTCATGTCAACGAGGGTGTCCAGACGCGCGGACAGAGATTTCCAGAGTACGGCTTGCATTGCGTCAAGAGCGATCTTCAGACCGGGCAGTCTGCTGAGGCTGGCGGCGATGGCGCGCACGTCGCGGGGGCCGGCGGAGTCGAGCGACAGCCGCGCAAGGAGGCGTTCCAGGTCGAGAATGCCATGGAAGGCGCGGCGAACTTCTTCCCGCTTGAGCAGATCGCCGTGGGCCTCGGCCACTGCCTCGTAGCGGGCCTCCAAAGCTTCGGCATCAGAGAGGGGCCGCAGAATCGTGGCGCGCAGCAGGCGCTTGCCCATGGGCGTCTGGCATGCGTCGAGCGTATGGAAGAGCGTGGCACGCGCGTCCTGACCGACAAAGAGCGGTTCCACCAATTCGAGATTCCGCACGGTGACCTGGTCGAGTTCGAGGCAGGTGGAGTGCTCTTGAAATTTCAGGCTGTCAATGTGCAGCGCTTCGATCTTCTGCGTGGTGCGGACGTAGTGCAGCACGGCTCCGGCGGCAATGGCGGCGGCGGGATGCGTGTCAAGGCCATAGCCCTCGAGGGTGCGCACGTTCAACTGGCGCTCTACCAGCGGCACGGCGAAGTCGCGCGTCCACACCCAGTCTTCCACGCGGGTGCGCGCCGCAATGCGTTCCAGGCCTCGTTCAAGTTGCGCGGGCAACTCGGCGCCGGCGGGGAGCAGGACTTCACTGGGGCCGGCTTTCACGATCTCATCCACGGCTTGCTGGCGGGCGGTGGGTCCGGTGAACTCTGCGGTGCGAAAGTCGCCGGTGGAGACATCGAGCAGCGCGACGGCGCAAACCGGCTCGTTTGCGGGGCCGGTTTCGAAGAGCGCGGCGAGAAAATTGTTCCGGGCCTGATCGAGTGCGTTGTCGAGCGCCGTGCCCGGGGTGAGCACGCGGGTGACCTCCCGACGCACAATCTTTTTGGTGAGCTTGGGGTCCTCCATCTGGTCGCAGATGGCGATGCGGTAGCCCTTGCGCAGCAGGCGCGCCAGGTAGCTGTCGACCGCGTGGTAGGGGACGCCGCACATGGGCTGCGAGCGCTCGCGGTCGCGG
>Ga0302324_100022088_pt1 | contig 12381 bp, 7 predicted proteins | sample Palsa_T0_1_FD_201949 | JGI IMG/M metagenome (GOLD analysis project Ga0302324, IMG submission 201949) | Peat permafrost microbial communities from Stordalen Mire near Abisko, Sweden - Palsa_T0_1 | ecosystem: Environmental > Terrestrial > Soil > Palsa > Peat permafrost | place: Sweden: Abisko...
GGAATTCCGCCGATCGTTTCTGTGTTACCGCGGTCGGTGTAGCTAAGACCGCTGGTCACCATGCCTCCTACATGCGGCGCTTTGTCCACCAGGGCGACCTTCAAACCGCTACGTGCGGCGGCCAAGGCGGTCATGATTCCGCTCGGGGTTGAGCCGTACACCACCAGGTCGAAGTTGAGCGCCTTCGGAGCCGCGATGAGAAGGGGTGAACCTGCGAAAACCGCGCCCATGAGCAATAGAGATCTGACCATCCGAACCAAGCTGACCTCTGGGTAACGAACGGACCCGATCGTCTCAAAGGCGGGTGAGACTGTGTAGTTTCCAGAGGTTTTGTTACGCTGTTACGCTGCATTTACAGACAGATAGCTTAGTGATTGGCGGCGGCGGTCAACAGAACCTGCGATGCCGGGTGTTTCGCGATGGAAGCCTCATCCACCGGACGAGTCGTGGACTCAGGCGCAGCAAAGCGTCTGAACGCAACCAGCCGGCTCTGGAGGGGAGTACCTCCATTTACCTCGGAAAGCACCACTGCTTCGAAGTATGGACTATCACCTTGTTCCGCCTGCGCTTGCATAATCTCGCGCATACCAGCTTCCGAAGTTAAAAACGAAATAAGCGCGGTCGTCTGAATGCTCTGCACGATCAAGATGCGGCTGCCGGACGAACCCCGCGGCAAAAGCGCGATGATGCCCGGAACCACCTTGCGTGAGGCGGACTCCTGCAGGGCCGGAAATACACCCGCACTCCCGGTGGGCAAGTGCTTGTCGATGATGTACCTCTCGTGCGGCGCCAGCTTGAAGCTCAAGCGGTCCAGATCCGACTGAAAGGGCGCCAGCGAGGATGCGGTCCCAAACGTGACAATATTCTCGTGATCGATGATTCCGTGCGGCGACTCCGGAGCGCTTGAAATAGAGGTCTGAACCCCATAGCTATCCAGAAAGCGCGCCAGCCGCAGGGACGCAAACGTGTCAGAGGCCACGGTGTAATTTTGCCAACGGGTCGCTTTGCCCCATCGTCTTTCCAGATCAACCAGCTGACCGGACTTGTCCGATTTTGCGAAATCATTCACCGAAGTGTCGCGGAACATCAGACTGTTACCGTGATTCGGTACGTCCCAACTGAAAAACACAGGCGTGGGAAGAACAATGCGGGTCGATTTGCCATTGTCCAAGAACGTCTTCCAGAAGAGCGGAAGTTCCTGCTTCTCCACGGCTCCGCTTTTGGTGTCCTGGTGTACCGAAGGCCAGAGCAGTAACCCGATGCACAAGACAAGCACGACGATGACGGCGCTCAATACCGGAACCAGAACGCGGCCGTAGACGCGGGGCGCCTCAGGGGCAGCCGGCAAACGGAGGATGGCATCCTCGGCCCGCGCATGGTTTTGCCGCGTCTCATCTTTCGGCGTTATTTCGATCAGCTGGATCTCGTGCGTGCCCAGCGGAATAGACAGTCTGCTGTTCGACTGGCGACCTTCCGACTCGTAATACTTAGTCAGAAATTGCCTAAGGCGGGAAATCTGCACCCGAACCGAAGCGTCGATCTTGGATTCGAAGTCGGGGTTGCGGCCCAGGGCGTCCACCGCGATCGCGTACTCGCTGATATCCTTGCCCCGGTTTCTCCACAGGTATAGCAGCAGGCCGCGGAGCGTGGTCGCCCGTTTAAAGCACTCGCTTTGGAGAACCTCCTCCACATGCTTACATCCGCGAGCCTCTAACTCGTTCAAAGCGGCATTTTCCAAGGGCAGCCCCACGCGCAGCAGGCTAACATCTCCCGGATAATAGTGGCAAGACAAAGTCACCGCTGCCAGTGACTGGATGGTCAACGCAAAATCCAGCTGGGGACGAACCACCGCCTCGGGCGCTATCCCACTCATTTCACTGGGTAACAGGGCGTTACATAACCCTTCGAAACTTGACCAGTGCGAGTTTGTGGGCGCTCCCTTAGCGTGGCGCCATTTTTAGGCTGTTCGGCGTCCGGTGTCCCAAAGCGAAAACGAGGCAACTCCGCGCGCAGATGGAGGCCAATCGAACCGATTAAGGCTTTTAGGAGGCAATATGAAGAAGTTCGGCCAGGTTTTCTTGTCCAACACAATCCTCGCGGGTCTGCTTTTGTTCATGCCTGGGGTACTGTCAGCCCAGGTAGAAAACGGCACCATCACCGGCAGGGTCACCGATCCAAGCGGAGCGGTCGTGACCGGCGCTTCGGTGACCGTGAGCCAGAAATCGACCGGCCTGTTGCTGCACAGCCAGACGAATGCCGATGGAACCTATGCCTTCCCCCAGCTGCAGCCGGGTCCCTATAGCCTCGAAGTCGATAAACCCGGATTCAAGAAGACCGACGTAGCGATCACCCTAACCGTGGGCCAGGTGGCGCAGTTAGACGTGGAATTGCCCCTGGGCAATGAAACTGAAGTGGTCAACGTACTGGCCGATACCTCGGCGCAGTTGGATACCCAAAACTCCGCGCTGGACTACACCGTGGGCACGCAGCAAGTAGACCGGCTGCCGCTCAACGGCCGCAACGCCTACGGCTTGGCAGCCCTGACCCCGGGCATAGCGCCAGGAAATTATTTCGGTCAGGGCCTGAGCACGACGCGAGGCGCGGTCGTCGCCGCGGCCACCAACAATTTCGAAAGTAATGGTGGCGTTGGCGGTTCCAACGAGATTCTGCTCGATGGAGTTTCCATCGTGGTCTGCTGCCAGGGACAGCCGGCCGTGACCCCTACCCTCGAAACCCTGGGCCAATTCAAGGTCGTGACCTCCGATCCGCCAGCCGAGTACGGCCACTCCAGCGGCGGCATTCTCAACATCGTCACCAAGGCAGGGACCAACCAGCTGCATGGAGATGTTTTCGAGTTTCTGCGCAATGACGCGCTCGACGCGGCCAACTACTTTACCAAGCTAAGTGGCAAATACCCGTTCCCGGGCCGAAATGACTACACCCTACCCCATCGCTTCAATCAGTTTGGCGGCTTTGTCGGTGGTCCCGTGGTGCTGCCCCATGTCTACCACGGTAGAGACAAGACCTTCTTCACCTTTGGCTACGAAGGCACCAGAAATTTTGCTCCCACTTTTAACACGGTCACCGTGCCCACCGCTTTAATGCGCCAGGGAATCTTTACCGAGGCGCCCAATCTCGTCTACAACCCAACTACCCTGGCTGCCAATCCGACCACGCCGGGACAATACGTGCGCCAGCCCATTCCGGCCGCGTGCAACGGCGCCACCTGCTACCCGGCGGGCCAGTATATTCCCAATATCGATCCCGTCGCGCAGAAATACCTCTCGCTGATTCCTGCCCCGACTGCTTCGGGCGTGGCCAATAACTACAGCTACTCGCAGAATGTCCAGGATACTGAGAATCAATACAACTTCCGCATTGACCATAATTTTTCCGCCACCCAGAGGACCTTTGCCCGCGGTACTCGCGACAAAGACGTTCACCATCAGAACGGCCTGTTCAACGGATTTCTCGACCCTAACGCCTATAACCAGGCACTCACCGCCTACTTGCTCGCCGTTGGGCACGTATGGACAGTATCGTCTTCGCTCCTGCTGCAGTTCAGTTATGGATTCGCCTTCCAGTCAAACGCTCAGATAGGCGATGGCTTCTATAACTACAACGCTGCAAATTACGGTTATTCGAGATTGTTTACTTCGCAGCAGCAAATTCCCGGTTTGCCCAATCTGACCTTTACGGGTCTGCAAACCATCGGCGAAGGCAGCGGCAGCTCCGGTTTCAATCTTTGGCACCATTACGTTCATTCGCTGAACTCCACTGCCATATGGCAGCGCGGGAACCACACCCTGACGGCGGGCTACAACGGCAGGTACATTCTTGAGAACCAGGGCGGCCTCGGCAATCCGATCGGCACCTTCACCTTCGGTACAAGCTTTACCAGTGGTCCTAATCCCAATGCGTCTGTGGCGTCGGCCCAGAGTGCCTTTGATTCCTGGGCAGCCTTTCTGCTCGGATATCCGACCTCAGGATCCATTGCCCGCCAGGAGACGGTGGCGTTCAACCAGTTTTATAACGGACTCTTTCTGCAGGACGATTGGCGTATGACGCCGCGGCTTACCGTGAATTTGGGCGTGCGCTGGGACATCGACACCGGCTTCAAGGAGCGGGACAACCGCTGGGCAGATTTCAATCCCGCAGCCCCGAATCCTCTGGCCCAATACACCGGCCTCGCCGTTTCTGGGGGAGCCCAGTATCTGGGGACCAGCGGTAACCCGACCCGCACCTGGCCGACGGCCTATGGCAAAGTGGGGCCGCGGGTTGGCTTCTCGTATGCGTACACCCCGACCACCGTCGTGCGCGGCGGCTACGGCATCATGTATCTGCCCACCTCGGAGCGCGGCTACGGCGACAGCACGTTGGGTTTCACTCAGAACACCAATATGCTGACCACCGTCGACGGCTTTACTCCGGTAAATGTCCTCGATAACCCATTTCCGGCCGGCGTTGCGCTGCCGGCGGGACCGGCCGCGGGTGTCGCAGTCGGTACCGGTTCCTCTGTCTCCGCCTTCCTTTACAAAAATCCCGTGTCCTACCAACAGCAGTGGAATATGGGGATTGAGCAAAGCATGCCCAAGGGAGTGGTGTTCACCCTGAACTACGCCGGCGGGCACGGAGTCAAGCTCCCCATCAGCGCTCATCCCAACGATCTCAATCCGATATACTTCGGCGCTCCCGGCAATCAATCCCAAGTAGCCTATTTGCAGGCCCTGGTAAACAATCCTTTCTATGGCAACAGCAACGTTGTGGCGGGTTCCACTCTTTCCTCTAAAACCGTCCAGCGGGCGCAGTTGGTCGCCGCGTACCCTCAGTACACGGCGAACACCGCCATGCAAAACAGCTCGTTGACTTACAGTTACGACGATTTCGGCTCAGCATCTTACAACGCGATGCAGGCTGCGCTGCTGGTGAATCATGCCAACGGGCTGAGCGGATCCGTGGCCTACACCTGGTCGAAGCTGATAGGCAATGTCAGCGACCAGACCAACGGGTTCCTCAACACCACCGGCAACCCGGCGATACAGAACTACTACCTCATCAAACAATACGAGCGGTCGAACCTGGCCAGCGATATTCCGCAGCGCATTGTCGGTAACATCACGTATGCGCTTCCCTTCGGCCGGGGCAAGAAATTTGGCGGCAACATGCCCGGTTGGGCCAATGAGTTCGTGGGTGGATGGAATTTGACTACGATCATCTCCGTTCAATCGGGCTTCCCGTTGGGCTTGACGCAGACCGGGGGGCAGCCGTTTTCTGGCGGCCGGCCGAGTTATGTCCGTGGGGTAAATCCACTAACCTCAGGGTCAACCCATCACCGGTTGGGTGGCACCGGCCAAACACAGGGGTATTTCAATCCTGCGGCCTTCCGGCTCAGCCAGTCCTTCGAACTCGGCAATGTGCCCAGGTCGGCAGGCGCGCTGCGCTCACCGCTCACCTTCCAGGACGATGTCTCCGCGGTGAAAAACTTCGGGATTTTCGAGAATATCACCGGAGAATTCCGGCTGGAAGCCTTCAATGTGCTGAACAAAGCGCAGTTTGGTTTCCCGGGAACGACTTACGGCTCGTCTACCTTCGGCGTAATTTCAACCCAGGCAAACTTGCCCCGCAACGTCCAGGTGGCTCTGAAAATACATTTCTGAGTCACTACAAATGTTGTCCAGTAAGAACAGCGTCTTCGCAAGCAAGCAATCTCCTTCGCGTAATCGGCAGCGCGCAGAGATCATGCCTATGGGGGCTAGGCGAGCGACGAACACCGTCGTGCCCGACCCACTATGTTGGACAAATTGAAATGATCGCACGGAGAGGTCACAGCAGCTTCTGCAATCGGCCCGTTCCCTCCGCCCTTCTCTCCGTAATACGATTCTGCACTATTTCCGGCATCTAATCTTCGAACCGCCGCTCACGTTGTCTCCGCCCCGCCCCCGCCATTATCGTCATCTTTGATCGCAGCTTTTTCTCTGGGGAGGTTTTCTTGGAAAGGCGCAAATTCATAACTTCGTCGATCTCCGCCTCGCTTGTCGCCCTCGCTGGTGGATCCGGGGTCCCTTTGTTCGCCGAACCGGTGCGTACTGTCCCACCGGTTCGCGACTATCATTTCGACCGAACAATTTCACCAGAGGTATTAGATAACTATCTCTCTCGATCCATTACGATGCAGGGCCTTTTTGCCGGCCAAGGGAATCTCGAAGACGACCTTCGCATGCTCACGAGCATCAAGGCAAAGTTCATCGGACGGAGTCTCTGTCTCTGGGGTGAAGAGGCCAATCTGCTGAGCAATCTTGAGCAGGCGAGACAGCAGGTTCCTGCGGCGGTCAAGGCCGATCCGGAAATGATTCTGGAAGCATGCATCTTCGAGATTGTAACCACACAGGTAGAACAGATCGCAGTGCCCGGCTGGGCCTTTGCCGCACTGGGTCAACCTGTAGAAAAGAGGAACTTCCGCTACGCCGATATGCTTTATTCCGACGGCCGGCGTGTGGACCAGTGGAGACCGGGTTCATCGGTGCCAGACGTCAGTCGCCTGGAGACGAAGCTTTATTTCTATTTCCTGGCAGCTTCGTTTATCGATGCAGGCTTCGAGGCCATCCATTTCGGACAGGTCGAAATCATGAACGGCAACGATCCCGATCTGACCAACTGGTCGCAGGTCTTCACGCTCGCTCGGGCGTATGCAGCAAAGCACGCTCGCAGACACATATTGTTATGCGATGCGCACGTTCCTCACGGCGGCTTGGTCAGGGATGGGCATCTGATGCTGGATTTCCATGCCTTCCCGCTCAGGATTATGGAAGTGCCCGATATGCCGCAGGAGGCGATCCTCAAACTAGGGTTTTCCGATGGCATCTACAACCGGAGCAAGGGCGGAATCACTCCTAGCGGCTGGACCTGCAGCCACCTGCCGTATCTTGTCGAGTTCGACAACTACGGCGTAAGCAAACAACCCGGACAGCCGCGCGCCGATGGCGGCAAGTTCGATTGGATCTGGGGCTACGACGAGATCACGTGGTTTGCCCACCAGGACAAACAATACCGTGCTGACTGGCTGCGCTACGCTTGGAATTGGGTGCGAACCACCGACCCGAACGGATACCTCGAAATGCCCGGCGGCCGTACGATCACCAACGGACATCGCGCGGCGCTGGGCGACGGCACAGCGAGTCCGCACTCTGGCGCAAGACCGTGGTATCACGCCAATAACCCAAGCGCGGTTGTCCCTGATGGAACGGGAGATGAGGAAACCATCCGTGCCATCTGGGCTGCCGATTCGGCGTAGACGCTAAGCGAGCGCCAGGTTGATGTTCTCGATTGCTTCGTCGATCTCCGCGGTGTTCTTATACCCCACCGTCACCGCATCGACACCAGCGTTCCTGAAGGCAAACTTCATCGCGGCCTGGCGGTCTGCGCGCTGGGTAAACGTGCCTTCGCCCACCAGCTTCATGCTGATCACGCCCATACCATCCTTGCGGACCTGCTTGACATGAGTAACCACTTCGCTTACATTCCCCAGCCCTTGGGTGTTGTAATCTTCCGCGTCCATCCGCACGCCTTTGTGGTTCACCCGGATCATCGCCACTTCCAGCCACTTATTCTCCGGCGCCTGCCGCAGTGCAGGCAGCCCGTGCATCGACGCGCCGTGCGACAGTACCACCTGCTTCGACTGAGCTTCAGAAATTCCATCCTGCCACTTCAAGCTGTCTGTTGGCCACGTAGGAGTATGCTGCCAGTGCAACAGCGCGATGTCGAAGTACTCTGTTTTCGCCATTCTGCGCAACTGGTCGATCTTTTCCTGCGGATTCCCGTCGTTCGTGGTGAGCTTGGTCATCAGCTTATAGCTATCCCGCGGAACACCCTGCAGGGCAATTCCAAGCATCTCGTGCATCCCACCGTAGGACTCCGCAGTCTCGAAGAAGCGGATGCCGCGCTCATGGGCGTACCGCACCAACTTCGTAAACTGCTCCTGTCCCAGGTCACGCTGCACCTGCCCGGAGAAGCTCCCGGTGCCGAACGCCAGCCGCGTAACCTTAACTCCGGATTTTCCCAGCATCACCCAATCCGTAGCTGTCTGGGGTTCCGCCTTCAGCGACAACCTTCCGGCGCCGGCGAGCGCGCCTACTGCAAGGCCTGTCTTCAAAAATGAGCGTCTGGAATGGTGAGCCACGATAATCCCCCGATGCGCCCAAGCTTACCACAGGCGGTCGGGGCGCTGTACTCTGGCTGCATTATGAAAAAGTTTGTCAATAGCCCTGCAGAAGTGGTGGAAGAAATGCTGCAAGGCCTGGTGGTGCTGCACCCCGGCTTGACTCGCTTGGCCGGGCATAAAGCTCTCCTTCGCGCCGACGCCGGGCGGGCACGGGAGCAACAGGTCGCTGTACTTTCGGGCGGAGGCAGCGGCCATGAGCCGGCGCATGCAGGCTACATCGGGGCGGCTATGCTGAGCGCCGCGGTGGCCGGTGAGGTGTTCACATCGCCCAGCAGCGACACGGTATTTGCCGCCATCAAGGCGGTTGCCGGCAAGCACGGGGCGATCCTGGTGGTGAAGAACTACACCGGCGACCGGCTCAATTTCGGACTGGCGGCCGAGATGGCGCGTGCCGAAGGCATCCCCGTCGAAATGGTCATCGTGGATGACGACGCAGCCCTGAAAGGAACGGCGCAAGGCGCCGGTGCGCGCGGGCTCGCAGGCACGGTATTCATCCACAAGCTGATAGGCGCCGCCGCCGCCGAGGGCAAAAGCCTGCCCGAACTGGCGATGATCGGCAAGGCAGCCGTAGCATCTCTGGCGACCATGGGTGTCTCATTTTCGGCCGGAACTTCGCCCGCAGTGGGAAAGCCAAGCTTCGAGCTCGGGGAGCAGGAGATGGAGCTTGGCCTCGGTATTCATGGAGAACCCGGCGTGAAGCGGATGCCGTTGCAGCCCGCGAACGAACTCACGGCGACGTTGCTGACCGCGATCCTCGAGCACGCCAAATTCGGCGGGGAAAATCGAGTCGCGGTCATGATCAACAACCTGGGAGCGACCACGGAAATGGAACTCGCGATCGTCGCCCGCTCTGCGCTGACCTTCCTGGCGAGCAAAGGACTGACTGTGGAGCGAATATACGCCGGAACCTTCCTCTCCTCGCTCGACATGGCAGGAATCTCCATCTCCCTGCTTGGCCTGACCGACGATTGGCTGCGTTGGCTCGACGCCGCAACTACGGCTCCCGCCTGGCCCAACGCGCTCAAGCAGCCTCCGGGCAAACCCGCAGTCGAAAGCGCGATCGAGGTGAGTGCAACTCTGCCGGCTGGAGGCGACGCGCAAACCGAGGCAGGCGAAAGGACCCGGCGCGCCATCGCAGCCGCTTGCCGTGCCTTGATCGCGGCTGAGGCCGAGCTTACGGAACTCGACCGCATCACCGGCGACGGCGACCTGGGCGCCAGCATGACCCGGGGAGCCAAGGCAGTCGAAGCTGAAATATCGTCATATCCTTTGGACGATATTTCCGCCACGCTAATGGCTTTAGGTCACACTCTGCGGCGCGAGTTGGGCGGATCGTCGGGGCCGCTCTACGGCGTTCTGTTCCTGCGTTGCGCCACAGTCGTCGATCGCGCGCCTGGGCAAGCACAGTGGGCCGATGCGCTCGATCAAGGTTGCAGAGCTATCAGCGAACTGGGCGGCGCCAAGCTGGGTGACCGCACCATGCTGGACGCGCTCGATCCCTTCGTGAAGACATTGCGGCAGGGCACAATGCTGACCGCGGTGGAGGCGGCGGAGCGCGGCGTCGAAGCGACCAGGCACATGAAGCCCCGTCTCGGCCGCTCCAGTTATCTTGGCGATAGGGTTCTCGGGCATCCGGACCCAGGCGCGAAGGCTGTCTCCATCTGGCTGCGCGCCGCCTGCGAAGCGCTCCTTTAGTTTACGATGAAGTTGAATGTTGATTGTTCGGGAACGGGGACAAGGCATTTCTGCAACTTCAGCCGCATCGATTCTGATATAGGCAGCCTTTATAATTGAGCCATGGACTCTTACGGATTTACCCGGCAACGGCCTGTCCTACGCACGATCTTGGACTGGCTTCCGGCGGCGCTCAGTGTTCTCATGATCACCCTGGAGTCCACCGCGACCATGTCGGCGGCCAATACCAGCCGAATCCTGTATCCGTTATGGATTAAGCTTTTTGGTCCCATCAGTTCGGCAGAGTGGGCCGCTGTCCATCATGTCATCCGCAAGACCGGACACTTTGTCGGTTACGGGCTGGTCAGTGTCACGTTCTTCTACAGTTGGCGGCAGACTCTTCTCCGCATGGCGGTAAAGCACCAGACGCTTTGGCGCCGAGCTTCGGTTCTGGCCGTCTTATGCACCCTGCTGATTGCCATCCTTGATGAATACCATCAGAGCTTCCTGCCCAGCCGGACCAGTTCACCCGTCGACGTATGCATTGATCTTTCCGGGGCCATCGCCGCGCAGCTGGTGTTGCTTTTGGTCATTCAGCTATTCCTGCCCAGGTACCGCGCCGCGTAGGCTGCGGATTGCGAACCTCCCGCCAACGAATTACGATGATGCGTCATGTTTACGCGGCGGCACTTCCTTAAACTATCTGCAGCTGCCTTGCCGGCGTGCGCCTTCCCGGTACGCGCGCAAGCGCATTTCCCCATCGGGCTGCAGCTTTCGACTCTCACCTCGATGGCGAGGTCCGACCTCTCCGGCACTCTGACCCAGATCCACTCCGTCGGGTACCAGGAGGTTGAGCTTACCCCGGTGGCTTACCAGCTCCCGGCAGAGCAGTTGCGCAAAGTTGTCGCGGACAGCGGCCTGAAAGCTCCCAGCGGTCACTTCGAATACACTGACCTGTCGCAACAATTTGACTACGCCAAGGCCCTTGGTGTCGCCTGGGTGGTCTGTCCCATGCTTCCTAAATCGCAGTGGACCTCGGCCGAAGGATTTCGCACCGCCGCTAGCCAGTTCAATGAGTGGGGCAAGCGTGCTCATGACCTGGGCATGCGCTTTGCTTTTCACAATCATGACTATGAGTTTCGCCGGTTCGGCGACGCCACCGGTTACGACATCCTGTTAAAGGAAACTGACCCGAAACTGGTTTTCCTCGAATTGGACTGCTATTGGATCACGCAGGCTGGACTCGATCCTATTGCCATGCTCAACAAGCTTGGCCGCCGTGTGCGCATGTTGCACATCAAGGACCGGAAGCCGGGCTTTCCCGCTTCGAACGACATGAGTCCGAGTTCGGCCCATTTCACCGAGGTGGGCACGGGCAGCATCGATTGGCCTCACATTCTGGCTGCAGCCCGAAAGCTCCAAATTGAGCATTACTTTGTCGAGCAAGATCACATTGACGGGCCGCCCATCGAAAGCGTCCGGGCCAGTTACAACTATCTGCGAAAAATCTTTCCGGCCTAGAACGAAGGGTGCGGGCTTCAGAGGCTGCGAGAGAACAACATATCCATGAGGGGTCCGTAGAACTGCAGGTCCCTCCACTACGCTGCGCTTCGGTCGGGATGACAAGAAGAGGGCGGCGCTTCCATCCAGTGTCGGTTTGTGGGATCGAGAGAACTGCATGTCCCTCCTACGCTTCGCTTCAGTCGGGATGACAAGGCTGGGCCGGTGTTTCCATCGGCATCGGGTTGGGGGAGAGAACTGCAGGTCCCTCCCCTTGTCATCCTGACCGAGCGAAGTGTAGGGGCTCTGTTCCACACATCCCCGCAACAGCTCTCCATGGGAGCGCCGCCCTCCCCTTGTCATCCCGACCGAAGCGTACCCGGATTTCCTACTTTGCAGCGCCGTCAACGACCACGTATGCGGCTCTCCGCAGAGAGCCGCAGGAACTTTATCAACGCCACAGAACTCGACAGGAAATCCGGGGGAGCGCAGTGGAGGGACCTGCAGTTTCAGCGGACCCCTCATGGATATGTTTTTCTTGCCGGATTCTGAAGCTCGTACCAAAATGATTTGCGCACATTTTCTCTCCTTCCTTTCGTGAACGTTCCTCAGTACCGGTTCGTCCAGTTATCTATACGGCCCAACCAGGAGCAGAGGAAATTAGATGTCAGGGAATCCCAAGCAAACATTTCATGGAATCACCCGCGCGCTTTTTGCCCGCTTGCGGCGGAAAGCTTCGCAGCTAGGCATTCGCGTCGCCAGTCCAAAAGGCGAAGCGGTAAAAGATGGAGTCACTATCCAATGGAACTACGATCCCACCGCCCAACGGCTCGAGGTGGAATGCCGCGCGCCTTTCTGGGTCAATGCCGAACAGGTCAATCGCAATCTCCGTCATGAGATCGAAGTCACTCTGCGGGCTGCGTGAGGTATTGTTCGGAATCGGACATTGAAGAACGTATCCGAACACATGGAATGCGGCGCGAGCCAAG